>Ga0070708_100001369_pt1 | contig 18599 bp, 27 predicted proteins | sample KBSK5503metaG_FD_65469 | JGI IMG/M metagenome (GOLD analysis project Ga0070708, IMG submission 65469) | Corn, switchgrass and miscanthus rhizosphere microbial communities from Kellogg Biological Station, Michigan, USA - KBS K5-50-3 metaG | ecosystem: Host-associated > Plants > Roots >... | reverse complement strand
CTTGTTGACGTCGGGATGGTGCTTGCGCGCGAGCTTCCGGTAGGCGGCCTTGATTTCCTTTTCCGTCGCCGTCTTGGGGACGCCGAGGATCTTGTAGTAGTCCTTGTATTCGACGGCCACTCTATGCCTCTACCGGACTCATTAGAATCAGCGACTTAACTGACTGGCATAGCGTTTGAGGGGTGGGGGTAGCGCGCAGTAATGCAGCAAAGCGCAGCAAAAAGACCGACCGATTCGCTCCCTGGCCGGCATCTTCTATAAGTACACGGCCCCCTCGCACGATCCCAATATAGCGCAGGGCGGACACGCGGCCGGACCCGGCCCGGCATAGGACGGCCCTACGCTCTCCTCGCCGCAAAAGGTGTAGCGATCCCGCCCGCGTTCTCGACCGTACTCCCGGCCGTGACCAGACGGAGCAGCGAAGCCTAACCAGTCGGCGATAGCCGCCGGTTCTGCCGGCGCGCCGGGGTGAACCTGTCGTCCGCATCCTGAACGAGCAACCAGCTCGTTACGCCGCGCGGACGGCACACGCGCGCTCTGTGCGCGCAGAGGGCGATGTTCCTATGACGGACGACGAGGATAGACGCGAACGGCGACCGACGCAGCCGAGACGGCAGAGTCAGGTCGCCGCCCAAACGACGCATCGCATGCAGCCGCGCATGAGCTTGCACGGCTTGGCCGAGTACCCAATCGCAAGCCATACCCGCAAGCGCAGGATTCTGGAACAGGAAAAGAATCCTGGCCTCTTCCAGACGGCCTTCCGGCGGAAACCGGACGACGCGATCCGGCGGTGTCTTCGGACCGGAGGCAAGGATAGGCGCCGCCTAGACGAAGCAATGGATTTCCTACGTCGGGCCAAGCCCAAGAATGAGTACGAAGCACAGCAAGCCAAAAGCGGCATCGAGACCCTTGAGTCGTTCGGAAGATGTCTCGCGAAATCGTTGCTTCCTCTCGACCGACTGCAACGGCCGCCCAAGGACGAGATCGCCTGGAAAGTCGAAGGCGTAGAGATCAGCGCAGCGCCCGACGCGGTAGTGGTCCGGGACGGCGTCATCGTCGGGGCGGTCAAGCGGTACTTGAAGAAAAAGCCCAGGCTCGGAGGTAAGCGAGCCGATTTCGCGGGCGTGATACTCCGGCGGTATGTGGATCGCATTAGCCCAGGCAACGCCGATCCGCGATCCTGCTATTTGCTGGACGTACACGGCGCCGTCGCTATCCCCGCCCCAAAGAGCCACACGAACGCATGGCGCGAACTGACGGCAGTTTGCCGAGACGTTTTCGCACTCTGGCCGGCCGTCGAGATTAAGCCGCCCCGTCCGGACCGCAAGGGAACCAAGTAAAGGTCCAATCAGGGGCCGGCCCGCACGCGCGGCCCCTACCATCCAACCGCAGGCGCCTCTAAACGGGTTCGCTGGCGTTCGGTCCCCGAGCGCCGAAATCATCATGCATGATTAGTCAGCGTTCCAAGTTGACGGCGAAAGGACCGACATGAGCACGATTCAGCCTGACGGCGGCTTCCGAGTCATACGCGAAGACGGTGAATGCGAGCAATGCAAGGCCGCCGGGCGCAAGGGAACACAGCAGCTCGCAGAATACTGGTTGGACGCTAAACCGGATGAGCGCTGGCGCTCCTGGCGATGCTCCAATCTGTCGTGCGGGTGGGCAGCTCGGACCGACTAGCGTGTGACGCGCGCCTCACGCCCGATTGCGCAGATTCCCCACCACGCGCTTGACCGCGCTTCCGATCGTCGCCGCCGTGATCGGCCCATGGTCGTGAATGGCCGATCGCAGCGCGCCAGTGAGCGAGCGTTCGAGCGCTTCGCGCTCTTCCTTCGGCATCGACCGCTCGCGACATCGTCCTCGACCCCTTCTGCGGTTGCGGGACGACGATCGCCGCCGCACAAAGATTCAACCGCCAGTGGATCGCGCATCGACATCACGCACCTTGCCATCGGCCTCATCAAGCATCGCCTTCACGACTCCTACGGCCCGGCCGTTGTGAAGACCTACAAGGTCATCGGTGAGCCCGTGGAAGTAGACGGAGCGCGGCAATTGGCGACGGAGGACAAGTATCAGTTTCAATGTGAACGGCCAGCCGCCGCGCGCCTGTCTTCGCTAACGGCTGACCTGAGACATCACGCTACTTCTTGACGGGCGGCGTGAACGGCAACGGCCTGACCTCGGGTGGCGAGGGTCGGAATGGGATCTCTGGCCGCGACGGCGGCATAGGGATCTCTGGCCGACCTGGCCTGCCTGGGGTTGACATTGGGCATCCCCCCTTTCGGCCGGTAGCTTGCCGGCGAATTCCGACCATAGCAGGCAGTCGCGCCCGCCGAGGTCCGGATTCGGTCCCGGTCCCGGACGTGAAACGCGCTACGATAGCGACACCCTTACCAAAGAGGTTGTCCGATGTCCGAGACGGATCGGTTCCCCATCGCGACCGACGCATTTATGACCACGCTGTTCCGTCTCTTGGCGGGAAGGGGCGAGAGTAACGCCGTCAGCATACTCGCCGCTGCGGAACCGACCTTCGAAGCGGTCGGTTACGATCGGTACGATTCGCAGGACGTGACGTTCTGGCAGCTCACGCTCACGCTTGACCCTTCGCTATACGTGCTCAGGGAGAAGTCGGAGCGCGAGAAGGTCCAAGAGACGATCGGCGACGCCGCGCGCGAGTGCCTTGCGACTCAGCCCGGCGACGGGATACAGAACGTTACCGTAGCGACTCGGATCGTGAGGAGTGAGGATTGGAGGGCCGAGGCCAACGCCTTCGTCAGGGGCGAGGGAATTAACAACCAAGGGCGCGTCCGATCGGACAGCCTGCCAAGCCAGCAACGCGACGGCCTGCTGTTCCGCTCACAGGCAGAGATGCGGCTCTATGCCGCCCTCAAGGCGACGGGCGTTCCATTTGCGCCACTACCGGTATTCCTTCGTGGCGGGAAAGAGTATCGGAGGATTGAACCGGACTTCGTCGTGATCCGCAATAGGGCCGTAATGGTGATAGAAGTCGATGGCGACACTATCCACCACGAGACGCCATTCGAAGCCCACAACCGCATCAAGATGCTCGCGGATGAAGGCGTACTTGTCGAGCGCGTATTGGCCTCGGAATGCGCCACAGAGGATGGCGCACGGAAGTGCGCTGAGCGGGCTCTCGCGGTGCTCGACAAGCACGCCGGTCGCGTGGTTCGCTAGCTCGGTACCCAGGCCATGAACAAGGACGTCGTAATTGAGGAACTACGGCGAGTCGCGGTATCGCTGAACACGAATCGCCTAAGCCGTAGCACTTTCGTGAAACACGGCAACCTGAGCAGCGCAGCAATCGAGTCTGCCTTTGGTTCGTTGAACGAGGCCATCAAGGCTGCGGGATTGACGCCATACCCGCAAGGCGGGATGCCGAAGGAAGAGTGCAGACGCGCCGAGCGCGTTTCCGGTCCGCTCGTCGCATCGCGCGCGGCGGGAGTGTCAGACGGGGAACTACTTGACGACTTGATGCGGGTCGCCAAGGAACTCGGACGACGGCCATCCGGGAATCAACTCACGGCCAAAGGTAAGTACGGCCGCGACGTGTACGTGAAGCGGTGGGGGTCCGTCGCGAAGGCATATCAGGTGGCAGTCAACAAGGCTCCATGAGCGGGAGCAAGGTCAGTCTTTCACGCCGAGCGAGAACAGCGCTTCGCATTGGCCTTCGAACCATCCGGCATCCGATCGGCGTGACCTGCGGCGATTGTGGGTTCCTCGACCTTGATGGATACGAGGTAACCGCTGCGGACCGGATCATGTATGCCATGCGAGGCTCAGCCGGCCTGCCCAGCGACGCGGATCATCTACGCTGTGCCCGTTCGCTGTGGGTCACGTACGATTTGACCTACGTCGCGCCGACTCTCGAAGGAATCTTTGACGAGGTCGAGGAGCGGCGCCGAGGCTGCCGGGGTTTCCATCACTACGTTCCTGGCCTCACCGCCAAGGAACACTTTGACCTTATCGCGAAGGCCGCCGAAAGGCGCCATGGCGTAGCCGTGGCCGTGCTCGCCGCGCTCCTCGGAGGGCTCATTACCCTCGTCGTGACTCGGCTGACGAAGTGACCGTGAGCCCTGTGGTGTGCACCGGCCGTGGTCGCGCCGACCCTCGTCTGACTACCGCAGCCTCTTCCAGCGCTTGAATGCCGCGACGTCATTGGCATCCAGCTCGAACCACTCGCTATTGATTCGCTTGGCCGCGAAGCGTTGGTGCCAGTACGCTTCCACGCCTGGCGGATCGTCGCACTCGATAACGTGGAGCTTCCGCGTCTCGAACGGCAACTGAATCGAGAGTTCGCGCTGACGCCTGCCGAATGCGTTCGTCCTCCCGACCTTGTAGCGACTGCCCGGACCCTTCAGCAAGTAGACCGAGCCAAACGTCGGCGCCGTGCCTTTTGGGGAACGTTCAACGGGTAGCGCGGCCACCGAGCAGAGGGCGAGGACATCATCGTGTCCTGGATGACTCCGGGCATAGCTTATGAGCTGCAATAGGAGTCGCTCCTTTGGCCCGCGCCGCCGATAGGCTTGGTCGCTAGGAAAGCTCCGGTCTGCGTTACGCTTGACGACCCGGTCTCTCTGCGTCGGATACCTGCCAAGCTCGCGGCATAGTCCAGCGAGTGCCGCCAACATCTCATCGTCTGGCCGAGCGGTCTGCGACTTGTTCGGAACGAAGCCTGCCTCACGGTGAAGATCACTCAGGCGCGGCCAGTATCGACCCCACACGTGCGGACCGATCCCAAGCCGCACGAGCCGCTTCTGTCCGAGCGGAGTCCCGCCGTTCTGTTCGGCGGTCCGTCGAATCGCTTCGAGGATTTCGTGGCGATCCATTCACAGCCTCCGCACGCATTCTGGCAAAACGACAGCGCCCCCGCCACTGCCTTGACTGGCCATGAGCGAGAGCGCGTTGCTAACGGCGCGCGCTACGTCTTAGCGCAGCCGATGGTAGACCTCGCGGCGTTCCGGCGGTGTCGAGCACGCGCTCTGGCCTCGCCGCATGACAAGCCGGCCGGCGCGTCAGCGCAGACGCAGGTCAAAGCGAACGTGCGCGTGAGGTAGCAGTACGGAGGGCGGCGCGCCCGTTGTGCGCGCGTGGAGCCGTTGCTTACGGCGGCGTCGGGCGCCCTTCCGGACTGACCGCCGGCCGGCTTTGCTCGTGCGACTTGCTACAGGTCTCCGCAACAACGAGCAATAGGGTCGCAATCACAAGGCCGACCGTAGCCCCGACGAGCGCCTTTGTCAGCGCATTAAGTCTTTTAGCGAGCGCGGCCATCTTCATTGTGTGATCGTCGATGGACGCCACGACCTCACGCGCGACGACCAGATTGACTACAGCACGCGGCTTGTCCGGTTTATCAAGACCGCCGATTGCTCTAGCGACCACAGTATCAGCAGCGCCGAGCGTTTCATTGGGCGCGACGATTCCAGCGGATTCGAGGTACTTCCGCCCAGAGTCAAGCGCATCGTCTTTTCCGTCCATCTTTCGGCCTCTCGTCGTTCTGGAACAGGCCGGCGCCGAACGCGCACGCGTCAGCTCGCGTCAGATCGATTCGAAAGTAAGGCTTGCCACCGACGCGCCCAGGAATGGGACCGGCCGAGAGGATTGTAGCGCTACAAGGTCGGCCGCGCGCCGCCGGCAAGGCGCGTACATGCCAGTGCGCTTTTGCGCTCAAGATTCTCGATCGAGCGTCCCGTTTGGCCAGGGCGAATCAGCGTGAAGCCACCTTCTGACTCGGCTAGAACGCGCACTGCGTTGAGCCAATCGTCTTCCGGATCGGCGCGCGGTTCCGACAAGAGACCGGCGCGGAGAAGTAGCTTGCCGGCCAGAACAGCCTCCGCGCGGAATTCGCGCAGATCATCCGAAGATGATCCAGCCATCGGCGTGACATTCCACGTGACTTCCGATGACTGCTCGTCACGCAGCCAGATTCCGCCGACATGACCTCGCAGGCCCTTGAAGCGCGCCTCCTGCGCTAGCCATTCCTTCCGCGCATCGAATGGCAAGGCATCGGCGGAATCCATACCCTCATTGACGACCGGCACGCGGGACAGGACGTCTCTCGCGTGCTGCGTGAGATGGAATTCGCGGCCACCGAACGTCGGCCGAATGAGGCCGCGCGATTCCAGCTCGTTGACGACTGTGTTCCAGCGCGCCAGATCGAGACTCTGCTGGAGTTCGTGAACGTGAAACTTGCTTATGCGACCGTCCGTCGTAGTCCAGACATAGTTCAGGGCGCCACGAGCATCGTAAGAGAGGTCGTTCCAGATTTCCCGCGCAGATGGGGCGGGCCGTGGGCGCGGCGCTCGTCGCCACCGTGAGAACGCCGCGCCGATGGCGCCGATGGCCAGAGCGATCAGCAGCGCCTTCCACGCCGGCAAGGAGCGCGTCAGGAGCGCGGGCACGAACACAAGGCCCTGACCGCGCACACTGTAGTAGATCAAGGTGGCGACGCTCGCGAGCCAGACGATTCCGGCGGGCAACCCGAACCATCGGCGCCGGTACTTGTAGACGACGACAGGCAGGCTGAGGATCGCCGCATCGATCAAGCCAGCCTGCGCGTTTCCTAGCCATGACGGTTCCGGGGGAGGCATGCGAGCGAATCATCCCACGACGGCCGGACTCGGGCGGTCCTCGCCGCGCCCTCGATCGCTTCCTAGCCTGATCCTGCGCGGCTTGGCGGGCGTTCTACGCCGCGCGCACCAACTCCGCCGCGTCAACACCTAGCGCCCACGCCAGCTTGAAGACGTTGTCTACGGACGCGTTCCTCACACCGCGCTCGATACCGCTCAGATACGTCCAGTGAAGGCCGGCGCGTTCCGCCAGGAACTCCTGCGTCCATCCGCGCTCGCGTCGTAGCCGTCGCACGTTGTCGGCCAGGACGGCACGGCCGGATGACGGCTTACCCTTCGGTGGGGCTACTCGTCGGTCACTGGCTCGCCGCCGCACGGGCGGGCAAGTTACGAGGTTGACGGCCTGTAGTCCTTAGCCGATAGTCTAAGTATCACGTGCCGAAGCCGAAGAAGTGGAATGGCCCGATCGAGGCTAAGGATCCCGGTTGCCCGATTTGTGGACCCCGAGTCTTGCCCACGACTCTCTTAGGCGGGAAGGATGTCGTCCGCATAACCACGCTCAGTAAGAGCACGATCGAAACGTACGAGAAGCTCGGCCGCTTCCCCAAGCGCGTGGTCATCGGTCCTGGACGCGTCGCGTGGGTCCGTGCGGAAGTCCTTGAATGGATCGCGGCCAGGGTCGCGGAACGGGCGCTGACCAATAAGTAATGGAGGCCGACATGCTGAAGCGCGAACGGTGGCGCCATCAATGGCGGATGCGACGGCGATCGCGGTCTCCCGTGAGTCGACTTGGAACGTTCTCGGGTGCGTTGATGCTGGCGGCTTGGAGTAGCAGCTCACTGTATGGCGCCAGGGCTGAACCCAAAGAGCGCGTCAACGTGTTCCTGTTTACCGAGAATGAGGCGGGCGGGTTCATCGACGCCGACGCTCAAGAACGCGGCGACGCACTCAACGCAATGCGTGAGCAGATCCAGAAGAAGGCGAAGGACCGTGTAGCGGTGGTGGGTACTAGGGAGGAGGCCGACGTGACTGTCCAAGTGCTCTCTAGAACTCGGCTGGACTCTGGACAGGAGGACATGCGCTCGTCGCGTTGGCCCTATGTCGGTGAGGTCGTTCGGGCAAAGCTCTCGGCTGGCGACTACTCCACCGAGATCGTCGGACAAAACGATGGCCGCGTGCTTCACACGTGGCGTACTGCCGCCAGAAATGCCGCGGACCGCGTTGACCGCTGGATCACGGCAAACCGCGAGCGGGTACTGAGCCTCCGGTCGAACCCCAAGTAGCGGCGTCCAGCCGGTCATAGGCGTGCAAAAGAAAGCCCCGCCCTACAGCGCGAGCTGTAGGAGCGGGGACATTCCCGGGCGGCAACTCCCCCCAAGGAAGCATGTCGCCCGTATTGTCGGAAGGTCGAGTCTGTTCGGCCCGGTCCTATCGTGAGCGCGCCCGGTGCCCCACGGGACGCGTAGAAGGCGCCGATGGAAGGCGGCGCTACACGACAGGACCAAGCCCCCTCAGACCGCTACCACCAACACCGGAGCGGCCCGGGTGCGGACCGCGGGAAATTCCAGTCCTGCGGCACGGAGGCACAACGCTTGAAATTACTGCTTGAGACTGCGGATGGTGTTCTCCGTTTCGCGCTCGATGACGCGGGCCACAAGCCCGCGGTCATCGCGTTGGACGTCTCGCACGCGCGCGTTGGGCTTCAAACGGACGGCGCCAATCGCACTCATTACCTCATCGTCATGCCGGAAGGCAGCGGCCACGGCATCCGACGAGAGCACCCACCCACGAATTAGGCCGATGATCGTACCCACGCCATCGGCGGCGCGGTGTACGCCATCTTTCGTCGCGATGGCGACGAGGTCCGTATCGCTGATGGTGAGCAAGACAGCCTCCCCGCTCGCGTCCTTGGGACCGAGGATTAGCCACGCGTTGCTTTGCTCCATTGCCTTACTCCGTGACCGTGACGTTGTCTGTGTCGTCCCGCTGTCCTTGCGCGCGGAAGTCGTCCGCCGTCAGTTCGCGCAGACGCTTGCACCCCGCGATGGCTTCGGCGCTGCCGGCCAGGAGACGAGGCACACGCACCCGAAGGCGCGCGATTTCTCGCGCCCGCTCACGGAGAGCGACGGCCGGAGCCTCGCGGACCGCGGCGTCATGCGCGGATTGATCGTCCCGCCGTTGCTTGGCAACGCTAGGACTCTCAGCAAGACCAACGGCCACGCGTTCGATTTCCGCAAGACTCGCGCGCCACCAAGGGTGAGGCAGCTCAATCGGGAGACGTAGCTCGCGATTGAGGACGTAGCGGATGGCTCCGTCGATGCGCGGCTGTGCGTTCGGCTCGTGGCCCTGCCCGAGGGCGCGGCTGCGATCCACGACGGCGCCGTATGCGCGGACGCGATCCACGACGACGGCGAGGGCATCGTCCACCGCGATCGCCGCCTCAACCCGCTGGCCTTTACTCCGTTCGTATTCGGCGCGAGCATCGGCGGCGCGTGATTCGGCCAGGTCTTTGCTCAAGCGATCCACGTCGGAGGCGGCGCGCTCGACTCCAACCCGGGCCGTCTCACAATCGTCAATGGCATCGAACAGCACGCCGCGAGCCGCGGTGAGCCGTTGGCGGGCGCCTACGTCGCCGTCCGCAGCATCCGGGCGTAGCGCTTCCGTTTCCGCTTTGATGGCGGTGACGCGCGCGTCGGCGTCCGCCTTCGTGCGTTCCCGCGTCGCTAGCTTTGCCTCTGCGGCGCGCAGCTCGGCGGTGATGCTCGCCGTATTGCGCGTCGCTGGCGTGTCCGTCTTGATCTTGCTGCCCATCTTCTCTCCTACGTTCCCTTATGCGGCTTCGTCCATCCACGTCGGAATAACGAATCCCGTCTTACGTTCAGGCACTAGCGCGTCCGTCGTGAAGGCGAACGAGCGCTTCTCACGCTTGCGGGGGAACAGACTGAGGACCCCGGCCACGGCCAGCGACGCATCGCAGTGGTGGGTAGCCGTGCGCGGTGCTTGCACCCGATCGCGCTCCCCCGTTGCTACACGCTCCAACGTCAGAAACTCCTCGACGGCTTCACGCGTGGTCGCCGTGTCCGGCATCTCAAGGATTCCAGCGAGGACGGCCGATAGTGAATCCATCCATAGATCGGACGCGGACGACTTCGAGCGGACGTACTTGATTCCTTGCTCCGCCCACAGCGATTCCACTACCCCGCCTCCGTAGGCGTCTCCTGTCACGGTACGGATGCCGTAGGAGCGGACCAACTCCGCGCCTTCCGCGACGACGCTTGCCGGGTTGTGGGGAGCGGACCATGCGCGCAGGGCAGCGACGACGACGCGGGTATCACGCCGGAACGCGATAGCCAATGCCGCGCGGTCCACGCGCCCGCCCGAACCATCGAAGTAAGCACGGCACACGGACGGCACGGCAGCGGGCGGAATCTCCGCGCGGCCCATGACGAGCGCTGACTCGATGGTGGCGCGGTCGTAGAGGCCCGCGGTTCCGACCTTCCATTCGCCAAGGACTTCGGACCGATACGCGACCGGGTCCTCAGCCTCCATGCGCGCGATGTAATCGGCGGGCAAGGTGGGATTCATCTCCGGCGCCGAAGCCTGCCACACGAGCACAGGCGACGCGTTGACGCCGTAGTGCCCCCGGTAGAGTTCAAAGAGGGCGCCCGACTGCGGACCCGGCGAGGACAGAATCAACAGCCGCCCGCCAGTCGTCGCGAGACACGGGCGGATGGCGGTCAGGATCTCTCGCGCTTCGTCGCGTCCGCCCACAGACCCAACGAAGGCCAGCTCATCTACGGCCACAACACGCGCGCGGATTCCACGGACGCTCTCGGCGCGTGTTGGGTAGACCGCCGCAGTTACGCCCGTCGTCAGGGTGAGCGTTTCGACGGTCTGCGCCTTCACCAGCTCCGCGAGCCGGGATCCTTCCGCCTGGAACGGCTCGCAAAGGTAGGCAAAGATCGCGCGCTTCGACGCTCGCGCGTCTTGCGCCAGCACTACGGCGTATTCGGAACCGGAGCGGCCGGCCCGGATTGCCTCCCACGCGCAGACTGTTGCCGCGATCCGGCTTTTTGCCGCTTGCCGCCCCACGATGACGACAGATTCTTTAAACCCTTCTCGCGGGGGCGGATCCGTACGTCCCGTGTGTTTCCGGTAACGTTCAAGGTCGCCGTCAACGAAATCCAGACCGTAGAGAGCACGGAGGTAAGTCAACCAAGCGGACCACGATGACAGATCGCGGAAGGAAGGAACCGCGCCGAGCAGATCGCTCCGCCTGAGTGCGTCGATGATCGTCAGTGGCACGGAGCGCCGGGGCTAATGCGCGGGCGCTAGCTGCGCGTCTTCCGCGGGGGCGGCGAGTAGGGCCATGACGTCCTCTGCGGGTCGCGCCTTCCGTTCGAGGCCAAGGTCACCTAGCGTCGCCCGCTCCAACTGGAGCACGCGCGTCAGCGTGGACAGGAGGGGCATCATCTCGGCCGCGCCGTTCACGGCCTTGAGAGCGTCCAGCACCAGACAGGCGCCACCGCGGGCGAGGGTCGCGATTTCAACCATGCGACGTTCCGCGACGGTTGGTCGTGGATGGTCCTCAAGCAGCTCGTCCCCATAGTGTTTCAACATCGGCCCAAGCCACGCCTGATCCTCGGGACGTAGCGCCCTTCGGCTCATCCACGCTCGCCAGCGGTTCCGCGGGGCAAGGCGGCTCATGTTGCCGGGTTGCGCCCCGGCCTTACGCTTCGGCATTTATGCGAAGTGCGCGGCCAGGCCGTCGAGCGCGGCCAGGTTGTCGTAAATCTCGATGCCGCGTTCCGTGTTCAACGCCTTTGCGCCGGCCGCTGCCTTGCTCAACGTCGGATCGGCGGCGCGCTCGCGTGCGGCCAGTTGTTCGTATTCGGCCTCAAGGCGGGTGCGCGCCTTGGTGATCTCGTCCCGCATGTAGGCCCGCACTTCGGGACTGTCCGCCCGCGCCCCGAAGGCGTCCTTGACGATGGCGTGTAGGTTGCTCTCGATCTCGTTGCGGCTAACTCCGGGTCGCATTACCGTTCTCCCCGGCGGACACGCGCGGCCTCAATGGCGTCGGGCGAGAACAGGCGAATCCCTCCGCGAGTTACGGCGGCAACCGGCAGGGCACCCCGGTCGGCGAGGACGCGGACCCAAGCACTACTGAGGCCGAGCGCTCGGCCCGCTTCTGCGGACGTGAGAAAGACTGACATTGGCGGGTCCTCCGCTTGCGGCTGTTGGCGTGGCATTACAGTTCTATCGTCGCACGGAACAATTGCGACGGGCGCATTCGTCGCTTTCACGGGTCTGTTACTCACCCGCTTTCGATCAAATCCCGATCCCCGCCGACGCCTGACAGACATGGCGCCGGCCTCCCCACGCAGGCGGCGCCGGTCGCCGGAGAATCGGGGAGGTGGACCCCTCGCCGCGCGCGCACGGCATCACCCGCGGCATACACGTCAGGCGCCCTGTGAGCCGCTGTAGCGCACGCGCGCGCTTCGCTGGCGGTATTCCCTCGCCCGATGTGCGCGCGTGCCTCTGCGTGTCACGCAGGCCCGTCCGACTGGCCTCCTACGCTTACGGCGTGCCCCTGGTGTGGGGGCTCCGGCACGCGCGGGGTTGTCAGTTCGTATCAGATCGAAAGCGGTGTGCCTACGACGTCCGGAGGAGGTACAGATTTCTCTGGACTCTTTGTGAAACGCTGCCCATACTACGTCATGAGCAAGCGAGCCAAGGCGGGCGACGTCAAGCGTGCTGTGGCCTACATTCGGGTCTCGACGGACGAACAGAGCCTAGGCCCTGACGCGCAGAGGGCGGCAATCCTCGCGTGGGCGGTCGCGCAGGGCGTCACCGTGACATCGTGGCATGCGGACCTTGGCGTGAGCGGTGGTCTGTCCCCTGAGAGGCGCCCTGCCCTCCTAGCGGCCCTCGATGCGTTGACCGCGACCGGTTCCGGTTTGTTGGTGGCGAGCAAGCGGGACCGGCTTGGCAGGGACCTCGTCGGCACTGCCTTGTTGGAGCGGCTTGCCGAACGCGCTGGCGCAAGGGTTGTGACTGCCGATGGCATCGGCGCGGGCGATACCCCGGAAGCGGGCCTCATGCGCGGGTTGGTGGACGCGTTCGCGCAGTACGAGCGCCTAGTGATAAAGGCGCGGACCAAGGCCGCGCTGAATGTGAAACGGAACCGTGGCGAGAGGACCGGCCAACTCCCCTTTGGATATGGCCTAGATCCTGACGGCGTTCGGCTCGTGGCACTCCCGGCCGAGCAAGCGGTCATCAACCGTGTCCATAGCCTTCGCGCTGATGGCGTGACCATGCGCGCGATCGTGGCGAGGCTCAACGCCGATGGCGCTCCGTGTCGTGGGTCGCGGTGGCATCTCTCGCTCGTTGCGCGGCTGTCGCGCGTCGCCGTCGCCGCCTAGTTCAACCCCGACTCAAAACCGTTTTCACGCGAAACCCCTGCCGCCCTTATGGCGGGCCGTGGTGGCGGGCGTGGCGTCGGTCGGGGCGGCGAGTAGATCGGGCGCGGGCGCGCTGCGTGGACCGTCGAAGCCCTGGATCACTGCCGATCGGCTACCACATCAGTTTATACGTATGCGCCTTGTTGTCCTTGCATGCTCCGTGGCCGTGCGTCACGTACGGTGACTTCGTCGTGATGTACTCGCACTCGATGACGCGGCCACGGTCGCTCGATGCGACCGCCGAGCCGACGAACTCCTCCGGCTCCACCGTGACGCTGGTTTGAGCGCGCGCAACGCCAAGCCCACCACCGAGAGTCCATGCGAGCGAGTAGATGGACCCCCACCCCGAAACGGCCCCGGAGACGGTGTGGTAGTCGCCGCGGAAGGTCTCGCCGGACGGGAGTGCAAAGTTCACTTGCCCGTACGTGGTGCCGTTGAAGATGAACTCCGCATTGATGACGTCGGCGGTCGCGAGATCGTAGAGACGCGCCGCCACGCGGAGGTTTGACGGCAAGGGCGGCGGCGGCGCACTCCGGACAGCGCAAGCCGCGAGAGCCAACCCCGCGAGCAGACATCCGACTGCAGGCTTCATCCCTCGTTCTCGATGCGTCGAGTCGTGACGCGGCGCTGCCCCAATGCGCGCTCACAACAGCCGAGCGCTTCGCCCCATCGATCATGTCTAGCCATTGCGGCGAAAAGGTCGGCGTAGAACGCCTTTTCGTGCGGCCACAGCTCCACGCACTTGGTTTGCACTGCCTCGATCTGCTTGGCCCGGTCCCGCGGATCGTACTTTCCTTCCTCCATCAGTCGGCGCACAGGAAGGTGCAACCAGGACCACATGTCACACCGAATGTCGTCCGAGATCATCTCAGCCATCCGCGCTACTCCGCTTTGTGATGACACCGACAAAGCCGGCCAGCACCTCCGGTTCCTCTTGCTGGAAGGATGCCATAGGCCGGCGGTCACGGCCAACGGGTTCTCCAATGCGGTGGCTTCACACGCCAACCGTTCCGCCTGATCGTGGTCAAGCCTTGCCGTCGTCTCCTTCGTCGGAATCGTCGTATGGCAAGGGGGTATTGGGTGGCAATGCTGCGATGAGTTCCGCGAACACTGCCCGCGCTTCCTTCTCCCGAATGGCTCGCGCGTTCGCTTCCCGGTGAATCCGTTCCCGGTTCGCGGCCAGTTGTTCGCCACTCCCGTAGTGCCGCCGCGCCGATGCCACCCGCCCCATGAAATTGTCCGTCTGCTGGAAGGCGCCGAGGACGGCCGCGCGCACCTTGTAGCGGTCCGGCGAGTGATCCCGCCCGCGGTCCCCGTCGTGGTCGTTGCAATCCGCGATCCATTCGAATGGTCCAGCGCGGTCCGTTGCCGCCTTCACCATGAGCGCAATGTCCGCGAGCGTTGCGCCACCTTCGTCCAGGAGCGCCGGCAGGACGTGCGGCTTGAGGGTTACACCCGTCGCCCGGCGTAGCTGCGCGGCAAAGCGCGCGAGCGGATCCCCGCCCCCGGGCAACGCGTTTGTCAACGTCGTGGTCATTCGTGACTCCGTAGTAACGGCCCGCATTGAGATGAATCCCCCGGGCCGTTGTCCCTCAAAGCGTCCGTTGCCGTTGGTCGTTGTTGGTGTCTTTGGAGGTACCGACAGTCGCGGTAACGCGACTTTCAGTGGTTCTTTATCTAAAGGGTTCTGTTACGGCGGTTCCTTACATGGTTAGGGGTCACGTTCATGACCCCCTGACGACACGTTCGTGACCCCCTGAACGTCACGTTCATGACCCCCTGCGACACGTTCGTGACCCCCTGAACCGAGCACAGTGCTTGCACCGTACTCGCAATGGAACGCAGCGTCCGCGTCATTGCCGGGTGGATGGTTAGGCGGTACATGCGAGCGTGGGGAGGCCCGCCGTTTCGAACGCGGCAGCGGTCAGCCGGTAGATGGGGGCGTCGTGACGGCCGCGGATTTCCTGACTGATCGGGCACAGCGGATGCGCGCGGAGTTGGCGGAGTGCGGCCTTGACCTTCCCCTCGCCGCATCCCATGTCCTCGGCGATCTGCCCGCGCCCGGGCCATGCCCGGTACTCCCCGTCTCGCTTCGGGTTCATGCGGTCCGCGATCATCACGCACAGCTCGAACAACTGGCTTGATACCGCGTACCCGAGCGCACGCGATCCGATAGCCCACTTGTGGATGATGGCGATGGCGGGGAAAGGATTTGCGCGAATGTCCGCTCGCCCGGGTGGCGCACTCCGCCCCGGCGCCGTATCTTGGACTTGTTCTCCCATTGACGTTCTCCTCCGCCCGGCGCCGCTGACAACGGTTTGCCGGGCGTTCGTGTCTTTACGCCTTGATCGCCCGACGCGCCGCGAAGGCGAGGACGTGATCCCGTAGGAAAAGGCGCTCTTGATTGGTTCCGATGCGCACGACGGGGTTGAGTTTGAACTCCCGTGCGAGCACGCGAACCATGGACGGCGAGAGGCCGAGCAAAACTGCGGCCTCGCCTACGGTGATGAGGTCTGAGGACATTGGTTTACTCCGATTGGGTTTGGCCGCGCGGTGAGTCTTGCGGCTCACTCTAAATGGTAGCGCGAACTAATGCCGATTCTCTGATTAGTCGCTTTCTTCGAGCGTCAGCGGAGCACCGCGGCCCGCGTCTCGATCGCAGGCAGCAGCGGGAGTGATGCGCGTCGTGGACCCAGGTGTAGGTCCGAAGATAGGCCCACCAAGGCGCCGCCGCTAGGGAATGTTTTACGAGGCTTATCATGATGTTAAGTTGCCGTGGCATGAGCGTTCCAGGCGGCTGATATTCCGGGGGATGACACCCGCGCTAGACTCGGCAGATGGCCGGCTACGAGCGATTCTACAGGTCGCCTCTGAGCGCACGCGACGTTCGCCGGATTCGCAAATCGCTTGGCCTAACACAGGTGCAGTTTGGCGAACTGATCGGTGTCACGTCGGTGACGGTGAGCCGTTGGGAGACCGCCCAGTCGGGGGTGCCGGTGCCGACCGCGCGCCTCATCATGTCCTTCGATCACCTCGTCAAGCAGCGGGCCAAAGAACAGGCGAAGAAGAAGGTGGGCCGATAGATCACAGCCGTCCCCCGGGCCGGGTCGTGCTCCCCAACACGGGAGGCACGGGCCAACCGCCGCCTCAGAGCGGCCCGGCTGCGAGTCCCCCACCCGTACGGCCGCGATTTCGGCGAAATGGAAGTGTGCGCGGTGGCGCCGCCGCGTGTTCGCGCCGATCTTCTACCCATGATTGCGACAACGGACAGCACGATCAGCACCAAGTACGCGGCCGGTCTCTTCGACGGCGAAGGTTATGTCGGGCTTTCGAAGGACGGGCCGCGTCTACGTCTGCGGCTCGAGGTCAGCGGTTGTTTCAAGCCTGCGCTCGAAAAGCTGGCGCGGCGATGGGGCGGAGCTGTCTACCGCGACAAGCGGAAGGACCCCGCCTGGCGCACGGAATGGAAGTGGAACCTAAACGGGCGCGGCGACATCGCCCGGTTCTGCTCAGAGGTCCAGCCTTATCTGCTGGAGAAGCGCGAACAGGTCGGACTCGTTCTCGCCATGCTCGGCGGCAACGTGTCGCGCGAGATGGCGGACGCGGAGCTGCGACGGATGAAGCGCGTGGATTGGAACTGAAAGGAAGGCCAACGATGGGACGTGAGGCACGACGGAGCAAGAACAGTGCGGCGACGCCGGTCGCCGAGGGGAAGGGAACGATGTTGGACAAGATCCGGACCGTTTTGATGGAGGCCGAACAGGCTGTGCGAGACGGAGAGCACGCGGACATGGCGGAGGCGTTGCTCTTCCTGACCTACGATGTCTGCACCTGCTGTGGCAAGTCGCTTTGCGTGATGTGCACGTCGCCTGTGGCCACTGGCCCGGCGGGCAGTCTGGGCGAGATTCGGTATGAAATCGGCCAAGTAAATGCCGAGCGGCGGCGCCATGTGACCAAACAAGGGGCTCTACCCACGCGCGCAACGGCCGCATAGGCGATGGACCAAGACGCATTGCTCAGGTCGGTTCGCGACGCCGACCTGAGCGCACTACCGCAGCTTATCGGCGCTCTTGAGCGCGCCACCGCCGAAGCTCTGATCCGAATCCGCACGTGCGGCCCGATCGCGGACCCTGGCGGCACGACGCGGCCGGAGGTCGAGCTAACGCCCGAGGACGTAGCCGCGACCACTAAGCTGTCACGCTGTACCGTCTATGGGCTGCTGCGAACGGGACGCCTGCGAGGGCGCAGGAGCGGCCGACTGTGGCGCGTCCTGCCGTCCGACCTCGCCGACTACCAAACGGCCCCCATACGCGGCGTGGCTGGCTCAGGATCGAAGGCGCGCGGGCCGCGCCAGCTCAAGGCCATCATTTAGGCCGTCTCGCTCACCTCACGGGGCGCCGTCGCCTTCGCCAATGCCTCAAGATCGCCCGTATCGCGGTGCGGCAGCCAGCTCCCGTACGTGCCGACCGTGGTCGAAATGTCCTTGTGGCCGAGCCACTGTTGGACCTTCACGACGGACACGCCGGCCAGTAGGAGTTGCGTCGCAAACGTGTGGCGCAGCGAATGGCAGGATGCCTTGACGCCTGCGCGCTTCGCCGCTTCACGGATTCCATGGTCTAGCCGGGCCTGTAGGCGGCCGATCACGGAGGGGCGCGGGGCATCCATCTCGGAAAAAAGCCATCGAGACAGCGGCCGGCCTTCCTTCATCGCCTGCGCCGCCCGCTTCGCCTTGTGGCTGCGCAGGACCGACGCCAGCTCTCCCTTGGGATCGCACGGCACAAGCCGCTCGACCGTGCCTTTCGGCGCGTTCGTTTCGTACAAGCGCACGGCCGTCCGCTCGACCTTGATTCGGTCCTCGCGCCAGTCTGGCCACTGGAAGGCCACAACCTCGCCTTGACGAAGACCCGCCCAGGCCATGAGGCAGGCGCCGACGTACACGTCATCGTCCTTCGCGTTGCGCGCCTCGGCCAGGACGGCGGCCAGCTCGTCACGTTCGAGCGCCTTGACCTTGCCGCCGGCTTTCGTGCGCTGTTTCGGGTTGCCCGTGCGCAGGCCCAGCCTTTTCGCCAGTCCCTTGCACGGATTGGCTTCGAACAGGCCGCGATCGACGCCATAGGCGAACAGGCCAGAAAGCGTCACGAGTAGCCGGCCCACGGTCGAGCGCTCGTAGCCGTCACGCAGCTTCGCGGCCAGCAGGGCGCGGATAGCCTCGCGATCAACGTCGATCATCGGCCACGCCTGCCAGGCCGGCAGAAAGTGGTCGCGCAGTGTGCCGCGATAGCCGTCGATGGTTTGCGGACGCAAGCGCAGCGACGCTTCCGCTAGCCAGTCGTCGGCGAACTCCTTAAAGGTCACGGCCGGGTCGATGGTCGAGCGGCGGCGCGTGCGGATGGCGCCTCGCCGTTCGGCGCTCTGCGCATCGCGCTTCAGGTCGAAGGTCGGTGCGCGGCGCACGCCAAGCGCGTCAACGTAGTCGGCAACGTACTTGCGGCGCGATTCGTCGTAGCGAACACTCATGCCGCACAAGGTACGCAGCAGAGCGCAGCACGTC
>Ga0070708_100001366_pt1 | contig 18613 bp, 14 predicted proteins | sample KBSK5503metaG_FD_65469 | JGI IMG/M metagenome (GOLD analysis project Ga0070708, IMG submission 65469) | Corn, switchgrass and miscanthus rhizosphere microbial communities from Kellogg Biological Station, Michigan, USA - KBS K5-50-3 metaG | ecosystem: Host-associated > Plants > Roots >... | reverse complement strand
ATTAGAGATCTCAAGGGGTTTACTAAACTACATAGAGCGTTCTCCTTTGCGTAACAGGTTTGCCGCCGAAGACCTCCGCGCCTTGCACGCAGCCGCGGCAAAGCGTGTAGTAGCGCACATTGTCTTCCGGTAACGAGATCACGGCGAGCACTGCTTTTCGCATACGCTCCAATTGGCGCGGCGACAGATCGCATTCGAAGACGCTGTACTGCACGGGGTTGCCGAAGCGCAGCAGCGTTTTGCGCAAACGCTCACGGCGTTTGTCATCGGGGATGTCGTAGGCGAGAACCAGGGGCATGGTGTAATTTCGGATTGCGAATTTCGGAATTGGTGTTCACTCAACTGCGAACGGGACATACCGTGGCTCCTCTCCGGTAATAACCTTGGCGACGTGTTGCGCCTGGCGCCTGATGATTTGCGCATAGGTCAAATTCAGATCACGATGATTGCTGGAATTGCGACGCGATTCCAGCTTGTTTTCGAACTCGGTAAAAAAGACCTTCGAAGCTACTGGCTTCATGCGAAACTCGCCCTTTACTTCGACAATATGGGCCAGCTTGACCTGCTTGCGGCGCAGCAGCTTCAACACCACAGCGTCCCCAATCAGCGCGCGAAACTCCTCGATCAAGTCGGACGAAAGAGCCGCGTGGCCATAGCGAACCTGATGAAAGAAGCCCTGGTACGCATCGAGGCCCATCTCGTTCAGATGGGAAGTCATGCGGTTGTAAAGGAGCGTGTAGCTGAGGCTCAGCATTGCATTCACCGGATCGCCGGGCGGGTGGGCGATTCTCTTGCCGAAGTGCCATGGTTGAGGAACCCAGGTACCAAATAGCCGAAAATAGATCGCGGAGGCCGAGCCTTCGATTCCGAGGAGCGTCTCGACGGAACGAGCCTGACGCGTACTCTCGATGGACTTGCGCAGCGCGTTCAACTCCCGATCCGCTTGGCGTGAATCATTTTGGCGGCGCGCAAAAGCAATCAGATTGGCGACCTTCCCGGCAACGATGGCGCGCGCCTGGGCCAGACAGAACTCCGGATCGTGAGCCCGATCGTATTGGCGAGATCTCAGCTCCGCGGACTTGCCGCCGTCGCCGTTCAGTCGCCCTCGAAAGCGCCCGCCTTGCGTTAGGAAGACGACGTCAATCTGCTTGTCGAGACAAAACCCCACCGCTGGCGTCGTCAAGTTGACGTTGCCGAAGAGCACGAGTTGGCGGACATGGGTCTCAGGAATGTTTTGCAGGATCTCGGAGCCCTTGCAGACGAGGAATTGTCCGCTGCGGCGCTGAACCGTGGCCCCTTGAGTTGTGATGTAGATTGCTGACATGGGTCTTATCTCTTTCTCCATTTCATTGCGCGACGCGCCATCGACTTGATCTGCTGGGCCATCTGTTCGGGCACAGTCGGCGGCGGGATAACGCTGCCGTCAGACGCGAAGATATAGCCAAGGAACTCGAACTCGTCACTGGGCGCCACGATTCGCGTTTTGTCCGGGTGCATACGCAGCTTTCGAGCCGCCAGAGCCGCTTCGGCTGCCACTAACGCAGATTGCGCCTCCTCTCTTCCGCGACACTGAAGCACGAAGTCATCGCAGTAACGGATCAAGCGCCATCCTTGTCTGGTCAATGCCGAGTCGAAGGGAGTCATGTACGCATTTGTCAGGAGCGGCGATATTGGAGCGCCTTGGGGAGTGCCGAACTTCGGGTGAAATCGATCTCTGTAAGCACGGACAGCTTTGGGAGCGAACACAGCGGCAGTCACGGCCAGCCCGCCGACGCCCAAGAGCTTCAAGCCCAGAAGTCTGGCGATGAGGGCGCGCTCTGAGAGCGCGAGCAAAGCACCATCTTGTATAAGGCGCTTGACTCCCTCCCGGCGTAATTGTTTTTGCGCTGAATCGCGGAGGTCAGCGATCTCAGCGTTCTCTAACGAGTCATCAACCGGCAGGCAGGATGTCTGTGCTCCCAGTCCTGCTCCCTGGTCCAGACCCACCCCGAGACGATCAGCCACGTAGCCGTCTAGTGATTGGTTAACGGCGTCGCGCATGAGGAGATGAAAGCCCGCTAACACCTCTTTGCCGCGACGCCAGAGACGCGGGTTGACGAGGTGAGAGTCAGACTCAAGAGCGCCGGCATCGAGCCAGGCCGCAAGCAAGTGCAAGACATCCTTGTCACTGATGGTCTGTTCGAGTTCGGTCAAGAGGAGCTGCCGGTTGATTGTGCCGAAGAAGTCTTCGACATCCGATTCGACGGTCCACCAGTAGCCATTGGCGCGCGCGGCGATCATTCTTTGAATGGCCATCTCAACCGAACGAGCGGGCCGAAAGGCAAAGTTGCAGTCTAAGAACTGCGGCTCGAATAGAGGCTCGATTGCATCGAGCGTAGTACGCTGGGCCACGCGGTCGCGAACGGTGAGAATCGCCAACTCGCGCTCTTTACCGTTGGCCTTCGCGATGGTCATGAAACGAGCGGGCATCGCTTGATAGGACTTGCTCAGCAAGCTGAGTGAGAGTTCGCGCAGGTTGTCCTCAAGTCGAGACTCGAAACATCGCAGGCTCATCGCGTCAATTCCCGGCGCGCCGCGATTGGCGCGGACTTTTCGCCAGCCCTGATACAGTGCGGGTACCGAGGCGATGCGCCGGAAGAGCGAGACTGGATTGAGCGAGCTGTAGTTCATGGTGCTTTGTTCGGCGAGCGTTTTGCCCATTGCCTCGGGCTGATGTGTTCTCGATTTCAGAATCTAAGTAATCCGCGCCCAACTGATCTGAGATTTGAGATTGGTGATCTCAGACCCAGCGCGTCGGAAGCTTCCCCATTTAGGAGCGACAGGACTCTAGTTGGCTCTGTCGTTGCCACGACTGGGGCCGGCGCCATTTCGCCTTCCGTTTGATCCGGGACATGGCACGCTCATTTCGGTACACCCTTAGAATGTGCTCGGTGCCTGCGACGACCGTGGTGCCAGCGAGCCTTCGGAGATCGAGGTCTCGGCCACGAGGCACATCGCGTTCGCCGAAGAAGAAGAATCTGACTCCGGTCCGGTGTTCCTTACGGCCCAACCGCAGAACCAAGGCCACATCACTCGGACTGAGATTCCGTTGGGCCATACGCTTCGCCGCGTGGCGACTGATCCGATACTTGCCGATCCTCATATTGAGGTTCTCCTCTGTCGCGAGCTGGGAACGATTTAGATCGCCCCCGCAGGAGAAGCGTCGCACAAGAGCGGCTCTCGCGGATGACCAGCAAACTTGGCGGCAAGGTTGCTAACGTCGGGATGAATGAATTGAGGGAAGGGGCTATTCGAAGTAGATGCGCTCAGGCGCGAGGTGTAGTCCGTAGCGAGTTTCGCCGCGTTCACCATCGGCGGCGATAGCGAAACGATCGCGCAATGCGTCATTGGCGAGGCGCTTACCGATTCTGTCTTTTATCTTGGCTTTGACTTCGAGGAAAGACTGTTGAAAGTCCGGGTCAATGTAGCTCTGTTTCACCCAGGGCATGAGCTTCTCCAGAAAACCAAAGCCGCTGGCCAACTCATACTGTTCAACGCCGAATTTGTTATTCGTGAGGAGACGAAACACGGCGTCCAAATCCGAAATCTGAATATCGTTCAAAGTCACAAAACCGTCGTGATTTGGGCCGCGCGCCTGTTTTCGCAAATGAGCAAACAAGGCGTAGTAGAAGAATTTTTGCGGTTGCAATTTGATTGGGTTGCCGGCAATTGTGAGCGTGCACCTACTCAGGTTAATTCTTAGATCATTGGCAGACTCGATCAAACGCAACTCTTCCTGAGCCCGGCGCACAAAATCGCCGTAGCGCGGGCCGCCACTCTGCAGCCAGTTTTCCAGGACTCCGCGCAAGCGTATGAAAGGAATGTCGGCCAGATAGATTCGCGCCTGGTCAGTTGAAAGCTCGTTGCCGGTGTGCTTGTTCGCTAAGGTTCGGGCTACCGGCGGCGGGTAATAGAAATCAGTATTGGTCTCGAATTCTTCGTTGACCAGCACGTGCGACAACGTGTCTTGCGGTCGGCCGAAGAGCTGCATCGCGGCCGTCAGATAGATGCTCATCGTTTTGCGACCTCCCGCAGCCGAAGCGTGTATGCGCGTATCGGGGTCTTTAGTCAACTCGCGAACGATGTCGCAAATTTGATTGCCAGCAAATTCGTTTTCTTCCGGCTCGCGTATGTCGGCAAGGGTGAGGCCGTCAGGTGTGCGTAGGAGCGCGATGGATTTCTCGTCAAACTTGATCGTGAGTGGATCGATCTTGAAGTCACGACAGAAGGCGTAAAACTGGCCCACCTCAGTATCCAGCAAAGACTCTTCCGGGGCGCTACGTCCGTGTGCGCTGCCTGTCATAATCTTGTCGCGCCCATCCAACGTTGTGATAACGCGGATTTCATCGACTCGCTCACCGCGCTCTTGCGTCAGCGCGTAAAGCGTTTCGGTGATGATTTGCGGAGTCATGCCGGCCACGCAGAGGAGAATGTGCTTGGTCATAATTGAATACCTTTCGAAGGTCTAATTGTGACGACCGAGTGCGACGGCAGGCAAGATGCCTGCGCTCCAAGCGCTAACGGTCTGATTGTCCCGCTTGAGGCGACGCGCTCCAGCGCGTCAGAAACGCGAAGAGCCGTTTGCCAGTCTTGATAAACTTAATCACCAACCAGATCGCTGTGACAATGACTGCTAGCGCAAGCACGAAAGCAAGAACCGGCAATTGCACTGAAATCCAGAGACCGACTCCAGAGATCAGATCTTCCACTACCGAGATTGCCGCATTAGCCGCGCCACCATGGAATGGGACCAGAGCGCTGGCCTTCGCTCTCACCAGCGCTTTGCCGGCATGGACGGTAAATGATGCGCCGCCACCAACAATCAAGCCGAGCACCACTGCCGCCAGCCGGTCCAACTTAGTCAACATCGAAGACACGAGCACCGTGCCGACGGCGGGACGAACGACGGTGCCCACGGCATCGAGAAAGTGGTCCACCGCGATGATCTTGTCACCCACCAACTCGATCACTGTTGCGACGCCAAAGACTATGAGTGCGTCGTTGCGCGCCAGGAATTCGAAAGACGAATTCAGGTGGGCATACCCGCCACGGGCCAAGAGACCAACGACCAGCATCGGGAGCCACGCGCGCAGACCGGCGCACGCAGCTAGACTGACACCCATCATTAACTGCACAACGACGCTCATCGCTCTACGCTCTACTGGACCAGATTGTACTTCACCGCGCCAGCCTTAACCCTCCGGATACCGGCTCGAGTTCCGTGATTACTTCCTGCAGAACAATCAGCTCAACTTCCAACTGGTTGCGTATTTTGTCTTCCTCGCCGAGTTCATTGACTGCCGGGACCAGCACTTCACGGCAGTACTGTTCGATTTGCTGGCGCATATTGATGCGTCCGTGTTGGCTGAACAATTCGTTGAGCTTCTTGCGCACGACGCCCACTTGGTCATCGGCATCAACGAACTTCTGCATTGCTTGGGTGCGTTTGTCGTCGTCAAGTATTTCGTCCGCGCCAGGAGTAGCCGGCGCCGTTGGCGAGTCGAGCAGAGCGGGTGCCTCAAGCATTGGTATCGTTTGCCAATCCGGCGTAGCTTGTCTAGAAGTGCCGACGAGAGAAAAGCGGCGAGCCGGATCGAGGTAGTAGGCCACACCGCGAACAGCGATGAACTCGTAAGCGACGCCCAGAGCGAATACTCTCCGCTCATACTTGCTGGGATCGGGAATCGGCTCCGGGAGTCTACGCCATTCCTGACGTAGGTGGATCGGGTAGGGAGCGTTGTCGAGCGCTTCGACGTACTCCCGGAAATACGCCTCGTCTTGCGCGTGCCAATAGTAAGACGCGCCGTGCGCAACGCGCGAGATCAGGATCACGGAGTCCTGGCCAGTGGGTACGACTTGCGGATAGACCTGGCCGCGCTGGCCGGCGGCGTGGTCCGCCAGGTAATTCTGCACGGCAAGATTGTCCTGTTTGAGGCCCACCAGCAACACCTCGGTAGGGCATTGGCCACCTGGCATCCGCATGTCCCAGAACGGCAGGCAGAACTGGAGCGCCTCGGCGATCCGATTCGGTAGGTTGCCACCATAGTGATGAGTGTGGAAGCGGTCGATCATTTCCGCGAGACTCTCACGGTCGCCACGGCGCAGAATGTTTTCGGCGTATTGCTCGTAGAAATGCCGGTAGATCTTATCGCGATTTGCATGCACTTCCAGCGAATTCAGGGCTGGGCGCTCTGGGGGCAAAAGATGATCGAGCGTCTTGGTCATAGCTGCTGTCATGTGCATTTGATAGTACTGCTCGGCGTAGTCTGCCGTGACGTCGCGCCGCATCGTGTTTCCATCGATGAATGGATTTCGCTTAACTTCCGCGGTCAGCCGATCGTGCTCATTGAGCAAATCACTGCTCTCTTTTTCAAGCCGGGACTTCAGTTTTTCCAGCCGGTCTTTTGATTCCGCCAAATGATTTGCGGCTTCAGCGTAAAGCGCGGCCGCGACATCGCGGGCTTCACTGGCGAGCCGAGCTTCGACTGCCAGGTTGAAACACCGCAGTAGTTGGTTGCGCTGATCCTGCGCCCGCAGATTCAATTCGTTGAACTGGCGGGCGCGGTTCTCTTCGGCGGCGGCGCCCGGTCGCCAGAAGCCAAACGTTATCGCAAAGCCGAGCGTCTTCCATACTCGCGAAAAGAGTCTCACGCGTTCGGCGGCATCGCTGAGCTGGACCAGTTGTTCGTGAATGCTCAGCAGCTCGATGCGCGCCGTCTCGGCTTCCCGGCGCAGCCGCTGCGCGTGCGCGTTGTGTTCCTGATTCTCGGTGCGCATAAGCGCTTCGAACATTCGCAACCGCAATAACAGCGCGTCGGCGAAACTGTCGCCGGCGGCGACGCCGCGCTCGCGGAGATGCGAGTCGATGGTTTCTTCAACGTTGGCGAGAATCCCACCGTCGCCGTTCTGGCCGTCCAGTTTCGTGCGCGCTCTCCGCTCCATTCGCCCGCGCAGATCTGGCGCGCGACGCAACCAGAAAGCGTCCAGGCGGGACCATAGGTCATTGGCAAGCGTGGCGTGATTCGGGCGATCCTGCATGTAGCTCGCGGACACCTGTTCGTGGCTGATCTCGCTCCTTGTGATCAGCGCGTTTACAAGCTCGTCCGTTTGCGATTCCTCAATGCGGTGCCGGCTCACAAACTCAGTCACTTCATCTTCCATCTCGGCGGTCGTTAGCGTCTGCCCCACGAGTTTGTCGTGAATGGTTGTGTAGGCTGACTTCACGCTCGCGAGTTCGACGATCTTCTCGCGGCTGAAAGAGATCGTGTGGTTGCCAAAGCCGCTATACCGCCGGCCCGTATGAAAGACATTGTCCAATTCGAGCCCTGCGACGCTAGTCAGGTTGATACGAACACTTTCGCTGCGGGCACCGAACGGCGTGCCAATCTCCAGAAACAGTTGGGTGGCGATCTGGTCGTAAACCTCTTCCGGCCGGTTAAGGGCGCCGCGTTGATGACGATTGTCCACCAGATAACAGACGTCGAAGAGCGGCTGCGACGGCGTAATGGTCTGACGATCGAGTGGGGCAGGGAAACGAAATCGCATCTTCGATTTGTCGGTGCTGTGCATGAGGTAGTCCACTTCCTTAAGCGCGGCGTGCGTGTTAGCGCAGACCTTGGACCAGTTCTCGCGCGGTACTTGCTCGGCATAAACCGAGGGCAAGGTCAGCATGCCCACGAGGTTCAGACGCGGGAAGCGGTTTTTGGCCAGCGCGCGAATGGCGACCGCAGCGTCAATGAAAGACCCGGCACCCTGACCGCCGCAAACGGAAGAGATCAGATACACGACCGGATCTGTTTCAATGTCGAAGTCGTATTGCTGATTTGCCGCGAGCAGCGTCTGAATCTGCTGGCAACGCGTGAAAAAGTATTCGAGCCGCCGGGCGAAGAATGAGAACGACTTGTAGAAACCAAGCCGGCCAAGCATCCTTACCTGACCAGCCCCCTGTTGGTGGTCCAATAGGCCGACATCCAGTGATGCGGGCAGCCAGTCGTGAATCTCAGGGTAAGCGCCCGGATTGTCGCGCACGTCCAAGAAGGGTACTTGCGAGTCGTACAGCGAAAGTTTTTCGTTATCGCTGAGCACAGGCAAGGGCGCCCAGTTCTGATCGTTGAACGTGGACTCGTCCGTGTCGATGACAAGAAAACTCAATAGGGAGGGCGTCGTTCCGTATTGGTCTTTAACGAACTTCTTCAGCCGGCGAACCACCTGATTGCCAGTTCCGCCTGGGCCAATAATAATTGCCGGTCTGAGCATTGGTCTTCCATTATTGCTCGCATGATTGTTGGAATTGTTAGACATATAAATCATCTCCTTGCGCCGCATCGACCTCGGCACGCGTGCGCAATTTGTTGTTGACGTAGCGCAATCCCCACTGGCCATCAATCACCAGCACGTCGTTGTCACAAAGTGTTAACTCACTGGCTTCGCGCCAATCGCTGCCGGCTTCGTACAGCAGCCTGTGCGCGTCGGCGGGCTTGATGACGAACTCCACCTTGCCCGATTCGCCATCGCGAGGTGAGGCGCCGACCAGCTCCGCGGACACTCGTGCGACAACTTGCTCGTTTGATCGATCGACGGTCGACGCCAAATCAAGATGGCCGTCTTCGGTTTTCACAATTTGCAGTTCTGGTGCGGCGAAATTCTCTAAGTCAGCCCCATCGCCTTCGGGTTCGTCCTCGTTCGCCTGCCATGGTTTTAGTTTGCCGGAGATTCGACACCGGTCTTCTTGCCGTTGTTGTATTCGCACCAGTTGGTCTTTGAGGTGCTGCCGCACTCCCGCCAATCCTGCGGCACAGCCAAGGGCAATTGATCCAATAAGAGAGATGGTCCAGTACGAGATGCCGTACGAAGCTCGTAGATCAACCTTCAAGACCGGTGTGCTTGGTCTCGCGGGAGTCGCTTCCAACAGTCCCAGATCAGCCAGCGCTGCCTCATCCTGGAAGTGGACCAGCGGAATGAATTCAAACCTCGACGAGTAATTCTCTTGCGCCTTTCCCAGATGCCAACGCGGATGGCTTGATTTGAGTACACCGACTGCCACGCCGCGCCATTCCTTTCCGGGTGCGAGTGAGAGCTTCGCAGGAGCATTTTCAACTTCACAAGATATTTCCACGCTGGACGAGCCAAAGCGCTGCACCTTGATCTGATCGATCACGACTGGAAGATGGTGATACGTGCTCCGGATCGTGAGGGGGATATTGAACGTAGCGACATCGCCGCTGATTGCCGACTGGTCTAACCGAGCGTCCACCGTTCCTTCACTCAGCTCTTGCTCCACAGCCTGACGAAGTTGCGTCTGGCTAAGACGCTCGCGGACCCGTCGCAGCGCATACGCCACGTGCTCCGCCCCACCGACAATAACTTCTACGTTCTGTGCGGGAAATACTCTTCGCAACACCGCAATGTCGGTTTGCTGGCCCAGCCCGAAGCCATAAACGAAAACCTTGTGTTGCGCACAGAGGGCCTGCGCTCGTTGTTGCAAAGCACGCCAGCTCGGATCGTTGAAGTCGCGAGTGTACGGACTGTCATTCGGCGGCTCGTGCAATCCGTCGGTAACTACGACCAACGCCTGCACGCGACTCGAACCTTCGCGCTCGAGGAACTCGATTGCCTTAAGAATCGCCAAGCCAAGATCGGTATGGCCAAAGAACGGTTCTCCAGGCAAATAGCCGGCAACGCTCGGCGCTACTTCCTTACCTTTGCCTTCCAGCGGGCTGCTGACCGTATCCCCGAAAACGCGCAGTTGGAGTGTCTCTTTGTCCGTGAGCGTGGGAACGAAATCAACCACGGCCTGCCGCACGTCGCCGTATTGATGCGCCTTCATGCTGCGCGACGCGTCGAGGAGAATCGCAACATCCGCGGACGGCAGATCAACTTGAAGGAGTCGATATAACTCATCTGATTGATCTGCGGCACGGGCGGTGCGGGAGCCAGGCAGCAACAGCAAAACCAACAAGAGTAACATGCATATTGAAACTGCTCGTCGCCTGATTTGATTCGTCGCGGCTTTCATCATTTCCTCAAGCTCCACTGCGAACATGAGTAAACGACAAAAGCGGTCGCTTTGGACCATCAGCAAGCTTGCCGGCAAGCTTCCTGAGAATTCCGGGTTAAGCAGATTCTCGTGACAGGCTGAAACGACGGACGCCCGTGAGGTTGATTCTCGGTAGTGGCGCAATTCCTCGCGCGCCTGTATTCCAAGGCGAACCTATTGGGCAAACAACGGCAGGCGCGGTCGATTTAGTTCGCGTTCGTCTGGCCCGAAGTGGCTTTGGTGCGAATTGCTGGCCAACTCAAAATGATCTCGACCGGATCGAGCGGTCTAACCGCATCCAGCCGCTTGTCGTATTCCGCCGGAACATACTGGATTGAACGCTGCTCGCCCAAGCAAGCCAGGACGGAGCCCACGGACGCCGGCGTTGGCATTCCGGTGAAGTCGAGAATTACGTCAGTCTCTTTGAGACCAGTCGGCAAGTCGTCATAGATTTGTTCGACCATCTCCTTAACCGCTACGGCGTCGAAAGCATCATCTACCACTCTCGTGTGCGCGTGTTTTCCTTGTTGCTCAAGCTCGGTCCTGAGCTTCTCGGCAAGCGGCTTTGTTTGCGCGGAACAGATGAGCCAACACCATTCTAGCTTCCGCTCGTGCCACTTGATCGCCGCTTGGCACGTGTCCTCTTTGCTGACCAGAAGAATCAATCCCCGCCGCTCAATTGGCCGCGATCGGTTTGCCAAAGGACTGGTCTGCTTGCCGAAACTAATGATCCGCTCCACACGCCAGGCAGCCCACAAAAGAATCAGAATAGCGATGGTGAAGATGGCCCCAGCCGCCCGTTTGTTCGTGCCCGTAATGTTAGTAAGAAACTGATAGGCCGCGTTTCCAGAGACGGAAACAGCAATAGTACCAATTAGAAAATAGAGTAAGGCCTGTCCTGAGAAGACTCTCTGCAAACCTCGCGAAAGATTTCTCGCCAATGCTGTCCTCCCATTTAGCCTCTTCTGAATAACAATCCGAAATCGTAACCAATCACTTCGAGTTCTTCGCGAGTGAGAACGCGACCCTCGGTCACTCGACTTCTAAGTTTGAAGACAAGCGCGACATCTTCGAGCGTCTGTCTATACTCAGTCCGATTGATCCGCACGGGAAAGTTCAATAAAGACGCAAGCAAGTCAGCCGTTGCCTGATGCCCGACAAAAGATTCGATTGTCCGATTCGTTTGCTGATACTCCAACAGCAAAGCCTTCGCGCCGCTGAGCGTGACGAACTCATATTTGTAGATGCCGTAGGCGGTGATGATGCTCGCATTGAGCAGAACCAATCGCTTTGCCGTGTTCTCACTACTCATGCCCAGAGAATACGTTCCCATTTGTGCAGCAAGCTTGCCCACGGAGCCCAAATAGCATGGGAGTTACAGAGCTTGCGAAGAATTTCTCCGACCTACGATGACAGCGATGATTATTTAGAAACAAAATTCAGTTTAGTCTCAATTCGCTTGGGTGCGTGCGCAGTCGCAACAAAGTGTCAATCGCGAAGGTTATGTTTCAATCCCTTTGTGGCCACGAAGCCATAATGTTCGTTACGGAACTCCGCAGAAAAGGCTTCAATCCGCTTTGCTCGCGGTATGCCAATCGCGCCCTACGAGACGATCAGGTAACGCCCAAGGCCAAAAGCAGTACCGCTGCCGACGTGTAGGAACTCTCCCGCGACAAGCAGGGGCAACAGTTCTTGTACTGCTCCACCAGCAAAGGTCACGTCACCCATAAACCCATCAAGCTCCAGCTTCCCACCGCGGCGGTTTGAGTACCGATTCAGCGCCATCAAGCGCAGGCTCGATTTCCGAGTCGTCACATCGCGGGCGCGCTCGATCATAGATTTGTGGTCGTAAAGTAGCGGCGCATCGGCGAACGTCTCAGCCAGCATCGAGAGGCGCAGCGAGAGACTACCGGCGATCTGCGCGAAACTCGGATTCTCAATTACCTGGCCTTTGATTCGTAGCCGTGTCGGTGTGATGAACCGAAGAGTTACTTCATTGTCGATTGTTGTTTGTCCGTCGCCAATTGATGAATCAGCGAGGGGTCTTGCGCGTGCCCCATCAGCAATTGCGGATCTGTCATCCTGTCGTCCGGTCCTAGAAGTTATGGCCTCGCTGGACATTTTGGTACTGGCAGCTGCAGCTCCTGGTTCAGGTGCCGATGCCGAATTCCTAGCCCTTCGTTCTATGGCGAGTTGCGCCAACCTAACTTCAACCAATCTTGCGAGCGTGGTATGATTGTTTGTGTGGTCGCGAATCCTTCCTCTCCCATCCGTGTAAACGATCTCGCGTTTGCCTTGGGCGTCGACCGCGAATATTTTGTCGAGTGCAAATGGCGCTCGCTCGGCGCCAAATCCATGCTGCGCCATGATGCTAATAGCATAGATAATGTAGGGCAGCTCCTGAATCGCATCGCCGAACAGAGACAAGTGAAAGACGATCGAGTCGCCTGCCTTGACGCGAACGCGCCAACGCAGAAAATCATCGCGCGCGCGCATGAACCCGTTGGTAATACCGGAAGTCGGCGGAATGAAAATAAACGGCCGTGGCGCATCCTGTCTCTTTTTCAAAAGCACACCACGTCCCTGGACGAGAGCCGTATTCACCAACGAGCCATTCTCACGCCTCGCTGAAGTCTCAAACACACGCGGATATAAACACCGCTCGACAAGCAGACACCGCCCACAGTCCCCATGCGGCATCGAACACGCAATCGCCTTGAGCGCATGTCCAAACGCACCGCGCAAAGCTGAACCGAGGAACGGCGGCAGTACTGCGTCCCCTAGTGAACACAACTGAACGTCGTATCGCGCAAGGGCCAACGATTCAAGCTTTTGGATTGTTAGAAGCGAAGTCATAGAATCCGCTCGCGTATTAATTAACCTAGTTAAGTGTGGCCTCAACGATCGTTTTATTGCGTCAATACGATCACTTGGCGGTTGCAATTCGGCTTTGCACCCTCGATTAATTAATACTCCAGTCGAGTAGAGTGGCAGTCATTACCGAGTTGCTCCTCAACAGACTTCAAGGTCGGTGGAAAAGAACCGGCAAACCTTCATCGTCAACTAAGTCTGGCAAAACAAACTGCGTCTCAGGATTAGCTCGCTTTTTCGGATCCTTATTCAAGGGCTTAGCGTTCTCAACAAACCACTCGTAAGCGAGACCGTCTCGATGTGGTGGAACGGGCTCCATTGAGTTGGTGTGTCTGGCACGTGGGTAATGAATGGGCTTCCCTTCAAAGCCTTGGGCTGCACGTTTGAAGGACTCAAGGAATAGTCGGTTCGGATAGGCATCCACTATGGCCTTCTCGAATTCAGTTTTGCACTGCGCGGCAGTAACCGACCGCGAGGTTTGAAGATCAAGCGATTCATATCGGTGTTTTACGTCCGTCCCGTTAAGAATCTCGCTTTTCGCCTCTTCCAAATTCAGTCGCACACTTCCGAACCCTAAGGGCTTTCCACCGCCGAAACGATGAAAATGGTTCTCCGGTAAGTCCAAGAGCCATATCAAAGCTCCGAGTTCGACGTTAGAAAGGTTAATGAAGTGAATCTCGAATTCGAACGCAGCTCCCTTTCTTATCCACCCTCTAGTGGAACGATTCTGATTATCGCATTGGTTTTCACCTTCCGGGCGGCGATATTCTTGGAAATAACTTATACCATTCTCATTGAGAGAGGGACTTGCCCATTTTCCCTCCCAATAACCCTTCGGCACGTTGTGATGGGGATAGACTTTTCGGCCACGTAAGCCGCGCCCGCGCTTAAACCCAGCTTCTTCGTTGTTGCGTTTCTCCAGTTGCGCTTCACCATCTTGAGTCTCCGCCACATAAAACCGTCCTTGCTGTGGCTTGGGTTGTCCCAAAATCTGAAGCGGCAAAGGATCAAGCAGTTCGACGGCATCTTCAAGCTCACACCCAACGAATCCGATTCGCACTTGCCCGCGATATGCGCCTTGCTTCAAGTCTTCCTTTGTGTGCTTAATCTGTCGGGCTTTGCTTGCTGGTTGCCGCACCCAACCGAACAGACGATCAGCCGAGGATAGCTCTGCAAGCGTCTCTGCCGGATGCAGTTGTTCGGGCAGCAGTTCGGCAGGACAAACCTGGTACAGGCGTCGAGAAATCATCACCGGCAAGAGTTCTTCGACTACACCGCCACGCATGCGAGCATAGCAAAGTGTTCCTTCCTTCAATATCTCCTCGTTGTTTCTCTTGTAGATTTGACGAGACCATTTTCTAACTCCCAAGCTTGCCGGAGGCTTATCTAATTCATCTTTGTGGGCTTCATGATAGTTCTCAATTAGAGTTTTCCAAGCATCTTTCAGCTCTGTCATCTGCAAGTCATTCAAGATTAAAGGAGGTCGAGCCGAAGGGCCCTTAAAGAAAACGCGCTCATCGTGTTTGTTTTTGATGTTTTCATTGGTAATACAAACAAACCCTATGTGATGGTCCTGTGAAGGCCTTGGCTCCCCTATGTCTTTCAAGTCCACAACTTCGAAAAACTGGAAATTCCTTCGCTGGTGACGTCTAGGCGTAACCTTCACCCAGACTTCCTTACCATGCGTATCCAGGCCATTCCAGTTGGTTCGCAAGCTTTTATACATTCCTAACCAAGCAGCAGAGTAGAAATGTATTTCGTTGCCATTATGGATCCTGACTGCCTCAAGTCCTTGAGAGCTAGTTGCCTCTGAGCGAAAGGCTAATCTCTCTTCGTGCTTTTGAAACACGGAAAGTCGGGAAACAGTTATTGCTTCGTAAGCAGAACGCAGCATCCCCTTAATCGACGTCGGATTGATGAGGGGTCGGCCATTCCCATCGACTCGCACGGGAAATGTCTTGTGGTCCTGCTTAGCGTTCTGAGTATCGGCTTCGTTAACCTCGACGCGGGCAGTATCCGGTACGAGGAGTGGTGTTTCAACAGTCATTCGCACATGCAGTTTTCCGCTCAACTTATCCGCGAGATAGCGGTCGTGTCCGCTTGGTTCTCTGTCACCGAGTTCACCCCTAATCGGTTTCCCATTCTTCGTTCGTGGAGGTGCAGGCACGAAGTTGTAAGGGTTGTGGAATTCGGGTTTCATAACGCTCTCTTCGGTTCGGGTTCTGACAGGAATAGCGGATTCAGTCCAAGGTTTTCCCAAAGCACGAATGCGAAAGGGTCGGCCACTGGGATCGAGTTCAAAGCTCACCTGGATCTCTGCTTCCTGACTCTCGCGCAAAGATGAAGCCAGCTTATCGGGATTAACCAACTCATTCATCGGCTTTCCCTTTTTACTCGTGTAACTAAGGAAACGACGACGGTCTTTGCCTTCGCCTTTCAAGCTCAACACGCCTTCGAATACTTCAGCCATTCTTTTTTCTCCCATTACGCCTCTTCGATTCCAGTCAATCGCTCTTCGGCCACAGCGACGTTACCGTCCTCGTACTCGCAGAGGTATTCGACCGCGCGAACCTTTGCGTATCGTTGCTCAGGCACATCCTTCAATGGCACGAAATAAGCGCCAATTCGTGCTTCTGCAAACTGGGTCCAACCGTCGCTGAATCTCCCGGTGCTCTTGCCCGAAAGCAAATAGGATTGGTCCATCGTTCCGACCGGCGCTCTCTCCTCAACGGATATTGTGGTTTTGAACTTTGCAGGTCTAGCGCCAAAGAACTCACGTGCATCGCTCTCGCACAATATTACCGCCGAGCCCATGCCGTCCCTTTCATTCAGCCAACGCAATTCTGCTTCGGAATTGAAAACGCGAGCCTCGAACACGCTGCTGAGATCCTCGCGTCTCATCGGCTTAGGTTCGCCCTCTTTTCCTGATGAGCCAAAAAAGCCCGCATCCGTACCTAGCTTGGCAAGCCAGCAGGCTGCTGGAGAATAGAGCAGCGCAAAGCCTTCACCGAAGTTCTTGTGATACTCCGCAACAGCGTCCGAAAACGTCTTGTTTATCGAGCGACTCGTGAAAAGTTCCTTACTTATGATATTTGATTCGTCTTGAGCCATGACTCCCATTCCGTTCTTAGTTTGTCCTTTAAGGTTGCATGCAACTCGACGAACTTGCCGTCGGTTTCGAAGTTCTCCAACGGCTTCAAGCTAACATTCAACGCCCCTCCCTCAATCCGTATTTTGTCGACTAGGATCTCTCCCATGCCGCGATTCGTTGCGAAGCCGAAGGGCAGACGGTCTTCGGCCACGTCTCGTAGTGTCAGTAAGAGCAACATTAGCGCGGGTAATTGTGAGTGACCGGAGAGGCGATTAAAGTCCAATGTCAGATGCATTGGCTCCCAGTGAACATTCTCCGGAGCAAGTACACTGTATAATGCCCCTTCAGATGCGCCGCCGGTCCAGCGATCGATGGCCACATGATGATCGATCTTGAAGCGGTCTGTTTCCTTTGCGTAATCGACATCCGATAAATCGCTGCTACCTTCGTCAATCTCTCGTAGATATTTCCAAAGCTCACGCTTGAAATAAGAAACTTCGCCTCGTTCGTTTCTGTATTCCTTCTGATCTTGATCGCTCTTTTTGGCTTTTTCTTTGGGTTTGTCGTCGCGTGCTACCTCAACTTTGCGCCACAGCTCGGCGTTCATGGTCTCTTTCGAGTAGCAGTCATCTATCGTCAGCGCGCCGAGCCCGAGTTTGGCCTTAGGGTTCGATCTGCACCTCTTATTGTTTCGATCGTTTTCCGTTTCGCCCGTTGCTTTGCCCCGCGAGCCGAACAGTTCTTCAACTAACGGAATCGAGTCAATCTGGTCGTTGAACTTCTCGCCTCTTGTGCGATTACAATCACCAAGCATGGTTCGCATAATCCTTTCGGCTTGGCTGCGCAAGACCCCTTTAATTGAGCTGCCCGGTAAGCAGAGTGCTAGTTTGTCGTTATCAACCCCAGAGGTGAGTGGCAGTATGTCAACGCCGATGCCGTCATAGCCTGCTTTCACCATTACCGGCAGGCGTGGTCTCCAACTGATTTCAACAAGCAGTTGCGGCTGCTCGGCCTTTAATCCCTTGAATTCTTTTTTCTCTGCTTCGGAAAGCGAGGATTCGAATTCAGCCAGCCAGGTTGCGAAGGGTTTCGCGGCATTCTCGTCTTTGAGCAGTCTGATCATTGCATCAAAATCATTGAAGTCCTCCTCTTTGACTTTGCAATTCTTCAGCTTCACTCGTCCAAATCCTCGAGTCTTTGCGCCTCCGAAACGGATCCTGGATTTTGTCAGTGCTTCAAGAATGTAGCGGACTACTGCTTTGCTCCGCTTTGAGCTATGGTCGTCGCCGATCTCAACCGTCATCCCAAAATCCAGCTTCGTGCCGCGGGGTAGAATCGCGCGGTCGAATTTTGCTTTGTCAGCGGCAGTGCCGTAAAAACGATCAATGCCAACGCCATCGCGATTTTCAATGGTCAGGCCTTCGGGCAGGGTTACAATCGCGTCCTCAATCAACATGAAACTTGCTTGACCTTTATCGCCGTCCTGAAAACCGAAAATGTCTTTGACTAACGACTTATCCTTTTCAATTTCTACGTGTCCAAAGTGTTTTTCGCACCAACTACGCAGCACGCCCGCGATACTTGTTCCTGGAGCGTACCAGTCGCCTTTGCCATTTAGCGCAAGCGGCAAGTCAGTGTCAGGACTGTCACCGTAGCCGCCAATATGCAAAGGGGTCTCGGCTGCCAAGGTGCCCGTGATTCTCAAACGGGACTTAATCTTTCGGGCCATCTGAGTTAGCCCCCCTCTTTTCGAGTTCGCGCTTATGCGCTCTGGCGCAAGCATCAAAGAGCGTGCGGACAGCTTCCGCCCAAAGTGTTTTTTCTAAATCCTCTTTACTTCTTTCAATTGTTAGTGGCGTTTGCCAAACCTTGGTTTCCCCAGCTTTGGGTTCGGCCAACATCGACCACACTTTCCTCTCTTGCTCGATTAGCTCTCTGACGCGTTTGATTTTGCGTTTGGCTTCTTCATCACTCTTCGCCCATTTTTCACGCCGGTTTTTCGTCTCCATCAAGTGGTCAAGCCAGTCCGTAACAATTGCCGCGTTTTCTTTGCTTTTTAATTTGTCGACAACCGAACGCAAGCCCCCAATCTGGCTCATTGGCGGTTTTCTTTCATCAATGTCGAATCCAAAGATCCTCTTACGGTCTTCGCTGCTATCAGCGACTTTCAACGCAGCAACCTTTAACTCTGCGCGCCAGGCGGTCTCCTCTATCAACTTGGCAAATGCGCTTTCTTCATTGTTTATCTCACTTGTCTTGCCGTTTGTAAGAGATGACGTTTCATTAGGAGTTTTTGCCGTTTCCAAGGTATTAATCTTTCCAGTCAATAAAGGCGGATTGAAGCGCACTTGTCCGTAACCTTCGCCGCGACGCTCGCCGATGCCCGCAGCTTCGATTTCGTGCAAAGCATCAACGGTTAAATCCCCGTTCACCTCAAACACCACACAGGAGCCTGCTTCCATCGCGGTCAACGTCGGACGCGGAAAGCCCCAGCCTTCATGCCAGGATTCAAAACGCCGCGTGATCATCAGAGACGTCGTCTCTTTATCGCTCGATTTTATCGGTTTGAGCGTCAC
>Ga0070708_100001365_pt1 | contig 18613 bp, 15 predicted proteins | sample KBSK5503metaG_FD_65469 | JGI IMG/M metagenome (GOLD analysis project Ga0070708, IMG submission 65469) | Corn, switchgrass and miscanthus rhizosphere microbial communities from Kellogg Biological Station, Michigan, USA - KBS K5-50-3 metaG | ecosystem: Host-associated > Plants > Roots >... | reverse complement strand
CGCCCGGACTGACCCCGGGCTTGCGCCCGGGGTTAGTAGGGTCCGGCCGCTACCCTGACCCCAGGTGCACCCTGACCCCGGGGCCCGGGACTCCGCGGCGACCCAAAAGCCCCCCACACTCCGGGCTTGCGCCCGGGATCCCCGGGCTTGCGCCCGGGGTTGGTGGTCCTTGCCGGCTGGGGCGGTCCATCCCGGCGCGTGACGTGGCTCACATGCTCAAACTGCGTTGCCGGGGGTTTGCGCAGCCCCTAAATTGGGTTGGATGGCGAATTCCGAGACGATCGCCGCGCGGTTCGCACGCTGTGTGGACGTGTTTCGCGACCCGGTCGCGACGGAGGCCCAGGAGGCCGAGTTTCGCGCGCTGGTCGAGCTGCTGGACGATGTGTCGGTGACACTCACCGGCAGCGCCGGCCGCATCGAGGTGAACGGGGTGCCGTGCGAGGCCGCGGAGATGATTGGTCTCGTTCGGCAGCTGCAGGTGCACGGCGTTAGCGCGATCGAGCTCGGCCGGCGCCCGCCACCCGACCGGCTGCTCAAGCTGATCGAGGCGCTCGCAGACCAGCCGCGGGGAGGGGAAATCGCGGCGCGGTTGCGCGAGTTTGGGACGGATCCGATCCGCGTCACGCTGGCTTCGCCCGGCGCTTCCGCACGACATGGCTTCGGCGCCCCGGAACCGGTGCTGCCGTCGCCCGACGCGGCGGCCGCACCGCCGTCCCAGCTGGGCACCCGCGGCATCCTGCGGGGCGACGCCCTGGGAGACATCGCGTCGGTGCCCCTCAAGAACGTACCACTAGTCACGCACGACCCCCTGCCTCCCCCCGCGCGCGTGGCGCTTCCCGGCCAGTCGGAAGAGCGGTCAGGCGCGTCACGCGCAGGGGGAGCCGCGGATTCGGGCGCCGACGACTCGCTTGCCGAGCTGCGACGGGATCCCAGCGCTCCCAACGTAGACGATGTGCTCGCGGCGCTCGTGCGCCGGGTCGAGCTGGACGTGAAAAGCCACCGGATCGAGCACGTGCTCGGCATCGTCGCCGAGATCGCGCGCCTCGAGCAACGGCTCCCCGACGGCAGCAGCGTCCGGCGGCACTACGCAATCGCCATGCGGCGCATCTGCACCAGGTCTGTGCTCGAGGCGCTGGTGCAGCTCCTGGCGGTGCCGAAGCACCGCGCCGAGGCGCTCTTCGCGTTGCAGCGCGCCGGGGCGGACGGGATGGAAGTGATGCTCGACATGCTCGTCGCCGCACCCACCGTGAGCGAGCGGCGCATGGTGTTCGACGCGTTGACGCAGATGACGCAGGGCACCGAGCAGCTGGTCCACATGCTTGACCACCCGGAATGGTTCGTCGTCCGGAACGTAGCGGAGCTCGTGGGTGAGCTGGGGATGGAGGAGGCCGTGCCGGCGCTGAGCCGGCAGCTCGCTCATGCCGACGACCGGGTGCGGAAGGCGGCAGCGCTGGCGCTCGCCAAGATCGGCACGCGAAGCGCGGCAGAGCCGCTGCGGCGCGCGTTGCGCGACAGGTCCCCAGAGGTGCGGATCCAGGTCGCTTTGGGCATCGGGGGCCGGAAGGCGAGTGCGCTCGCGATGCCGCTCGTCGTCGCCCTAGATGAGGAAAAGGACGAGGCAGTCGGGCGCGAGCTGATCTTGGCCCTGGGTCGCGTCGCGACTCCGGACGCGGTGCAGGCGCTCATTAAGGTCGCTCAACCCGCCGGCCGGTTCTTTGGCCGCAAGCCCGCCGCGGTGCGCGTTGCTGCGGTCGAGGCGCTCCGACTCGCGGGCACTCCCGCGGCGGTCGGGACGCTGGAGGGCCTGGCCGACGACCGCGACAAGGAAGTGAGGGCGGCGGTCCGGACCGCCCTCGCGGAGCTCACGCAGAAGCCGCGCGACTAAGGAGCGGGATTCTAGTCCCAGTTCGCGCTCGCCGCCCACTCCCTGAGCGTAGTCGGCCTGATGCCGTATTGCTTCGCGTTCCCCGCGATGTCCGCGTCGTATCCCACGCCGTCGAACCACTCGAGCATCTTCGCGTAATCTTCGCTGGACTTCCGGACCTCCGCGATGGGCACCTGCTGGAAGGTGATAGTCCGCCCAGCGGCCTTGCTGAGGATGTTCGCCGTCTCGGGCATGGTGTGGGCATCACCGGCGATGTCGATCTCCCGGCGGTTCAACTCCGCGGGCTTCTCGAACGCCAGCAGGCCGTACTTGCCGATGTCGGCGACCGCGATCATCTGGAGCACGGTCGTGGGCTTGATCCCAATCATCAGCTTGCCCTGGTCAATCCCCGGCTTGAACCAGGGCGAGAGAGAGTTTTCCATGAAGAACACCGGCCGGATGATGACATGCGACGGAAAGGCGAGCCCGCGCACCGTTTCCTCGATGCGCCACTTGTTGTCGAAGTGGGGGATTCCGGTTTTGCGGTGTGCGGACGCGACGGAGGTGTAGACGTAGTGCTGGACGCCGTTCTTTCTGGCGATCTCGGCGATGCGCTTGCCCTGTGCTTCCTCGCCCTCGACGCCCGCTTCCCAGGTGTTCTGCACGGCGAACACGCCCCAGGCCCCCTGGATCGCGCGTTTCAGGGCTTCGGCGTTGTCGAGATCGCCCTTGACGAGCTCGGCACCGAGCGCGGCGAGCGCCTGGGCTGCGTCGCTGTCCGGCTTCCGCGTCATGGCGCGCACGCGGTGCCCCCGCGCGAGCAGTTCCCGCGCCACCGCTCCGCCCTGATGGCCGGTCGCGCCGGTAACGAGAATAACGTCCTTGTTCCTTGCCATGGTCTCAGCGCCCCGCGGTCGGTGGTATTGGTGGTGGCACCTGGTTCTTCACCGGTTTCAGCGTCCGTAGATAGGCGAACACCGCTTTCAGGTCGTCGTCGGTCAGTGCGGCGGCATCGTACCAGGGCATCGGGGGCAAGAGGTCCCGCCCCACGCCCATGTGTTTGCCGGTGCGGATGGTCTTGATGAACACGTCCTCGTTCCAGCCGCCGAGGCCGGTCTCGTCGGGCGTCAGGTTGGCCGCGAAGCTCACTCCCCACGGGCCGGCCCAGGCCGTGAGATCGCCGCTCGCGAGGGCGCCCCACTTACCCGGCCCCAACGCCCCCGGCGTCACGGGAGGCAACTTGGCATCGGCCGGATAACCGGCAAGGAAGCGGGTGCTGTCGGGCACCGGCCCCTGCGGCGTGAGGGTCTTGGGCGTATGACAGTCATTGCAGCCGCCGTACGCGACGAGATAGGCTCCGCGCTGCACCGGGCTCGGCGCGTTCTGTGATTGGGGAGCGGGGGCGCGACGCTCGCACGACGAGATGCCGAACGGACTGAGAAGGCTGAGTACGATCGCGCTCGGCGCGCGTCCGAGCGTCCCGCGGAATGCCATGCTGTTCCTCCTGGCGTCGGGTGAGTTGTGGTGTTCGTGAGGGCGCAGCGGGAAAATGCGCTTCGAGGATACACGCCCGAACGAGAACCCGCCAGGTGCTCACCTCCTGTTCCCCTTATCCCATTCAGAGGTCGTCACCCCCTGGCGCCCTCTTCCTCAGAGGCCCTCACCCCCTCTCCTCTTCTTCCCTTTCCCTCGTAGGTCCTCACCCCCTGGCCCCCTCTCCCTTCGGGAGAGGGGGAACGACGCGTCGTTCTTCGTTCCCCCTCTCCGGAATGGAGAGGGGGTCAGGGGGTGAGGGCCCTCTCTGCAACGGAGAGGGGGGTCAGGGGGTGCGGCCCCTGTCCGTTCCGGAGAGGAGGTCAGGGGTCAGGGGTGAGGACCGTAAGGGGAGGCCATCGCGCAGCCGTCAGCCGGGAATGAAGCTGACCTTCGGGTCGAGCCGGCGTGCGAACGCCGCGAGGAGCTGCGCTGCGCGCTCCAGGTCCTCCAGTGCAACCATCTCGTTGGGGCTGTGCATGTACCGGTTGGCAACGCTCACGAGGCCCGTGGGAATCCCGCGAAGCGCGTTGTAGATGGCGTCGGCATCGGTGCTGGTGTCGTGCGGCGCAGCCTGGACGCTGTAGGGAATCGCCTCCCGCTCCGCGCACTCGACCAGCAACTCGTAAACCACGGGGCTCACGGAAGAGCCGCGTGCGAGCACCGGCCCCGCGCCCAGCCTGTGGTCACCGGCGCGTTTCTTCTCGGCCCCGGGGTAGTCCGTGGCGTGGGTGACGTCCACGACCAGGGCGACCTGGGGATCGAGGCCCACGGCGCTGGTGCGCGCACCGCCCCCCGTCCACGCGATCTCCTCCCGAGTGGTCGCGACCGCAAACACGGCCGCGTGCTTGGGCCGCTCCCGCGCGAGCAGCCGGATCACCTCGGCCACGACATAGGCGCCGATCCGGTTGTCGATGCTCCGGGAGACGATCCGCCGGTTGGGCAGCTCCTGCACGCCGGCGTCGAGCACCGCCGGGTCGCCCACCCGGACCCGCTCCAGCGCCTCGGCCTTGTGCGCCGCCCCGATGTCGATCCACAAATCGGTGATCTTCGAGACCTTGTCCATATCCTCCTTCTTCATCAGGTGGATCGCCTGCTTCCCGACGACGCCCCGCACCGGCCCCTTCTGCCCCGCGATCAGCACGCGCTGACCCACGAGCACCTGGGGGTCCCATCCCCCGATCCCGGCGAAGTAGAGATAGCCATCGTCGTCCACGTGGGTGATCTGGAGCCCGATCTCGTCGATGTGGCCGGCCAGCATCAGCCGCGGCGCTCCCTGCGCGTTGAGCGCGGCGATCGAATTTCCGTGCACGTCGGCTTTCACCTCGTCGGCGAAAGTCGCGACCTCGTCGCGCCACGCCCGCGCGGGCGCCGTCTCGAAGCCCGACGGTCCCGGGGTGTCGAGGAGACGCTTGAGGAAAGTCAGTCCGCTCGTGCTCATGCCCTTGTTCTCCAGCGCGGGAGTCACCGTCAGCCGAGCTTCAACGATTCGAACCGTGTATCAGCCGGGCGAGGATTGCCGCCGCGTCCACCAGGCGGGGTCCCGGGCGTGAAGTATAGGCGTTGCCGTCGAGGAACCCCACACGCCGGCTGAAGAGGGCCCGGGCGGCGGGGTCATCGACGGCGGCGAAATCGCGACGGGCGCGCTCCTCGCCGAACCCGCACAGCGCCACCACCAACACGTCGGGCGCCAGGGCGCTCAGCTCGGGCCAGGTGCGGGACGCCGAGCGCCCGCCGGGGAGGTTGCCCACGTCGCGCCCGCCCGCAAGCTCGACCAGCTCGGGGACCCAGTGACCGGCGACGTAGGGGGGATCCAGCCATTCCAAGACAAGGACGCGGGGGGGTTGTAGGGGCGCCCCTACACCGCCCACACTGCCTCCACCGGCCATACCGCCCGGTCCTGTCGTCCCGGCGCGCACACGGCGGAGCCGATATTCGAGCCCCGCGACGAGCTCCTCGGCTTCGTCCCGCAGTTCCAGCGCCTCGCCCACCTTACGGATGTCGTTGAACACACCCTCGAGCGTGTGGGCGTGCAGCGTCACCAACCACGGCGTCGGCATGAGGACGGACACGACACGGGCGAGGTCGGTTTCGCCAACGGCGCAGACATCGCACACCGACTGGCCGATGATCACGTCGGGGCGGAGGTACGCCACCCGCTTGACATCCACTTCGACCGGCGATACGCCCGTGCGCCTCGCCTCGGCCATGGCACGGTCGATCTCGGCGGCGGGGAGCGCCGGGTCGACACTCGAGTACGTCACCCGCGGCAGCCCCTGAACTTCCTGCGGGTAGTCGCACGCGTGCGATATTCCGACGAGGAAGTTGCCTGCTCCGAGCGCGGCGACGATCTCGGTCGCGGCCGGTACTAGGGAAACGACGCGCATCTTCAGTGCGGAATGCGGAGTGCGGAATGCGGAATGAACGGCCATCCCGGGTTCCGCATGACCCGTTCCGCATGCTCCATTCGACTACGCCTTTCGCAGGCCGATCCGATAGAGTAACGCGCCGAGCAGCCCGAAAAGCAGGAGCGAAGTCAAGTTGGCGGTCGCGAACCCGCCGAGCCGGTGGTACAGCCCGACGGTGTCGGCCAGCCAGTCGGCGTTGCCCTTCGCGCCGGCGATCGCCGCGACGACGATGCCCGCGATGGAGCCGCCGGCGATCAACCCGCTCGAGAACAGCACGCCGGGGCCGGACTCGATCTCGGCGAGGGAGCGCTGCTCGGACTGCGCCCGCCGCTCGACGAGCCAGCGCACGATCCCGCCCGCGAACATCCCGGCCGAAGTGGACAGCGGCAGGTAAACGCCGACCGCCACTGGGAGCGCTTGGATGCCCATCAGCTCGATGGCGACCGAGAGAAACACTCCGATCAGCACCAGGGCCCACGGCAAGCGCTGCGTGAGGATTCCGTCGGTGATCAGGGCCATGAGCGTGGCCTTGGGGGAGTCGAGCCGCTTGAATTCCCGCCCGCCGTATTCCCGCATCCGGCCGCCGATCCCGGGGTCCACCACATAACGGATCTCGTGCGTCGTCGGATCCACGAGGTACTTGCCGGGCGGCACCCCGCCCGTCTCGAGATACACGCGGGCGACCTGATAGGGCGCCGAATCGACGGTCTGGCTGCCCGCGACGTGGAACCCGGACATGGTTTCACCCAACAGCACGACGTTTCCATCGGCGCTCCGGCCCGTAGCCGGGGCCGTGAAGCCGGCGTGGGTCTCGGGGACTTCATACTGGTAGGATCGGTTCAGGAATGTCAGCGTCCAGCCGACGGCCAGGGCAGAAACGACCGCTCCCACGAGGATAGCGATCTGCTGGCGGCGCGGCGTCGCTCCCACGAGGAATCCGGTCTTCAGGTCCTGGGAGGTGTTGCCCCCGTTCGCGACCGCCACCGCGATCACGCAGGCGATCGAAATCGCCTGCACCCGGTGGTCGATGCCGGTCCAGCCGAGCAGGAGGAAAACGAGGGTGATGCCGATGAGCGATGCGATCGTCATTCCCGAGATCGGGTTCGCCGAGCTGCCGATCTGGCCGCAAATCCGTGAAGACACCGTGGTGAAAAAGAACCCGAATGCGATGATCATCACCGCGCCGAGCAGGTTCACCCCCACCTGCGGCAGGAAGGCGAGCACCAACGCGAGAGCGAGCGACCCGAACACCGTGACGGTGATCGGCAGATCGTCCTCGGTGCGCAGGCGAGTGGTGATCGCCTGGCCCATTCGGCTTGCTTTGAGATCGGCGAAGCTCGCCTGGAAGGACGTGACGATCGTGGGCAGGGCGCGAGCGAGCGCGATGATCCCGGCTGTCGCCACCGCGCCCGCGCCGATGTAGAAGACGAATGCCGCTCGGATCTCGCCCGCCGACATGTCCTTGATCAGCTTGGTCGCCGGGTACATCGGAGCGGTCATGGCCTCGCCGAACAGCTTGATCGCGGGCATGAGCACGAGGTAGGCGAGGCAGCCGCCGGCGAACAGGAAGCCGGAGATCCCGGGCCCGATGATGTAGCCGACTCCCATCAGCTCCGGTCCCACTTCCATCCGCACCTCCGCGCCCTTGAACCAGCTCAGCACCCGGTTCGGGTACTCCTGCCACAGCTTCAAGGCCGTCATCAGGAACTTGTAGGTGAACGCGAGGCCGAACGCCTGGAACACGGTCTTGGCGTTGACGCCCCCCTGTTCGCCCGCGATCAGCACTTCGGCGCAGGCCGTCCCCTCGGGGTAAGGGAGGGTGTGGTGCTCCTTGACGATCAGCGCGCGACGTAAGGGGATCATCATCAGGATGCCCATCAAGCCGCCCGCGATGGCGAGCACCGCCACGCGCCCGATGTCCAGGTCGTATCCCATGAGCAGGATCGCTGGAATCGTGAACACGACGCCCGCCGACACGGAGTCGGCGGCCGAGCCCGTCGTCTGCACGATGTTGTTCTCGAGGATGGTGGCGCGGCCGAGGGCGCGAAAGATCGTGATGGAGAGGACGGCGATCGGGATCGACGCGCTGACGGTGAGACCGATCTTCAGGGCAAGGTAGACGTTCGAGGCACCGAAGATGAGGCCCAGGATTGCCCCCAGCACGAGCGAGCGGGGGGTCAGCTCGGCAGGGGACTGGGAGGGTGGGATGTAGGGTTGATGCTCCGCCATGAGGGCTCCCTCCGGGTGGGGCAATGTGGCATGCAATGTAGTGCAGAGGGAACCGAATTACTCAACGGCCGCGGTGGAGGCGGCCGCTTGAACCAGCGGAGAGGTTAGAGAGGCTGGGGTGGGATCAGATGCTCTAAGGAAGCGACGGCGCCGGGACCGCCCCCGATGGCCTGCCACCGTTCTGTCCGGACCGGAACGGCACCCAGCCAGAACGCTCGTACTCGTCGAGCGTCCTGAGGATGCCGGCCGCGGTGTCGGGCCAGGCGGGCTCGAACCCGGTTGCGAACAGCCTGGTGGGGTCGAGGACGAGACTCCGCATCAGGAATTCGACGGCCGCCGGGGCCGCGAGCGGGTAGGGCCCAAACTTCTCGACCAGCCAGCCGCGCCGCACGCGCAACACCTCCCAGTGAGCGTACAGCCGCAGCGCCACGCCGGGGACGTGGAAGAGGGGGCGGCCCCAGAGCCGCGGCCGGTCGGGGAGCGTGATCCGCTTATCGCGCAGCGAGAACCAGCCGAGGCGCTTGCGCGCCAGGGCGTACACGTCGGCGGTCGACACGGGGGTCGGACCCGCCAGGTTGTAGACTCCTCCCGCCTGGCCCCGCTCGGCCAGGTGGATGGCGGCGCGGGCGACGTCCTCGACATGGATGTAGGAGTGCTGCGCGGTTCCGGGGCCCGCCACGGCGTTCATCAAGCCCGCCTTGAAGGCAAACAAGGCCTGCGCGACCCCCTTCGTCGAGCCCGACCCGTAGACTTCCGCCGGACGCAGCACGATGAGGTCTACGCCGTCCGACCGCGCCGCTTCCAGCGCTGCCCGCTCGCCCAGGTATTTGCTCCTGGCGTACAAGTTGAGCCGGTCGAGGGGGATCGGCGTGGTCTCGGTGAGAGGCACGGGCCGCTTCGTGCCTCCGTAGACGCTGCCGCTGCTCCAGAAGACGATGCGCTCCACACCACCCTTCTGGGCGGCGCTGCACACGGTCCGGGCCGCCTCGACGTTCGTCGCGAAGAGATCGGGCCAGCTCGCGGTGAGATCGAACACCGCGGCGGTGTGGAACAGCACGCGCGCGCCGCGAAGCGCTTCCCGCAGGGCCGCCTGGTCGCGGATGTCGACGCCAATCCGCCGGGCACCCTCCGGAACGCGTGTCAGCGCCAGGGGCAGATCGATCGCTGCCACGTCCCAGCCGCGCCGGAGCAGCTCGGCCGTGAGCCTAGACCCGATGAATCCGCCAGCCCCGGTGACCGCCGCCCTCATGTGATCCGCTCTCCCCTCTTCTTCCGATCGCCCGCCCGCGCCGGCTCTTGTGTGCCCACGGGCTCCGGGGTCATGCGTCCCCAGCGCTCCAACGCGAAGCACGTGACCGGGAGCTTCAGCGTCGACGTCACGAACGCCCGGCCCACGTAGAGGCCGTCGGCCGCATTCGGCGGGCGGCGGATCAGGTCTCGGAGCGGCCGGGCCAGCCGCTCAACCACGCGCAGGCGCACGCTCCGGCGCGCGCCCCAGGCTGCCAGGAATTCGGCGCCACGGCCCCGCCCGTAGTCGAGCAGCAGGGCGGCGCGATGCCGGCCCCAGGCGCGCGACTCGGTAGTGGGGTACACGGCGAAAAACCCAAATGGGTGGCGAGTATCGATCTCCCACTCGCCGTGTCGCGTGCCGACGACGAAGTTGCACCCGTGAACGGCTTCGGCGTCCCGAAAGAACGCTTTGGCGAACGCGCGGCCGCCGACCGGCGACCGGGCGGCAAGGTTGGACGTGTTCCACCCGCGGAACACCCAGCCCGCCAACTCCTCCGCTGCGGGCGCGACACCCCGCTCCCACAGGTCGCGCAGACCTGCTTCACCCAAACCGCTCAGATCGTCGAGGTGCTTGAGCATCAGTGTGCCACGGCGCTAAGCGGGAGCAGCCGGTGGCGGACGTAGGAGTCACCGCGGCGCGCCAGCCAGACGAACCTCGGCGCCACCAAATCGGCGGGACCGTCCGCCTGCGGTAGCCAGGCGCCCGGATTCAGGTAGATCACGGAGTGCCGCTCGCCCACCCACTCACAGGCTTCCGGGCGATGACTGTGGCCGAGAACGACGTACCGGCGGGGGCACCACGGCTCCACCAAGGTCATCGCCACCCGTCGCGCATACCGCCGCACCTGGCCCACCAGGGCTTCGACATCGATCTGGGCCGCGATTTGGAGCCCCATGAACCCGGCAATGGGCAGGCCCAACCCGAGGAGCGAGGCGGTCATACAACCGCTGCAATGGCCCATGGGATGCCCCCCGACCAGCGGCGCCAGCGGAGCCACCAAGAGTGCGGTGCTCATCGTCATGCTCACCCGTGCCGGCCACCACCGTAACAGCCGCGCGAACCAGGGCTTCCAGCCCGACAGGCCAATCAAGGGGATCGCGCGCAGGGCGTTCGCCACGATGCCAGGGGCCATGCGCCAGGGCCGCTGCCGCAGGGCTTCGACAAGCCGCCGCGACGGTGGTACCGAGCCGCGCGGCGGCACCCGGCGCTCCAAGACGTTGATGACATACCGGGTGATCAGCGAGCCGAAGGGCAGGCGGAGCCGAGCCGGCGAGCCCTCGACGACGTCCCGCTCCGCACAGGTGAGCCAGTGCGCCCCGTGACCGTGCTCGATGTACACATTGGCTCGCTCATAGGTGCGGGGCTGGAAACGGACCTGCCCGGGCTGGAGAGGCCCCGCTCCGGCGCGCCGCAGCAGAGCCAGGAACGCCCGTCGGACGCCCGCCCAAGCCCAATCCTGGTCGTGGTTGCCGCGGATGATCACCAGGGAGTGCCCGGCACGGCACCATGCCGCGAGCGACCGCAAGACCGGCTGGTGAGCGGCGGCGATGACGTGCAGCTTCCAGACGCTACCCGGCTCGTCGGTGCCGAATCCAAACACACGCTCTCGGAACCTGAACCGACCCTCAGACGCGCGGCGCAGCTCGGCCGGGACATAGCGCACCCGCGCGGCCGCGAGCAGCAGCCGCCATTCGGCTGCTGCCCGACGCGACTCGGGAAGGCGTACCACGCGCAGAAAGTCGAACGCGTCCCCGTTGAGCACGAGCTCGGTGCTCCGGCCGCGGCGGGTCTCCCGCCGGGTGAGGCGGTTGAGCCAGGTCTCGAACTCGTGATCGTGAAAGAAGTGCTCGCCCGAAACGAACCCGCGGACGGGATCTACGCCCTCACCGAGGTGAAGGTCGCTCACCACGATGATGCGATCGGGCGGGGAGAGCGGGGGGACCGGGTGGTACACGTCCCCGACCGGGGTGGTCCCGCTGTTCACCTGTGAACCGGTTCTGTGGCTGTATCGCTGCATCGTCGCCGACTGCACGTTTGGTTGTCACGTCGATCGCGTGGACTCGGGAACTGCTCCTGTTCGTTCTGATGCCGCTGTGCGGCGCATTTCAGTGCGCCCGCCTAACCACCTCACGCCGTCCTATGCGGCGAAGGACTGCTGTAAGGAGCGTACACCGCTGGCACCATCCATGTGCCTTGGTGCGGTCTCACGCGCCCACACTTGTTAGAGCGGGCAAGACATGTGCCGGATCGAGAAGACGGTAGAAGACGGTAGAAGACGGTAGAGGGCGGTAGAGGACGGTGCGCAGATCGAAGATTCGGCATAACAAGTTGGGACGACACCAGCCGACGACGAACGCGACGGCACCGCTCGCCACCGCGACGCCGAAGACGTGCACGCGTGCCGGAGCTTCACCACCCTCCACCGCCCTCTACCGCCCTCTCCGTCTTCTACCGCCCTCTACCGTCTTCTAGCGCCCTTCACCCTCTTCTAGCGCCCTCTACCGTCTTCTACCGCCCTGTACCGTCTTCTACCGCCCTCCACCAACCGTGGAACCCCGCCTGCACGCCCCGGGGTATTGAGCCGACCAATTCGTCCGTGCGGGTACCGTTTTCGTCGCATTCCGGTACTTGTGGCTCCGGCGCCACATCCATCGGCGCCGCGCCGCTCTAGGCAACCCCAGACTCACCGGGGCCGATCATGCACGATTCGCGAACTTCTCTTCCAGAGCTGCAGCAGGCCCTGGCAGGCCGGTACGTCCTCGAGCGCCGCCTGGGGCGCGGGGGCATGGGGATCGTATACCTCGCACGTGAGCTGCGCCTCGACCGCCAGGTCGCCATCAAGCTGCTCCCGCCCGCCAAGGGTCTGGATCCCGTAGCCCGCCAACGCTTCCTGCACGAGGCGCGAACGGCGGCGCAGCTCTCCCACCCGAACATCGTGCCCATCTTCGCCGTGGACGAGGTCGAAGCGCTCGTGTTCTTCGCCATGGCCTACGTCGAGGGCCACACGCTGGGGCAGCGCATTCGCGAGCGCGGGCCGCTTGGACCCGAGGAAGGCGCCCGCGTTCTGCAGGAGGTGGCGCGCGCGCTGGCGTATGCGCACGCGCGCGGGGTGGTGCATCGGGACGTGAAACCGGACAACATCCTGCTCGATGCCACCAGCGGCCGGGTGCTCGTCTCCGACTTCGGGATCGCGCGCGCGTTCGGGGCGGCGGACAAAACGAGCGGAGCCCGCGAGGTAGTGGGCACGGCCGAGTTCATGAGCCCCGAGCAGGCGAGCGGCAGCGCGCTGGACGGGCGGAGTGATCTGTACTCGCTCGGCGTGGTGGGGTTCTATGCGCTCTCCGGTCGCCTGCCGTTCGAAGCGCCGGACAGCTACCAGCTATTGGCGCGTCACGTCGCGGAGCCGCCGCCGCCCCTCGGGTCGGTAGCTCCCCAGGCGCCGCGCCGGCTTGCAGAAGTGATCGACCGGTGTCTCGCCAAGGAGCCGGCGGCGCGGTTCGCGAGCGGGACCGAGCTGGCAGACGCTTTCGGCGCCGCGGTGACGAAGCCCGCGTCACCGCCCGTCGCGGTGCGCGCTTTTCTGGTGGAGAGCACGCACCTGTCCGGGCTGGCCCTCGGATACGTCGCGATCACCGGCCTCGTGATGCCCCTGCTCGCGATCCGGTTCCTCACCGCCGGAGAGCATGCGCCGCGACTGCTCACGGTCGGGTGCATTGCGTGGCTGCTCCTGCTGCCGGCGGCGGTGCTGTTGTCACGGGTGCGCCGGTTTTGCCGCGCCGGCTTCGACTGGGACGACCTGGTCGAGGCCATCGAGGCGGAATTGACCAGGCGCCGCGAGGAGTTGGCCTTCCTGTATGGGGAGAGCCCGTCGCGCCTCGAGCGGGTCCTGCGCTGGGTGGCGTACTCGGGGCTCGTCGCGGCCGCGGCGGTTGTGGGAGTCCCATCACTCGCGCCCGACGCCCTGCTGGCGCCGGCTTTAGCGGCGTCGGCCGGAATCGCCCTGCTGGCCGCCATCCTGGCGCGGGTGCGCACGGCGCATCGGACGGATCCCAAGGGCGAACGCCGCCTGCGCTTCTGGCGCGGGCCGCTGGGACGCTGGCTCTTCAAGATCGCGGGATCGGGACGGCGAGTCGAGCGCACGCCCGCCGCGGTCGTGGATGGGGCACGACCTTCACCTGCGCTGGCGGTTGGCGGCGTAGCGGTAGAAGACGGTAGAGGGCGGTAGAAGACGGTAGAGGACGGTAGAGGTGGCGATCGACAACCTCTACCGCCCTCTACCGCCCTTTACCGTCTTCAGTCTCTCCCCCGCCTCCCGCAGCTGCTCCTCCGTCTTACAGAACGCGAACCGCACCAGCTTCCGTCCCAACTCCGGCCGGCTGAAGAAGCTCGAACCCGGCACCGGCGCGACGCCGACTTCGCAAGTGAGCCAGCGGGCGAATTGGTCGTCCGGGAGGTCGGAGATACCCGAGAAATCGGCCAGGATGTAGTAGGCCCCCTCGGGGGGCCGGCAGCGGAACCCGGCGTCGATGAGCGCGCCGTGCAGCAGGTCGCGGCGCGTGCGGTAGGCGCGCGCGAGCGTCTCGTAGTAGTCGGGTCCGAGCGTCTCCAGCGCCACGGCCACCGCCTCCTGCAGGGGCGCCGGCGCTCCGACGGTGAGGAAATCGTGCACCTTGCGGATCGCATCGGTCGCGCGCCGCGGCGCGACGATCGTCCCGATGCGCCAGCCCGTCACGCTGAATGTCTTCGACGCGCCGCTGATCGTGACAGTGCGCTCGCGCATCCCGGCCAGCGTCGCGATCGGGATGTGCTTCCCGTCGAAATAGATGTGCTCGTAGATCTCGTCGGTCACCGCGTAGGCGTCGTATCGCTGGCACAACTCGGCGATCGCCTCGAGGTCCCGGCGCGACAGCACGCGGCCAGTCGGGTTGTTCGGCGTGCACACGATGATCGCGCGGGTGCGCTGCGAGAACGCCGCCGCGAGCCGGTCGAGGTCGAGCTCCGCGCCCGCGGCAATCGGCACGAAGACCGGTTTCGCGCCGCACAGGATCGCGTCGGGCCCGTAGTTTTCGTAGAACGGCTCGAGCACGATCACCTCGTCGCCCGGATCGACGATGGCGAGCAGCGCCGACGCCATCGCCTCCGTCGCGCCGCAGGTGACGGTCACTTCCGCCTCCGGATCGACGGTCATGCCGTACCACTCGGCGTACTTCCGCGCCAGCGCGTCACGCAGCCGCTTGGCGCCCCAGGTGATGGCGTACTGGTTCACGTCGTCGCGAATGGCGCGGGCGGCGGCTTCCTTCAGCACGTCGGGGCAGGGGAAGTTGGGAAACCCCTGCGCCAGGTTGATCGCGCCGTGCTCGTTCGCGAGCCGGGTCATGCCGCGGATCACCGATTCGGTGAAGCCGTGCGTGCGGCGGGCGGTGTGCATGCGAATGCTGAAAGTAGCGGCGGTGGGGTGCTTTTGCGACGAGAACGCCGGGGGTCGCTCCGGGCTCGGCGGACCGGCGGACTCGACCCCAGCGCGGCAGGTCGGGAAGGAGCTAACCTCAACCACTGCTGGTTGTTATCTGTTTCCCGGCTCATCCCGCGTCTGCCCTCCCGCCGGCCGGTTGCACTCGCGGTTTGGGGGTGTAGTTTCGACGCAACACCCGAACCTCCTTCGCTCGTACGGAGCGGGGTTCGAAGACCAGTAAGGATGATGGACCGTGACGGATGCCGAGACACTGGAGTACACCATGGCCGAGATCGGATGGGCACGCGGCACGGGCGACTTCGCGGCGGAGCGGGGACTGCGTCGGGGGGAATGGTACCGAGTGGTGGAAGACAACGGAGCTGCGTGGCTTCGCCTGGATGTGAACCAGGTCGAGGTCCGGATCACCCGGGACCACCTGCTGGTGCGTCGCCACGAGCCCTGGACGTGGAGTGTTGTGCGACTGACTGCCGCCGGGGCGGCCGTGGAGGCGAAGCGGCACGGGCACGCGAATGACGAGGCGCATCGCACCTACCTTGTATGCCCCGGCTGTCACGGCCGGCTCCACGTCGCGACCCAGCCGAAGGAGCTCTGGTGCCCGCTGTGCGGCAAGACTTATCCCGTGGACTGGAGTGACCGGGCGTAAGGCGTCGGGGAAGGAGGTCAGCTGGTCAACCAGGGCCACCGCCTCGAGTTGCGAAGTAGATAAGGCAGGCACGCTCCCGGGCGATGGCGACGTCGATGACGGTCTCGATGGAGTCGCCTTCGCGGCGCGACATGGTCGAGCTGGCGGTGGAGATGATCCCGTCCAGGTAGGTGACGGCCTTCTCGATGCTGAGGCGATCCTTGAGGTCGCCGAGGACCAGCGTGGCACCGGCGGCCTGAAGCGACTTGGCCGTGTCGGAGTTGACATCCCGTACCAGGGCTGCCACGCGCCACGTCTGGGCCAGCAAGCGAGTAACCCGAGAGCCCACAGCACCAGTACTCCCGATGACGAGGTACATCAGGAGCCAGCGCCCCGCAGCCGCTTGATCTCCTCCAGCACCTCGATGTCCGCGGCATCCTGCAAGCGCCCCGTCCGCTTCGTTTCGATCAGGTCGTCAAGCGAGATCACCGGGATCGGAATCCCATCGACCTCAACGACCGACGAGCGCTTTACGGCATCCTCGTACTTGACGCTCCACGCGACCGTGAAGACATCGACCGCCGGATCGTCGCCAATCACCGTGATGGGCCGTTTCAGAACCTCCTCGGCACGCCACTCGCGAGCGAAGCCGTAGCCGACCGTGGCGAGCGCCGCCAGCACGCGCTCCGCGTTCTCGAGGGTGCGTCTGATGAGGACATCCACGTCCTGAGTCGCGGGGACGTGGCCGTGCAGAATGCACGCGACCCCGCCGATAACAAGGTACTTGGCGCCCGATCGGTTCAGCGCCTCGCACACCTGTGCCGCGATCAGCTCGGGAGTCGTTCCCCGCCGCGGAGCGCCTTCTTCTTCCATTCGTAGAAGTCCTCGTACGAGTCGAAGCCGATCACTTGGGGGCGACGCCGTCGCCCGTGAACTCGCCAGGCCAGCCGCAGGAGCTCCTCGGCCCGGCGCAGGCGCTCTGTGGGCGAGAGCGCAAGGTCCGCGATCAGATGGCGTCGCCGCGCCTCCTTCACCGCCTCTGCCGCATAGCTCGGCGGCGTCGGCTCGCTGACCCGCGTCGCGCTCCCCGTTCCCTCGTCGCCCCCGCCCCCGAGGTAGCGCCGCAGTGCCTCCGCCACGATCCAGCTGCGCGGTCGGTCGAGCTCTCGCGCCCGCCGATCGGCGGCGACGAGCAGCTCCCGGGGAAGGGTGATGGAAATCCGGGCGAATCTCGTTCCTTTGGTCATATTGAGTAATACTGAGTATGATCTGAGCCCGACACAACCGCAATGGCCGCCGAGCGTGGGAATGCGCTACGGATCCAACGTGGTTCGAGCCAGCGGGTTAGCCAGGGCCCAATTGCATCGTGACGCCGGTCACGGTGAGGATGGTCACATGCGATACTTGTTTCACGCTGGGGCGTCTTAATAGACGGTGCCCGGCGCGTGCGGGGGGTCGGCGCCACGTCCTTGCGCACCGGACGGTGATCCCTCGCCATTGCGCCGAGGTGCCGTCTGTGCAGACGTCCCCCCTCTGTTGTCGCGCCCTGATCTTCGCTCCGCTCGTATTCTGGATGGTCGGTTGCCGGTCGGATGCCGTCGCCGGCCCGAACCCAAGACCCCCTTCCACGCTCGTCGCAGGCTCTTCCTCATCGACCAGTAGTCTCAACTCCGCACGCTGGGCGCACGTGGCCGTCCGGCTGGGTGACGGCCGCGTGCTCGTCGCGGGAGGTGTGAGCGGCTCCACGCTGCTTGCGTCCGCCGAGCTGTTCGATCCCGCAAGCGGGACGTGGACGACGACCGGCAGTATGGCGGTTGCGCGGCTCGGGCATGCGGCGGTGCTGCTCGCCGACGGACGGGTGCTGGTGCTGGGTGGCGTCTCCAACTACACCTGCGCCGCGGAGCCGGTGGGCACGTCGGCGGAGATCTACGATCCTGCGACCGGCCAGTGGAGCCCGACCGGCAGCATGCAGGTGGCGCGCAGCAGCCCGGCGATCGCCCTGCTCGCGGACGGCAACGTGCTGGTCGCGGGCGGCGGAAACCGCTGCAGCCGCGTGTGGAACACCGCGGAACTGTACGATCCCGCCACCGGTGAGTGGACCCTCACGGACGGCATGAGCGCCGCGCGTCAGTCGGCGGCGGCGGTGCGCTTGGCCGACGGCCGGGTGCTCGTCGCGGGCGGGATCGGCGCGTCTCCGTTCGCGTCGCTCGCCACTGCCGAGCTGTACGACCCCGCGACCGGCACGTGGGCCGCCACGGGCAGCATGTGGAACCGGCGCTACTGGACGTTCGAGGACATGGCGGCGCTGGATAACTTCCTGTCTCTCCTGCCGGACGGCCGGGTGTTCACGGCGGGCGGCGTGGACCGCTGTGGCGCGCTGTTCTGCGCCCGCAACATCCTGAACGCGGCGGAGCTGTACGATCCTGCGAGCGGGACATGGACGCGCACCGGTGCGATGGCCGGACGTCGCGCCGAGCATCAAACGACGCTGCTGCCGGGCGGACGCGTGCTGGTGAGCGGCGGCCAATACGGTGGCGCCGCGTTGAACACCGTGGAGTTGTACGACGTGGCGTCGGGCACCTTCTCGGCGGCCGCGTCGCTCGCGACCGCGCGCTTCGACCATACGGCGACGCTCCTGGCCGACGGACGCGCCCTGATCGCTGGCGGGCGGAGCACGACGAGCCTCGCCGCGGCGGAGATCTATAACTTGAACACGAACCTCGCACCTGTCGCCGTCGCCGGCCCGCCGGTGACGGGGACTGAAGGCACCGCGGTGATGCTCGGCGGGGGTGGGTCCTCGGATCCCGAGGGCGACGCTTTGTCGTACCTGTGGGACTTCGGGGATGGGAGTCCGACGGCGACCGGGGCGCAGGTGAGTCACGTATATGCGGACAACGGCACATACACGGTCACGCTGACCGTCTCGGACGGCACCCTGACCGGGAGTGCATCCACCACGGCAACGATCGCCAACGTGGCACCCGTGGTGGGCTCGTTTGGCGGTGGTACGCTGCTGCCGGGGGAGACGTACAGCGGCTCCGGCTCCTTCACCGACCCGGGCGCCGACGTCTGGAGCGCGACGGTGGATTATGGCGATGGCTCGGGCCTCGAGCCTCTCTCGCTCGTCGGGAAGAGCTTTGCGCTACGCCATGTGTACGTCGCGCCGGGCAGCTACACCGTCACCGTGACCGTG
>Ga0070708_100001364_pt1 | contig 18616 bp, 21 predicted proteins | sample KBSK5503metaG_FD_65469 | JGI IMG/M metagenome (GOLD analysis project Ga0070708, IMG submission 65469) | Corn, switchgrass and miscanthus rhizosphere microbial communities from Kellogg Biological Station, Michigan, USA - KBS K5-50-3 metaG | ecosystem: Host-associated > Plants > Roots >... | reverse complement strand
CTAGTGGGTCAACTGGCAATGGCGTAGCCCTTGACGAGCGCCGCGCCTGAGCCAGCCAGGCGGCGTACGCGTGCCCGTTCGCGGCGTCGTCGGCGTTTGCCATTCCACACAAAGGGCGTGGGGTGGTTGTTCCATCCTTCCACCGTCTGTTCCAGCCAGTCGATCACCTCTTGAGCGGTCTGGGGATGTTGCCCAGCTAGGGCTCGACGCACGATGATGCGCTGCACCGACTCGGCCATGTTGAGCCACGAGCCGCCAACGGGCGTGTAGAGCGGCATCACCCCATGATCAAAGAACCAGCGCACCAGGTCATACGACAGATGCCCCGCGAGATTATCCAGCACCAGCACGATGCGCAAGGGGGGTTCGCAACTGCGCGGCCGATAGCCGAGCCACGTCTCCCAACGCGCGCAGGCAGGACGCTCTGCTTCAGGGGGGAGCGTTTCTCGTGGATGGGCTTTTTCGATCTCGGCCAAGACCTCCGAGAGTTGCTCTTTGAGCCAGGGATGCAAGACGGCATTGGTCACTGAGACCACCCCTTTGGCGCGGATCTTGCCGGTGGCCGGACGAAAGAGCGTCAGCAGTTTGGCGGTCCCTCCCCGCTCGTACTCGTGTGGCTGCAAAGCCGGGTGGCCTGCGGGCTGCCACGAGGCCCCAGGCTGCGGGATGGCCTGATACGGCCCAGCCTCGTCTTCGTTCAACTGCACGATCCCCGCCGCTTCCGCCTGCTCGCACGCCAGCTCGATCACTCTTTTTTTTCCGGCGTCTCGGGGTCATAGGTCGTCACGGTGCCGCTTTTGCGCACCCGCAGCGCGTAGCCAGTGCGCACCCACGTGCGGGTGCGCTGATAGCTGTACCCCGCTTCGTGCAGCACCTGGCGAATCGTTTCGGCGGCGACCTCGGGCAGATCCGTCTGGCGTAAGGCCGCGCGCAAGGTCATCAGCGACCACGTCGCTGTCTGGTCGGCCTTGCGCTCGGGCTCCCACTGCACTTCGGCCAGGATGCGCGCCTGCTGCTCGCTCGTGTAGGTCGGCTTGCGCCCTGCCCCGGCAGCAATCGAGAGCGCTGCCAGACCATGCGCATTGAAGCGCTTCACCAGCTTGCCCACTCCGTCTCCACCCTTCAATCCCGCCTCATGGGCCGCCTCCGTAAAAGGCTTTCCTCTCGCCACTGCTACCAAGGCTTTCGCTCTACGTACCACGTCTAGCCGCTCGCTCGTCGCTTTCCTCAGTCGCTGCAGTTCTCGCTCTTCCTGCTCGCTCAACGGGCGCAGTGGATCTTTCTGGGGCTGTGCCATGCTCATTCTCCTTCCCTCACCTCTACAGTTTACCATCTCAGATCCCTTACGGCTACACCATTGTTGGTTGACCCACTAGTTGGGGAAGTGCTCGTTGACGGGCTACGGCCCTCGTTCCATCGACATCCATCACGACCCAATGCTGGCCGAAACGATCCCACAAGCCTCCTGGAGAGTCGAAAGGCTTGCGTGCCACGAGATCTTTTTGAAAGAGCGTCCGCAGCGCCTCCACGGTTGTCTGATCAAGGGCAGCAAGAAAGCGCGAGAGCGCAGAGCAAGAGGGCAGGCGATGGCGACCAAAGAGCGCCATGAAGACTTCGGCAAAGGGCAAGAGTCGCTCATAAAAGGCTTTGAGGGTGGGTTCACCACTAAGCGCGTAGCCAATGAGCGCCACGGCAAAATCGATGAGATCGTAGTGGCCAAAGCGCGCTCGGGCAAACCGTACGTGTTCCTGAAGGCTTTGAGGATACCTGCATGAGACAGGACCTGAGCCACCGCCCCCACTTCTCCCATCCAGGAAGGGGTTGAGGGAACGGATTTGGGAGTAATCTGGATGGTTACCGCGGAAGGTGTCATACTGAGTGTGTGTCCTCCTTATCTGGAAAGAGATCAATGGGTGTATTCCATATAGGAGACACATTTCCTCTGTGTTCTGCCAGTCCCCCTTTATTGCTCAGTTACGAAATCTCGTTGCGCATCCCGTGGGATCAATGAACGTGTTCTGTTCGTTCTTTCACTCACCGCTCATTGAGCCATACTATCGTGTCAAAAAGCCAGCGTCTACAGGTAACGCACAGCCAGTAATATAGCGAGCCTCTTCTGATGCCAACCAAAGAACAACTGCACTTATATCCTCCGGTGCAAGCATGCCTCTCTCGGGAAGTAGGTTCATCTCATTCATACGTTCAATCACATTCTCACGTGTTGCATTTGGGCCGGGACCGCCAACAAAATAGTCAAAAAAGGCTTGATTATTGATGATATTGGTATCAACTGTGGTTGGACACACCGCATTCACATTGATATCGTACGGAGCTAACTCTATCGCCAATGTTTTGACAAGACCAATAACACCATGTTTCGCTGCCGCGTAGTGGCCTAGGCCATATAAGCCTTTGAAACTACCCGTCGAGCCGATGCAGATAATCTTCCCTCTCTGACGAAGCAGCATGTGGGGAATAACGACCTTGCACGTAATCCACACTCCTTTGAGCACAACCGCAAGCGTTTCATCCCATTGCAGTTCAGACAGTTCCCACGTGAGACCGAATGAATAGAGGCCAGCATTGGCAACCGCAATATCGATGGGTCCGAGCCGTTTCTGTGCTGTATCGGCTAGCTGTTGCATGGCACTCAAATCTATGACATCGGCTTGTTGAGTAATCGTCTGTCGACCCAGCGATTCAATCTCGTGGGCAACTTGCGCCAGCTCTTCAGCAGTGCTCAAGGCATAAGGAACTGAGCCATAGTGACGCGGCGTATCACAGAGAACAAGATGTGCTCCCTCACGAGCAAAGGCTAAAGCGTGAGCGCGTCCCTGCCCACGAGCTGCACCTGTTATCAGAACCACTTGATCACGAAAGCGCATAGGAATGCTCACTCCTGCTCAGGTGAGTGCTCTACTATGAGCATCCCCCCTGCTACTTCTTCGCACCAAAATCGTCCCGCCCCTCCAAGCGTCTCAAGGCTCCACTTCCCCCACTGCTGCAGCTTTTCTTTATTGAACACATGCTCGTGTCCGTATATCACTGTCGCCTGCTGCTCATAGGGAACAGCAATAATGAGGCGTTTCGCGGTCAATTGCAGCAAATGGGTGAGGGCAAGAGGCAAGTCTCGCTCGGGTATATGTTCAAGAAGGTGAAGAGCTGTCACCGTATCGAATGATCCCAGGCCAAGAATAGTCGCATTCAGCACATCTTGCAGCGCGAACGTGACATGAGGAACGCCACTCACCTCTGCCAGGTCCGTGGAAAAACCGATAGCATCAGGATTGTTATCACATCCCATAATGCAGATCTGAGGCACACGTTCAGCCATCAATACAGGCAGGAAGCCAAAACTGCATCCCACATCAAGGAGACTCTGCCCAGTGTAAAGATCGAAGATGCGTCGGTAGATCGTCGCAAAAGGGGCAATATAGGAGACCTGTGGAGGTGTAGTGAGTGGATGAGCGATTTGATCACGTAGCCTGACGAGCGTATTGAAGCAGAAATGTCGCCAGATGGTGCGCTGATCACGTGGCGATGGAAATGTGGAGGCCAAGACAGCAAAGAGGGTGGCTCCAAATTCCTTTGCAGATGGAATGATGCCAAAGGAGGCTAACTCATCTTTGATGAAGCAGATGAGGTCTGCATCGATCTCTGCTTGCCCGAGTGTGTGCATCAATATCGTTTGATGAGTAGATTGATTCTGACAGACAACGAAATGCTGTGTTTCATTTACCCGATAGCCTCTTGCAAGAAAGCTCTGTTTCTGTTGCTTCAGAGCTTTTTGATCGTGCTGATCTAGCACGATCAAATTGCCCACACGAACGGCTTCTTGCTTGTTTAAAACGGGTTTCGAGTGCTGATCCAACCAGGCCTCCACTCTGTAACTACGCAATAGTGAGTTGCTGCTGTGCTTCGGCAACAAATGTTTGACAACCGCGGTCGTGAGGATAACTAGCGAGTAGTTCTGTTTGCAAGTAGTCGGCAAATTCCTGTATGAGCGTTGGAGATTGTGAAGCTCTCACAAGCGGTAACGTTTTCTTGATGAGAGCAAGCGCGCGATTGAGTTCCTTCTGCCGGGTTAAAGCACTTGCCAAAGGTAGAGCAGTAGAAACGGCGCGTAATGTCCACTGTGCAGGAAGCTGATCGAACGCTTGTTGAAGCCGTGTCACCGCTACATCGTATTGTTTGAGGTTCAAAGCGCACGTTCCCGCCTGTTGCAACCAACTCACCTGGTCAAACTCTTCGTGATAGCCCGGAAGATGTTCAAGCAGCTCCTGTGAAGCATCGAGTCTTGCCTGTACCTCTCCTCCACTGCCGAGAAGTGCCGCATTCTCAGCAGAGAAAGCAAGCAGGCGTGCTCGAAGTCGGATACTTTCGGTATCCATTTGATGTGAGACGAGTCGCAGCGCGGCATCTGCCATCTGTAACGCTTCAAGATAGTTCTCGCGTTTCATCAGCCCATATGCCTGCCAACTCCGGCTCTGGGCCATATTCCAGGCATCTGCACCTTCCAAGGCAGCAATATAGGCTTTTTCGTGTGCTTGATACGCTTCCTCATATCGACCTTGAAAATGTTGTGCTGCCCCTATAAGGCGATAGACTGCTGAGTAGTATAAAGGTTGCATGCTCGGATAGAGCAAAGCATGGTTTTGCTGTACCAGGTACAATTGCGCTTGGCCAACGGCGAGCACCTGTGAGTTACCCGCTGTATGGAAAAGTTTCCAGCCGGCTGCGATACTCTTACCTAATGCGCTGTGGAGTTTTGTGCGGTCCTCTACTGAAATGTGTCTCCCCTCTGGAATGGAAATACCGCTGACGACAGCAGCGGCCCCGAATTGGAGCAACTTGCGCCCAAATGTGCGCCGTGTGATTTTTGACATCGCCTGTGCCCCTGGCAATATAGCTCTTAGCGACTCCAGTAGTTCATCAACTGACCATCCTTCGTCAAAGAACATGGCAAGATTATTGGCCTCAAGTGCAAGCAACACTCCTAACTGTTGCTCTGGCGTGGCACCTGAAGTGTTTCTCAGCAGGTCAATCAACTGGTGAGCACGAATGAGGACTAGTGGTGCTCCTTGGACTACTGCCAGGGGTTCTCCTCTCTCTGATAATAGTGTATCCTCCGGGGAGGATGCACTATTATAGCCTCCAGCGTCAACTAACAAAGAGGTGTTTCTTTTCTCCGATGACGCATTGCTGATGCCTGGAGGGTGTGCTGAAAGTGCTTCTTGAGGCGCTAAGGAAGTTTCGACGTCATCTAGCTCATCTATCAGACCAAGCTCCCTGGCATCCTTGCCGAAGAGTTCACAGAGCTTTCTTCTAAAATAGGGGCTTGGGCGACTTATTCCACGTTCCCACCTGCTCACTACTTTCTGATCTGTACCTACCTCCTCTGCCACGTCACTTTGAGACCAGCCGCGCATTTCTCGTTCGTGCTTTAGTCGTTCGTTTGGAGGCAGCTTCTTGTTTGGAATTTCACCCCCAGCTGTGCTATTGTCCATGTTCTCTAGCCCCCTTAAAGAGTAGGGAATGCTCTACTGAAACGCTGTACACTGAACAATATATACACTTCACACCGCAATGGCAACTTTTCAGGCGAGATCAACCATATAGCATATGTCTACGCCAGGAGCAAATTAGCTATCTGCTTCTTCTGCTTTCTTGCCTTGCTGCTTATTCCTTTTGATGAATTCCTCGACATCCTTGCGCTCGAAGCGCCATAAATCTCCTACACGAAAGTAGGGTAACTCGCCTCTTTCAGCCAAACGCAGCACAGTGCGATAACCAACCTTCAACATGCGTGCTACGTCCTTCGCGTCTAAGACTTCATCCCCGCCCAAGGCTTCGTCTTGTTCCACTACGATTACACCTCTTCTCAGCTTGGTTGTCCTCACTGACGTGACTATAGCATGCTTGATCTCTATTGTCAACAGTGTCCCTATTGACAAATGATACAGTAGCAAGTATATTGGCAATAGAGATAATAAAATGCATAAGAGACAATGTAATGCATCAATGGCAAAAAGTAGTAAGAAAGTAGTAAAGGGAAGCAAGTGCTAGTAGTAAGGTAGTAGTTAAGTAGTTGTGTACTTGTTCCAAGGTTCCAGGTACAATCAGAGCGTGATCAAGAAAAGCACCTGCGGCGGCAACCGCAAGTGCTCTGAAAGTGACCCAGTAGTGTACATGAGTCGGGCAAGTTTTCCAGTCTAGACCGACCCATCCCGTCCTTGTCTAGGTCTATGTGCATTGTACCACACAGGCCGGACGTTGCACACCCGCATGGAGGCTTGCTGTGGTACAGCAACGGACTTTCTTTCAACGATTCGGGCATCACGGCATCTGTGTCTTGCCACTTGATGTTCTCTCCGATGATCCCCTGATCGATCCTGACACGCACGAAGAGTTACCGAGCCTGCGCAGGCAGATTAGTCTGGTGAATGGAATCTATCATAACCTGCTCTGCTATGCTCATGTGTTACGTGCATATGGTGATGGCCTCTATTGGGCTGACGTGGCCGCTACGCCCAACTTTGCCAGCACTGAACGGGTTGTGCTCACCGAAGAGGATCTGTACTCGGCCCTGGCCTGGGACATTCGCCTGCAAGGCAAAAGCCCCGCTCAGATCCTCACGCAGATGGCTGCACATGCGCAAGCAGTCCAACCCATGTGCCAATACGATGAGCCAGCGCTACCTTCCACCCCCATGCCTATGCCCGTCGTAGCGCTTCAGGCGCTCGAGGAATCCATCGTTGTCAGCACCGAAGACCTACAGGATGCCGTGAAGGATGTACACGAAGAGGCACATAAACATGTGGTCGCCAGGTTCATCGGCTCTTTCCACATCCAACAAGCCCTGCTCCGGGCGATCATTGACACCCTGATGGATCAACTCTACCAGGCCAAGGATCACCTCTGTGCTCTTGCGCTCAAAGCCCGATGTGCTACCATCGCCGTCTTGCAACGCTGGCATCGGCAGCATCGCCAGCGCGTCGTCAATGCTGTGTTTGATTGGTCCGACGAGCATCAAGCCATGGTGTGGCATCTCACGATCGGTGTGCCCACGGCTTTGCAAGCGGCTGCGTAAGTGGAGGTGCAGGCATGAGGCAACCTACGAGCACAGTATTCCCGCCGCATCTTGAGCATGTTGGTGATCTCTGGTATGTCTATCGCGGATTGATCCAGCTCACCCGTGGCTATCGGTTCAAGTCTATAGCGGAGCGTGAGCTGGCATTCAAGCAACAAGAGAAGCACCGGCTGCTAGTCTGCAAAGATGGAACCTACCACCCACAGTGGCGATGGAACAAGCAATGCCCTTGGGTCCATTTCGGGCGCTACGTTGGGAACAGCAACGAGTATGCCATTTTCAGGAGTCTCATTCAGGCGCGACGGTTCTTTGCTGAGCGCTGCATTGATCACTACGAGATCGTTCATGAAGGGGTGCTGGTATGAAGCAATTCTCTAGACCCAAGCGAGTACGAGGCTTTCGGATACACATTTTTCGCGGTGCTCAGCATCAGCCGCCATCGCTCACGACTCCTACTATGTGGCGCGAGCAACCGCCGGTATCGGAATGGCAACGCGTGATGAACGACCCGGCCACGGTATAGGCTTATATGATTCGCAGCGGGCGCAAGATGAGACAGTTTCAGTTTCGACGGAGGTAGTCTTCCCAAACTTCGGGAGGTTTTGCGATGGCAACGTTGGCGGTAAGCCGTCTTTCTCCAGACGCGAAAACGTTTGTAGCCTTCATGCTGCGCTATTTCGGGACAAGTCGGCTAAGAGAACTCAACGGCCAGACGGATAATTCCCGTTGGCAGTATGTGACGAGCGAAGTGGTACGCATTGCTCACCATGGCGATTATGAGCAAGTCCCCACATCCTTCGAGATGCCGGCCTATTACCTCTCCTGGGTCCTCAATTCAGGTCGGGTGAATGGCGCTACCCATCTTGCCATTCGTCAGATGGATGCCAGGGCGATCTTGCAGCTCATCGCTGCAATTCGTGATCGGAAATTGCACGGGAACGAGGTCGCACGGTTCCTCATGGATCTCCAGCAGGAGGGATTACGATGAAACTGTTCACTGTTGGTTCCCTCTTTTCAGAGATCGGCTCTCGTAACCCGATGGCCTTTTACTAGAGAAAGGCATGAGATGCCATGCAAAAAACTGTACAAGATGTCCTGAATACTGGTGTCAAACCCATGTACTAGTGGCTCGTCGAAGGAGCGCGTGAGCACCCTCGTAGCATCGTGGTGGATGGGGATGTGACCGCCAATCCCGTCGCCTGTTATGTGGCTGGTGCGCTTGGACCTGATCGACGAGGCTTTTTGCAGGATGTGGCCGTGATCCATCTGCCGGAGTACCGACAGCATGGTCCCTCCAATTGTGTGTTGACGCACCGTGCTGGGTATGCCTTGTTACCTGATGACTTCCATCAGTTCCTCTTGAAGTTCCATCACGCATTTCTCGGTCAGCGGCCAACTGCTCAGGAGGTTGGACAGTGGCTCAAGCGTGAAGGGTTCGTTTAGCCACACAGGAGGTACCGCTATGACAGAAACCCCAACGACCTCTCTCACCTGTGCCCCAACGGCCAAACTGCTCAGGCAAGCTCTGAAAGAGTCGTTCCGCACCACGGAATTTTCGGTCAGATCTGCTAGCTACGCTGGCGGTGTATCCATCGATGTTCACTGGACAGATGGGCCGACAGGAACGCAGGTCCAGGCCATCTGCAGCCGTTTCGAGGGCGCGAATTTTGATGGGATGCAAGACCTTAAGACCCCCAAGAAGCATGTGGTCAAGGGGCAACGCATCCACTACGGAGCGGATGGTGTCTTTGCGCATCGTGCCCTCTCGGTTGCGTTGCTCACGAAGAGAGCACGTGCCTGCTGCTTGCAGTTTGGCTGCGACATGCTGACCATCCTTGAGCAAAGCACCGGGGCTTCTCTTCCGCAGCACGATCCGACAGCAGAAGCTATGATATGCCGAGCCTGGGCGAGCAGCGCACTGGAGACGAGAGAGCCATGAGAGCGGTGCCGGTCCCCAGTTCGACAGACAGCATAACCTACAACGTCTACGTGCATCGTGGCAAAGTCGTTGGGTGCTCATGCAGGTGGCGCAAGTACCACCCAGGCGAGGCATGTAAGCACATGCAGGCCAAGCAAGCCGAACTTGATCAACCCTCCTGCCTGTATTGTGGCCGGAGGACGGGTGGTGCTCTCCTGTGTGGAGGGTGTGCCTGGTAGATGCTGTGTGTGCGAGGAAGCTGACGACCGGCTTCCTCGTCTGGTTGAAAGCCCACAGAAGAAGAGCGCAGGTTCGCTGTCTGCGCTCTTCTGTTTTTCTGAGAAAGAGAGACAACACACCATGATCGATGAGGATGTGGACACCACCGGTCAGTACCTGCATGATATCGGTTCTCGACCACTACTCACCACCGAAGAGGAACAGCGCATGGCCCAACAGATCAAAGCTGGCAACGAGCACGTCAGACAACAGTTCGTCGAGGCCAACTTAAAACTGGTTGTGAGTATTGCCAAACGCTATCAAGGTCGCGGTCTGGCACTGGAAGACCTCATTCAAGAAGGCAATCTCGGGCTCATGCGCGCCGTCGAGAAATTTGACAGTACCAAGGGGTATAAGTTCAGTACCTATGCGTTCTGGTGGATTCGTCAAGCGATCACGCGTGCCATTGCCGACCAGGGGCGGACGATTCGCCTCCCGGTTCACCTGGGGGACAAGCTCAACCGCCTCAAGAAGAGCAGCCTGCGCTTGCAGCAAGAGCTCGGACGACAGCCTAGCTCTGAAGAAATTGCCGCGCACATGGGTATCAGCGCAGAGAAGGTACAGGAGCTCCTCAAGGCGAGCCTGGAGCCGATGAGCCTGGACCTGCCGATGAACAAAGGCCAGGACCTTGACCTGGGTGACGTGATTGAAGACCGTACCGCGCTCGCTCCTCCCGATGCTGCCAGCCATCTGGCACGCACAGAGCTGGTAGAAGACTTGCTCGCGCGCCTGACTGAGCGAGAACGGGCGGTGTTGTCCCTGCGCTACGGCCTGACTGATGGCCACAGCCGGACGCTGGAGGAAGTCGGTCAGGCATTCCAGGTGACGCGGGAACGCATTCGTCAAATTGAGGCGAAAGCGCTGAGCAAACTGCGTGCTGAGAGCCTGAGCTACGAGCAGCGGGACTACCTGGACTGAATGATCGACGTGAGAGCATCCCAACATGATCACCCCTTGACACCCTCTGGTATACAGGAGTGAGCCGTTCGTTCCATACGCTTGTCTCTCCCACGCAAGGCAATCGTGCCAGGTGTTCCACAAGCGGGGACGGCTCCTCAGAGGTGTTATGATCAAAGAGAGGAACTTCGAGTTTAAACTGGGCTGTGTGTGCATCGCTGTTGTTGCCACCGCCATTGTAGCGGCTGGCATCGTGCCGATCATCGGCAACGCCGCTACCTTTATCGGAGCGCACTACGGTACCCCGCTGCTGGTGCTGTTCTTCCTGACGCTCGGCATCATGCCACTCGGGGCGTTGCTCTTCGTCGTCGCCCGCTGGGGGATTCCCGTCGGACAGGGCATCGTCGACATGCTCGTACGCCTTGACCAGCAGCGCCTCTCGCACCGGCGCCTGCACTACGATCCCATTGGCAACCCCGAGATCCCCATTGACGAAAGCGGGCGACCGGTGGCGCTGCTTGCGCCCGGCAATAGCCCGGTGGTCTCCGTTCCGCACACCTACGCGCCGCACCTGGTCTACCGGGACAGCAGCACTCGCGCCCAGGAGGAGCCGCAAAAGCTCCCCTCACCAGCGCCTGCCTCTCTGCATATCCCGAGCTTTGCCGAGTCTCTCCAGGCGGGACTCATCGGACCTGGTCAGCGCGAAGTCCTGCTCTGCTACGAGCTGGTGCGCAACGACGAGGGCAGCCTTACCGGTGAGCTGACCCCCTACCGGGACAAACTGGAGAATAATTGCACCATGTTCCTGGGCGGAGCATCCAAATCAGGCAAGTCCACCCTCATGACCCACCTGGCGGCACAGGAGGCCATGATGGACGCGCTGTTCTATCTCATCGACCCGCACCTCGCTCACCCTGACAAATCCATCGCCAGGCGGCTGGAGCCGCTCGCCCATGCGTTCATCTTGCCTCCGGCCAGCACGGACGCCGACATCTACGCCGTGCTCGCTCACGCGAAAGCAGAGGCGGAGGCCCGACTGCAAGGGAGGGAGACTGCACTTGCCGGTCGGCCGCTCGTCTTCATCGTCGATGAGGTGCTCAACCTCTTCGGCCGGGCGCAGCGCCAACCCCAAAACAAAGCCATCCAGCAGCTCTACCGTCACCTCGCCCTCTTCATGCGCGACCTGGGCACGCAGTACAACAAGTTCGGCGTGAACGGCCTCTTCGCCAGCCAGTACGTGACCAAAGATGCGTTCCACCTCCCTGGCGGCGGCAACGTCGATTTCCGCGATGGGTGCCAGAGCCAGGGCTTGCTGCGGCTGCCGCCGAACCAGGCGCAGGCCATGCGCTTACTGCCAAGTGGCGAATTGCGTGGGATGCGTGCCCTTCCCACCGGCCACGGCTACCTCGGATTCTCCAGTGGCGACGTGATCCGCATGGACTTTGGTAATGTGACGACGCAGGACATCGAGCAGATTGGGCACATGCTTGCCTCCTCACCGCTGAGCACGCGTCAGTTTGCCACCGGTACTTTCCCTGAACCCGCCGGTACCCGCTCCAATCCTACTGTTGCGGGCGATTCAGAGCGTACAGCACAGCCAACCTACCCCTTCCCAGACCCATCAGAGGTCGCCGCCGGTACGCTTCAAGAGGGGATGAACCAGCCAGAGGAGCCGGTACAGCTGGGTACAGCAAAGGTACACCGGGTGAAGCCAAAACAGTTCACATCCGAACAGGAAATGGAGTTTATGCAGCGCTATAGCAAGGTCCCTGATATCAAAAAATGCCTGGGAGCGATGGGCCTGGGAATCGGGTCATACTACGCTTGTGCGGCACAGGTGGTCGAACGCAGACGGTTGAGGAGAGCCTAGCGGCATAGAGAGGAAGGAGTATGGTAATGACAATTGAAGCGATCGTTCGAGCAGGTATTCGCGTGGTGTTCCTGTTTGCCTACGGGGCTTTCCTGTGGGCTTCAATAAGGCATGTAGCTACCTTTTTCCATAACTTCGAGTCAGGTGGAAACGACTGGACCGGCTCCTACACCCTGGCCATTAGCATTGACGCGACGGCTCTCGTCCTCACGATCGGCGTCATGTTCTTTCGCAGGAGCATGCCGGGGCTCGCACTCGGGGTCGTCTGGTTTTTTATCGTCGCGCTCACGGCCTTTAGCTGGCTGGTGAACTGGGAGTACGCCATGCGCTATCAGAGCAATGACCTGACGACCGATCCCCTGTTGAAACTGCTCAACCCAATCCTCGCCTCCTCCTTTGCGTTCCTCAACCTGGCCTACAGTGTGGTCGCCGAGTTCTTCAACACGAAGAAGCAGGCAGCAGAGGATCTGGCGCAAGAGGCTGACCGACTGGAAGCGCTGGCGACTGAGCAGAACCGGCTGGAGGCGGCAAAGGCCCGCATGAAAAAGCCGAGCCTGATCCAGCGTGCCAAGGAGCTTGCGCTAGAGGAGAAGACAGCAGCACACGAGGTGATTGGCGAGCACGACGAGCACGAAAAGGCATCTGGGCTGCTACAAGAAGCACTCCCTGAGCAACTCGAACAAACGCTGCACTTTCTCGCTGAGCATCCAGAACTGGCGGACCATTGGGATACAGGATCCGATGAAGCACTCGCTGCCTCCCTGGGACTGAAACGTGAAGCCTCCGCGCGGTTTTGGCGGCTCAAAGCGATGGAGCTCTGGCCAGCGTATCGTGCCAGCAAAAGCAACCAGAACGCTCCCCCTGGAGTAGCGGGAACAGATGGTACGAACGACGGAGATCCTGCGGAAATGAGCGTGGATGAAACGCTGGAGCATACCGCGCCCTTTCGCAGTCAGCAAAGAGCAGCGATACCTGGAGAGCGCGCAACCTCTGACGACGCACATGACCAGCGCGATCAGGCGATGAAAATATCCTCGCGAATAGCCACACGAGACGGCTCTACGACACCGCTCAGCGTCACGGTGAAAGAGGCGGCAACGATGCTCGGTTTGAGCGAGTCCTACGTGCGTGAATTGCGCAGTAATAAGAAGCTGCGCTGCTCCGGACGCAACAAAAAATTGATCCTGGTAAGCAGTATCAAAGCGTATCGGGAGAGCCGTCAAAATACGGGACAAAACGAGTTTGATAAGAGCCAGGAAAACACCCTCCAGCAAGGGAACAGAAACGGGCATTCCGAAGCAGCAATACACGTGGATGCATACGCGCAAGTGACAGCAGAGGAGTAATGCCTGGCACCGCCAACATGTGGCGCAAACGGATTGAACAGAGCGTAGGGCTCAATGAACACGTCGAGGAGGTCTACCCGCATCGAGATGGCTCGTGAATTGCATGCGCGGGGTCAGCCACTTCTGAAAGGGAAGAGGATGCCGACATCATATACCATGCTGAAAGCACTGAACGTTGAACAAGAAGGTGACGACACGCTCATCGTACGCTTATCCTGGTACTCGCGAGGCCATTCCTTTGAAGAATTACGAGCGACGATCGATGCTGAGAAAGCCGTCTTCCATCGTATCATCAGCGGTGTACGCAAGGCTGCCTTTGGACCTGGAGCATTGAGCATGAGTGAGGCGGACGCCTGTGTCGAGGCATTGCAGCATTACAAATCCGAGAGAGCAGTCTCCCTCACCACACAGGCAAAGGAGTAACCACAGATGAGGGCATCGAGAAAGACGCAGACCGTGTTGCATGGAGATGTGCAAGAAAGGGAATGATCATGATCAACGCATCTCGGATGTATCTGATCACAAATGCGCACATGATCCCGGTAGAGCAGCGGCATACCTTGTATGCCCAGCTCAAAGCCAGAACCTTTTGTTTCAGGGTCTTCCGGACTCCAGAGGCCATCGTGATCGCACTGTTGGCCACCGAACAGACGATGACGCACCTACAGGAGCGCTTTCGGGTCCTGGAGTGTGAGCTGGGGATGACAGAAAAAGACTACCTGGCTGAACTCTACCAGCCTGATGAGATCATCCCACTCAAGAAGGAGAGGTAGCGCAAGCCCCGGTATGAGACCGGGGCGACTGCAGCAGGTCAAGAGAAGAGCAAGCGCATGCGCACCAATCCAATCGGTGGCAGGCCCTCTGCCGTATTGAGGCGGACATGTACCTGTAGACGTTGCCGAGCGCGTTCTGCGCGACGGCAGCCTCGGGTTGTGGAGTCAACACTCACTACGGTCGGACAGTGGCCCATAACAGCTGGTGGGAAGAAGCGATCACGGTGGCTCCTGGTAAGTACGGGCCTCCTGCTGCTCGTGCTGTTGCTCCTCGTAGGGATGGGAATGCTCTGGGACAGTGGCCCACTCGCGCCGCTCCTGTTCCGGTCAATGGCCATTGTCACCATTGCCCCAACCCGCATAGACAGACGGGCCACGCTTGTGATCACTGCAGTGACGGGAACGCCTGATGTCGCCCGGTACGAGGTTGCTGCACGGTTTGTGTCCGCAACCTCACCGCAGCTCGTGGCGAGCGGACAGGCATCGGGTGTCGCGCACGTGCCAGCCACCACAGCGCGTGGAACGCTGACCTTGTACAATGCGGCCACCTACCCACAGACCATTGCAGCAGGTACGGTGCTCACGGGAGCCGACAGCTTGCAGGTGGTCACCGATGCTCCGGCCTCCATCCCAGCGGGAAACCCGCCCCTTTTCGGCATCGTCACCGTGGGTGCCCACGCGCTACAAGTAGGCTCCCGTGGTAATATCGCGGCGCTGGATATCAATAGATTGTGCTGTGTGGCTGGTGTGGCCGTCAAGAACACGGCAGGTTTTAGCGGGGGGCAGGATGCCCAGACTTATTCGACGGTCAGGCAAGCGGATATCGATGGCCTCGCACGTCCCTTGTTCAACACGCTGACACAGAGCGCACTGACGAGGGTGCGCTTCCAGATTCGCCCACAGGAGTGGATGGTGACCATCCCTGCCTGCTCCCCCGCGATCAGCGCGGATCACCCTGTGGGAAGCAGAGCAAAGCAAGTGATCGTGACGGTCGCGGTGAACTGCCGAAGTGAGGTGTACGACCAGCACGCTGCGCTGCGACTCGCAGCGATCTCCTTCACGCAGGAAACGAGCGCCGCCCTCGGGTCGGACTACGCACTGGTAGGTCAGGTGACGACGACGCTTGTCGGCGTGACGGTGATCGATACGAAGCGGGGAACGCTCGCACTCTCCACCCTAGCTGAGGGTGCGTGGGTCTATTGGTGGAGGCGGGCACACTTGGAAGCGCTGGCAAAGCGGATCGCAGGCACACAGACGCGGGATGCGCTCGCGCGGTTGCTCCGTGAGCAAGGGGTGCAGACTGCCAACATACTCCTTTCTGGAAGAGAGCAAACCACACTGCCAGTGGACCCGAGCCGGATCAGTATCACCGTGGCTGGTGAGCAAAAAAAGGGTGGCAGAAATCGCTAAACCAGCCTGGAGGAGGCAACCACTTGTACTGTCATCAAGAGAGACAACATGCTCGTGCGTTTATAGAAGGATCGAGCACGCTCAACATCTGAAGACCGCTCCTTTTTTTGTATGCATGCAAAGAGACCGAGGATAATTCCCTGGTCTCTTTGCATGTGTTTGTGTGGAAGAAAGAGAACAATGACATGACCAGGACGATGAAGAAAAATACGTTCCCAGAGGGCATGGCACTGATAGAAACCGCCGAAGGCAGGTGGTTTCCAGCGTTGGCCCCACTCTCGATAATACCTCATCTGATGTACGTACTGGAGGGTCCTCCTCTCATCCCACCTGCACTTGATTCATTCCATGACCCAGGACAAGGATACGCCTGCCGTGAAGAGGCGATAGAAGCCTGCTTTGCTTGGCGTGAGGCGGTGGAGCTGGCTGACGACTGGCGAGGGCTGGCAGCGCACACGGAACTGTATCCAGAGCGCAATGCCTGGTATCTCGAGGAGATTGTGCAGCTCACTGGAGGAGATGACACGCCGCGCCTGCACTGCTGGGTCTCTGCGCAGGCGGTGGTGCTTGCAAGAGGCAATAACCGCATTGAGGTCATTGCTGCAACGGGAGATACCCCCGATGAAGCCATCGAAACCCTCTATCAGCGCGTGTACGAGTGGTCTCGAAGGCCTCAAGCCATCGCATGCGCAAGCTCCATGCTTTCCTACTGAACGCGCGGATCACCCACTCGGAGCGTGCCTGACATCAGATCCCGAGTCGTACAAGCTCTTGTTCATTCCATCTCTCTTCGCTGCAAGCATTGAACAGCTACCCATTAGAACAGTCCGTAGGGACGAGCGCGCAGTCTCTGTGAGGCCTGATCTGTTCGCATTGCAACTCCCTATCGCATTGGAAGGAGACGATGATGAGTCTACCCGAACCACACGAGCAAGAGGCCCAGGTGACCCTTGCGTTACACGAACTGTTAGCCGGCAGGACTGCGCCTACCGAGTCTACCCGAGCGCTCAACGGAGATGTGAAAGCGTGCCTTGATGCCCTGGGAGAAGCACTGCAATCCGGCGGCCTGCAAGCCGTACGCAAAGCGTTTACCGCTCTTGCCAAAGATCGGCCCTGGCTCATGCAGTTAGCCTCCCGACAACCTCCAGGTCTGGAAGAGCCCGCATCTACACGCCGCATCCGCTTTGTGGACGACGACGCCTTTGAAAGCCGACCGCAACGGCACTGGCTCATCCCCTATCTCGTTCCCAAGTCTGGCTTAGTCCTGGTCTATGGCCCTCCTGGCTGTGGCAAGTCCTTTTTGACCATGGCCTGGTCACTCTGTATCGCATCGGGCACCCAGTGGTTAGGCCATCCCGTCACCCAGGGACCGGTTGCCTACATTGCCGCGGAGGGCTCGTTCGGCATTGGCCCGCGCATTAAAGCCTGGAAAGCCCATCACGGCTATGTCGGCAACAGTGGCGTACGCTGGTTCGATGAGTCTCTGACGCTCACCGATAGTAGCGCCTTTGATGAACTGGTGACTGCCCTCAAGGAGGACTTTCCCCAGCCTCCTCTCCTGGTGGTGATCGATACCCTGAGTCGCTGTAGCGCCGGCATCGATGAGAATAACGCCTCAGAAATCGCGCGCTTTTTGGCCTGTGCCGATGTCATCCAGCAAACATTCCACTGCACCATCCTGATTGTGCATCACGAGGGCAAAGACACCCAGCGGGGACCGCGTGGCAGCTCTGCCTTGAAAGGCAACACGGAAACCGTGATCGGCCTGGAGCCAACCGAGGAGGGCTGTAAGCTCTACTGCGTCAAACAAAAAGATATCCGTGAGTTTGAAGACATCTACCTCAAGAAACTGGTCGTCCGCTTCGGGACGCTGGAGGAAGATACCTCGGTGGTGCTTCTTCCCGACAGGGAGCCTGAACGAGCCAAACCGCTGCAGCCGGAGTCTCAGACAACCATCCTGGCCTGTCTTGCGGGCAAGCAACTCACCTATGACGGGCTCAAACAGGCCTGCCTGGATGCGGGACAAAAGGAAGGGACCTTCAAGGTTGCTTTCCGTGATCTCAACAAGTCAGGTCAGATCGTCAAGGTTGGTAAATGCTGGCAACTCGCCACACACCAGGACGAGACTTCTGATCAGCAATCACCAGAAGCACAAGACTACCAGTCATCGTAGAGGCCGGAAGGTGAATCGCCTTCCATTGTCTGTGTACGGTGCTCTTTTTCTTCTTTTCCCCATGCAATGGTAGAGATTATTTAGGTTGGATAGGTTACCCCCTATATAGGGGGTAACCTATCCAACCTAAATAATCTCTACCATTGGTTCTCTCACGAAGGAAACACTGCAAGAGGAGTGAAAGGAGGTAGTAGGCGTATGAGGTACGACCTGCTTACTGAGATAAAACAAGATACCCGACTGAAACGCACCTCGAGCAGTCGCGGAGGGCAATATAACGGGCCATGCCCCTGGTGTGGCGGAATAGACCGCTTTCGCGTGCAGCCGCATTACGGTCCATATGGCTTCTTTGCCTGCAACCAGTGCAGGCGTTCAGGTACCGCTATCGACTATCTGATTCTGATGCGCGGCTGTTCCAAACAGCATGCCCTTGCTTTGGTAGGATGGAAGCCCAAGGGCGACACTCTCTCGGAGTTCGTGATTCCGCGACATGCCCAGCAGCAACACCCAGGTTGGGAAGCGCCGCCCGAACAGTGGCAAAAGGCAGCCAGCGCCTTTTCCGAGGCATGCCAGCGGGTGCTGTGGTCGGAGCGCGGCAAGGGCGCCCTGGATTACTTACGAGGACGCGGTCTCTGCGATGAGACGATCCGCAAGGCGGCGCTCGGCTATCACCCTGGTGCATGGCACGCACCTGCCAGGATCTGGGGCAGGACCGTCCGGCTGGCGCAAGGAATTGTCATTCCCTGGCTACTGGAGGGTGGTATCTGGCGACTGACCATCCGAGACGAGCGCATAAGCGAAGGCGCAGGGCGCTATCTGCAGGTGTCCGGTGGGTCTAATGGATTGTACTTAGCGCAGAG
>Ga0070708_100001363_pt1 | contig 18618 bp, 15 predicted proteins | sample KBSK5503metaG_FD_65469 | JGI IMG/M metagenome (GOLD analysis project Ga0070708, IMG submission 65469) | Corn, switchgrass and miscanthus rhizosphere microbial communities from Kellogg Biological Station, Michigan, USA - KBS K5-50-3 metaG | ecosystem: Host-associated > Plants > Roots >... | reverse complement strand
TTCGCAACACTGCCCATCACTGTACACGCCGACTACGTCAAACTAGTGAGCAGAGGGGAGGACTCTGGGCGAGAAGAAAACAGTTGATGCAATAATCGACGGCGGAAAAGCAACAGCCGGCCCACCGCTAGGCCCAACACTGGGTCCACTAGGGGTCAACGTTCTCCAGATCGTCAACAAGATCAACGAGATCACGAAGGCGTACGCAGGGATGAAGGTCCCTGTCAAAGTGCTCGTCGATGTCGACGACAAGAGCTTCGAAGTAGAAGTAGGAACGCCAACAACCTCCGCACTCATTGTGAAAGAGCTAGGCGTGGAGAAGGGATCAGGCACGCCGAAAGCCACCAAGGTCGGAAACCTGAGTCCGGAACAAATAGTGAAGATCGCAGAGATGAAGAGGACAGACAGCTATGCCAAGACGGTAATTGCAGCAGTCAAGGAGGTCGCAGGTGCGTGTGTTAGTATGGGAGTCACAGTCGACTCTAAGGAGCCGAAAGAGTTCATCAAGGACCTCGACAAGGGACTATACGAGAAGGCTCTGAAGGGAGTATAGGAGGTAGGGACTGGTGCCAGTATCACGAGACGCCATCGCGAAGGCGATAGCCGAAATGAAAGGAAAAACAGAGAAGCGGAAATTCAACCAGTCAGTCGAACTAGCAGTCAAGCTCCGAGAACTTGACCTGAAGAGACCCGAACAGAGGATCAACGAGTCACTCGAACTCCCAACCGCAGCTAGCAAGACGGTAAAGGTCGCAGTCATCGCCGGCGGGGATCTCGCAGTCAGAGCCCGCAACGCTGGCGCGGACATTGTCATAGGCAAGGAAGACCTGGACAAAATGGGACGTGATAAGAAGCAAGCTAGGAAGATTGCGCAGAACTACGACTTTTTCGTCGCCGAAGCACCTCTAATGCCTCAGGTGGGCAAATCTCTAGGCCAAATGTTGGGTCCGAGAGGCAAGATGCCTACTCCGATCCCTCCGACGGCGCCCATCGACGACGTTCTCAAACGTCAGAGACGAAACGTCCGTCTCAAGATGAAAGACCAGCCGGTGATTCAAACCAAGGTAGGAACCGAGGACATGACTGACGATGTGCTGGTGCAGAACATTCAGACAGTAATCTCACGGTTAGAATCTAAACTCGAGAAGGGAGCGAAGAACATCAAGTCCGTAGCGGTCAAGACAACGATGGGACCGCTCGTAAAAGTCGAAACAACACAGGTCTGATACTCTCTGTCAACCCGCAAAATAGCCCAGTGGAAGAAGGAGTCGCTTGGAGAACTCCAGGGTCTCCTCGCGAAATATCCTGTAATCGCAGCAGCCGACCTGACCAAGGTTCGATCCTCCCAGATTCACGAGCTACGGAAACGCTTACGCGATCGGGTCACGATGATCGTGGCCAAGAACAATCTCCTACGCAAATCCGTCGAATTGTCAGAACACAAAGATGGAAAACTAGGAGAGTTCGTTAAGGACCTGACAGGATCAAACATTCTCCTCTTCTCCGAGCTCAACCCGTACTCACTAATCATCCTACTAGACAAGAGCAAGGTCAGAGTCCCCGCCAAAGCGGGAGACATAGCCACCGGTGAAATCATGATACCTGCCGGCAACACAGGACTCCCGCCCGGGCCGGTCATCAGCGAGTTTGGAGAGATCAGAGTCAAGACAAAAATTGAAGGTGGAAGCATATGGGTGGCACAAGACTCCGTAGTAGCCCGCAAAGGCGATCAGATAACAGCCAAGATGGCTTCTGTCCTCTCAAAGCTCGGATTAAAGCCGATGGAGGCAGGACTGAGCTTAGCGGTCGCGTTTGACAATGGGACAATCCTCCGACCCGAAGACATGGCTTTCGACCTACCATCCTACAAGAACGACGTTCTCATGGGCATCAACAACGCCCTCAACTTGTCAACGGAGGCAGGCTACGTCGTACCAGAAAACGCTCCTCGAATACTCGTAAAGGGAATGAGAGAAGCACTCGCACTAGCAGGAGAATCCGGCTTCCTAGAAGCGGGAACAGTCGAATACGTCCTGAAAAGAGCGCTCATGGACGCTACCGTCTTGGACCAGAGGATTCCCAAACAAGAGAACGCCTAGCCAAGTGTGCGCGAATGCTGACCTGCTGGAAATCCTTAAGTGTATCAGGAACGGACCCCTCAAATCTCACAAGGAAACGGTAGAAGGCTTAAGATGCCAATGAAATACGTTTACGCAGCGTTACTTCTCCACTCCTGGGCTCAACCCGTAAATGAGGAAAACGTGAAGAAGATAGTATCCGCAGCAGGCGGAAAGCCCGAGGAATCTCAAGTCAAAGCCCTAGTCGCCGCACTGTCGGAAGTCAACATAGACGACGCGCTAAAATCTGCAAGTTCAATGATGATGGCTCCGGCCGCCGCACCAGCAGCGCCATCAGCAGAGGGCAAGAAGAAAGAGGAGAAGCCCGCCGAGGACGAGAAGAAGAAGGAAGAGGAAGCCCTGGCTGGACTCGGGGCTCTCTTCGGATAGACTGGAGGTTTGCGGTATAGCTCCGCACGGCGTTCTCGACAACGGCTCGATCTAGGCTAGCCGGAATACCAAACTCTTTACTCCGTACTGGCGAAGTCCAGGAGACTCGCTAAATGCCGGAGATCAATCCAGAAGAATTCGCAATTCCATTCTTTGCGCAGCAGAACTTCACTAGGCGGAAGTGTCCCAACTGCGGTAGCTACTTTTGGAGCCAGAATCCTAACCAGACGACGTGTGGAGAGGCGCCCTGCGCGCCTTACACGTTCATCGGAAATCCGCCGACGACAAGACGGTACACTGTGCCGGAGATGCGGATTCAGTTCATGGACTATTTCGCGGACATTGGCCATACCCGCATCCCGCCATATCCCATAGTGGCGAGATGGAGAAACGATGTCTACCTTGTCGGCGCTTCGATCTACGACTTTCAGCCATACGTCACTGAGGGAACGATGCCCCCTCCTGCCAATCCTCTCGTGATCAGCCAGCCCTGCATCAGGTATACCGATGTCGAACTCGTCGGACCAACAGGTGGAAGACACATGACTATCTTCGAAATGGGAGGAGCTCACGCTTTCAACTATCCAACCAAGGAGGTCTACTGGAAGGACGAGTGCGTCCGTTATCATCATCAGCTGTTGACAGAAGTCCTTGGCGTTCCCTCCGAATCTGTAAGCTACAAGGAGCATTTCTGGTCGGGGGGCGGAAACGCCGGACCGGACCTGGAGACGATCACTGGAGGCTTGGAGATCGGCACCCTAGTCTTCATGCAATACAGAGTCCAGGGAGACCAGCTCATCCAACTACCAATCAGGACCGTAGACACTGGATACGGCATAGAGCGCTGGTCGTGGCTCTCCCAAGGATCTCCGAGCGGCTTCCACGCCGTCTACGGCCCAGCTCTCCAACACGTAATGGACCTCAGTAAGGTCAGCGTTGACCAGTCCATAATCGAAGCGTTCACACGGGCTTCGAGCATCCACGGCTGGGCCTCAATAAACAAGAACCGAGAATCATACATTCAAACGGTCTCAGAACAGACAAGCGCCTCACTAGATGTTCTGCGACAGATGTTCTCCTCGCTGGAGGCGGCTTATGCGATAACGGATCACACTAAGGCGGCAGCCTTCCTTTTGGCTGACGGCGTCGTCCCGTCGAACGTTGGTGAAGGATACCTGGCCCGGCTGATAATTCGCCGCGCAGGAAGGTTCGCTCGACAGCTCGGAATCTTCTCCGAGCTTCCATCGATCGTGGACGCGCAGATCAAGCTCTGGGGGGGCGACTTCCGAACACTACGAGAGATGAGGTCCGAGATAATTGAGGGCCTCGAACACGAGATGAAAAAGTACCAAGAAACGATCAGCCGAGGCCTCGAAGTAGTAGTCCGGATGTCCAAAGACTTAGCGGGCAAAGGAATCCGAAACATTTCAACCGACCAACTTGTTCAGCTATACGATTCTCAAGGACTACCACCCGAGATTGTCAAGGAAGTGGCAGAGAAAAGCGGAGTAGCGGTTGAGGTACCGGACAATTTCCTAACCCTGGTTGCTGAGAAACACTCACGACCCGCCAAGGGCGACGAAGAAGGACGATCGGACACAGATATCGAGGCAAAACTTGCCAACCTACCAGCGACACGACCGCTCTACTATGATAATCCCTACAAGACAACATTCAAGGCGAAAATAGTCAGCAGAATTGCGGAAAACGCCGTAGTTCTGGATCAAACAGCATTCTATCCACAGGGCGGAGGACAGCTAGCTGATCAGGGCGAGCTAAAGTTCGCAGACAAGAAAGTGATGGTGGTAGATGTCCAAAAGTACGGAGATCGAATCGTCCATTACCTATCTCAGCCCATAGACCCGGGCGTCGATCTTGTAGTGGGAGAGATCGACTGGCAGCGCAGGCAGAATCTGATGAGACATCATACCGGGACCCATGTCCTTCTTGGATCAGCCAGACGGGTCCTAGGCGAACACGTATGGCAGGCGGGGGCCCAAAAAGAGGTTGAGAGCAGTCGCCTGGACATTACCCACTACCAGCAAATCACTCCTAAAGAGAGGGAGAAGATCGAACGACTGGCAAATCAGACGATTCTTCGAGATCTTCCAGTGAGAGTAAACTGGATGGCTCGAGAGAAGGCCGAAGCGAAGTACGGATACAGGCTCTACCAGGGAGGCGCAGTTCCCGGCTCAAAGATACGTGTGGTCAAAATTCTTGGATGGGATACAGAGGCTTGTGGAGGGACACATGTCAAGAGAACAGGCGAACTCGGCGTCTTCAGAATCGAAAAGATAGACAGACTACAGGACGGGGTCGAGAGAATAATCTTCTCAGCCGGAATACCGGCGTTAAAACGGATCAGCGATGAGAACGAGGAACTGACCACGACAGCCCAGCTACTGAAGACCACGCCCGACCAGGTCCCCAGATCCGCGAAAGCACTCCTAGCCGAGAGAGATGCTCTGCAGAAAGAATTGGATAAGCATCTGGCCAAGACACTGGAAGCTCACATACGACAACTGCAGAAGACTGCCAAGACTCTGGGTCCGATCAAGCTAGTAGTCACAAAGGGTCCGAAGCGAAAGGGAATGGATCCAGTCGACATCGCGAACCGGCTTAAAGAGTCAGACAAGGAAATGGTCGCGGTCATGGTCGAGATCTCCGACAGAGTCCAGATAGTCGTGGCAGCCGGCGACGAGGCAGTGAATGCTGGCATCAACGCGAGCGAGATAGTCTCCGGAGCGGCCAAAGCAGTCGGAGGCGGCGGTGGAGGCAGACAATTCTTCGCAACTGGCGGCGGGCCTCTCAAGGAGAAAGCCGAGGATGCGCTGCGAATCATAGAGGAAACTATCCAAAGACAAGTCTCGACGCCTACCGCCAAAGAAGTGACCTAGACAATTGTCAAAATTCAACTGGCGCGCCCTAGAGCGAAAATGGCAGAAGAAATGGGCATGGGCAAAAGTCGACCAGACAGATCCGGACCCGCGCCGGCCAAAATACTTCGTGACAGCAGCCTACCCCTACCCCAACTCTCCACAACACGTAGGCCACGGCCGAACTTACACGATAACAGACGCTAACGCGCGGTTCCACCGAATGAGAGGATACAACACCCTCTACCCAATGGGATTCCACTACACGGGAACACCACTATACGCCATGGCAAAACGGCTCAGAGAGAATGATCCGGAAATAGTCAAGACCTTCACCGAAGTCTATCGCATTCCTAGGCAAAAGTTCGATCAACTGAAAGAACCGAAGCGAATGGCCGAATATTTTCGAAACGACATCAAGAAAGGCATGATCGAAATTGGCTATTCGATCGACTGGCGGCGAGAATTCACGACCATTGATCATCTCTACAATCGATTCATACAGTGGCACTTCCGGTGGCTGAACCAGCACAGCTACATAACCCAGGGAACCCACCCCGTTGCTTGGTGTCCCAACGACAAAAACCCCGTAGGCACTGTAGACACCCAAGGCGACATTGAGCCTGAAATCGGAGAATCATACCTCGTCAAGTTCCGTCAAGAAGAACTGGTCTACCCCACAGCAACCCTGCGCCCCGAGACAGTCTTCGGAGTCACAAACCTCTGGATAAACCCCGAGGCTCAATACGTAGAGGCAAAAGTCGACAACGAGAGATGGATAGTTAGCCTAGAATCCATCGCGACTCTAGAACATCAGAATCACAAGGTTAGCGTCGAACGAGAGTTTCCTGGACGCGAGCTACTATGGAAAACCGTGACTAACCCAGTTACTGATGCAGTCATCCCCCTTCTCCCCGCACAGTTCGTCGAACCTGACAATGGTACAGGAATAGTAATGTCCGTACCCGGACACGCACCATACGACTACCAGGCTCTGAGCGAGCTGAAGACAGATCCCTCGCTCCCTGAGCCTGCCCGAGAACTGGTCGAAAGGATTGAACCGATACCCGTAATCACCCTGGAAGGACACTCAAAGCCTCCAGCCTCAGACATCGTAAAGAAATACGGGGTAACCAACCAGAAGGATCCTCGGCTAGCTGAAGCAACGAAGGATCTCTACTCCAAAGAATTCCGCACCGGCATCATGAACGAGAACACGAGACAATACGCCGGTGAGTCAGTCGGAGTCGCTCGACAAGCAATCGTCAAGGAATTGGCAGATACGGGTAAGCTGGCGAAGCTCTACGAGATACTGAACAAGCCCATAACCTGCAGATGCGGGACCAGAGTCGTTGTGCACATAGTTGACAATCAATGGTTCATCAACTATGGAGACCCCGAATGGAAGAAACAGGCGCATCTCTGCCTAGACGAGATGGCGATTCTTCCGGAAGAACGACGAAACGAGTTCAACTACGCACTCGACTGGCTGAAAGAGCGAGCTTGTGCACGGAAGGTTGGACTAGGCACTCGATTGCCTTGGGACCCAGACTGGATTATCGAAGCGCTATCCGACTCTGTAATCTACATGGCTTACTACATTCTTGCAAAATATCTGGCTAAGGATTGGGTCAGCTTCAAGAGGTTCGAAAAATCTCCCGAAGATTTGCCCGACGCATTTTTCGATTACATCTTCCTAGGCGAAGGCTCTGCCGAAGCCATAAGACGCGAGACCAGAATCTCGAAGAGAATCATAGAAGGAATACGGAAAGAGTTCACTTACTTCTACCCCGTCGACATGAGACACTCAGCAAAGGATCTAGTCTCAAACCACCTATCGATGTATATCTTCCACCACACCGCAATCTTCCCAAGAAACCTTTGGCCTAAAGGTATAGTCGCGAACGGATTCGTGCTGATGGAACGCGCGAAGATGTCGAAGTCATTGGAGAACATAATTCCACTAAGGCAAGCAATCACAAAGTTTGGCGCTGATCCTCTCCGAATCGGAGTCCTATCCACAGCGGAGCTGAACCAAGACACAGACTTCAGCGAATCCCTAGTCGCAACAATTCAGGAGAGACTAGTAAATCTAGTAGCTCAGTCTCGAAAGCTGGGCCGACTAAGAGTATCAGGGAAGAGTAAGCCTTCGACTCTCGACAAGTGGATGCTGAGTCGTCTGAACAGTGCCGCTCAAACCGCCACGACGGCCATGGAAAAACTCCGAGTGAGAGAGGTCATCAACACTGTACTGTACCAAATCGAGAACGAAACCGCTTGGTATCAGCGCAGGCTGGGTCCAAGAAAGAAGCAGGATGGACGAGACCGGGTTCTGAAGCAGGTCTACGACTTCAAGGCCCGAATGATTGCTCCCCTAGCGCCTCACGTGGCTGAAGAGATGTGGGCGAGCCTCGGCAACAAAGGAATGGTCGCAAAGGCGGATTGGCCGGAATTTGACGAGAGTCTCCAAGATAGCGCGGCAGAGGCTGCAGAATCGATCATTCGACAGACTCTGGATGATACTGCAGAAATCCTGAGAGCGACAGGTCTCACGCCCAAACGTATTACATACTATTCGGCTGCGCCTTGGAAGTGGCGCATATACCAGAAAGCACTAGACATAGCAGTCAAGAGCCAAACCAACCAAGGCAATTTCATGAGAGACGTAATGTCCGAGCCCGAGCTTCGTACCATCGGAAAGCCGGCAGCTGATTTCGCCTCTAAGGCGATCAGGCAAGCAACTCAAATGAAAGAAGAGTTGCGCAAGGCAAGAGTCGGACTGGAATTGATAGAGATGAAGATCTTAGAGGACGCCAGGGACTTTTTCAGCCGAGAATTCAACGCCGAAATACAAGTCGGACAGGAAGGAGAGGAGAGAGTGACTGATCCGAAGGATCGCGCTCGGTCCGCGGAGCCATATCGGCCCGCAATTTTCATCGAGTAGGTCCACGCGCAGACTTGGCAAGAGAGGCTCTGTCAGCTCTTCGGTTGCTGGTTTGGTGGTAGCTTCGGTCATCTCTAACAGTCATGTTCGAGAAGGACACATTACACGTTAGGCGTTCGTCGTATGAGCCTGTCACATTGGGATGAGGGGAGTGACTCCGACCATGTGACAGGTCTGAACCGGGATAACTGGTTGGTTGGCCGCCGTAAAATCTCTGCCGTGCAATGGGCCAAGCTACCACGCTATGGGCGTGAGGGGGCGGTTGAGGTTCGACCGTTCACTGCCGAGAAGAGATTATGTGTCTCTGAGGCGCAAGGGCTCTCAGGTGAAGCAATGACGGGGAACCCGACGACGACGGTAATCCCCAGAGTCGATGGGAGCAAGCCAAAGTCATCGAACAACCGAAGACTTGACAGAACCGCAAGAGACTTCCTCCTAGGCGAGACGATTCTGAATAGGGGAGGGACCACCCATGTCCCTGAGAAGGTGATGGAAGCGTTGGGCCTGAAGTCGAAGCCGGGCGAGAGGTCTAAGCTGCTGTGGACTCCGGCGGGAGACGACGTGATCGTCACCAAGGGTACGCCGCAATCGGATTGGAGAAAGACAATGCTCAGGAAGAACGGAACGGCGGCCGTCCCCAGACACGTTCAGCAAGCTTTGACGCTGAAGATCACTCCCCACGGTGAGGAGAGGTTGCTTTGGATAGGAAGGGGGAATCAAATAGTCGTCAGGAAGGGAAAGCGCACATGAGTCGTGCTGGGTAGTAGCCCCATTCTGAGACCTTTCTCCGGAACCTCGAAAGGACTCGCTGAAATTTTCTGGAGGGATTGCCCGGGTTCGCCATATTGGGTGGATCATCGAAAGCGTTTCGGGTTGATTAACGCGAACTAATCATCCCTCTCTCCTGTTAACTGGTACTACTCGTTGTCTTGCGATCGGTTGACTAGAGTACTCGGACTGCGATCTTGCACTCTGGACAGTATTGGTAGATAGAATGAATCTCGCCAGGTTGATCGTCTTTGCCGGGAGTGTGAACCATTACCACTATCATCTCTTTGAAGCATGGCGAATGATGCGAATCCTCCATCGGAGTCACAATCACCGTCGTTCCCGCGGGTTTGCTGTTGTCTAGTTCGTGCACCAACTGATCTACTTCCTTCAGTGGAAACTCCTCAAACGGCACGTGTCCTCCGGCCTTCATTCTCTCCTGTGTTGCCCGTGCCGTCTTGCTCACTAACCTGACCTTTCGGGGATCCCGCTGACTATGCTCTCGGGCACTCGACTAATAGTGCTTAAGCGTTGAGTAACCTAACAAAACAACCCTAATCCCTAAAGTACCATGGGCTATCCTCGCCGAAAGCTGACTTTGCCGCGAGAATCAAGCCCGCCCGGCCCAGAGCGATTAACCCTCCCCGAGAGACTTCACCGACCGACACATCTGCCATATTCCATAAGCTGCCTCGTGATTTCCATTGTGGCTGGAGGTCCCGGCTCCTTCCTCGTGTTCTATCTGGGGAGTTTGAACATCGGACAAGCTTGGAGCGAGACTGTGTCGGCCAGCTTCTTCTCGATCTTCCCCATCACTCAACAAGGATCCGTAGCCCATGGGGTAGCGGAAGTCGTAGTGTCCACGCTGGCTCTCTTCATGGACATGTATCTGACAAGGTATTTGCGGCTTCTGAAGGACAATAGGGCAAGCTTCCAATGATCATACAGCTTATTGGAAATCGCCCAAGGATGATCCAACTGCCCCAACTGGGCTGATGCATTTCGACACTAAGAACGTGTCTGTGAACACAGCCGTCTATGTGAACCATCCTCGTCGTAACATGTCACGTTTAGCCTCCCATGTTTCGCTTGAATTTTCGAATAGGATGCGACTTTTCGACCGCAAACCATTCCACGCTACACTTGTTCGGGCAGGTCGAACCTTCGAGACGAACCATCTCACCCTCCGAATTGTCCGGATCGCCACGCTTCCTCTCGAAACTTCTCTCAAACTTGACACCACAGCTAATGCACTTCAATTCCAAAACAGTCCTGGCCATCCTCGTCCCTCCGGTGTCGGCCGTGGGACAAGCTTTGAGGGTAATAAACCAGAAAGGAAGCCAATAGTACGGAGCGGTTCAAGCTTGGCCAGCGCAGACAGCCAGCACCATCTCAGGCTTGACGACTCTCTACGCCAATCTCTAGCAACTGTCTACGACGGCCGACTCGACAACGTAATCCATTCTCTTGGCGGGATGGGTCCAAGATACTATTTCCGCTTGAACGATCTCGCGGGCAGCCAGCTCGACACTCTGGAAAGTATGCGTAACGGTGGGCTCGATGCCGGATTTCATGAGAAAGTGATGGACGCTGGATATCTTCCAGTTAGAGAATCAACAATCCTCCTGAATGAGATGCGGGTCGAAGCAGACCGGTTTGCAGCTGAAGCTGTGATGCAGGGGGCACATCTCTACGCATCGGGTGTAAGGAATTGCCGGAAGTTGAAGGTCGGAATGTCAGTAACAGTCGTGGACAGGAGCGGGACGGTGGTCGGGGCGGGCGTAGCACGTCAGAGCGAGACCAGTATCCTCAGGTACCGTCAAGGCATCGCCGTGGAAATTCTGCAGAGCCGATTCCTTCTCCCTCATATGCGAGAAACGTCTTGGTACGAGGCTGGCCTGATCCATCTACAATCGCTTCCCGCCATGGTTACCTGCCAGGTTCTAGATCCGAAGCCCGACGAGGTCGTTGTCGACCTCAACTGCGCGCCTGCGGGCAAGATGTCGTACCTCTGCCAGTTGACGAAGAATAACGCTAGGATCATTGGTTTCGACAGAAACGAGCAGAAGATAGAGAAGGCACGTGAACACTTGGAAAGACTTCGATGCGAGAACTACCAGCTTATCACCCACGACTCTAGATATGCACATCTGGACTACAAATTCAACGCAGACAAAGTCTTGGTTGATCCTCCATGCACTGGGTTGGGAGTGATGCCAAAGCTGTCCATCGAAACGACCAAGAAGGGTATCGAGAATCTCGCATCCTACCAGAAACAGTTCATGACCACCGCAGCGGCCCTAGTCAAAGAGGGTGGAACGGTAGTCTACAGCGTCTGCACGGTTACGGGAGAGGAGTGCGAAGAGGTCGCCAGGTTCGCGGAAGAGCACCTAGGGCTCGTCAAGGTTTCTGCAGACCCGATTGTGGGACGTGCAGGTCTTGATCGGGAGAAGCTGACTCAAAGATTCGATCCCGAGCTAGACGGGGCCGGCTATTTTATCGCCAGATTCGTCAAACCATAGCCGATGCCAGGGTTAAGATGGTCGGAACTGGAAGACCCGATCAGAGTGTCATCTCTCCTAGGAATAGTTTCTGGGGGAAGTGGAATAATAGCGGTCGGCTTTCTGGCAATCCAGGAAGCGTACAACGTTCAAATCGTGCTCGCTTCGTTTTTGCCACTTTTACTGATTCCACTACTTACTGGCCTATCGCTCCTTTTCCTTTCGCTCACAAACGAGCAAAGGGGTGTTCTGGGTTTTGTTTGCTTCGTCAGCTCGCTGTTTATCATGGTTGTCGATTACCCCCTTCTCTTTTTTGCATATTGCCTTGCAGTTCACTCAACTTGTTCATGAAGCGCGAGCACAATTCGACGCTATCGGCCCCTTGGATCCCGATTCGATGGGGCCAGTTATTTTATCGCCCGATTCGTCAGACGATAGCCAGGGAGAAGCTTGGCACAATTCGACCCTTTTCTTAGACGGTTAGCCCGAGCCAAGGATACGATAGTAGAGTCTGGCCTGAAGGATGCTGTCGTCCTCCATCACGATGAAGCTGACGGCCTCTGTTCCGCAGCCCTGACAAAGATCGCGATCGAGAGGTTAGGTGTTGAGACGCGGCTCGTTTGTCTTGACAAGCTCTACCCTGAAGTTGTGAGGGATGTCGAAGGAGGTTCACGCCGTCTAGTTGTCTTCTCGGATTTAGGCTCGGGGCATGTTCAATTGCTAGAAAATCAGAACCGGTCAAGGTCCATCCTCGTCATCTTGGACCATCATGACACATCCGAAAGCGGAGATCCGTTGGTTCACAACCTCAACCCTGAACTCAACGGATTCTCCGGAGAAAAGGACGCCTCTTCATCAACAGTCGCATATTTGTTCGCCAAGACCGTAGACCCTACACTCGTTACCTTTGCACCTCTTGCCATCATAGGTTCTACAGAGATACCTGGCGAAGCACAGGGGCTCAACAAGATTCCCATACAAGACGCCGAGAAAACGGGAGCAGTCAAACGGACTCCAAGTGGAGCCATCAAGTTCGACGGGGCCGTGCCTTGGCTCTCTCCGTCACGAGCCTCTTCCATATTGAACGTTCTCGGGTCCGTAGGCTACTATCGGGGCGGCCCACAACTCGGTCTGTCCGCATGCATCAAAGGATTCGACAAACAGATCTTGGAAACGGCAAAAGGACTCGAGGAGGAGAGAAAAAATGCGAACCAGCGAATGATGGAAAAGATCCGGAACGGGGGTCTAACCCAGATGAAGAATGTCCAGTGGTTCCATGCCAGAGAGAATTACAAGGGAATGAGCGGAAAGGTTGTAGGAAGCTTCTGTTCCTATCTCAGCTACCAGAGATTCGTCAATCCCGTCAAGTACCTCATAGGGATGATGATTGTACCGCCCGAAGTACCAGGATGGGGCAGACTCCCATCACAACTAGTCAAAGTCTCAGGACGGGCACCCCAACCCCTCGTGAAGATGATAGAGATCGGCAAGCGGCCGCCACTATCCAGGATACTGCCCAACTCCTGTGAGAAGGCGGGCGGATTCGGTGACGGCCACACGGTAGCCGCCTCGGGCGTCTTCCCAATTGGTCGTGAAGAAGCTTTCCTAGAAGCGCTGGACGCCCTTGTTACAACAGCCGCTCGTTAGTTCCGGAACGGATTCTTCTACACCGAACAGTACAGTCATACAAATCAGGATTATCCGCAAACGCAACATTCGCAAAATCAAAAACCAGATTATCATCCCTGAGACAGTTCCATGATGACTATCTCGATCGTCATATGGGTCGGACAGCGTGCTCTTCAAAATATCCCTTCTTGACAATTCGTTGAACTCCCGGGAACGTTCGGGAGGGGGGTAGGGGTATACGCCTGAACAAGTAAGAAAGAGGGAAACTCTGACGATCTACTTGCCGAATGCGCCTTAGAATGAGATCGCCTCTAGTACTATTGCCCTCGTGAAATCATAAATCCAACTTCCGCCGCGGGGTCATAGCCGGGGAATTAGTTGAAGAGGGTTCAACTCTTACTCCTGCTCTTACTCCTCATACCCGGGATAATCAACTTCGCGACTCCGATCTACAACTCTGTAGATCCGACACTGGGTGGACTGCCGTTCTTCTACTGGTTCCAGATTCTAATGCTCGCACTATCCACTCTCCCATACCTAGTCTTCACCCTGATCGAGGATAGGAGGTCGGGGACGAACCCTCCGGCGCGCTCTGGGGGAAGCTAGATCTATGGTTGATTCCACAACAATAATCGGCGTCTTCGTCGCCTTTTTTGCGGTTTTCGTCTTCCTCGGCTTCTATGGTTCCCGTTGGAGGAAGGGAGATCTATCACAGCTTCACGAATGGGCTCTGGCGGGACGGAGGCTCGGGACGACGCTCGCCTTCTTCCTCGTCGGCGCCGACATCTACACTGCCTACACGTTTGTTGCCGTGCCTTCGAGTCTCTACGCTAAGGGAGCGTTGTACTTCTTCGCCGTCCCCTATGTTGCAATAACGTTCGGTGTGGCTCTGGCGTTCATGCCTCGGCTCTGGTCCCTTTCGAGGAAGCATGGATACATTACCGGGTCCGATTTTGTCCGTGACAAGTTTGGCAGCCGTCTTCTCGCAATTCTCATCGCCATTACTGGAATCGTTGCTCTCCTACCCTACATCGCACTGCAGATAGTTGGAATGCAAGCCGTCCTAGCTGCAATGCTTTACGGGGTCGCCGGGTCAAATTCGACTCTAGTGGAGGAGATCTCACTCGTTATCGCCTTCATCATACTCGCCGCATTCACCTTCACGAGTGGACTTCGAGGTGCAACTCTGACAGCGGTCTACAAGGACATCTTGATCTGGCTTACTGTGATTGTTGTGATCGTTTCGGCGGTCTGGAGTATCGGCGGGTTCGGCCAAGCGTTTGCGAACGTTCCCACGTCTCCAAACTTCCTCACTGTCTCGTCCTCTCTCGTGCCTGGGTACATGACTCTCGTTCTAGGTAGCGCGCTGGCTCTCTATCTGTATCCACACGCGGTGAATGGAGTGCTCAGTGCTGAGAGTGAGCATAAGCTTCGAATGAGCACCTCGTTGCTACCGCTGTATGGTATCGGCCTTGCCTTCCTGGCGCTGTTCGGAGTGCTGGTGTTCTCGTTTCCATCCGCCATATCCTTTCTTGGCAACTTCCCAGCCTCTTCACGCGGAATCTACGTTGTTCCAGCATTGATTCTGTACACTCTTCCGAGCTGGCTGGCGGGCATCGCGCTACTCGGGGTCTTCGTGGGGGGACTGGTGCCTGCGGCGATCATGGCGATTGCTCAAGCGAACCTGTTGACGAGGAATATTGTCAAAGAGTTCAAGAAGGATCTGACTCCAAAGGGGGAGAGTAGTATTGCCAAGTGGGCCTCGGCAATCTTCAAGTTCATAGCGCTCGGATTTGTTTTCGCTGTCCCGGCCACATATGCGATACAGCTCCAGCTTCTCGGTGGAGTTCTGATCCTACAACTATTGCCTTCACTCTTTCTCGGCCTCTACACTGGCTGGTTTAGGAAGGAGGCGCTCATAGTCGGCCTGTTGGCAGGAATCGTATCGGGATTGTACATGGCGGTAGTCGCAAACACGGTAAACGGCTCCTTCGGAGGCTTCACAACCTCACTATTCAACCCGGGAGTCTTCGGAGCACTATACATAGCCGCGATAGCTCTCGCGATAAACCTGGTTGTCAGCATCGGCGGTAGCCTGGTTATTCCGAGAAAGATGCCAGGCGCCACGAAGATTCCGGCGATGCTTGGGACCGCGTAGACCCAGCTCTATTACGGCAGAGATTGTCTACCTGTCCTTTGACTGATGTGCGAGAATCAGTCTATTCGATACATCTTGACCAGAAGCAGACCCAACCGCGCTATTCACGAATGCCTGCATTCTGGCCGCTCCTCATGGCTCGAAGCATCCAAAGGCATAACCGATTTAGCGGGGACGTCCCTATGCCACGTTGGAGAACGGGTTCTGAGCTTCTTCAGATCGGATCTGTTCTAAACTTACTGTTGATAGCGACTGCGTCGGCCGCGGTGGTACAAACCTCACCGCTGCCGTCCCTCGTTTCCTTCAAGATGGCCGCAAAACTGTCGCGAGTAATATCCATCGCTATGGGTGGAAATATTCTCTATGCGATCGACAACAATGGAAACTCGCGATCGTGAATGCTACTGTACTTCCCACCCAGGGAATTGCCGCGATCACCGTCGCTTGGGTGTTGCCGTTTTCATCAGGCGGATGTTGTGGAAATTTGGCGAGTTTCCAGAAGACCCGTGAGGTGCCTACGAGTCCCCGACCACGGTCTGGGCCTGTTCGTGCATGAACTGGAGTAGATAGTATGGGCCGCCTGCGCCCTTCCCTGTAGCACCGCTTCCCTTCCAGCCGCCAAACGGCTGAGCGCCGGGCCACGCTCCGGTCGTTGCTCCTCCTTTACGGTTCGCGTAGACTACGCCGAACCGTATCTTCTCGAAGAACTGGGCCTGCTCTCGTGGGTCCTTCGTAAACACCCCTGCCGTTAGTCCAAACTCTGTCTTGTTCGCCCTCTCCAACGCCTCATCCAGAGACGAGACCTCGTCAACAGCCACAAACGGCACAAACAGCTCCTCCCTCATCAAACGGTGATCCGGAGGCAGACCATACACAACAGTGGGTGTAACATAGTAGCCCTTCGGAAGAGACATCTTCGGAACCTCCCCACCAATCAGCACCTTACCTTCCTTCTTCGCCTGCTCAACAGCCCGCTGATACTTCCTAAACGCAGTCTCATCGATCACCGGGCCCACAAACGTCGATCGCTGCCTCGGATCACCGACTACCGCAACCTTCTCAACCTTCGACTTTAGGATCTTCAAGAAATCCTCCTGGACGCCACGTTCAACATAGACCCGGGACGTCGCGCTGCACTTCTGACCGTCATATCCAAACGCCGACCTCACCACCCCCTCTGCGGCCTTGTCGAGATCAGCCTTCGAAGTCACGATCGCCGGGTTCTTACTGCCCATTTCAGCAATGAACGGCTTCGGATACGGCTGCTTCATGACAAAATCCCTGTAGAGCTGCATGCCAACATCCCTCGAACCGGTAAACGCTATTCCCGCCACCATCGGGTCGCTCGCGAACTCGGCCCCGAAAGCGCTACCGGGACCCGTGACGTAGTTGATGACGCCCGCAGGAATCCCGCCCTCGACAAGAGCCTCGTACAGTTTCAATGCAGTGAAAGGAGCCTCGCTAGTCGGCTTGAACACGACAGTATTACCCGTGATCAAGGTCCCAGCGATCATAGTTGCTGCTAGCGACAGTGGGAAGTTGAACGGCGAAATGACCGCCCATGCGCCGTATGGCCGCAGGACGCTCTTGCTATCCTCGCCTGGAACAATACGCTCCATCGGCCTGACATAGCCCTCGTTCTCCTCCATCAAGCGCGCGTAATAGTTGAGGAAATCAACGGCCTCGTTGGCCTCAGCGATCGCCTCGTACCGGTTCTTCGCAACCTCGTAAGTCATCAAGGCGGCAAGATAGAACTGGCGCTTCTCAAGGATATCGGCTGCCTTTCGAATAAGCTGGACACGCTCCTTCCACGGCCGCTTGCTCCATGCCTCAAAATGGTCATTAGCAGCTTCCAGAGCCTTCCGCGCAAACTCTGCGGTGCCCTTCTGGAAATAACCCAATAGAACAGTTGAGTCTACTGGACTGTGGACTTCGAACTCGCTGCCGGCAAGGACTGGTCGCCCGTTGATATGCATCGGATGATGTTTTCCAAAATCACGTTCAACCTGCTTCAGCGCCTCTTCGTATCGAGGATGAATCGTCTCGTCAGCTAGAAGGGTGACAAAGGTTACTTTCTTGGAAGGAGAAGTCATTTGCAATCTGGACCGTTCCTAAACATGAGGTTACCATTTAGAAGAAGATAAGATTGTTCTTCTTGGCGTGGGAAAGCCGGAGGCCTAAAATATCATTCACGCTGAATTGTGAAGCATACCTAACAGGAGTGTGAATCAGAGAAATGGAGGCTCAGTACGCGGAAGCAAAGGAGGAGCTTCTCTTAGAGTCGAAGGCGAAGAACACGACGAGAACGATCAAGGACTTTTCGCCCACAGGGATCAGGCTCGAGGACAATTTCGAGGGAGAGAGCAAGGGCGTATACAACGCCACGCTCTATGGGACGATTAACGCCCTGGTGAAGCCAGATGGAACCAATGAATACGAAGTTCGACAGATAGACACCACCAGCGACGGCGACACCATACTCTTGTACTTCAAGGGAAAGAGCATCCGAGAGAGCCCCACTCACAATAAGTTCGTGGGCGAGAACACCTTCCAGACCTCATCAAAGAAGCTCGCATGGCTGAACGGAATCAAGGGTCGGCATGAAGGAGAGTATAACCCCTTAACGGGAGAACAGACTCTTCGAGCTTACGGGAAGAGATAGCTCGACCAAGACGTCGGTTCAACCCGAACCCCTAGTATCGAAAAACTAGTTTTCCCTTTTTCGTTAACTATTCTAGACCCCCCCGGGGGTTATCGTTTTCTCGCAAGACGCCGCGTAAGACCTAGCCTATTCCTGGTGGACAGGGCCGGATTGGAACCCAGGGTCTTTCGGTCGTCCCGGGCCGCGGTTGTTTGAGGACGAGGGCCTAGGATACTGGAAGTCTGTAGGATTCAGAGAAGTAGACTTCGCGAATCAGAAGAGATCGGGTATAGTCGGCTAATCTTAGGCTGTAACGGTGGCTCTTGTCCTTCTGAGCCTGCGGACGCCTTTCCTGACAGCTCTTCCCGAGTTCAGGTGGGTAGCGCCGGCTTTGCGCATCCAGTCCGGGACGATCACGGCTCGGATCAGTTCTTGCATGGTAATGCCTCGGTCTTTCGCCATCTTTCTCAGTTGGGCGTATATTTCCGGGTCGAGAGACTGCATGAACTTAGTTGCCGTTGTTCATCCACGCATCCCATAGGGTGCTACCCTAGGATATAATCCCGTCGTGTACATTCGAATTGGATTTCGTCC
>Ga0070708_100001362_pt1 | contig 18619 bp, 13 predicted proteins | sample KBSK5503metaG_FD_65469 | JGI IMG/M metagenome (GOLD analysis project Ga0070708, IMG submission 65469) | Corn, switchgrass and miscanthus rhizosphere microbial communities from Kellogg Biological Station, Michigan, USA - KBS K5-50-3 metaG | ecosystem: Host-associated > Plants > Roots >... | reverse complement strand
GGCCTGATGCAGATTATTGCGCAAGGCGAAAACAAGGTCAGCTTCCGCCAACGCAGCGGTATGCAAGTGGATGTGCGTCTGCTTCCACCTGACTCCTTCGGCGCCGCCTTGCAGTACTTCACCGGCTCCAAGGCTCACAACGTTGCCTTGCGTCAGCGCGCTTTGAAGATGGGTTTCACCTTGAGCGAATACAGCCTCGCACGCCTCGACAATCAGAAGCCGGTTGCCGGCAAAACCGAGGAAGAGATCTACGCCAAGCTCAAGCTCGACTATATTCCGCCCGAGTTGCGGGAAAACCAAGGCGAAATCGAGGCTGCCGCAAATCAGGCACTGCCCGCCCTGGTGTCGCAAGCCGATATACAGGGCGACGTGCACATGCACACCGTGGAGACCGATGGGCGTTGCACAATCGAGGAGATGGCCGATGCGGCACGAACCCGCGGCTACAAATACGTGGCAATCACCGACCACTCCAAGAATCTTGCTTTCGCCAACGGGCTCGACGACACGCGTGCCCTGGAGCATATCAAGCAAATCCGTGCCGCGAAGGAGAAGGTGGATGGAATTCGCATTTTCGCGGGGATCGAAGTGGACATACTCGCCGATGGCTCACTTGACCTCTCAGACTCCGTGCTCGCCGAGATGGATATCGTCATCGCCAGCGTGCACTCTCACTTCAACCAGGATCGCGCCCAGATGACCTCACGTTTCCTGAAGGCGATCGAGAACCCGAACGTGTCCCTGATCGGCCATCCCACCGGCCGGATTCTGCTTCGGCGCGATGCCTATCAGGTGGACATGGATGCGATCCTCAAAGCAGCCGCGCAACACAAGGTCGCGATGGAGCTGAATTCTTATCCTGACCGCCTCGACCTCAATGACTTCCACCTGCGCCTCGCCAAACGATACGGTGTGAAGATCGTCATTAACACCGATTCACACCACACCTCGCACATGGAAAAAATCCGCTATGGTGTGCTGCAGGCCCGCCGCGCGTGGCTCACTAAAGATGATGTCCTGAACACACTGCCCGCCCAGAAATTCGCCAAAGCCATAAAGCATGCATGGTGATGCGAGTTAGCGGCAGATCGCTGAGTTCGCCGAGAAGTCGGGAATTCAAACCTCCACCGTTCCTGTGTGTCTGCATAGTTCTGTGAGTCCTCGGCGGTTTTTCTTTGCGTCTTCTGCGGTAAAGACTTTTTCCTTTAGGACCGCGTAAAATCACTACAAAATAGGCCGACTATGCCCGACGAAACACCGATCAACCCCGCGGCCCCCGCCACTCCGGGTACGCCGCCCGAGTCCCCCTCTCCGACCGCGATGCCGGAGCCCGGCACCCGGTTTGACATCGGCGAGGAGTTCGGTACCGCCAAGCGCAACCTGCCGCCCGCGAAGATCGTGCTGATCGGGTTAGTTATCGTCGTAGTGGTCGCGACTGTAGTTTCTATCGTCCAGCGCGCGAAGCCGCAAGGCGCGGGTTCCATTGACAATGTCACCGCAGCCGAGGTGCCCAATCAGAACATGATGCTCGTCGCAGTGAATGTCACGTTGCATAACACGGGAAACAAACCGATTTGGATTCACACCATCAAGGCTACCCTGAAGACCGACAGCGGAGAGTTCAGTGATGAACCCGGCTCCGCCGTGGATTTCGACCGTTATTTTCAGGCCTTCCCCGTCCTGAAGGAGCATGCTGAGCCGGCGCTACTGCCCGAAACCAAAATCCTGCCTGGCGGTGAAGCTCGCGGCACTGTCATAGTGAGCTTCCCGGTTACGCAAGACGCGTTCGACAAACGCAAGTCGATCAGCGTGGTGGTCCAACCGTACGACCAGCCCGTGCCGATCGTGCTCACGAAGTAACCTTTTCCTGCGGGACTTATTGTGACTAACAAAACCTCTGCATTTTGATTTTGTTGGATTCGATGCCCCGAAGCTCCTGCCAGTGCCGATCGCGACCGGAACCGTGCACGTCATTCAGTTTGCACCGTCAAGATCGCGGATCCTGTTGTCTCAGAAGGTGTAGGTCCAGGAACGCCTAGTTTTTTGGCTTTAAGAGATATAATCGCGTTGCACGGATGCCCCTCCCTCCTAGCACGAAACCAGGCCCGTACGAAATCCAATCGCCGATCGGTGCGGTGGCATGGGAGAGGTGTGCCGTGCCCGCGGCGTTCGGCTGGATCGCACTGCTGCATGGATGAGGTGTCGACAGTCCAAGCGTGACTGAAGGAGGCTGCCTCCGAAATATGCAGACCAGCACCCGAGAGGTAGATGACGTCATCATCTTGGACCTCGGCGGCCGGCTCACGCTGGGCGAAGGCAACGCTACCCTACAGAACGCTATCCGCGACCTGGCGCTTAAGGGAACTAGAAAAATCCTACTGAATCTTGCCGATATCAACTACATCGACAGCTCTGGCATCGGCGGGCTGGTCAGTAGCTATACGACTATTCGCAACCGGGGCGGCGAACTAAAGCTCGTGAACCTCAGCAAGAGGGCTCACGACCTGCTCCATATCGCAAAGCTGCACACCCTCTTTGACATCAAGGACGACGAGGATGCTGCCGTTAAGTCCTTCCGCTAATCTGTTCGTGCTTTGAGGATTTCCCGCATTGTGGAAAGACACCGATGGCATATGCACGCAGGGGCCCGACGATAGACTCGCCAGCTTATTTCGTTCCGTGGTTTTCCTGTGCTATCAGTTGGTAACTGACGAATGCCAGCTGCTTGCTGTCAGGAGACCACGACGGCACGTTGATCGTGCCTTGGCCGCCGAACAGATTGGCCAGCACCTGAATCTTCTTGTCTCCGCCGAGCGAAAGGATACGCAGCCTCACATCTTTGTTCTCCGGGTGGCCTTTTACGTCTTTGTCGTAGGAGAGGAATACCATCCACTGGCCGTCCGGCGAGATGTGCGGGAACCAATTGTTGAAGTTGTCGGAAGTGATCTGTTGCTGATCGCTCCCATCAGCCTGCATACGCCAGATCTGCATCGTGCCGCTACGCTCGGAGTTGAAGTAGATGTATTTCCCGTCAGGCGAATATTCCGGGCCGTCGTCCAGGCCCTTGGCCGTGGTCATCCGCGTTTCTTGTCCACCACCAACGGAGATCGTATAGATGTCGAAATCGCCATTGCGCTCGCCGACAAAAGCGAGCGTCTTCCCGTCCGGTGACCAGCCGTGCCAGTAGGAAGGTGACAGCTGGGTGATGCGCCGGGGCGTGCCACCGGCCATGGGCACAGTGTAGACAATCGAGCGATGCTCTTCCTGCGACTGATCGCTGATGGCGAGCAAAGTCCCGTCAGGCGAGATGCCGTGGTCGTTATTACAACGGACGGCAAAACCGGTGTCGATAATCTCAGGCTTGCCGCCGGTTACAGCCATCCGCACGATGCGCCCATCGCGATTGAAGAGCAATGACGCACCGTCGTGCGTCCAATTTGGGGCCTCGAAGTGTTCAGGCGCGATGTAGATGACGCGACGGCCCCTGGATTCGATAGTCACTGTCTCCAACGAGCTGTAAAGCGTCGGGGGCTTGGAGGCAGCGGAGCTTCCGGTCACCAAGTCAACGTTCGAAAAGACCGCTTTCTCAACAACATCTTTATCATGCGAGCAGACACCGATTCCGAGATAGAACGATCCCTGGAGAGGAATCCGCAGCCATCCGCCTGCCACGTGCAGATCCTCGCCATCACGAGCAAGCGACATGTAGACGTAATCGCCACGTTTTGTGATTCGCAGGCGCCTGGACGCGGAAATATTCGCTTGGATCTCACCTGTGTCCGCGCCCCTTTCGTCGCGGAATTGGAGTGATGTCAATCCATTGCCGTGGAGCGCTACGTCAGCGTAGGCAGAGTCCGCATCGAGGCTCTGGCGGAACATCAGCACCGCTTTCCGATGCTCGTTCCCGCCGTTGCCCAAGAAAGAAATGTCAGCCGTCAGCGAGACGTCACCGGAGATTTTCTTCCAGACGAATTGGAAGGCATCCCTCCTGTACCATATGTTCTCGCCGCTGCCGCTGACGTTGTAGCTCTGTTTGGACTGGTCGTACTCAGCGGAGCCGGCGTGAAGAACGGTGCCGACATCAGCGTGGCCTTCAAAAATGCCGATAGGCGCTGCCGGATTCTGTGCGCAAAAACCACTCGCGGCACAGCAAAGAAGCAAGCCAATGACGCATGTGGCCAACCAAACTGCGCTTTTGTTTTTCTTGTGCACGGCAAAACCTCCAGGCTTTGGATTGCCTAGTTTAGGGTCTGAGAGGGTTTAAGGAAAGCCAAAGGAGAGATTGAAAACCATGATCGGCGATCGGGTGCTCACAGGCTACTGAGCACTACTGATTCCTGTCACACCAAAATCAACTCTCGCCATATGATCCGCGACGCGGATCGCTTGCGCCGCGATGGTCAATGCCGGGTTTACAGCCGCCGAAGACGGGAAGAAGGAAGCGTCGACTACAAACAAGTTGTTATGGTCGAAGGATCTGCAGAACTCGTTCAGAACAGCCTTGCTAGGGTCACTGCCAAAGCGGGCCGTTCCGCACTGATGAGAAACGGAGAGGCCTCCCATGTACTTCGGGATATTGACTCTGAAACCGATCCTTTTCATCAGCGAGGCAGCCCTGTTCGTCAGGCGCTTGTGCCCAGCCATATTGTTTTCGGTGTAGTGAAGCCTGATCGTATCGCCTTGCAGGATCACGCGGTTTTCAGGGTCCGGCAAGTCCTCGGACATAATCCACCAATCCACGCTTCGCTCGGCCATCAGGTCACCAACGAAGTTGGGCAAGTATTTCTGCTTGGCCGTGAGCATCCCGGTCTGGAGTTTGCCGAGACCTTGGATATTGCCCATCGGGTACTTGTAGGACCCGTCTCCGAAATAGAAATCATTAATGCAAATTGTCTTCTGAAAGTTGGTATCGTTGATCGCCCAACCGATACTCATAAGAGCGGTATTGTTATGCGCCATGTAGTTGCGGCCGACTACGCCAGACGAATTGGCGACGCCGCGGGGCGCTTTGTCGCACGCCGACCGAAGCAGCAAAACGGCAGAATTTACAGCGCTGGCCGATACCACGACAACTGGCGCAGTGATTCGTTCAATGCCGGCTTCGCTCTCGTACTCCACGGCGTTCACGAGGCGGCCGTCGTTGGTCAGAATTAGACGTGTTGCCTTCGCATGAAGCTTCAAGGTGAGCCTGCCCGTCGCCAACGCGGGCCTGACCGCTGCGATTTCAGCATCGGTCTTTGCATGCACCTTGCACGGAAAGCCATCACAAGTCTTACAACGCACACACGCTCCCCCTTCATGGCGTTGCACCGCGAGAGGAAGCGGGAAAGGTTTGAGCCCCTGATCCTTGAGCGCGCACGCCACTCGTTCAATCACGGGCTCGTGATCGAGAGCAGGATACGGATAGGGCGGAACGTCCGGCGGCTCAGTTGGATCGATCCCAACCTGACCGTGGACGAGATACAGTTTTTCCGCAAGGTCGTAGTAAGGCGCGAGTTGACGATACCTAATCGGCCAAGCGGGTGAGACGCCGCCCGCATGTTCCAACTCTTCGAAGTCACGTTCTCGAAGGCGAAGCATCGTGCCCCCGTACAGTTTGCTGCTACCTCCCACGTAGTAATAGTTGCCGGGGTGGAATGCCGTACCCTCCTTGTCCACCCATGTCTCCTGGGGTACATACTTCTGGTGAACGAATACGGCATGAACGTCCCAATTCTCGGGTTCCTGTGGCAAGTAGCCGCCGCGCTCCAAAATGGTCACGTTCAGACCGTGCTGTACCAGACGGTTGGCTAACGTGCCACCCCCTATGCCGCTGCCGATGATGACTACTTCGGGAGAGGAAGGCATTGCAGCAATCCCCGGTTCGGTGTTCGCGTCGAAAAACGTAATTCCACAGATTCCCGCCGGATGAGGACTTGAAAACCGGTGCACACTGCCGCAGTCCGTGAGAGAGTCTTACAACGGATGCAGCTCGACGGCCATCCAGATGCAATCCGTTTCTGCGTAGTACCGGTGCCAAGGATAGCTGAAGCTACCATTGTTTCCGACCACGAAGAACGGGTCATGAGTGAATCCCGGGAGCATCGGGACATCTTCGTAGAGTGTTTCCGAATTGTTCTCGCGAAACTTCTGCATGTGACCGGTGCCGAGGACCTGGGTGTGCACTTCCAGAAACTGGTGTCCGGTATGGATTCCGCAGTCCGTCGCTTCTGGCGTGTACCAGAGGTTCAGCTTGAGCCGGTACCGTCGTGGCGAAGCTGAAACTGAAGTCTCATGAGTAAAGCCGTGGACGGGATCAAGCTGTACATCTCCAATCTCATCCTGCGGTGAGATGTAAAGAGGAGTCCCGCGAGGGAACTGCGGATTGCGACGACCGTACCACTCCCAACCCAGCGCTACACCACCGAGGTTAGTGCGCTGACGCACGTGAAGCAATGCGACTGTTTCGCCGCTCTCCAATGTGCAATGCCGGAGCATGGCCGATTTCCAGGGGAGAACCGTTCCATGATCTCCTCCGACCCGGTAGTGCAAGGCGGTGGTGGAGAGGTTCACGACGATCGCATCCTCAACCGGCATATCGCGCACTGCACTGACGAGGGCGCTTTCGATCCAATCATTGGAAAAGGAGAGAGAACGATGTTGGTTGGATTCGGGCATACGATTTTCGGCAAACATCCTCGGAGCTAACCCTGCGGCCACCAATAGCCGGCCGGAATGCGACAGGAACGTGCGACGATCCATGTTAGCTCCGCCCCCAGAATGGCGAGCAGGATTATACAACCATGCGCGTTGCCCTCCTCCGGGCCAAGTTCATTCGCTCCCCCCTTTGTCCGAGAGTAGAATGTGCGGCACGGCAGGTTAGAGCGAGGAGGTTGTCTATGCGGCTCACGGTCGGACAGATCATCGGAAAGGCTCTCAAGACTTACGGCGTTCCTTATGTCACCGGCCTGCCGGGGCACGGCAACTGGAGCATGATCGACGCTTTCAACGATCCAGTGTCAAAGCTGCCCTTTATTCAGGTGATGCACGAGCAGAGCGCCGTTCACATCGCCGACGCGCACTACCGCGTGACAGGCCAGCCAATCGCCGCTTGCACCTCGATCGGCCCAGGTGCGACGAACACAATCATTGGGCTTGCAACCGCGCACTGCGATTCGACGGCGCTGCTGCTCATCACCGGCAGCGCCGCCACTCACATGCGTGGCCACGGGGTCATGCAGGAACTCGATCGCTTCGCCTCGCCCGATTTCCCGCATATCGTGGCGCCGGTGACCAAGCGCACCTTCGATGTGATCCGGGCCGACCAGGTACCCTTCGTGATGCATCGCGCCTGGAACGCGATGCTGACTGGTCGCCCGGGCCCTGTGCATATGGAGCTGCCGCTTGATGTCCAGGTCGAAACTACTGACATTGACGTGGCAGATCTCGCCAAGCGCCTGCCGGTCGGGAAGCCGCGGGCGGATGCCCAGGCCATCGAGGCTGCCATCAAGCTTCTCCTCACTGCCAAGCGCCCCTGCATTGTGGTGGGTGGCGGAGCCATCACGGCCGATGCGACCCCGGAGCTGACGACACTTGCTGAGAAGCTCGGCATCCCGGTGGTCTTCACCTGGAACGGCAAGGGCGCGATTGCCGAGGACAACCCGATGTGCGCTGGCACGGCCGGCTGGCCGGGATCGCTGCCCGGCAACAACACCGCTGCGAACGCCGACGTCCTGATGTCGCTCGGCTGCCGCTTCACAGACTGGTCGGCCTCGTCCTACCGCAAAGGTGTCACCTTCTCGATCCCGGATGCCAAGCTCATCCAGGTTGACATCGATCCGCGCGAAATCGGCAAGAACTATCCGGCGGAAGTGGGCATCGCGGCCGATTGCAAGCTCGTTTTGGCTGACATCCTCGCCGGAATTTCGGAGGAGCAGGCCCGTAAAGTGCGCGAAGCCAGAGCTTCCTACCTTAGCGACGTCGAATCACTGAAGCAGGAGTGGGAGAAGAGGCTCGAGCCCCGCCGCTCCTATAAGGACATCCCGACGACGATGCTGCGTACGCTGAGGGAATTGCGCAAGGTTCTGCCCCGGCACGGCATCGTGACCGTCGGATCAGGTCATCCCCAGAGCACAACCAAACAGGCCTTCCCAGTCTACGAGCCACGAACCCACATCACCTCAGGTTCGTTTTCGTCGATGGGCTTCGCACTTCCCGCCGCCATCGGCGCCAAGCTCGCCAAACCTGATACGCCGGTGGTGTGCATCATTGGCGACGGCGACTTCATGATGTGTGTTCAGGAGCTCGCCGTCTGCGTGATGCACAACATTCCGGTCGCATTCCTGGTTCTCAACAACTCGGGCTATATCTCGATCCGCGACGGCCAGAACAACCTCATGGGCCGGCAGATCGGATCCGAGTTTAACCATCACAACGGCGACGGCCGGCCTTACTCGGTCGACTTCGTATCGCTCGCAAAGTCTTTCGGTTTCGAGGTCGCAACCAAGGTGCAAGCGGTGGACGATATCGGCTCAACCATCAGGCGAGCGCTCGACTCGAACGCACCGGCCGTGATCGAAGTACCGATCACGCGAGATGCCTCCGTGGCCGCGGCCGAAGTTGTGGGCTGGTGGGACTTCCCGGTACTTCCGACCGCATCGGACACCGTCAAGGCGGACTACAAGGCGGGTTATGCGGCCGAACAGCATCGGTGGTCCACCAGCGACGTCGAACTGACCGAACCGGTCTCGGCTACTGGCTAGGGCATCCGTAGCGCCGGCATCCCGTCCGCCGTGCCGAGGGCGTCTCGCCTAGAAGGTTTGAAAGGAGGGCACAATGGCACGCTATCTAAAAACTGGCCGGACGCCTGAGCAGACCACCGCCGACGCGAAGAAGGTCCGCGACGTCGTCACCGCCATTATCGAGGACGTAGAAAGTCGCGGCGAAACGGCTCTGCGTGAAATCTCGGAAAAGTTCGACAAGTGGAACCCACCCACATTTCGCCTGTCGGAGAAGGAGATCGAGGGTTGTTTGTCCCAGCTCTCGAGGCGGAATATCGACGACATCAAGTTCGCTCAAGCGCAGGTGCACAACTTCGCCCGAGCACAGCGGTCTTCAATGAAGGACATCGAGGTTGAGACACTGCCCGGGGTCATTCTCGGTCACAAAAACATGCCGGTTGACTCCGTCGGCTGCTACGTTCCGGGTGGGAAATATCCGCTGGTCGCCTCCGCCCACATGAGCGTGGTGACTGCGAAGGTGGCGGGCGTGCCGCGGGTGATCGCATCCTCGCCTCCCTATCATGGCAAGCCGAGCCCGGCAGTGGTGGCCGCGATGCATCTGGGTGGGGCGGATGAGATTTACTGCATGGGCGGCGTTCAGGCAATCGCCGCCATGGCACTCGGCACCAAGAGCATCGCTCCCGTCTCGATGATCGTGGGGCCGGGCAACGCCTACGTGGCCGAGGCCAAGCGTCAGCTTTTCGGTCGCGTCGGTATCGATCTGATCGCCGGCCCGACCGAGACCCTTGTCATCGCGGATGAAACGGTTGACGGCGAGATCTGCGCTACCGACCTCTTGGGCCAAGCCGAGCACGGATTCAACACCCCGGCCATCCTCCTCACCACGTCCGAGAAGCTCGCTCGCCAGACCATGGCCGAAGTGGAGCGGTTGCTCTCCATCCTGCCGACGGCGGAGTTCGCCGCTATTTCCTGGCGCGACTACGGTGAGGTGATCATTTGCGACTCCGACGAGGAGATGGTGCAAGAAGCCGAGCGCATCGCCTCCGAGCACGTCCAAATCATGACCCGCGATCCGGATTACTTCCTCGAAAACATGAGGAACTATGGTGCGTTGTTCCTCGGCCCACGCACGAACGTGGCGTATGGCGATAAGGTGATCGGCACGAATCATACGCTGCCAACCGGCAAGGCGGCGCGCTACACAGGCGGCCTGTGGGTGGGCAAGTTCATCAAGACCTGCACTTACCAGAAGGTGCTCACCGACGAGGCGTCGGCCATGATTGGCGAGTATTGCTCACGTCTGTGCGTGCTTGAAGGCTTCTTTGGTCACGCCGAGCAGGCCAACATCAGAGTGCGTCGCTACGGTGGCCAAGACGTCGCCTATGCCACCGCGGCAGAAGCGGGGCGCAGCTTCCACCCGGAAGCAGTGCCCGAGAGATAAACGAAAGAGTCGCCGCTATGAAACTGGACCTGCAGCCTGTCCGGCCAGAAGACGAACCGTTTTTGTTCGAGCTCTACGCCAGCACCCGCAGCGACGAAATGGCATTGGTTGGCTGGGATAAGCGGCAGCAGGAGGCATTCTTGCGAATGCAGTTCAATGCCCAGCGGTCTTCATATGCTATGCAGTTTCCCAATGCCGATTACCGCATAATCGTGCACGATGACCGAGCGGCTGGGCGTTTGATTGTGGACCGGTCCGGAGAAGACATTCTGTTGATTGATGTCGCTCTGCTTCCTGAGTTCCGCAATGCGGGGATCGGCTCGGCGCTGGAGCATCGACCGGTAAGCGTTGGTATCTGTCAATCGCACAAGGCCGTCATTCATCGCGAAACTTCCGGCCCTTTGGTTGTTGAAGCAGCAAGTCTTCATCTTTGCGACCGTCGAAACGCATCTGCTTCGGGCGTTCCACCTTTTCTAAAACTTTGATGATGGTGTTCTTCTGGTTTAGCTGATGGTGTTTCTCCCGAATCTCCCAAGCTAAGCGCGCTTTCAGCAGGTCGCCTTGCGACTCCTTTCGCATGTGGCTCTGCCCTGCGGCTTTCGACTCACAGCGTAACCCCACGTCCTGCGAATCGCAGTCGGTCGTTCCATTCTGACTAACAAACTCTCACCCTCGACAGGCAAGAAGAACCTTGCTACTAGATTTCATTGCAGCTTCGCGTACTCCGCCTTGGCCTGCTTCAGGATGGGGATATCGGGGTCGGCGTCTTTCCAGAAGTTGAGAAACTCCAAGTAGGCGATGCGAGCTTTTGCACTATCGCCCTGGAGGGCGTAGGAGCGGGCCAGACCGAGACGGGCGAGCGCATCGAGGGGGAAGTTGAGCACGATCCCGCGGTGGTCAATGATCTTCTGGAACTCCGCTGCCGCTTCCTTGCCTTGGCGCGCCAACAGATAGGCCTCCCCACGGAGATAGGCCGAGTACATCCCGCCCACTTGGAATGGGAATGGTTGAGATTGGCCTAATTCGAGCGGCGCAGCGGTTTTCGGGATCTCCACTGCTCTGGCCAACTCGCATTGCCAAGGGCAATTTTGACCGGCAAGAAGCTGCAGTCCGGCGCGGATTCCCGATAGGAGCCGCACTGTTGAAAGAGTGTTGCGGATCCAGACAACGCGGAACCGCGCCTTCTTGTCTTTAAACTGGAGCCCAAACATCTCACCGACCGAAATCTCCTGCGCCAATCCTGCAACCAGTGCACCGCGTCCGCTGATATTTCTTAGATTTGCTTTGTGCCAGAATGGACGACCGTCAGCCATTCCCCAGATGCGGACTTGGAGATCAGTGCTGAGACGTGGTTCGCGCTCGCCTTCCAGGGAGGCACATCTTCGAGATTCTCCGCGTGAGTTGCTTCCGATGGTCATTTCTGCGCTCCGACTCTCACCAGATCAGTGAGTATGTTCTTGAACTGTGGAGCACGCGAAGGCCCAAGCTCTCCTGGGATCTACTCTTGCGATCCATGCTTTGCCGCAGTTGCGTAATAGCACGACAGTGCAGGTGAGTGAAAGATCGTGCACAATTAGTGCGGAAGTCCGGAAGAATGTGTCTGGACCGCCAGAGAGCACGACAGCTAGATGCTGAGATGCTGAGTCAACGCGAGCAAGCCATAGTGCCAGGTTATGGCCTCTCCGTCTGATGGTTCCTGTAGGAAGAATGTGAAGGATAATTGGAAACTGTGAGGCGAATTTAAGGCGAAGACTTTCAAACCGGGAACCAACAGAAGTGTCCGTAACGAAATACAGCCCGAACCATGCGGCAGCCAGTCTAACCTCGCCCTAGGCCCGGCGTGGCTGAAAGTCACGCACAGTCCTCAGCCGAAGCAGAAATCAAGTTCTAACCCCTACTCCGCCCTACTTCGTTGCCATCGTGGCGTAAGAAAATAAGGAAAACTGTCTGGTCCCTAGCGGAGACGGTAGTAGACTGCGAACGCCCATTCCGCAGTATCTCGACAGTCTCATCACGAAGTTGGTTCATGGAATCGCTGCGCGAATTGCGAGTTCGGATGAAGCTAGAAGTCCGGGTGTGGGGAATGGACAGCACTGGCAAGCCGTTCTCTCAGGTGGCGCGCACAGTGGAGATCAGTGGCAACGGAGCACGGCTAGAAGGGGTCACTTGCCTGCAGCAGGCGGGCGAAGTCATCGGAGTCCAGCACGGTAACCAAAAAGCGCGCTTTCGCATCTTGTGGATCGGCGAGAACGGCACAGCGGAACAAGGACAGATCGGCATTGGCTGTCTGGAATCGGGCAAATGCATTTGGTGGCAGGCCCTGCAGGATGCGGGCGATGATGTCGGACAGGGACCCGAGATCCTGAGCCCAGATGCGGCATCCACGATAGGGCCGCCACCCGCCGCGACAGGCGGTGCGCCCCAAGCTGAACGGCGGCGGTATCCACGTTACCAGTGCAGCGGGAAGGTCCTGCTGACCAAAGAGGGTACGGAAATTTCCACGAGTGCGAAATTGACCGACATCGGATTGGGTGGGTGCTATGCGGAAACGTTCACACCGCTCGCACTGCACACACCCGTAGAATTCGTAATCCAAGCCGACGAATTGGAGATCCGCGGTCGAGGTATGGTGCGAACCGCTCATCCTTCGGTTGGCAACGGAATTGGGTTTACACAAATGACGGCCGAATACTGGCAACGCTTGAACCAGCTGATTGCCCGCGTGACTAGTCCGATTGCTCGCGAAGTACCCGTTAAAGCCGTTCATACCGCTCAGGCCGACATCCCGCTAACACTGGAGGCCCTCTTGCGGCTACTTGAGAAAAAAGAGGTGCTTACTCGCGACGAGTTCCTAACAGAGCTTATGAGCATCCAGACCGAAATGGGACGATGAGTCCCCTCCGTACGCCCGCTGGTGTTGAACGGCTGCAACCGATCTCTCGTGGACGAGCCTTCGGTGCACGTGAATGGTCCGAGTGCTCCAGACCAGAACCGGAAGAAGCGGGACATGAGCGAAGTTGTAGCAGATGAGAGCTGTTGATTTCAAAGCCGGACAGAATTATGGCGAGGCACAGTTTCCACACTATTATCGGGGCGCACTGGGAGGCAAATAACTGAGACCCGCTGACCGACTCTATGTACCATTACGTTACGGCGCGCTGCCGGCTAATCGCTCTGAGGCTTGCTGACCTTTCTTGTTAATCACTTGGATAGACCCGGGTTAACTATGTAAGTAACTTGTTAGGAAATCTTCGGCTTGCTAGAATGAGATCGTCTCTTAGGTGTTTGGCTCTTCCGCTTCCCCTTCCCCCCGGCAAAGCTAAACCTCGTCCGTATCCTCCCCAAAACGAACCTCGGGTCTGCACCAGCTTGTCCTTGAGCTGAAAGGAGCTTACTCGCTTGAGTACTCAAATCTCGCGCACTCGTCTACTTTTTCCTTCACTTTTGGCGGTGGTCTTCTTCCTCTTCGCACGCTCACTTTCCGCCCAAAACACCATTCGTGTTCCCGGCGACCAATCCGCGATCCAGGCTGCCATTAACGCCGCGCACAACGGCGATACGGTGCTGGTTGCGCCGGGCACCTACGCAGAGAATACCAATTTCGGTGGCAAGGCAATCACCGTGACCAGTTCAGGCGGGCCATCGGTCACAATTATTGATGGCGGAGCCAAAGGATCTGTGGTGACCTTCAATACCGGCGAGACCGCCAGCTCCGTATTGAACGGCTTCACCATCCAGAATGGGAGATCCACCTCCGACGGTGGCGGAATTTACATCAACTCCACGTCGCCAACGATTACGAACAATATCATTCAGAACAACACCTCATGCGGCAACGGTAGCGGAATCGCAGTAGAGTTTGGATCGCCACGGATTCAGGGAAACACCATCCAGTACAACACTACATCGGGCTGCTCGGGAGGCTCAGGGGCTGGGATCTGGATAGGTGGCGCCGCCTCGGCACAGATCATCGGAAACGTAATTGTCAACAATAGTTTGGGCTCAGGCGATGGCGGTGGAATCGCATTGTTCGCAGCCGGCACGCCCACCATCAGGAACAACATCATCAAGGGGAATACTGCTACGGGTCTCTCCCCAGCCACCCAGGGTGGCGGAATATGGATTGTGAACCAGTCTGATGCCCTTATCGTGCAGAACCTCATTTACAACAATACTGCCGGACAGGGCGGCGGGATCTATTTTGGAGTGCCCTCTGGTGACCGGGGTCCAATCCTGGTGAACAACACGATTATCGGGGGCAGCGGCGGAAGCCAGGGCTCGGCCGTCTATGCTGACGGGTTCGATAATCAAGTGCAGTTTTTCAATAACCTGTTGATTGGACTCTCAGGCCAGAATGCGGTCGATTGTGATGGCACCTATATTCAGCAGCCACCCACCTTCACCAACAACGACGCTTACAGCCCCAATGGCACCGGTCTGACAGGGACATGCGCCGGCCAGGCCAACCAAAATGGCAACATCTCGGCCGATCCTCAATTCGTGAACGCCTCGACTGAGGATTTCCATCTGCAGTCCATTTCTCCTGCGGTAGACGCGGGCGACAACGCTGCCATTAGTGTGCCCCTGACGGACTATGCCGGGAACCCTCGCATTCTCGACGGGAACAATGACTGTCTGAGCACGGTCGATATGGGGGTCTACGAACTCGTGCAAACAGCCAACGCCAGCCTTTCCCCAAGCGCCCTCAGCTTTCCGAGTCAAGTGATTGGCACCTCCAGCAGCGCGCAGTCAGTCACTCTGACGAACACTGGCGCTACCTGCTTCCAGTTCTCGCAAGTTCAGATCGCGGGCGACTTCTCACAGGCGAACAACTGCGCTGCGGCAGGCGTGCCGGGCGGCAGTTCGTGCATGTACAGCGTGACGTTTACGCCCACCGCTAGTGGCTCCCGGGCGGGAACCCTTACCGTGGCAGGCTCAGATGGCGTCACAAAAAAGGGATTGACTGTGTCTCTCAGCGGGTTTGGACTGACGCCGCCGTCAGTCTCCTTGTCGCCGGCGACCCTCAGCTTCGCGCCACAGCCGGTAGGTACGACAAGCGCGGCGCAGACCATCACGCTGACAAACAGGGGCAACGCAGCGCTTGCCATCTCAGGAATAAACGTGACCGGTCCCTTTTCACAGACCAGCAATTGCCCGTCTTCGTTGGCTGGAGGCGCCGCCTGCACAATCAGCATCGCCTTTACACCGACGGCATCGGGAACTCAATCCGGCACTCTGAACATCACCGATAATGCCAGTGGAAGTCCCCAAACTGCAGGTCTGAGCGGGACAGGAGCGGACTTCTCAGTCTCAGCGAATCCTACCGCTGCGACCGTAAAGCATGGGCAGTCGGTCAACTTCAGTATTGGCCTGAATCCGGTTGGAGGCGCCTTCAACGCTGCTGTAACGCTCTCCTGCTCCGGGCTGCCGAACTCGACGACCTGCAGCTTTTCTCCGTCGAGCGCAACCCCGGGCAGCGGCGGGGCGAACTCAGTGTTGACACTTTCGACAAGCGGCAGGACACCCAAGGGAACGTTCAACATAACCGTGGTCGGCCAGTCTGGTTCCCTGCAGCACTCAGCTATGGTCCGAGTCACCGTGAATTAGGATCCGCGTAGCGAAGGCGGTAGTAGGAGAGAGCGCGGGAACAAGCCAAGCGTTCGGCACTGCCGTTTCGAGCCTGAGCTGTCGATAATTCTCGGCTTTTGCTCGTTCAAAACCCATGCTAAGGGGATTCGGTACAGCCGAGCCCCAGCCGCCGCCGGCGATGAACCGTTAAGGAACCGTCCTTTCACGAGCAGTCCGGTGGCGTGAGTCTATTGAACGACATTCTAGGTTTGATAGAATTTAGCGCAACGTTTACTCGGGAGGATCAAGGAAGTCCCCGCGCAGCCTCGGTATTTTCGCGTCTCGCGTTGATCGCTTCGACCCTCACCGCTTCAGGCTTCTTCTTGTCAGAGGCGGGCGTATGGCATGCTCTGAACAGCCATTTCGAACATATTGCGGAAACCTTTGAAGGTATCTAAAGCACACTATCATCCGGCGCCGCCCTCGACTAAACGTTGGAATTCTGGCTCGTCATGCAAGCAAGCCAGATCAGGATCTCGGGCAACCCAGCCCCAATTGGTGTAGCCGAAGTCTTTGGCCTTTTTCAGCATGGCCAAAGCCTCCACCTTTTTCCCCAAGACTCCATAGGTGCAGGCGGCGTTATAGAGGATGTTGGAATCGCGGGGACGCATCGACATAGCCTTCTGCAGTTCGCGAACCGCATCCTCCTGTTTTCCTAGAAAAGCATAGTCTCCCGAGAGCAAAATCCGCGCACGCACATCTTCCGGAACCAATCTCAGCTGGCCTTCCAGGAGACGCAGCTCTTGTTCGCGCAAGCGGCGGGCGGACTCCGTCGGTCCTAAGGCTCCCAGGGCGTTTATGAAAGGTGTGTACACGTTGTAGTCATCGCCATTTGCTTCTATGGCACGCTCGACCAATGCGACAGCTTCTGTCCAACGGTTTGAAGCGAATAGGGCGCCGCCCAATACAAAGTACGCACCTTCACAGTTCGCTTTTTGCTGGATGGCCAGCCGACTGTACTTGATAGCGTCCTCGTATTGTTTTTGAACATAGAAGATGAGCGCCCGCGCGGCCAGAGCCTCTGCAAGCTGGGGCTGCAACGTCAAAGCGACCTCACACGAGGAGACGCCTCTTTCGATCCAAACAGCATCATGCTCATGCCATTCGTAAATCTTCGAGCAGGCGATAGCTATCCCTGCATGGGCTAATGCAAAATCCCGGTCAAGCATGATTGCTTGCTCGAACATCTGCATCGCCGTTTCCAGGTCCGGGCGGGACTCACGACGTGCGAAACTGCGTCCTCGCAGATAATAGTCGTACGCCTGCAGGTTCTCCGTGGGTTTGTGGGCAATGGCTTCTTCTTCCTGCGAGGAAAGGGTGATGCTCAGTGCTTGGGTGATGCTCCGGGCAATTTCTTCCTGCACCTCAAAAACGTCCTTCAGCTCCCGGTCATAACGTTCCGCCCAAACGGAGTAGCCCGTGCGGGTCTCTACTAGTTGAACGGTGATACGCAGGCGGGTTCCGGCCCGGCGAAAACTGCCTCCCAGCACATAAGTGGCATTCAACTCTTGGCCGACATGGGGCGCTGTCACCTGTTTGTCGCAATAAGCGAATACGGCTGCACGTGGGAACACCCGCAAATTTCTAACCTTGGATAGTTCAGTAATGACATCTTCGGTCATTCCGTCGCGGAAGTACTCGTCCTCTTTGTCACGGCTTAGGTTTTCGAAATAGAGGACGGCCACGGATTTCTCCGGCGCTTTCACTTGCACTGCGATCCGGCCCGAGTCCGAATCGCGTTTCAGGCGCTGCAAATCGGCTCGCATGTCGGAGGCACTCTGGTAACGCAGCCGAGGGTCCTTTTCGAGGGCTTTGTTGATGATCCGCTCTAATTCAGCGGGCAGTTCGGGATTCAAGCGTAGCGGGGATTTGGGCGTCCCGTGGAGAATCGAATCAAAAATTACCGCCGAGGTTTGTCCCTGGAACGGCAATGTACCAGTAGCCATCTCATAGAGCACCGCACCAAACGAGAACAGGTCAGTGCGAGCGTCCAATTCTTCTCCGCGTGCCTGCTCAGGTGCCATGTAAGCTAGGGTGCCAAGAGCGATACCCGGGCTAGTCAGATGTTCCTCTGAAGGTGAGGCCGGAAATCCTTCAGTTACCTCTGAAACCACCATCGCTTCAGCCAACCGTCGCTTCGGAGTGAGCTTGGCCAAGCCAAAGTCGAGAATCTTGGCCTGCCCCGATTTGCAGACAAAAATATTCGCTGGCTTTATGTCGCGATGGGTTATGTCTTTGGCGTGCGCGGCAGCCAGTGCATCCGCGATCTGAATGGCTAACTCTAGCAAGCGGTTCGCTCTTAGGGGCCTGCCTTCAATGTGCTGCTTTAAAGTTTCTCCGTCCAGGAGCTCCATGACGATGAACGGCTGGCCCTCAAAATCACCGATTTCGTGGATGGTGCAGATATGAGGATGATTTAGGGCGGCGGCCGCGCGCGCCTCGCGCAAAAACCGATCAAATGTCTGCCTGTCTTTGGTCGTTTCTGGCGTTACGAATTTGAGGGCAACTGTGCGGCCAAGCACGGTGTCTTGGGCGCGGTAAATGACGCCCATACCGCCTCCACCGATCTTATCGAGAATGCGGTAGTGCGAAATCGTTCTGCCAATCATGGAGGAGAGCGCATGATCTTCAAAAGAGGTGTAGAACACCTATTGCCGAAGGTCAGCGAATGCTACCGCCTGCCTGGAGCCAAGTCAATGCGTGCCGGGCTGGTCCAAAACCGTTTTTGCCCTGATCGCAACCGACATACAACTTTTAGTCTCAGACATAACACAGGCCAAAGTGCTCAAGCCTCCCAAGAGTCTCGCGTATATCGTTATTAGTTGTCCGA
>Ga0070708_100001361_pt1 | contig 18634 bp, 22 predicted proteins | sample KBSK5503metaG_FD_65469 | JGI IMG/M metagenome (GOLD analysis project Ga0070708, IMG submission 65469) | Corn, switchgrass and miscanthus rhizosphere microbial communities from Kellogg Biological Station, Michigan, USA - KBS K5-50-3 metaG | ecosystem: Host-associated > Plants > Roots >... | reverse complement strand
GGCCCACACTACGGTCCAGCAAGCCCGGCTAGTGCGCAAATCTCACCCTCCGCGACAACGAACCCGCAGGTCAACGCGTCGCAACCGACGAAACTCCATGATCGTGATAAAAGTCGGGTTTCAAGCAGTAGGCCCCTCAAGACCGGCCGGCTTGCCGCTTCACGTCAACGCCTCTTCCCGCGGCCTGCCGGCCCTTATCATGCGCAGGGCTCGGCACTCTTCAGCGCGTTTACCCGGTTGCTGTGCTCGCGCATGCACGGCTTGCACCACGACGCCAGCCCGTCCCTCGCGCTCTTGCGGACCGCGTACTCGTCGGCACCCCGGTACGTGCCGCACCTGGTGCACACCTTGCCGGCGCGCATGAGCTCGCCCGCGTCGGCGCCGTGCCCCTCGTCCGCGTCGGACACCGGGAAACCCCAGATCAAGCCGTACCACTCATCGATGACCGCACGCCGCGCACTGGCCGCCGCCATCGCGTCGTCGTTGTCAGTGATGCACTGAACGTCGGCGAGGATCAGTTTGCAGACCTTGACCGCGATCTGCCCTGGGGAGAAGCCGCGGAGCGCTTCTACAACCTGCGCCCGCTGCCTCAGCCGGTCTTCGCCGAGCATGCGGGTCTGATACCCCTTCGGGGAGGTGGCCGGGCCCGGCGCGAGGAGCCGAGCCGGGGCCCGGTCACTGGCATGCACCCAGCGTGGTTGGGAACGCGTCGGGTCGTCCACGCCACCCGACTCTCCCGGCAGCATGCCGGGGCCGGAAGCCTTCAGTCAGGCGGCTGCTGGAGGTAGACCACGGTCCCCCACGGCATCGCGTACGTCTTCCGCTCGGCCTCGAACTCCAGCACCGCAGGGTCCAGAGCCTGCCGGTCGGACGGCTGCACAGTAACGGTCCTGACACCGCCCTGGCCGTCCAGGAACACACCGAGTAGGGCCGGTTCGTGTCGATCAGCATCACGTCACCACCTCGTCGGCCTTCCGCGCAACTCGGCCTCGCGCCGGGCATCGACTTCATCGAGGGTCCGCAGGCGCCCTCCGCAGACCCCGCAGTAGACCGCCCCTGGCGGGTTGACGTGGCCGCTGTTGCAGACCGGCCGGTCGGGGTAGTTGGTGACCGTCCGCTGATGGCTCTGTCCCCTGGTCTGGTCTCGCCACAGCGGCGCGCCGTTCATGGCCATGCCCCCGGGCTGGCCGTGCATCCGGGTGCCGGCGATCTGCGCCGCTACCCCGGGGTAGGTGCCGACATGCTCGGGGAACTGTCCCCAGAACCGGGCAGCGCGGTCGGCAGCTGCCCGCTGCTGCTGCTCGAGCTGGGCGCCGGTCAGCCGGTCCTCGTCGCGCTGCCCGGAAAAGCTCCTGCTCTCCAGCAGCGCCAGGCGCTCGCGCATCTCGGCATTCTCCGTGCGGAGAACCGCGACTTCCTCGGCAGCCGCCTGCCGGGCGATCATGGCCTGTTCGGCGAGCCGCTTCTCGCGGGCTGCCGCAGACGCCCCAGCTAGGGGGTGCTCAACCATGATGGGCGATCTCCTCAATCGTGGCCGAGAATCCCTCTACCGCCCGGGTGGCACCGATGGCCGGGCCGCCACTCGGGAGCGCGCGGTCCGCCGCCGCTGCCGGGCGATATCGACGTCGCGCTGGCCCACAGGACCAGGGGGAGCACTGCGCCCGAACCTGGTGCCGGTGCTGAACAGCCCGTAGGGATCAACTCGCACGATGGCCTGCACCCTCGGGTCGAGCGTCTCCAGGTAGGCGGGGTGCACCCGGTCGGGCCTGCGCGGCTGCCTGTAGTCTCTCGGGTCCTCGTCGTCGACATGGGCCCGTGTCCGGGATGTCACCGTCTTGTTCACGCCACCGTGGAACTCGGCGGCGTGCTGAGTGGTGATGCGGTCCACCTCCCGCTGCGCCCAGTCGCCGACCCTGCCCGGCTGCGCCCAGGGCGAGGACGGCGGGACTTGCGGCTCGCGAGGCGCAACGTCGGCCGGCAGGCGCCTGATATCGGAGCCTGGGTTACGCGCCTGCTGGAGGTCGGCCGCGCTGTGGCCGTGCGCGTGCACCCCGTCGTGCTGGTGCTCGTGGGAGTGCTCGCCGATCTCGTTGAGCCCGGGACCGTGGCCGTCGTGCCAGGTCTCATCACCGTCGTGGCGATGGTAATGGTCATGGCCGTCGTGCATGTCAACGACAGCGGCCAGCGGAACGTGGTTCTCCGCGGCGGCCAGCGCCGTGAGCCGCATTACCTCGGCCTCGCTGCTCAGGTGCGCGGTCGGCGCGTGGTGTCCGGACTCGGCCTCGCTCCCGTAGTAGGTCCCCGGCTCCCGGGCCGCGGCCAGCTCCAGCGTGCCGCCCACGCCGAGTGACCAGTTGGTGCCGGCCATCTGGCCGACGCCCATCAGCGCGACCGCGTCTGACTGCTCCAGCAGGCCCGATGCGCCGACAAGGTCGCCGAAGCCGTGCAGGGTGCTCAGGTCCATGCCGAGGTCGGCCGCCGCGGCCATCAATGCCCAGTCCTCGCCGCTGGAGGCCGACAGGCCGAAATGCGACTCGGCATGCGACTCCAGCATCTCCCGCACCGCGTACTGCGGCATGGCCCACGCCAACGCCAAGCCTCTGATGGCCTTGTAGACATCGTCGCGGCCGGTCCCCCGGAAGCGGGCAGCCAGCACATCGCCTGCGGGCACCCGCTCGGGGCGGCGCCGGTCGCGGCCCGCAACAAGGTCGCCGGCGTCGTCTGGCGACATGCTCGCGCGGGCCAGGTCGGCCAGCGCGGCCGTCGCCGCGCCGAACTCCTGATCACGGCTGCTCGCCACCTGGTCAGCGAGCGCCTCGTGCATGCCGGCCAGCTGCACGATCGCGCCCGTGACATCGTCCATGGTGATCTCCTGCATGGAGCCGTTGGGACTCAGCTCGTAATCCGGCACCGTCCCCCCCTCGTCCTGACCGTGGCTCAGGGCGACGATCTCCCCGCCGCCGTCACTCAGTGCCGTCAGCCCCTTGTCCCGCAGCAGCGCTATCCACTCTGCGGCCCACTCCGGGGGAGCTGATCCAGCGCCGTGCCCGCCAGCATCCGCCGCAGCGCGTACGGGTTCCACGCGACCGTCCCCATTGGTCTCCTTCTGGTCAAGACCGGGCACCAGCGCCAAGTACTTGCTCACCTCTTCGGCCACGCCCGCGTCGGTGCGGAACGGCGCACCGTACAACGCGCAGATGCGGGCGATCTCCGTATGGCGCTCGGCCGACGTCAGTGCCAGCCACCGCTCACGCTCCTCGTGCTCGGCCTGGCTCATATCGTGGGCGAGGTCGTCAGTCATGGCCGTCTCCGTTGCGCCGTCCGCGCAGCAGCCTCTGACGGATGGCGCTGGTCGTCACGCCGGTCAGCTCGGCCGCCTCCGCGATCGTCAGCGCGGCGGGGCGGCACGAGATGGCCTCGTTCTCCACGACCACCCGGACCCAGGTGGCGCTGTCCTCCACGCGCACGATCACCACGCCCGTGCTCATCCCCCGCTTGGCCTTCAGGTTCAGCACGTGCACGGCGCAGCCGGTCTCGGCGACCAAGGCGAGGACATCGCCGCTGTGGTGGTGCAGGTAGTCACGGCCGAGCGCGATCACGTCGCCGGGCTCGGCGGCCTCGGGGAGCACCGGCTGATCTGTCACCGGCCGGTCGGTCACGCTGGCCGTCACGCCTGTGTTATCGGCAGTTCGCGAGGGAGGCTGAACCGCCGGGCATGAACTCGTTCGTCCAGCTCGTCGTCAGGTCAGCGGTATGCCGCAGTCCGCCCCGGCGCCTGCGAGAATGACGGACAGCTCCAGTAAGTCTGGGGTGGTAGGCGATAGGTTAAGCCTGGTGCCCGATAGAGCGATCTGATGGGAAAGCAATGGCCAACAACGAGCCGACCTTGGACCAGTTGACTACCCTCTTCGCACGCGCAACTCAGATAAACGCCGACCGCAACTTGGCGAAATTCCGCGAGACGACGGGAGGTAGTCCCGACGTAAGCATCGAGGCGCACCGCGTCGCGATGCTGTACTGGTTGAACAGCTGGTTGTGCAGGATTGGATACCAGAGGGACGGAGAGCCCGACAAATTCGGAGACAGTCTCATCGCCTGGCAACACGAGTACGGGAGCTCCCTACCCTCGGCACCCCTCACGGCACTCAACACGAGCGACATCAAAGTGATCGCTGACGCCTACGACGACCTGCGAGCGAAGCCAGCTACCCCACGCCGCAGCATCGCCCCGACAGCAGCCGCGAAGATACTATTCGTGGTGCGGCCGGAGACCATTCCACCGTGGGACCGGAAAATCGCCTTCGGCACAGTCGGAGGCGTCACCAAGTCGCACTTCGCCGAGCACATCACGCAAGGCAACAGGTGGGCAGTGGGCATCCACGCCGAGGCAGAGGCGAGGAGTATCAGCAACATCCCGACACACGTCGGCAGACCCAACTCGTCTCTAGCGAAGATCTGGGACGAGTGGCACTACCTTACGATCACTCGAGGGCTGTAAACCACGCGATGTCAGTAAGCGGGCCAGCCCCGGCTCGCGTCCGGTGTCGACGTACCAGGGCTGCGCGGGCACCGTGGTGATATCGGCGGCCCCGGCCTGGAGCTCACCGCCCGCGCCAGCCACGGTCACCATCGCCGTTCCCGGCCCTCTGATCCTCATCAGCGAGCCGCCGCCCGCAGACGCACGCGAACTCGCAGATATGATCACGCTCGCCGTAGGCATAGCGCCGCAGCTCGTTCGTCAGCACCTTCGTCAGGGTGGTCCGCTCGGAGCGCGCCCGCTGCCGGGCGGCGGCCAGCAGGTCCTCGTCCACCCGGAAGTTGAACAGCCTGGTCACCGTCGCCATGGAATCTTTATCGGCATCTGTACGGCGTCAGTGGCAAGACAATGCACAGACGCGCGTAAAGACCGCAGGTGTATACGGGGTGCCCGCCGGGTCTTCATCCTCCTTGACCACCCTCAGCGCCCGACTGCCTGTGACGTGCCGCCCGGCCGGATCGCTCGCCAGCGCGAAGGAGCACGCCGGCGGCGATCTTGAACCGGATGTCGTTTTTCGGAGCCTTGGCTGGCCTGGCCGCCGACCTGCCGGATTCCTGGCCACGGCCGCGCTGTGCTCGACGCTGGCAGGCGACGACGGCCAATCTGGGCAATCACCTTGCCGACCATCTCCAGGCTTTAGGCTTTCTGCGTGTTCTCGTGGCCGCAGATCAGCAGGGAATCTCGCTCATGCTCTCGAACGGGCTGACCGGGCGGCGGGTACGACTCCGTCCTGCTCTCGGGGCTGCCCAGGGCCGCCTAATCATCCCACGAACCGAGGTCGTCGCCGTCCCGCCACGGCGGAGGCGGCCAGATGGCCATGGGCAGGGTCAGGAAAGGCTGGCACTCGCGGCAGGCGATGACCTCGCTGCGGCCCGGAGGCTTGTAGGGCACGCCTGGCCTGCCGCACCGGCAGCACCGAGCCGAGGCCGGGGCGGCAGCCTCAGCCGTCGATGCGCTCATGATCAGGACTATCGGAGGCTGACGATCATGCCAGTGGCGGGAGGCTGACGCCTTCTAGCGCCGACACGGCCTGCGCGTTGGTCAGGTGATCAAGATAGCGGGCGGTGACGGCCACGCTGGAGTGGCCCAGCAGCCTGGATATGACCGTGACCGGCGTCCCTGCAGCCTCCAGCTCGACGGCGAACGTGTGCCTCAGGCCGTGGGGATGCATGCGCTTGGTGACGCCGGCCTTGGCACCGAGGCGCCGGAGCAGACCGCGGATGTAGTCGTCGCTCACGGGCCCGCCCTGGAGCGTGCAGAACAGCGGCCCGTTGCGCAGGCCGAGCGACTTCCGGGTGTCCAGCCACCGGGCGAGGGCATCGTCGGCGCTGGGATGGAACCCGCGCGTCTGGGCCTTCCCGGACTTGGTAGACCGCAGCCGGATGCTGTGCCGATCCAGGTCGACGTCGGCGGGGCGCAGCGCGATGAGCTCGGAGACGCGCAGGCCGGACCGGTACAGAAGGGTGAGCATCGCCCGGTTGCGGATGCCGGTCGGGGCCCGCTTCGAGCACGCGGAGATCACTGCCGTGACCTCGGCCGGCGTCAGCGGCTCGGCGGGGTACCGCTTCCCCTTGTTCGGCGGTCCAGTACGGCTTTCGTTCATGAGCCGCACTCTATTGCGTCGGCACTGCGATCTACTGACGATTCGAGCAAAAGCCGTACTCTATGGCGCCTCCCGACGCGCCTTCACCCTAGCCCGGTACGTCTTCATCTGGCAGGACCGGGAACAGTACCGCTTCGGCTGTCCCCATGCTGTCGACACGATCTGCTCACCGCAGCCGGGCGCGGCGCATGGCAGCACCTGGTGATGGCGACCCTGGCCGACCGGCTCAGCCAGTCGCGCCCGGTCGATGATGGCCATCTTCTGGCTGAGCAGAGCGAGCAGGTCGGCGATGAGCGGATGCTCGTGCAGCGACAGCTCGGCCTCGCGCCGGATCACGGCCGACCAGCATTGGCGGCAGCGGCACGGCCAGCTGCGGCCGAGGCAGCGGTGCGCCTGCCCTGGCAGCGGGTGAGCACAGCCGGGGCAGCGCAGCGTCAGGGCCGCGGCGCCTGCGACGCTCGGTCGGGCATTGTACGGGCCGGCACGCTGGAGTTATCGTCACGAACGTCCTGGCAGCCTACAGGCGCGTACTCTCGAGTTACGTTCTCGCAGGCCAGCACAGGCATACGGGCCGGAGCGAAGAACACGGCCAAGCAGGCAGCATCGGAGCCGCCAAGACAGTATTGCCTGGTCAGCCCGCAGATACGGGCAGGCGCGGCGGCAAGGCGGCATGATGTCTGCCATGGCAGCATCTGACCTGCCCATCATCATTGGCTCGGCAATAGGCGCAGGCGGGGTGATGGTCGGGGCGATTACCACAGCGCTCTCCGGCGGGCGGCGTGACAGGAACCGACTCCAGTGGGAGCAAGACCGGCAGTCCCGCGAGTGGCAGATCCGCAGGGACGAGAGGTTCCTGGATCTCAAGCGCGAGCTCTACAGCGACTACATGCTTCAGGCTGGCCAGCTCATGTCCTACATCGACTGGGAGGATGACTTCCCGGACACGCCACGCCCTGACGAGCCGCCGGATACCGAGAAGCTGCGGCGTGTGCAGGAGAACATCGGCCTGGTTGCGCCCCGAAGCCTGTTCACGAAGATTCAGACGGCCAGCGCCGCGGTTACCGGAGCCATGTGGGCCGTCGCGGCTGGTGCCGAGCAGGAGGATGTACGCAAGGAAACCGCCTACGCAAGGCGGGCACTGGACGCGATTCGGCGCGACATGCGGGCAGACCTCCGGGGCGAGGAGGATCGGTTCTTCGAGCCCGCTCGCCGTGCCAGGTTGGAGCAGATTGCGCCGGACCCGCCGCCAGCGCACGCGCTGCCATGGTGGCGCCGTGCGTTGCGTCGGGCTATCCGCAGGCCGGCGCAGGCCCCGTCTATCGCGCGCTAACCACGAGCTTTCCGCGCTCGCTCGCAGCCCGGCCAGGAGCCCATCCAGTTTCCCTGTGTGCGCGCTCAACTTCGTGCATGGGGCCAGCGCGTGCGGCACGGGCAGGGCTCGGGGGCCACCCGGCCGCAGTCTCCCGCAGCCCTGCCGACAGCCCGCCGAGGCTCTTATCGTGCGTTCGCTACACCACATCTGGCAGGTCATAGCCGGTCGCGTGCCGCCAGTCAGGCTGCGGCGGCTGCCAGGCCAGCCACTCCGCGTGCTCCCAGTCGAGCCGCGCCTCCTCAGCCCTCCGCGCGGCCTCGGCCCGCTTCCGGTCCTGCCATGCCCTGATCGCGGCGCTGCGGGCCTCAAGCCTGCACATCTTCTCGCGGTACTCCGGGGTCTGCATGTGCACCACGAGGTCGTAGAAGGGCGACCCCGGCCAGATGGTCTCGGTGAAGCCGGTCTCGACGAACTGCTGGCGGCCGGGGTCCCAGCGGCTGACCGCCCGGACGATGGGCTGCGGGCCGCCGCCCGGCTGCGGCGGGGGCGCGGCGGCCGGCTCAGGCGCCGGAGGTAGCTCCTCCTCCGCAGCCTTATCGTGGCCAGGATCGGCATAGAAGTCCGCGAACGAGTACACCGGGTCGCCGCTGACCGCGCTCCTTTCGCATGTCCTCAGCCACGCGTATATCCGCTCCAGCTGCTCTTTCATGGCCTTGGTGAGCACTGGGTACGGGCCGGGCCCGGTGTCCCTAGCCCACTCCCCGGGGGGAACGGGGCTAGGGACACCCCGGAGCTGCTCCCGGCACGCGTCAGGGAGCAGGTCGTAGACGGTGGACCTTGAGGCCCTGGGCTGATGTCCGTCAGCCCACCGCGAGCCTTTGGTGATCTCCGCTATCCCGGCCTCGGCCAGCCTGTCGTTGACGCGCCCGACCTGCCGGGGGTGGACCCTGGGCCCGCTGAGCGCCGCGATGAACTCGGCCAGGGCGCGCCTGGACATCGGCACCCTCGGCCCGCCAGCCGGGCCCTGCTGGAGAGCGATCGCGAACAGCAGCCGCACGGCGATGCGGTCAAGCGCCGGGAGGGTGTCCACGATGCCGGCCGAGCGCAGGTGATCCCACCGCGCCCGCAGCCGACCGTCCTCGTCGGCGAGGAACAGCTCGGCCGCGTCCAGCAGCCCGGCCCGGCACTCGGCGCGCCTGCGGTAGGGCTGGCGGTCCAGCCATGCCAGCACGCCGGGGTGGGTCATCCAGCGGGCGACGGCTTCGCCCTCTGGGGTGCTCGTCCGCGCGTCGGACGCGTGCCACTTTCGTAGCTGGGGCTGGATGCGGAGTGCCGCCACGGTGTGGCGCAGCACAGCGGACCAGAGATGGTCTCGGAGATCGTCTGAGTGATCATCGGCCGCCATAGCGGCACCTCCTGGCAGAAGGTCGCTTGCGCGGGGCCCCGGCCGCGACCTTGCCAGGAGTAAGAGACCGAGGCCCCGCACGATGAGTTTGTGCTCAGCCTGTTAATCGGCACGAGCACAGCCGCGGCCGTCGCCGCAGTTCAGCGTGGTGATACCTGCCGGGCTCCTCAGGTTCCGGCCGCCCGTTCCTCCGGGCTTCCTGTCCGGTCGTCAACGCCAGCAGCAACGAGCGCTGCTAATGAGCCCACATCTCGTTGTCAGTGATTCGGCCATATAGCTGTCAGCGGGTGGGGCGAGAATGCCCTGATGGACTCTGCGACGTTGCTCGGCCTGGCGGGCATCGGCGGCACGCTTCTCGGCACCGCTGTCGGCGCAGGCGGCACGCTCGGCGCGGCCAGGGTCACTAGCCGAGGACAGGCCGACGTGGAGGACCAGAAGGCCCGCCGCCAGACGTACGGCGCGTGCGCGACCGTTCTCCTCGCCCGGCGGGACGCCGCCATCGCGCTCCTGGAGACTTTCCCAGAGGACAGCTTCGACCCAGGCGCCGTGCAGACTCTGCTGCGCAACCTCGACGAGCAGCGCGACGGTGTTGCGCGCGCCGTCGGCGCCGTTGCCGTCGAAGGCCCGGACGCGGTCGCGCAGAGCGCAGAGTACGCCGCCCGCGCCATCGAGGTCCTGGCCGGCCGGCTCCGCGACTGGGTCGCCTCAGTCGTCGGCGGAGCGGACCGCGAGGAGCTGGTCCGGAGCCAGATGCGCTACGCGCGCGACGACCAGCGCGAGGTGCAGCATGAGGTCGACGACTTCACCGGCGAGTGCCGCAAGGTGCTGCATCCCGCCGAGAGCGGCCGGCCGAGGCGCAGGCGGCTGCCGCGACGGTGACCGAGGACCGCGAGCGGGCCGGCGGCCAATTCGGCGAGGTCCCGTTCAATGATCACCTAGCAGACCTGACGTTTCGGCCGCGTCGTAGGCGGTCTCCACCTCGCAGGCCAGGTCTCTGCCCCATGCTGATCTTCGAGCCCTTGAGATGCATGGCAGGAAACTCCCTGACGTTCGGGCGGTTCTCCCAGACAACGAGGGCTCTCAGTGGACGGCCGTATAGTGTTGTGCCGTCCATCAGCCCTGTTCAGAGCCCCCGTCCTGACCTGCGCGAGCCATATAACTGGAAGATGCGCAGGTGAGCTCGGCCGACGAGCAGCAGGAAGGCGGCCCCCGAGACCTCCGGAGCACGGAACGCTTAATTTACCAATCACGGGGCTTGGGTAGACACCGCAGTTGTCCACCCGCCGCCGTGGGACCCGCAACCGGATAGCCGGTCCGACTGCTACGTAAGCTCGCTGCTTGTCAGGAGCTTCGGGAGGAAGTTGCGTATCCGGAGCTTATGGAGGATCATGGCGGTGTGGCAGATCACACCGAGACGGTCCGGGCCGTCATGCGCCTGGCGAGCGAACGGCCAGAGTGGCTGCCTGCTTTGCAGGCGGCATGCGAGTCCGCCCGGAAGGCTGAGGCGTTCGGTGGCGAGTTCGCAGGAGCGTGGGTGGTCAGCGAGCTTGAGCAGCAAACAGGTGACCGGGCCTGGCTGCCGGGCCTGCGCACGCTGGCCGTGTACGGCTTGCTTGAAAAGTCAGGACCGTCTGCCAGAGGCGGCCGTCGGGCGTACTACCGGATGCCCGACCGGCCTGGGGTGGAGCTGGGGCTGGAAGAACTGAAGCGCCGAAAGCAGCCGGAGCAAGGGTGAGCACGCAGTGTCGAACCTGCTTATCGGCATCCTTGGTGTCCTAGCCGTAGCGGCGACCGGCGTCGCGCTCAAATGGGGTAAACAGGCGCTTGCCGCGATCCGCGCAGCGCTTACGCCTGACCACAAGGCCCTGTACCGGCAGCCCGCGTGGGGCCTGATGGCCGTCCAGTCCGGTGGCCTCAAGAGCATACGGCTGGTCATCGCCTCCGCACCGAGCAGATCGCTGCGCCGGGCCACATTCAGTCCAGACGCTGCCATCCAGCTGTTCCGCGCCCAGTTTCCCGGCCAGTTCCCCGATCAGCCCGCGGCTTCAGACCTCCGGACGGGCGTCAAGTTCACGGTCTCGCCGACCGGCAGCACAAAGGACGGCTACCCCTGGGCCTGGGTCACCGGCAGACTCGACCTCAGCACCTACATCCAGCTGACACCCAAGGACGGCCGCTTCATCGTGCCAGTCATGGATATTCTCCGACCGATCGCCCAAGTCGCCGAGGCCGTGGCCAGCCCCGCCTACGCTGAGGTCTTCGGCAGCCCCCGCTGGCCGCTACGCCGGCACGTCGACTGGTTTATCGGGATCGGCGGCGACCTCGTCCGAGACGAGGGTGCCACCGTTCCCTGGGATGGCCTCGAATTTCGCGGTCGTCGACCTCAACGCGCTGGTACCCAGCAGTATCCCTACTGCCCGCCCTCGGGCTTCGCGAGAGACCGACTCCGCAGCTGGAACCCCCAGCGCCCGGTCAGCGATCTCCTTCGTGCGTTTCTCGAAGATTTCCTCCAGACCAACGGCTACCACGACGTCGACGGCGCGATAACCGACACGCTGAAGGCATTCAAGACCAGCCACCAGCTGCCTGCCGCCAGTACACCCGGCCTCAGCTAGCGGACCAATCATCGGGCCAGCCGGGCCGCTGTGCACTTCGACGCTCGGCCCCTGCAGCTGCGCACAGCGGTAGTGATCTTGCGTGATGCTTGACGGATGACAACGTGGCAGTCTCTGCTCTACTGTGCGGCTGCTGATGTGACGCTCGAGCGGATCAGGAACCTGGTCGGCGTGACGGGCACCGAATCGCTGACGGTCGAGTTCAAGGAGGGCGGAAGCACTGCGACGATTCCTGAATGCCCGGCGGCGCTGGCCAACACGCACGGCGGGCTGATCCTGGTCGGCATCACTGACCAGAAGCGCGAGATCGTGGGAGTACCTCGCGAAGCCATGGCACATGTCGCCGACGTGCTGGCGACGCACCTGGAGTCCCCCGACTGGCCGATCGAGCTGATCGAGGTGCCGCTCGGCGACGAAAGGCCAGATCGCTTCGTACTGGTGATCAGGATCAACCGGGAGACGGCTCCCCGCCCGGTGTTCGTCCAGCGGAAGGGTCTTTCCTGGGCGCCGGTCAGGATGCCGGGTTCCACTCGGCAGGCGACACGCGATGAGCTATATGCCCTATTCACAGAGCCGGGGCCGGGGGACGTGCCAGATCATCAATGGGACTTCAACCGCCCTGACATCCCGCAAGCCCAGGACGGCGGCAAGGACTCTGCTGTTGATCTCGTCATGCTCTCGGGTCTGCGGGTGCCGGTCGGCCCGGCAGCGTGGGGTCGGCCGCTTTCGCAGCGAGCAATCACGGGGCTGGCCACGAGCCTGGACCGCTCGCCTCTTGCGAAGGCGCTATTTGATCTAACGGGTCGCGCCCAGGCCGATGTTGAGTCCTTTCATCCCGAAGGCCTGGCCAACCGATCCAATATCGCGACTCTTGTCTGGCGGCTGCAGCCTCCTGCGCCCGTTCCGTTCGAGATGATTGCCCGGATCGAGGTGCCCGGTCATTACGGGCGTTCGCACGTCGGCGCGCTGGAGTTCAGCCTCACGATGGTCAGCCGTCTTACCGCCTGGCTTAACGCCGGACGGTCAAGCACGCCGCCCCCACCGCTGAAGCGCAGGATGGAAATCGCAGAATGGGCAGCCTTGCTCGACTCGATCGCAGCAACACTGACCAGCCCTGAGGTACTTGGACCCGTTGCTGATCTCGCGGCCATTGACACGATCACAATCCGCCAGCCCCGCGTCCTGCACCTCGTCAGCGGGCCTCCCATGTCTGATCTCCTGCCGCCACTGCACCCCATCCGTGACGGCGGCGTCTCACATGGCGCTCATATGCTGGCCGATCCGGAACTAGATCTCTCCAATCCGCCGGGCCGAACAAGTCAGCCGGTGGCTCATTCAGATGGGAGCCGACGCCGGACTGCTCGGCATGGAGCAGCTGGTCGCGGGGATGCGTCACTAACCTGCAGCGGCTCCTCTGATCATGTTGAGCCTCCGCGGGCGTAACGCACCCGCCGGATCCTCCACCGCAACCCATCGCGCCCGTTGGCGCTGCCTGACAGGGCCTCGGCCACGCCTCATTCTCGGCCAGAGGATGCGGCTTCAAGAACGCTGGGGTGCGCGAACTGGCGCTACGTCTGAGATCAAAGCGGCCCGTCGTCGCGTGTGCGCGCGAGCGACGGGCCTTGATCGCCCGTCCGCTCTACCGGAAGGACAACCCGATGGGAACGCTACACACCCCGCCGCAACGTACCGCCACGACCACCGTGCTGGCTGCCCGGGGCGCCTGCACTGGCCAGGCCCGTGCCAGACCCCAGCCGCCTCCCGCCATCCACGATCTGGCCGCGATCGCCGGCGGATCTGCTGGCGCCGGAGACAGCCGGTGAAAGACCACGAGACAATCCGGGCGGCGCGGCGGCGCCTGGGCCGTCAGCTGGCCGCCTGGAGGCTCAAGGCCGGCCTGACGCAACGCGAGCTTGCCTACCGGATGGGGTTCAGTCGCAACCAGATAGCGAGCGCCGAGTCCGGTGCCCCTGCCTCCCGTGACCTGGTGGACGCCGCAGACCGGGTGCTCGGCGCCGGCGGGCGGCTCACCGCCGTCCGCAACGCGATCACCGCAGCGGCCGCGGCGGCCCGCAGTGAGACGGCCCGCCAAACCCGGGCCCGGGCCGCCGCGCTGGCGGGCGGTGATGGCCCGTCCGTGCCGGGCCCGGTGGTGAGCACGGAGGGGGGATAACGCACCCGCCGCCCGGCGAAACCGCCTGCTTAGACGTGCCGGGAGCACAGATAAGGTGTGTGCCCGATGCGGGGCGACGGGTCTTACGGATTGCCTGTAGGCACAACAGCCTGTAGCAGCCCCGTATCGAGGAGGACCGATGCTCACCGTGTTTCGGAGGATCGTGCGCTGGGTCGAGTTCAGCAACTTCGACTGATATGTGGAGGACGGCGATGACCGAGACGATGTACCACCCAGCGGCCACCGAGGGACGGCGAGAGTCGGGCCGGCGGCCGAGCTCGCCGCTCAGCCGCTACCTCGCGCACGGCTTTCATGGTCTGCGACTAGCGGCCAATCGGCTAGCGGACCTCTGGTACGACCCCATAAGCGATCGCTTGAACCAGGAGCGAGCGCGCGATCAACAGATGCTGGGTCGCCATGGCGTCCACTACACCCACAGCCTGCGCGACCGCTCATCCAGATGATCACGCAGGTAAGCCACCGCCGCGTCAGCGTGCTCTCCAGCCGCTCCCGTTCCCCGGCAGCCATGGTGCGAAGCCCCACCACAGAATTAGATCATCAACAGAGCAAGACGACCTAATTTTCAGATGAGCCCTTAGGTCATTGCACTCTCAGCAAGGCGGATGGTGGCGATTGTGCTCCAGTCCCAGCCGCGCTCGGGGCCGTACTGGATGATGAGGCTAACGGCGCTGATCTGGATGTCGCATCGGGGAAGGGTCTCGCCGAGCGCGGCGATGAGGGGTGCCGCGGGCTGGTGTGCGGTGCTGTAGCAGACGGTGATGTGAGGAGTCCAGCGCTCAAGATCATCGCGGAATTTATCGTGGCCTGTGACCAGGCGGGTCGCCGTCAAGGCGGCGTTTCGGAGGGGGACGAGCGCCTTCGCGGGCGACACTCCCAGCATGATCGCTTCGGGGTGGTACAGGATGCGGCCGAGCGTCACGGTGACCGGCCGCATGCTGGAAAGCAGGCCAGCTGCGGTCATGGCCATCCGGTCGAGCTGGCCGCTGGAAAAACTGGCAGCTGGCCCGGCGACCATCGTGGTCAGGTGCAGCCGCTCCAGCGGGGTCATGTGCAGGCCGCCGAACTGGGCTAGCCGCTGCTGGGCATCGCGGGCGAGGTCGATCACCTGCGGGTAGTCGCGCATCGGCATGTGCCAGTACACGGTGCCCTCCCCGGGGGCGGGGTCGTCGCGGTGCTGCCACCGGTTGGCCATCCATGCTGGCAAGGTCATCCGGACTCCTGGGGTCTGCGGGCGAAGGGCGGCAGGGTCGGTCTCACGCAATACGGGTAGCGAGACTCCCCGGAGCGCTGACCGGGCCCGGCTCCCCCTGAGTCCAGCGTACGAGTGCCGTGTCGTGCTTCACCTGGGTTCCGCTGCGCGGATCGATTCGGAATCCGCCGAACAGAGTCAAGGTGTCGAGGGCTGCGGCGGCCGCCCACAGATCCTCGCGGGCCGTTCCGCCGACAAGCCTCGCGCAGTGGGCCGCGAGCACCGCTCCCGCCGCAGCCTGTACCGCCGGGTAGTCCGGCGTGGTCCCGGAGTATGCGCCAAGGAAGTCAGCCTCCGCGGGCCCGAGCAGCACCTCGTGGCCGCTGCCGGGGAGCCACTGGGCTATCCCGAAGACGCCCTCCGGGTCATTGACGGCTCCGGCGAACTCGCGCACGCCCGCCGCAATGGCACAGATCTGGCGCGGAGGATCCGGCAGCTGCTGAGCCCGGCCGACCAGTTCCGCATCCTGCTCGAAAACGCCCGCGCTGAACAGGTCCCACTCCTCAGATACGCCAGGGGGAGGAAGCGAAGCATCCGAGTCAACGATCGCCGCGCGGATGCCTAGCCGCCGCGCGATCATCCCCGCCCCGTCGGCAACCTGTCGCCCGAAGCTCCCGAGACCGTGAACGATGACCAGATCACGCGGCCGGTCCTCGCCGGCGATATACCGCAGGAAAGGCTCCGCGTACCGGCTCGTGGGCGTCAGCACGGAGACGACATAACCGGGGTGCGCCCCTTCGACATCGTCACCGGACCCGCCGTGGTTCCATACCAGCCAGCCCGCCTCGGCGGCCATGCGCCCGGCCGCGCGCATCAGCACCGTGGAGTACGGCCCGAGCAGGAGATCGCATCGCCTGGCGACTTCCGGCAGGGCGGCTTCGAGGGTGCGCCGGTCGCTGCGGTCATTCTCGGCCAACAACTCAGCCCCGCCATCCAGCGAGTGCCAGGCTTCGAGTCCCCGCAGGGCCTGCTGGCCGAACTGCGCGAACCGCCCCGACAGCGAGAGGCAGGCCCCGATACGCAGTTGCACGGCCATGACGCCTCACCTCATATCGGTCTCGTACCTGAACCCATGGCGGTCTGCGGCGGCGACCGAATCCTGCACCTCAACGGGCCGGTTCACCGAATCGTAAACCGTCCGCAGGACGCGGAATACCGGTACGCCCTGGGGCAGTCTCAGCCGCCGCGCTTCATCCGGCGTAGGCATCCTGCCCGCGATATCGTCAACCGAACGCGCGATCTTGCGCCGGATCGGCCCGTTCTCATCCTCGATGAGCGCGTGAGCGCCGCCCTTGATGCGCGCAGCCTGCTCGAGCGCCGTGCCTCCGGCCATGTCGGCGGGGTAATAGCTGTCGGTGAGCGCGACCGGGATGTCATCCAGGATGAAGACGCGCCGCCGCACGATCACAGGCGAGCCCTCGTCAAGGTCGAGTTGCTGCGCGACGTCCGGCGGCGCGCTGATCCGGGCCACCTCGGTGACGTCTTGACGGGGCGACTGGCCCTGCTCGAGCGCCTGGGCGTTGAAGCCGGGCAGGCCGAGCGCGCGGTGCCGCCGGTAGTTCGACCCGGTCACGAGGATGCGGACGCGGGGCTTCGGGCGGACGAACGTGCCGCTCCCCTGCTCGGCGACGATCAGGCCCTCGCCCCGCAGGACGGCCCGGGCGCGGCGGACGGTGGGCCTGATGCAGCGGCCGCTGATCGCCCTGCTCTACCGGCTCGCCGAGCGCTCAGGCATGGCGTGGCAGAAGAGCCAACTAAACGACCTTCGCGCCAGGTTGACCGCGCAAGGCCGCGACACTGCCGCCGTCGACGAAGCCGAAGCGGCACTGTCGGCTGCCGAGCATGTTGTGACGCCGGCCGGCAAGGGCCGCGCCCTGGACTTTCAGCAGTTCCGCATGGTGCTGTCGAGCGAGACTGCAGTGGCGCGCTGGGTCATATGGGCCGAACGGCACCACCTGCTGGTGCGCGGCGTGGACATCGTCTGCCCGAAATGCGGAGCGTCGTCGTGGCTGCCGATGGCGTCGATGCCGCCGCCGGTGGGCTGCCCCGGCTGTGGCCGACTGTTGCCTGAACCCTACGGGCCGCGGCACGTGAAGTTCACCTACCGCATGGGCGAGCCGCTTCGGCGAGTGCTGGAAACCGACAGCCTCGGTCACGTTCTAGCTACCAGTCTCCCACCTGATCGCGCTCATCACCGACGCAAGTCCCGCGTCAGTTGATCTTTCGCCTCGCTGATCTCGGCTGGCGCGTCCAATGCTTCGGCTGAAGCGGGCAGCCCGGCGCGGCACTCGCCGATTCTTCAGCGGCATCTGGCAGGTCTGCACCGAGGACACGGGCGCGGAGCGTCGCCGTCAAAGCCGAGCAGACGGGTCCGCTCGTCGCACCCGCCGCACCAGAGTGGCCGTTCCGGTCGCACGGGACGCGCCGGCAATTCAGCGGATGACAGCCGGGCGGCGAGCACCGCGTACGGATTCCGTACGCCATCGGTGCTACCGCCTGTGAACGCGGCCAGCTCCGTCGGCGTCCATCCAGTGTTCAGCGCGGTCTCGACAACCGGGGCGAGCCTGGCCCGCTGGGCCGCAGTGAACCGCCAAGATGTTGCGATGGCGGCGAAGAACTCGCCGACCGGGCCGCTGAGTCCGGGACGGTCGATGGGCAGCGCCTCGCGCAGGTGCGCGCGCGCGGCGGACGGTTCTACGGATGGTTCCTTGGACGGTTCGGGTGCAACCGCTGCACCCCGTGGCTGCATCAGTTGCACCTCGTCGGCGCGCTCGTTGCACCCCGTTCTTGGCGCGGGGTGCAAGTGATGCACCTCGCTGGACGGGTTATCCACAGCCTCGTCGTCGTCCAAACCGGGGTGCAGCGGTTGCACCTCGCCAGATTGGCAGTCATTGGCCAGCCGCGCGGTGGAACACAGGGCTCCGCGGCCAGGCAACCGGCGGTCCAGTACGGCCGCGTCGGCTTCGTCCAGGTCGTCGCGCACCAGGCTCAGGCTCAGGTCCCAGCCTTGCGGCCGCCGGTCCGCACGCTTGATCCGCGCCGCCACGATATCCGGGTCGCACGCCGAGATGATGGCCGCCGCCTCCAGCCGATCCAGGCACGTGCGCACAGTGCGCTCCGACAGCCCGGTGTACCGCACCAGGGTGGCCACCGACGGGAATGCGCCTGTGCCATCCGGCCCCGCGTGGTTCGCCAGACCGACCAGCACGAACTTGCACGCGCTCGACGGCTGGCCGCCGCGATCGGCGGGGACCGGAGCAACGTTCAGCGCCCACGAGATCGCCTCGACGCTCACCGGGCACCATCCCCCGGCAATCGGCCGCGCCAGGCCCGGGAAGTAGGCCTGGTCTCAAATGTGGTCTCATTCACCCCCGTCCGGAACCGTTCACCGACGGCCACACGCGGCGCATCCGCGCAGGTCGCGGACGGTCGCGGCCGTCGGTGAACGGCGGTCAGCATTGTTGGAAAGCGTGTTGGGTGCAAGCCCTCGCGAGTTCGAATCTCGCATCCTCCGCCACCTCTGACCAGGCAATACATCAGCACAGGCTTGCAAGGCGGCGTAGTCTCGTTCGTAGTCTCATTCATTCTACGCATATCGTTATAAAACGCCCAAGGTCCAGGCGCACGCTTCTGAGCGCTATCGCGGTTGTGGCCGTCCATTGGACGTTCCAGCTCTGAGCGACCAGCTCACCGTCGTGGCCGTCACGATGAGTGAGCGT
>Ga0070708_100001357_pt1 | contig 18678 bp, 17 predicted proteins | sample KBSK5503metaG_FD_65469 | JGI IMG/M metagenome (GOLD analysis project Ga0070708, IMG submission 65469) | Corn, switchgrass and miscanthus rhizosphere microbial communities from Kellogg Biological Station, Michigan, USA - KBS K5-50-3 metaG | ecosystem: Host-associated > Plants > Roots >... | reverse complement strand
GCTCCGCCAGCGCCTGGAGCGCGGCCTGGCGCGCTTGCGCCACCCTGGATTCGTCCAGGCCGGCGACGCCCTTGCCCAGGAGCTCCGGACCGCGCACCACCTCGCCGCTCTTGTGGTCGAGGACGCAGAAGCAGACCAGCATCCCCGTCTCCGCCAGGAGCTGCCGGTCCCGCAAGGCCACCTCGCCCACCTCCGCCAGCGCTCCGCGCGCGTCGAGGTACAAGCGCCCGGCGGAGACGGCATTCGGCACCACGGCAGCGATGTCGTCCTTGCGCAGCTCCACCGCATCCCCGTCTTCGGCGATCAGGCAGGCGCGCGGCTCCACACCGGCGCTTTCCGCCGTGCGCGCATGCGCGGCCAGCATCCGGTACTCGCCATGGATGGGAACGAAGCTGCGCGGGCGCACCAGATCGATCATCATCCGCTGCTCGCTCTGGAAAGCGTGGCCGCTGGTGTGCACGAGCTCGCGCGAACCCGACCCCGACAGGACGATGCAGCCTCGCCGGACGAGATGGTCGACGAGATTGCCGATCGCCCGGTCGTTGCCGGGGATCACGCGGCTGGAGAGGATCACCAGATCGTCCTTCTCCAACTTGACCGTCGGATGCTCTCCGAGGGCGAGCCGCGCCAGCGCGCTGCGCGGCTCTCCTTGCGCTCCGGTGCAGAGGATCACCAGCTCCCGGGGCGCGAAATGGCCGGCCGCTTCCGGATCGACGAAGGACTCCGGCGGGCAGCGGATGTACCCGAGGTCGAGCGCCAGCCGCACGTTGGTCTGCATCGAGCGGCCGAGCATCACCACCTTGCGGCCTTGCGCCACCGCGGCGCGGACGACGCTTTGCACCCGGTGGATGTTGGAGCCGAACATCGCCACCACGATGCGGCCCTTCGCCAGCGGGCCGGCGAAAATCCGCATCAACGACTCGCCCACCTCCCGCTCGCTGATGCTGGTGCCCTCGCGCTCGGCGTTGGTGGAATCGGAGAGAAGGCAGGCGACCCCCGCTTCTCCCAGCTCGGCGAAGCGGCGGACGTCGAGGAGCTTGCCGTCCACAGGGCTCCAGTCGACCTTGAAATCGCCGGTGTGGACGATCAGGCCCGCTTCGGTCGCCAGCGCGTAGCCGACGGCATCGGGGACACTGTGCGCGACCTGCAGCGCCTCGAGCTCGAGGCGGCTGCCGGCCACCGCCGACGCGCGGGGCTCGATCGTCTTCAGATTGGCGGTGACGGCGTGCTCGGCGAGCTTCTCCTTGACGACCGCAAGCGTGAACCTCGTCCCGTAGACGGTGACGTCGGGAAACTCGCGCAGCAGATACGGGAGCGCGCCCACGTGGTCCTCGTGGGCATGCGTGAGCAGCACCGCGTCGAGCTTTCCGGTCGACTTGAGGTACGAAAGGTCGGGGGCGATCACTTCCACGCCGAGCGCCTGCTCGCCGCTGGGGAACATCAGCCCGCAATCGACGACGAGCCGGTCTTCGCCGGACTCCACCACCATGCAGTTCATCCCCACCTCGCCGAGCCCGCCGAGCGGGACGACGCGGACGGGAGCAGGAGTGAGCGCCACGCGCTCATCGTAACGTCTTTCCCTCTCTCTCGTGTTACTTCACCGCCGTGGATGCGTTGGCGAAAGTCCTCAACCCGCCGCAGCTCGAAGCCGTGCGCCACGGCCAAGGGCCGCTGCTCATCCTGGCAGGCGCCGGATCGGGAAAGACCCGCGTGCTCACGCACCGGATCGCGCACTTGTTGCGGGAGCGCCTCGCGCGCGCGCCCGAGATCCTCGCCGTCACCTTCACCAACAAGGCCGCCGGCGAGCTGCGGGAGCGGGTGGAGAAGCTGGTCGGCCCCGAAGCGGACCGGCTCTGGGTGGCGACGTTCCACGCGGCGGGGGCGCGCATCCTCCGCAGAGAGGCGGAAGCGCTGGGGCTGACGCGCAGCTTCGCCATCTACGACGACGCGGACCAGCTGTCGGAGGTGAAGCGGGCGGCGAGCGATCTCGGCATGGATGCCGCCACCGCCCGTCAGCAGTTGTCGCGCATCGACCGCTGGAAGAACGCCGGCCTCCTGCCCGACGAGGTCCGGGTCGGCGACTACGACGTGCCCGGCAAGGCCGCCCTCGGCGTCTACCGGCGGTACCAGGCGGCGCTGCAGGCCTCGAACGCCGTCGACTTCGGCGACTTGATCGTCCGGGTGCTCGAGCTGTTCAAGAAACGGGACGACATCTTGCAGAATTACGCAGGGCGCTTCCGCCACGTCCTGGTGGACGAGTTCCAGGACACCAATCCGGCGCAGTACCAGCTGCTCAAGCTGCTGGCCTCGGTCCACGGCAACCTCTGCGTGGTGGGCGACGACGATCAGTCCATCTACCGCTGGCGCGGCGCGGAGGTGGACAACATCCTCGATTTCCCCCGGCAGTTCCCCGGCACCAAGGTGGTGCGGCTGGAGCAGAACTACCGCAGCTCGGGACGGATCCTCGCGGCCGCGCACGCCATCATCGAGAAGAACGAGCGCCGCGCGGAGAAGAAGCTGTGGACCGCCGCGGGCGAAGGCGACAAGGTGCGGCTGGTGCTGGCGGAGGACGAGCGCGACGAAGGCGCGCGCGTCGCTTCCGAGCTCTACGCGGAGAACGCGCGCGGGACCGCCTATTCGGAGATGGCGGTGTTCTATCGCGCCAACGCCCAATCCCGGGCGCTGGAAGACGCGCTGCGCGCCCGGCGGGTGCCCTACCGGGTCGTGCGGGGGCGATCGTTCTACGACCGCGCCGAGATCAAGGACGTCGCCGCGTACTTGAGGCTCTGCGTGAATCCGCGCTCCGACGGAGATCTGCTGCGGGTGATCAATACGCCGCCGCGCGGGATCGGCGACACGACGGTCGAACACCTGCGCGCCTCCGCGAACCGCCTTGGGCTCTCGCTCTGGGAAGCGTTGGCCTCGGACGATCCGGAGTTGCCCTCGAACGCCCGGACGAAGCTCGCGCCGTTCAAGGCGCTGATGGAGAAGCTCCGCCAGGGCGTAGCTTCCGACGCCGGCGCGGCCGACGCGATCGAGCGCGTGATCGAGGAGACCGGCTACGCGGACCGGTTGAGACTCGAAGGGGAGGAGGGGGAGGACCGGCTGGAGAACCTCCTGGAGCTCGTCGGCGCCGCGCGCGAATTCGATCGGGCCTGGGCAGGGGAGGCGATCGCCCCCAGCGAGCCGGAGCCCGGAGCGAAGACGCCTGCCCCGGCGGAAGTGAAGCCTCTGGTTCCCAATCCGCTCACCCAGACCCGCGCGCAATACCTGAGGGCGGTCCGGTCCGCGCCCGGCTCGCTGGGCAGTCCTCAGGCAGCAGAGGAGCCGCCGGGTGACCGGCCCGACGCCGCCGCGGCGTTGGCGGCCGCTGCTCCGGACGACGACGAGGGCGGACGCGCCGACACGCCCCTCCTCGGCTTCCTCGAGCAGCTTGCGCTGGTGGGAGACGCCGACGCCGCGGGCGGCGGCGACCGGGTCTCGCTGATGACCTTGCACGCCGCCAAGGGCCTGGAATTCGACGCGGTGTGGATGACTGGCATGGAGGAGAGGGTGTTTCCTTCCTCCCGATCGCTGGGCCAGACGGGCCCGATGGCCTCCGGCGAAGAGGATCCGGCGGAGATGGCCGAGGAGCGCCGGCTCTGCTACGTGGGCATGACCCGCGCGCGAAAACGGCTCACGCTCTCGCTGGCGCGCTGCCGGACGCTCTTCGGCGAGCTCCGCTTCAACGTCCCCTCGCGCTTCGTCCGCGAGCTTCCGCCCGAGGTCACCGAGGGTCTTGCGGCGTTGGACCGGCTTTCGCCGATGCAGGAGCGCGCCCGCAAGGACGTCTTCTATGACGACTTCGATCAGAGCCCCCGCTATCCGGACGAGTCGTCGCTCCGCGCGCTCCCTGCCCGCAACAAGATGCGCGATTCCCGCTACGATCCGGCCTCGAAGCCGGCCGTCAAGCAGGCAGTGCCGGGCGTCGGTGGCCTTGGGCGGGGCGCCCGCGTCAGGCATCCCAGCTTCGGTGTGGGGACCGTCGAGGACAGCGACGGCGAGGGAATGAACCGCAAGCTGGTGGTTCGCTTCGGCCCCGGAGTGGGCTTGAAGAGGGTGCTGGCGCGGTTCATCGACCCGGCCTGAGCCGGCGTCACAAGTACATGTGCGGCGGCAAGAGGTAGTCGACGAACAGCGCGAGCACGACCTGGACCAGCGCCGCAGCGAACGCCTGACCGAAACGGATGTCGTAGGCGATGGTGTAGATGAGGAACCACAAGACCAGCGCGATCACGCCCGGGATGAGCAGGAACCAGAACCAGGCGAACGGCGTGACCACCACCGTCACCAGGAACGTCACCAGCAGCGCGCGGGGTAGCGTGTTCTTCGGGTTCTTGGGGGATACCGCGCCGACCGAGACCATCACCACCAGCGCGTGGATCAGCCAGGACGCCAGCTTCAGGACGATCCAGTTCATGCCGGGAAGATATCGTGATCCGGGTCTCCGGATCGGTTAGATCCGTTGGAGCATGACCCCCGACGTCCCCGTCACCGACGAGCTGCTGCACGCTCTGCCGAAGACGGACCTGCATTGCCATCTGGATGGGTCGCTGCGGCTGACGACGATGCTGGAGCTGGCCGCGGAGCAGGGCGTCCGGCTCCCGGCCGACACCGTCGAAGGGCTGGCCCGGGCGATGAAGATCGGCCAGCGCCACGGCAGCCTCGAGGAATACCTGAAGGGTTTCGACATCACCCTCAGCGTCCTCCAGACCGAGGACGCCCTCTACCGCGCAGCCTACGAGCTGGCGATCGACGCCGCGGCGGAGAACTGCAAGCTGATCGAGGTGCGCTATGCGCCGGTGCTCCACCTCCAGAAGGGCCTCAAGCCCACGGTGGTGGTCGAAGCGGTGCTGGAAGGATTGCGAGCGGCCACGCGCGAGACGGGCATCCTCGCCGGCGTGCTGGTCTGCGGCATCCGCAACATGAGCCCGGAGACGTCGCTGCGCCTCGCCGAGCTGTCCGTCGCCTACAAGAACCGCGGCGTCCTCGGATTCGACCTGGCCGGCGCGGAGCACGGCAATCCCGCCAAGGACCACCAGGAAGCCTTCCAGCTCATCCTCAACAACAACATCAACTGCACGGTGCACGCGGGCGAGGCCTACGGCCCCCCCTCCATCGCCCAGGCCCTGCATTACTGCGGCGCGCACCGCATCGGCCATGGAGTGCGGCTGCGGGAGGACGGCGACCTGCTCAACTACGTCAACGACCACCGCATCCCGATCGAGTGCTGCCCCTCGAGCAACGTGCAGACCGGCGCGGTCGCCGACATGGCCTCGCACCCGTTCAAGTTCTACCTGGACTTCGGCATCCGGGTGACCATCAACACCGACAACCGGCTGATCACCGACACCACCACCACCAAGGAGCTGTCGGTCGTCTCCAAGCAGTTCGGCCTCACCGTCAGCGACATCCGCAACGTGCTGGTCGCCGGCTTCAAGAGCTCGTTCCTCACCTTCCACGACCGGGCCCAGCTGATCCGTCAGGTGCAGAACGAGATGGACGAGATCATCCGCCAATTCGCCGAGCGCAACGGCGTGCCGGCGCAGGCGCCTGCGTCGAAACCTCCGCCGTCCCGGCCGCGCTCGAAACCCCCGCCCTCGAAGCGGGCCTGAGCCCCCGCAAGGTACCTGAACAAGCGGACGAAGCACCGTTGCGGTCCGTCGCGGCGGGGTCTACCGTCCGCCCATGTCCGCCGGAAAAACGCTGGCCATGATCCTCGCCGGAGGCGAGGGCCGCCGCCTGGCTCCGCTCACCCAGGAGCGCTCGAAGCCCGCCGTGCCCTTCGGCGGCCGGTACCGGATCATCGATTTCGTCCTCTCGAACTTCGTCAACTCGGGCGTGCTGCGGATGAAGGTGCTCACCCAGTACAAGTCGGAGTCGCTGAACACGCACATCTCGCGCGGCTGGCGGCTCAGCACCATGATGGGGCAGTTCGTGGAGAGCGTGCCCGCGCAGCAGCGGACCGGGCCCGAGTGGTACAAAGGGTCCGCCGACGCCATCTACCAGAACCTCAACCTCGTCACCGACGAGGAGCCGGACTACGTCTTCGTCTTCGGCGCCGACCACATCTACCGCATGGACGTGCGGCAGATGCTCGATTTCCACATCGCGCAGAAAGCCGACTGCACGGTGGCCGCCATCCCCATGCCCATCGAGGACGCCAGCTCGTTCGGGATCATCACCGCCGACGCGGGCGGGCGCATGGTGGACTTCCAGGAGAAGCCCAAGAACCCCAAGCCGATGATCGGCAATCCCCGCGCGGCGCTGGTCTCCATGGGGAACTACCTCTTCACCACCGAAGCCCTGGTCCGCGAGATCGTCCGCGACGCCGGCAAGGGAGGGGCGCACGACTTCGGCAAGTCGATCATCAGCGAGATGCACGGGCGCAGCAAGGTGGCCGTCTACGACTTCGCCACCAACAAGGTGCCGGGGCAGGGGCCCAACGAAGTCGGCTACTGGCGCGACGTCGGAGACCTCGACACCTATTACGAATGCAACATGGACCTGGTGGCGGTGGATCCCAAGTTCTCGCTCTACAACACGCGCTGGCCCGTCTACACCGGGCCCGCGCACAGCGCCGCTCCCGCCAAGTTCGTCTTCGCCAACGAGGAGGAGAATCGAGTGGGCCGCGCCACCGATTCGCTGGTCAGCGAGGGCTGCATCCTCTCCGGCGGGCGCGTCGATCGGTCGGTCCTCTCTCCCAACGTGCGCGTCAATTCGTACGCCGACGTGCAGGAGAGCATCCTCTTCGAAGGCGTCCAGGTCGGACGCCGCGCCCGCATCCGCAGGGCCATCATCGACAAGAACGTCGACATCCCGGCGGGCCTGCAGATCGGCTACGATCCGGAGGAGGACAAGAAGAGGTTCTTCGTCAGCCCGAAGGGCCTGGTGATCGTCCCCAAGGGCATGCGCCTGGCGGGCTGAGAAAGGCGTCCTTGGCGCGCGTCGTCTTCCTCTGGCACATGCACCAGCCCGAGTACCGCGATCCGGTCTCGGGCCAACCCGTCTTGCCCTGGGTCCGCCTGCATTCGACGCGCGCCTACAACGACATGGCCGCCGCCCTCGAGGCGCACCAGCGCGCCCGGGTGGTGGTGAACTGGGCGCCCTCGCTGCTCTTGCAACTCGAGGCCTACACCAGCGGCGCGGCCGTCGATCGGGACGAAGAGATCGCGCGCAAGCCCACCGATTCGCTCACCGCCGCCGAGCGCGCGCACATCCTGCGGCAGGACTTCTCGGCCGACTGGGATACCTGGGTGAAGCCGGTCCCGCGCTACGCCGAGCTCCTGGGGAAGCGGGGGACGGATCTGGCCCGCGTCGATCTGGCCCGCGAGCAAGCCGTGTTCTCGACCCAGGAGCTCCTGGATCTGCAGACCCACTTCATGCTGGCCTGGATGGGATTCGCCGCCCGCAGCGAGCATCCGCTCGTGGACGAGCTGGTTCGCAAGGAGAGGATGTTCAGCGAATCGGACAAGACCCATCTGCTCGACCTCTCGCGCAAGATCGCCCGCGGGATCGTGCCGCGCTGGACGTCGTTGCTGCAGGGCGGGACCGTCGAGCTCACCTGCTCGCCGATGTTCCATCCCATCCTTCCGCTGCTGGCCGACAGCGACTCCGCGAGGCGCGCGATGCCCGACGCGACCCTGCCGCCGCGGTTCCAGCACGTCCAGGACGCGCGGGAACAGGTCCGCCGCGGGCTTCAGCGCGCCGACCGCGACTTCGGCGTCCGTCCGGTGGGAATGTGGCCGAGCGAAGGAGCCGTTTCGCCGGAAGTGATGCAGATCCTCGGCGCCGAGGGCGTCCGCTGGTGCGCGACCGACCAGGGGAACCTCGAGCGCAGCGAGCTGGAGACGCCCTCCGATGCCCGGCCCCTGCACCACGCTCCCTGGATGGCGGGCCAGGTGGCGGTCTTCTTTCGCGACCGGGACCTGAGCGACCGCATCGGGTTCCGGTACGCAAAGCACGATGCCCGGGCATCCGCCGACGAGCTTTTGGGCCGCGTCGCGGCCGCCGGGAAGGACGCCACGGTCACCGTGGCCCTGGACGGCGAGAATCCCTGGGAGCGATATCCCCGGTCCGGGGAGCTCTTCCTCGACGCGCTCTACCGCGGTCTGGGCGACAAGGTCGTGCCGGTCCTGCCCCGTGAGGAGATCGACGCCCGCCCGCCCAAAGGCCGCATCGCCCGCATCCACTCGGGGAGCTGGATCGACTCGAACTTCCGCATCTGGATCGGGCAGCCCGAGGACAATCAGGCCTGGACCCTCCTTGGCCAGGCCCGGGCGGCGCTGGAGAGGGCGCGTCCGGAGCTTCCCCCCGACCGCTTCGAAAAGGCGTACGAGACGGCGCTCGCCGCGGAGGGCAGCGACTGGTTCTGGTGGTACGGCGACGAGTTCCACACCGACAACGCGCCGGAGTTCGACGCGCTCTTCCGCCGCAACCTCGAGCAGATCTACCGCCACGTCGGGCTTGCCCCTCCGGAGCGGCTGGCGCGGCCGATCATCGCGCAGCACAAGGACAAGTCACAGACCAAGGCGATCAACATCCCGCCCAAGCGGCTGATCAAACCCGTGATCGACGGCTACACGCGCAGCTACTTCGAATGGAACGGGGCAGGGTTCTACCGGCCGGGGACTTCGGTGGGCGGGTCGATGTACCAGGGCAGCGGCGCGTTCTCGCAGCTCTGGTACGGCTTCTCCGCCAGCCACCTGTACCTGCGGCTCGACCCGGCGGAAGGCGCTGACACCTCCGGCGAGCTCCGGATCCTGATCACACGCGACAAGGCAGAGCGCACGCTGCGCATGGAAGTCCGGCCTTCCGGGGGCGAATGTGCTGTCCTGGACGAGGAGGGCAAGCAGCAGGGGTCGGGATGGGCCGGGGCCATCGTGGAGCTGGCGATCCCCGTGACCGCGCTGGACCTTTCTCCTGGAAGCCGCGCCGGCCTGCTCCTGCGGCTGGTCCGTGGCGGGGGCGAGGTGGATCGCCTGCCCAGGTATGGCGAGCTGGAGCTGATCGCCCCGGACCCGGCTTTCGAGCAGTCGCACTGGCACGTCTGATCGTTCGCACTGGGTCGTGAGTTGTGTCTAGATTGTCTCCACGTGCCCCAGCTACGCAGGGATCCAATCATGGGTCGATGGGTCATCGTCGCGCCGGAGCGGGCGGAGCGTCCGAGCGCTTTTTTGCGGCCGGGGCCGCAGGAAGACCATGGGATCTGTCCCTTCTGTCCGGGGAACGAGGCGATGACGCCGCCCGAGATCCTCTCCCGCCGCGAAAACGGAAACTGGACCTTGCGCGTGGTGCCCAACCGGTATCCCGCCTTGCGGACCGAGATCCAGATGTCCCGCGCCGGCGAGGGCATGCTGGACAGCATGGCCGGGGTGGGCGCCCACGAGGTGGTCATCGAGACCAACGACCACCGTGCCACGCTCGCCGATCTCCCGGCGGAGCAGATCGAGAGCGTGCTGCGCGCCTGGCAGGAGCGCATGGTCGACCTCTCCCGCGACGTCCGGCTCAAGTCGGTCATCGCCTTCAAGAACCACGGCGGTCCGGCCGGCGCCACGCTGGTGCACGCGCACTCGCAGCTGGTCGCGCTCCCCTTCGTCCCCGAGGTGATCCGGGCCGAGGAGCAGGCCGCCGCCGAGCATTTCGCGGCCAAGGAACGCTGCGTCTTCTGCGACGTGGTCGCGCAGGAGGTGCGCGAGAAGGAGCGCGTGGTGCTGGAATCGGACGGCGCCGTCGTCCTCTCGCCCTGGGCGGCGCGCAGCCCCTTCGAGCTCTGGATCCTTCCCCGCGATCACCACTCCTCGTTCGAGACCGCCCCGCGGGAGCAGTTGCGCGCCGTCGCGGAGGCGCTGCGGACGGTGGCGCGGAAGGTCGACGTGGCACTGGAAAAGCCTGCCTTCAACCTGTTCTTGCAGACCATGCCGCTGCGGCAACCGCGGAACGAGCACTACCACTGGCGCCTGTCGCTGAAGCCCGTGCTCACCCTGCAGGCCGGCTTCGAGTGGGCCAGCGGCTGCTCCATCAACCCGACGCCGCCCGAGGAGGCCGCGAGCTTCCTCCGGCAGACGGAGGTCATTCCGTGAAGATCCTGTTCGTCGCCTCCGAGGCGGCGCCCTATGTGAAGACGGGCGGGCTCGGCGACGTCATCGGCGCGCTTCCGCGGGCCCTGGCCAGGCGTGGACACGACGTGCTGGCGGTGGTTCCCCGCTATGGCGCGATCGACGGGCAGCAGTTCGGCCTCCGCGACACCGGACGCCGCGTGGAAGTGCAGTTTCCCAACCTCAATGCCGGCGCGCACATCTTCGTGCACGCTCCGGCGGAGCGGCTCCGCTATCTCTTCCTGCAGAATCCCTGGTACGACCGCCGCGAGCTGTACGGCGAAGGCGGCAAGGACTATCGGGACAATCACAAGCGCTTCGCGCTGCTCGCCGCGGGAGCGCTGGAAGCGGCGCGGCAATGGAACTTCATCCCCGACGCCATCCACGCGCACGACTGGCAAGCCGCGCTGGTCCCGCTGATCGTCAAGCGCGGCTGGGCGGGACGACCCGCTCCCGTCCGCGCCCGCACGGTCTTCACCATCCACAACGTGGCCTATCAAGGCGTCTTCCCCCGAGAGGCCCTGTTCGAGCTCGACCTGCCCGTCGACCTCTTCAACGCCGACGCCCTCGAGTTCTACGGGAAGCTGAACCTCATGAAGGCGGGGCTGGTGTTCGCCGACAAGCTGACGACCGTCTCGCCCACCTACGCCCGCGAGATCGTCGAGAGCACCGAGACGGGAGCCGGGCTGGACGGGCTCTTGCGCCACCGGCGGGCCGATCTGACCGGGATCATGAACGGCGTCGATTACGACCGATGGAGCCCGGACAAGGACCCGCAGATTCCGCAGCGGTATTCCTCCGAGGATCTCTCCGGCAAGGCGGTGTGCAAGGCCGAGCTGCAGCAAGAGCTGGGGCTCGAGCAGCAGCCGGGGCCGATGCTCTGCGCGGCGATCGGCCGGCTGGCGCACCAGAAGGGCTACGACATCCTCGCCCAGGCCGCGCCGGGGATGATGGATCGCGGCATACAGCTCGCGCTGCTCGGGACCGGGGACACGCCGCTCGAGGAGGAGTTCGCGGCGCTGGCGATGAAGTATCGGGGCCGCATCTCCGCCCAGCTGCGCTTCGACGACCGCTTGGCGCATCGGATCGAGGCCGGGGCGGACGTCTTCCTCATGCCTTCCCGGTTCGAGCCCTGTGGCCTCAACCAGCTCTACTCGCTCCGGTACGGAACGCTCCCCCTGGTCCACGCCGTCGGGGGCCTGGCGGACAGCATCAGCGAGGGACCCAAGGGGTGGGGGTTCCGGTTCGAGCAGGAGAGCCCTCCGGCCCTGCTGGACGCCCTCGATCGGGCCCTGGCGCTCTGGCGCGACAAGGCGGGCTGGCGGGCCGCCCAGCAGCGGGCGATGGCGCGCGACCATTCCTGGGACCGGGCAGCCGAGCAGTACGAGGCGCTCTACCGGGCATAGGGCAGGCCTCCGGCGAGGGACCAGACCGGGCACCGGGATCGCCGCGGCGGGGGCTTGCGCCGCGGCGGGGGGCTTGCGCCGCCGCGGGCGGGAAGGTACACTCCTGATTGAAATTGAGACGCATTCTCAATTTCACCCGGGAGGCCCGTTGATCCTCTGCATCTGCCAGTCCGTCACCGACCGCGAAGTCGACGCCGCCATCCGTGGCGGCGCGCACTCCCTGGCGGCGGTGTCGCGCGCCTGCGGCGCCGGAACGGACTGCGGCTGCTGCCGCCGGATGATCGAGCGCCGGATCGACAGCGCCTGCGGCAACGACTGCGCCGATTGTCCTCGACGGCAGCCTGAGCTAGCTTCCGCGGCCGCTGTCTGAAGGCGAAGGCCGGGGAGGTCGGGCATGAAGGGCGACAAGAACCTCGTCACGCTGCTCAACGACGTGCTGACGGCCGAGCTGACCGCGGTCAACCAGTACTTCCTCCACGCGCGCCTCTGTCACCACTGGGGATACGCGAAGCTCTACGAGAGGGTCCGCAAGGAGAGCATCGAGGAGATGAAGCACGCGGACGAGCTGATCGACCGGATCCTGTACCTGGAGGGCCTTCCGAACCTGCAGCGGTACGGCAAGGTCAACGTCGGGCAAACGGTGCCGGAACAGTTCAAGCTCGACCTGGAGGTCGAGTACGAGGCCGTGAAGCGGTTCAACGACGGCATCGAATCCTGCCGCGCGGCCGGCGACAACGGCACCCGCGAGATGCTCGAGCGCATGCTCCGCGAGGAGGAAGCGCACGTGGACTGGCTGGAGACCCAGCAGGAGTCGATCAAGCAGATCGGGGTGGAGCGCTACCTGTCCGAGCAGCTCAAGTAGCGATGCGTCGCGAGCCTCTCTTCTAGACGCGGGTCTCCTTGGGGAGCTGCGAGAGGTACTCCTCGACGAGCTGCTTCTGCTTGCCCTCGTCCATGTTCATCTGGACGAGCCGATTCGCCGCCTCGATGGCGATGTCCACCGCCTGGGCGCGCAGCTCGGCCAGCGCCTGCCGCTTCTCCTCGCCGATGGTCTTGCGCGCAGCCGCGAGCAGCTGCTCGCTCTCCTTCTTCGCCGCTGCCATCAGCTCGGCCTTGGCGGCGGCCACTTCCTGCTGGTTCTTGCGGATCAGCTGCGCCGACTCCTCCCGGGCCCGCTCGAGGGCCGCCTGCATCTCGGCCCTCGCCTTCTCGGCCTCCGCCCGCTCCTTCTTCGCCGACTCGATGGCGTCCGCGATGGTCTTCTCGCGGGTCTCGATCATCTGGAGGATGGGCCCCCAGGCGAACTTGCCGAGCACCACGATGAGCAAGGCGAAGGTGACCGCGGTCCAGAGGCTGAGGGCGAAGTTGACGTCGGTGAGGCTGGCGGCAAGAAGCATCTGGATTCCTCCGTGAGGCGGGGGCCTTGTACCACAGGCCCCCGCCAGGATCGCGTCCTACGGGCCCGAGCAGGACGATGATCGCGCTCAGGCGCAGCCGTAAAGCCGCCTTCGGCGGCAGCGGCTGATGCGGGTCAGACCTTGACGGCGAGAATGATGCAGACCACCTCGGCGAAGAGGGTGACGCCTTCGATCAGCGCCGCCGCGATGATCATCGAGGTGCGGATGTCGCCGCCGGCGGAAGGCTGGCGGGCGGTCCCCTCCATGGCTGCCGCGGCGAGCCGGCCGATCCCGAATCCGGCGCCGAGGACGGCGAGCCCGGCGCCGAATCCCGCAGCGAGGTACCCAAGCGAGAACGGGTTCATCGTTCGTTCCTCCCACTCCATGAATGCCCTGAGCCTCGGCGGCGAGGAGTGGCATGTTGTCGCGGGGTATGGACCCGAGGCCGCCAGAAGCCCAGCCCGCGATGCGGCGAAGACCAGGAACACATCTCACAACCAACTACGACACGATCAAGCTCAGGCGTAGCCGCTAAGCCGCCTTCGGCGGCCGCGGCTAATGCGCGTGCTGCGTCATCCCGATGAACAGCGCGGAAAGCATGGTGAAGACGTAGGCCTGCACCAGCCCGACAAACAGCTCCAGCATGAAGATGCCCAGCGCGAAGGCGACGCTGACCGGCGCCACGTAGACGGAGAGGAACAGCGTCAGCGCGATGAGGAAGAAGATGACGATGTGCCCCGCCACCATGTTGGCGAAGAGGCGGACCGTCAGCGCGAAGGGCTTGGTGAACAGGCCGAAGAACTCGATCACGAACATCAGGGGCCAGAGGGCAACCGGGACGCCCGACGGCACCAGGTGCTTCCAGTAGCCGACCACGCCCTGCGCCCGCATCCCGGCGATCTGGGTGAGCACGAAGGTGAAGAGCGCCAGCACCACCGTGACCGAGACGTTGCCGGTCGCCGTGGACACCCCGGGGAACCCGCCGATGGCCGGAATGGGCAAGAGCCCGGTGAGGTTCATGAACAGGATGAAGAAGAATGCCGAGCAGAGGTACGGCGTGTAGAGGTTCGCGTGGTGCCCGATGTTCTTCACCGAGATCTCGTCCCGGATGAAGAGCACGAACGTCTCCAGCAGGTTGTAGCCGCCCTTGGGGATCAGGGCCCGCTTGCGGGTGGCAAGGCCGACGACGATCAGGAGGATGCCGGCCGCCAGCCACATGTTGATGACGTGCTTGGTGATGTCGAGGCGGATGTAGCGGTTGCCTGCCCAGAAGCCGAGGGGAACGACCACTTCGTCCTCGACGTGCTCGAAGATGTGCTCCGCGATCCCACCTTTGTGCTCCGCGGCACCCCGGTCGTGCTCGGTCTTGTGCGCGCCGGTCGCGACTTCCTGGTGACCCAGGGTGGCGCCGTGCTCGCTGGCTGCCGGACGGGACGCCTCCGGCACGCGTTGCCGTTGGTGCTCGGGCTGCGCCTCGGCGACGAGGAGCATCGCCAGGATCGCGATCATCGGATGACTCCTTGCGGCCGCGAGCTCGATCCCACGAACAGCACCTCGATCACCTGGGTCGCCGCATAGACGATGAAGAAGGCGGCGACGTACACCAGCGCCAGCTTGCCGCGCGCTCCGGAAGCGAGCAGCCCCGCTGCCACCAGCGCGGCGCGACAGAAAAATCCGATGGAAAATCCAGTCAGTACGCCGTTGACGCCCTTTCCTGCCGCCCGCGCCAGCGCGGCGAAGGCGCAGAGGGCCCCCAGCGCGGCCGCCCCCGCGCCGTAGACCGCTGGTCCTTTCGCGGGCTCGGGGAGCGAGAGGGCGACACCGACTCCGGCGAGGCACGCCAGGGCGCTGGCGACGGCAAAAGGACGCGTCCTGCTGCGGTTCTCGTTCACTTCGGCCCCTTGCTCAGGTGCATCAGGATCTTGAAGAAGAGATAGAAACCGAGCCCGATGCCGAAGAGCGCTCCACCCACCAGAAGCCAAGGACCCGTCCCCAGCTTCTTGTCCAACCACCAGCCGGCGAGGGTCCCCACCCCGACCGCGCCGGCAAGCTGCCAGCTGGCGTCGATGTAGGGGCCGGCCTTCCGGTACGAAGACGCAATCTCTTCGCCGATCCCTTCCGGTCGGTCGTCCTGTTCCTTGCCGGCCACGCGCCCCATCCGCAAAAAAGCAGCGCCCTGTAGCACGCTCCCGGAGTGACAGTCAAACGCGCCATGTTATGCTGCTTGCTCGTGCTTCGGCCTTCCGACAACCTGCTCAGCAGCTCGCGCGCCACCCACCGCGCCAGCCTGCGCGCCGAGCGCCTGAGAGCGCTCTGGCATCTCGGCCGCGCGCTCAAGACCCTGATCTCCGGCCTGGTGCGGGCGCTGACCGATCTGGTCCTCCTGGTCGGTCTGCCCTTCGCGTATCTCGCCGGCACCTATCTCGCGCTCGATCTTCCGGCGCGATGGATCGGTCACCGCGATGCCTACGGCCGCTGGGGACTGCTGCTCTTTGCCGCTGCCGTCGCCATCTGCTGGGTGGGCGTCCTCCGGGCCAAGCGCGACGCGCCCCCGATCGCTCCCGTCCGTCCGCGGTTCGCCAAGGTGATGTTCGGCTTGTCCTGGGTCGCAGCCCTCCTCTGCACCATCGGCGACCTGGCCTCCTAGGCGCGGCCACCGAAAGGTGGCTTGGCGCCTACGCTTGAGCGTGATCACTCCGCGGTCGGTGATCAGATCTGTTCTAGGCCAGACCCGCGAGCGCGCTCCGGAACGCCAGGACGGTCTGGTCGATCTCCTGCGGACCGTGCGTGCTGGAGAGGAACGCCGTCTCGAATTGGGATGCCGGCAGGTACACGCCGCGCTCGAGCATCGCCCGGTGCAGCTTGCCGAATCGAGCCAGGTCCGACTTCTTCGCGGTCGGGTAGTCGTACACCTCGCCGGGCGCGAAGAAGCAGGTCCACATCGACCCGATCTGGTTGACCCGGGCCGCAACGCCCGCCCGGCGCAACTCTTCGCGGATGCGCGCGCAGAGATCCTCGGTGCGCCGCTCCACGGACTCGACGAACCCCGGCTGCGACACCAGGTCCAGCATGGCGCTCCCGGCAGCCATCGCCAGCGGGTTCCCGGAGAGCGTACCTGCCTGGTAGATGGGCCCGTCTGGTGCCACCTGCCCCATCACGTCCTCGCGGCCGCCGTAGGCGCCGACCGGCAGGCCACCGCCGATCACCTTGCCCAGGCAGGTGAGGTCGGGCTCGATGCCGAAACGCTGCTGGGCTCCGCCGCGCGCCACGCGGAATCCGGTCATCACCTCGTCGCAGATGAAGAGCGCGCCCGCCCTTCGCGTCTCTTCCCGCACGGTCTCGAGGAAACCGGGCCGCGGCAACAGGACGCCCATGTTTCCGACGACCGGCTCCACGATCGCGGCCGCGGTCTCCCGTCCCAAAGACCCCCGGAAGTGATCCTTCACCGCCGCCGGGTCGTTGTACGGAAGCACGGTGGTGAGCGCGGCCACCGCCTTGGGCACCCCGGGCGAATCCGGCAGCCCCAACGTCTCCACGCCGGAGCCGGCGCGCACCAGCAGCGCATCGGTCGCGCCGTGGAAGCAGCCCTCGAACTTCACGATCCGCTCCCGGCCGGTGAACCCGCGCGCCACGCGGAGTGCCGACTGCGTCGCTTCGGTGCCGGAATTCACGAAGCGCAGCTTGCGGATCGAGGGCACCAGCGCGCGGACCTTCTCGGCCAGCACGCTCTCGCGGACGGTGGGAGCGCCGAAGCTCGTGCCCGACGCGGCCGCCTCGCGGATGGCGTCGACGATGCGGGGATGGGCATGCCCGGCCAGCAGCGGACCCCAGGAGAGGACGTAGTCGACGTATCCGTTGCCGTCTTCGTCGAAGAGGCGCGCTCCCTCCCCGCGCGCGATGAAGATCGGCTCGCCTCCCACCGCTTTGAACGCGCGCACGGGCGAGTTGACGCCACCCGGAAAGAGGGCTCTTGCCCGCGCATGCTCCCGCCGCGACTTTTCCGTGTTCAAGGACGACATGAGGGGCGGGTTTAGCGCCCCTGCCGTCCACCGTAAAGCGCGTCGAAAGAAGCGGGCTGCTACTGCTGCGGCGCGCGGCGCTGCGCGTAGCCGCGATCCCAGACCGCCGACAGGTTGCGCGGATTGACCGGGTTGAACCGCTGCAGGCGCCGCTCGGCGCGCTCCAGCGCGAACTGCACTGCGTCAGGGGAGTCGTGCTGGGGGAGCGCGGCGGTATACGCCTTCACCGCGGCTTCGTCGTTCCCGATCTCGGCGAGGCAATTGCCCTTCTCGAACAGCGCCTCGGCGCCCTTCTGCGTGCCGTGGTACTTGCGCTCCACTGCGTCGTAAGCGGCGATCGCGTCCTGGTGTCTGCCGGAGAGGTGGTAGGTCGACGCGGAGAGCAGGGCCGCCGCGGGAGCCAGCGGCGATTTGGGCCAGCGCCGCTGCAAGTCGAGGGCGGCGGCGCGGGCATCGTGGAACTGGCCTTGGTCGAGCAGCGCCCGCGCGATCTTCATCTGCGCTTTGTCCGCCCCGCGCCGGTCAGGGGCCGTGGCCACCTGGTCCCTCCAGGCCTCGATCGCGCCCTTGACGTTGCCGATGCGCATGTCCAGGTCGCCGAGACGCTCGCGGGCTTCGAAGGCTTCCGGTGAGGTGGGATAGCGCTTCACCAGCTCGCGATATTCGGAAGCGGCGCAGCGGGGGTCATCCAGGTACACGGCGCAGAGATCGCCCGCGAGCTTCAGCGCGCCGCGGCGGACCGCGTCCACCGTCTGGCCCTGCTCGTCGCGCAAGGTGAGCAAGAGGGCGCGCGCTTCCAGGAGCGACGTCTTGTGGTGGCCCGCCAGGGCGAGGTCCCGCGCGTGCTGCAGACGTGCCTGGGGCCGCCCGCAGGCGGCGAGCATCAGCGCGAGGGTCGCGGCGAAGAGCGTTCGGGTCACGAAGAATGCGGTACCACCCCGGCCGACGCACCGCAACGCAGGAATCGTGGCCCGGGGTGGAGCGGTGTAGGTGGATCAGCGCCGCCTTGCGGGAGCGCCCAGCGCCACGGCGTGGCCAAAGGCGTCGGTCCAGAAGATCGCGCCGTTCGCGATCGACGGGCCCGCGAAAGTTGCGACCGCTCCGGGGAACTGGCGCAGCAAACCGAGGTTCGATGCCTCGAGGATCTCCAGCCAGCTCGCGCTCCCGTCCGGCGTGCTCGACTCGACCGCGAGGATCTCGCCCGCGATCGCGACCGGCGCGATGACGTACCCGGGCGTGAAGTGTCGCCAGAGAACGCGGCCCGTCGACGGCTCGAAGGCGACGACGGAGCCCGGCTCGCCGGAGGGAGTCCGCCCGCCCGCCGCGTAGAGAACGCCGTGCGCGACAGCAGGAGTGGAGATGCTGCCCCAGCCGCCGGTCGGATCTCCGCCCACGCCGGGATTCTGCGGGTCGATCACCGCGATCGGATAGGTCCAGACCGGCCCCTTCGAGAACGCGTCGCGCCGCAGCACGTACAGGTTGCCGTCCTTGCTCGTCGCCGCCACGAGCTTCATCCCGCCGGAATCGACGAGCGCGGGCGAGCTCCCGAAGTCCGCGTTCTCCAGCGGCGTCGGGTTCTGCCAGTGATCGAGGACTTCGAGCGTGCGGGGATCGAGGGCGAGGAACGCCTGTGCGTAGGGCTCCGCGCTCGCCGGACCGATGCGGTTTCCGGTGGTCGCGTAGATGCGGTTCTCGTCTTCCGCGACGGAGATGCTGCTCC
>Ga0070708_100001356_pt1 | contig 18679 bp, 11 predicted proteins | sample KBSK5503metaG_FD_65469 | JGI IMG/M metagenome (GOLD analysis project Ga0070708, IMG submission 65469) | Corn, switchgrass and miscanthus rhizosphere microbial communities from Kellogg Biological Station, Michigan, USA - KBS K5-50-3 metaG | ecosystem: Host-associated > Plants > Roots >... | reverse complement strand
GGTGAGTTTCTCATCAGCGTCGGCGGCAAAGAGCCGGGCTTTGCTGGTCGAGCTGATGCAAACACTACGGATGTGGTTACTGCCCGCTTTGTTGTCACGGGAAAAGTCACCGCAATTGAGGACTAAAATCATTGGTCATATATCATTTGACATTTCTCATTTGTCGTTGGCTTCAACCTCGAAACAACTTGACCCTGAGGTAGGCCTGAACGGAGAGTTCCATAGAGACCAACTGCTCTTAAATGGACAAATGAAAAATGTCAAATGATATATGACCAATTATGACCAATAATTGCTTTTTCAGTCAGTCTCTATCGCCTGTGGCGCTAACGTGACGGTTCTCCTACTTCTTGCAGCATACCAGCCAACAGAAACACCAGAGGCGCATTCCAGTTGATGGCCACTTCATTTGAGGCATAGCTTTCCTGCTCATCAAGGTACATCTTTGCCGGTGGTAGATTCGGTAGCTTGCTCATCGCGGCATCCTGACGATTTCGATTTGGACCACCCGAGAGTAGTCCAGGCCAGGGCTCAGAGTTTTTGTCGGCCGCGCTTGGCCGGTGATGAGGATGACGAAAGGGGTTCTCGCCAAGTTGCGTGACCCATGAAATCGAAAATGTGTTCCGGCCCAGTAAGTAGTGGAGATTCTCTGCCGCTGTTTCAACATAATGCGCATCCGGCCGAATGGCATTTGCCACCAGAAGCAGCATGCCATAGTTAGCGGCAACACCATTCGATCCCCAACCGAAGTCGTTCGTTGTCATGCTAATGCGATATCCGTTGTGGTTGGTGCGAGCGACAATCTCGTCAGCTGCTTTCTTTGTCGCTTCACGGATAGCAATAGTCGCGTCCTGGTTCTTGCCACCTCCGAGGACATACGTCCACAGCCCCAGAGGCGCTACGCGAGGCCATGAAGGCGGTCCAACGGGCCGAAGCTCCGCCACAAACGGTCCATAGTGAGCAAGAAAATAGTTTTCGTATTGCTCTTTTGCCGTCGTTCGCCACAGTTCAGCAGATGCCCACAAGAGCTCGTCGCTGCAGTTGTTGTCACCGTAGCCTCCTGTTATCACGCCAGGCGAATTGCGGAAGGTAGCGTCGGGAAACTTCTGAAGCCAGACCCACGCCTTCTCGGCTGCCTCCAGACACTTCCGGGCGTAGGCAGCGTCAAACGGCTGGTATGCTCGAGCGGCAATTGACATCACTGCAGCGAAGTCCGCAGTAGCACAGGAACTCTTGTAAGGTTCTTTGTTTGTGCCAATGACGTAGCTGATCGAGCTATCGACTTCGGGCATGACGAACGGAGCGAACTTTTCGCTTGTTTGTTTGTGCCAGACACCGCCGTCCGCATCCTGCATAGTAAGCATCCAATCGAGATTCCAACGAACTTCGTTCAATATATCGGGCGTGCCGTTGCCTGATTCCGGGATGTTTAGATTGATGCTTTTAATTCGCGCGCCGAAGATTTCCCAGGTCCATAGGAGCGTGCCGGTCGAGATGCCGGAGTTCACGACATAGCGTCCGTAATCACCGGCGTCGTGCCAACCACACGCTGACTCGCGTGGGCCGCTTTTTCCCGATGACTGGTGATATGCGCCCACAAGGTGACAGGCCGCATGCTTGTATCCGGGAAATTCCGGACCAAGGTCAACCGCGGTGCCACATCGTTGTCCATAGAATGCTCGCATGGTCAAATAGAAGGCTCGCGCATAAACGTTTGGACCAATCGTGAAGTCCCAACTTCTGCCTACGCCCGGAACCTGGAGATAATAAGTGTCGTTCTTTGCCAGCGATGTGAAGTCCGCCGTCTGTATGCGCTCGCCCGTGTCAGAATCATCATCTGGCGCCGTCAGCTTGCCTTGAAAGACGACCGAATCATCTTGCTTGCGGCGCACCGTGAAGTCATGTGCCGGATTCGCTGAGACCACAAAAGCTATTTTCGGAGCAAAGGAAAGGTAGCCCACCTGGTCCACCTTGATCTGATTCGTAGGACCGGCGGCGATGTTTGAAAAGAATGCCAGCAATAACAGGAGCAGCGATTTCATCACATGTTCGGAGTGCGGGGAATTTCCCAAGCCCCGGATTGCGCTGAGCGAAAGATGGCGTCAATCACAGCCATGTTTGAGATCGCATCCGTCAAAGGAATTGGCTGCTCGCGATCTTCAATAATGGCCCGCGAGAAAAGGTCTCCCTGAATGGTGTATTGATCGCAGATCGGAAACTCTTTAGTCTCAGTCGAGGTGCCGAAAAGATCGGAACCGTCATCGATGAATATTCGGGTGGGCCGATCTCCCGGCGCGTTAAAGGGAACTTCTACTTCGATTCGTCCCTGAGTACCAAAGATCTGCATTCGTTGATAGGGCACCAACTGCGTACTGCAAGTAAAGATTGACTGACCTCGAGGAAACTCAAGAATCACTGACGAAAGCCTGTCAACTCGCATTTTGGGATCGAGTTCGACTACTCCCATCACCCTGTTTGGTTCTTGTTCAAACAGAAAACGCGAGATGGTTACCGGGTAACATCCAATGTCCATCAAAGCGCCGCCTCCCAACTCCGGTTGATTGCGAATGTTTCGCTCGTCAGAATTGAAATAACTGAAAAAACCACTGATGGATCGCAGTTGTCCGATTCGTCCTGTCCTAATCAATTCGCGTGTGCCGAGCCATTGCGGGTGCGTGCGCACCATAAAAGCTTCCTGGATCTTCACGCCTGTTCGATCGCGGACTGCTAATAGCTGTAAAGCTTCTTCGCTGTTCAAAGCAATTGGTTTCTCGCAGAGTACGTCTTTCCCGGCTTCAGCCGCCGCAATTGACAAGGGTACATGCAGGTGGTTGGGAAGTGGATTATATATAACCTCGATACTCTCGTCGTCCAACAACTCCTCGTAGGATCCATATGCTTTCGGAATGCCAAGACGTTGGGCGACCTGGTTCGCTCTCTCTAAGTCTCTCGAAGAGATAGCCACTACTTCGCACCATTCGCCCCGTTGCATTGCTGGGATCACTTTACTAACCGCAATGTGTGCCGTGCTGAGAACTCCCCAGCGCAATTTTTTCATAAGCAGTCCTTCCGTCAGGCTATGGTTAGCACTTGTTGCAGCATCTGCGCGAACAGGCGCAAAGACCATGCCCCAAGTAGTAGTGTCCTAATTTATGTAGGGGGGCGTCCCTCCGTGGGCACCCCTTTTACGCGCCACTCGGGGCGCCCACGGCGGGACGCCCCCACATAAGTTAGGACACGGCCTCCCAAGTTGAAAGATTTTCGCCCCGCATATTTTTAGTGTAAAGTGCTATTCCCAGCAAGACTCGACCCTAGTGCAGTTTCCCAAGACCCCACTATGTAGTGCGTGAATGATAGGATACTCATACAATGTACCTTCGCCGGCTTGAAGTGGAGCGGCCTAATAGCAGATAAATTGTAGAATGAATAAATGTGGTGAAGTAGAGACCACGACCGCCGATGCGACGAGTTAATTTAAAGAGCGCTCAAATTGCACATTTTGGAATGATACGGGATATCAATCGCCAAATTGTGCTCAATTATGTTCGCGAGCGAGGGCCGATCTCGCGCGCTGAGATTGCTCGTGAGACACTGTTACAACGCTCCACCGTTTCGGTGATTGTCGACGCACTGGTGAGTGAAGGTGTAGTTGAAGAGATTGGCAAGGGTGAATCCACGGGCGGTCGCTGCCCTACGTTGCTCAGGTTGCGCGTTGGGCGTCCGGCGGTGATTGGTGTGGACATCTCTCCCACATACACGACCGTCGCCAGCAGCGACATCGCCGGGAGCGTTCTCGAGAAAAGGCAGTTTCTTACTGATCCTGATTTCGAAAAGACACTCAGCCGCGCGATTGAATTCGTGATCGAACTTGGCGCCAAAGGGTCCGGCAACATCGAAGGGGTTGGAGTTGTTTTACCCGGCCTGGTAGATCCGCTCAGCGGGAAGGCTCTTTATATTCCTTATTTTGATTGGCGCGATTTGGATGTTGAGCAACGTATCGCTTCGGCCACTGGGTTTCGCGTCATGATCGATAACGACGCCAATGCGTCAGCACTGGCGGAACTGTGGTTTGGTTCGCCTGAGGTAAGCGAAACTCGTGACTTTATTTTGGTTTTCGTCTCTGAAGGCCTGGGCACAGGAATTATTCTTGATCGCCAAATCTATCGCGGAGCAGCCGGTGCTGCGGGAGAGTTTGGTCATATGATTATCGGGCAGGAAGCGCCGGTGGCGTGTTCCTGCGGAAGTTATGACTGCTGGGAGGCGTTTGCATCCGGGCGCGCGACAGTGGCGCGCTATAATCGACTTATTTCGCAGACGGATAATGCTCCGCAATTGACGTTCGAAGACTTGATCGAACGCGCGCTGCAGGGCGAAGCCGAGGCACAGACTGCGCTGCTGGAGACGGCGCAGAATCTAAGTATAGGCATCTCAAACTTGATCGTCGGCTTTAGTCCGGAGCTGATCATTATCGGGGGGCCGATTGCCCGGGCTTGGCCGTTGTTCTCGGATGTTCTCAGTCAGATAGTACAGAGAAGCGTCAGGCGGGGGCTGCCTTCCGCTCGCATTATTGCGTCCACGCTGGGAGAACGGACCACATTAATGGGCGCTCTAAGCCTCGTGCTGAGCGTGAAATTTACATGCGATGTGGTTTCCACACACGTTACCAGCTTCGCATGAAGCAATCGGAACGGTAACGATGATAGGCCTTGTGCGCGGAGGTTCACGTTAAGTACTTCGTAACCGATATCTCCTTGACCGAGAGCATCAAATGTGAAACTCCGCGGGGCAAGCCCGAGGCACCTCCTTAGACTATGTAGCTTTCTGATAGCTAAGAGCGTGACTCTTCACGGCACAAAGCCGTGGCATCGTTTTGCTTTTCACACAAGCTCTACTGCCCGCCGTTCTGTAAAGATCGCTCTCGTAGCTCCCGATAGAACTCCTGCATTACGTAAAAGGCTTTCTTCTTTTCTCCTCGACTGGAGAGCAGACCCTTGCGGTTGTAGTAGTCCTGAATCTGCGGCAAGAGCCGGCGCGGGGAGCGAAAGTCCATCAAGATCCAGGGCGCCGTGCCGCGCAGAAACGAAATTCTTTTCAACATCGCGATTTGATGCCGGTACAAATTCTCCTGGTACTCTTCCGTCCACCTTGTCAGATCGTCACCGTGCCTTCCGTACTGGGCTTCGCCCCCGAACTCGCTCATTACCACTGGCTTTTGATAATGCGTCTTCCACTCCATGTTGTCGGCCTTACTGGGTAAACCATCGTACCACCCGATGTACTCGTTGCAGCCCACGACATCGAGATACTCACTCAACGGATCGTCAATAACTTTCGTCGTCTGTCCTTCGTAGTGATTCAACATTGCCGCGGTGACCAGGCGCGTCGGGTCGAGAGTTCGCGTCAGGTCGGCGAGTTTGCTGATGAATGACAGGCGCGCCTCGCCTTGCGGGGTTTCGTTTGCCATGGACCAAAGTATGATCGCGCTCCGGTTTCTGTCGCGCGCGATCATCTCAGTCAACTGGTTCTGCGCGTTTGCCAGGGTAACCGGATTATCCCACTGAATACCCCAGTAAACCGGAATCTCGGACCACACCATCAGTACCAGGCGATCCGCTTCGCGTATCATGAACTCATTGTGTGGATAGTGGGCGAGGCGAACGAAGTTGCATCCCAACTCTTTAGCCCAACCAAGCAATATCCGCGCATCTTCCTGACTGAAACTTCGTCCTCCGCGTATCGGGGCCTCTTCGTGAATACACACACCTCTCAGAAAGATCGGCCTGCCGTTGAGTAAGATATCCGGTCCCTTAACTTCAATGTTTCGAAAACCGATTTGATCTCGGACTGCGTCGTTTGCCGTCGAAATGATCACTTCATAAAGCTTCGGTTGTTGTGGTGACCACAGTGTGAGGTTGGCGTTAAGGTCGATTGTGGCAGTTCCGTTTGCGTCGGTCTCGAAAGTATTATCAATCTTAGCTTCCGGTATTTGAATTCTGATCTTTTGCGCCGCCTGTTCTCCGTTGAGTTTCACCCATCCCGCAATCCGATTGTTGGCGCTCTTGCGAAGTTGAATGAAATAGTCCTGCACGAAAGTTTGCGGCACCTCGATCAGCATTACCTGCCGCGTTAGGCCGCCGTAGTTCCACCAGTCAGTCATCACTGTCGGTACGGCTTCCCACGAGCGTTTGTTATCGACTTTGACAATCAGTGAATTGTCTTTTTCATGAAGCAGATTGGTAATCTCAAAATTGAATGGGGTGAAACCACCTTCGTGGCGACCTACCTTGGAGCCGTTCAGATAAACGTCCGCGAGGTAATTGGCTGCACCGAAATAGACAAACACGCGACTGTTGGCGGGTCGCCGATAATCGAAGGATTTCTTATACCAGATGGCTCCCTCGTAAAAGAAGAGTCGCTCCCGTTGGCTATTCCAGTCGCCGGGAACGCTGAGCGATTCCGAAGCGTCGAAGTTGTATTCGACAAATTCGCTTTTGCTTTTTGGCTGTGCGTCTTTGAAGAAACCGTTGTTGGAACTGCCGGTATCGTAAGGATCGACTATGACTTTCCATTGTCCATCCAGACTGACCGCAGTCCGGCCGCCGACATTTTGGATTAAGCCAGTCTGTTGTCCAGTGGCGTCGACCGCAACTGTTAGTAACGCAATCAGAATCAGAAACGTTTTCATTGTTCACTCCAGTCAGCGTGTGCTTGTTGTAATTATCAGGCGTTGTAAGCACCAGCGCGCCGAATTCTGCATCGGCCGCGCGCGCCGGATTGCGTGAGTAATTGCCGTTATTCCACCCGCGATCGTTCATGATCGCGTCCACCTGCGCCCGCCAAAGGATGAGATCATACCGAGCCAGTATTTCGAGTCGTCAACCAGTTTGCCTGGGCGTTTCATTGCGGAGTCTTTTCTCATTTTCTTCGTTAGCCGGAAGGTGACCAAAATGGCCGCCGGGTGGCTACACAAAGTCAGAACCGGGAGCCGTAGCGACCGGGTCGAAACGCATGCGCATTCCTTCGTTTTCTCCAATAAGGCCAGACTCTTGTAATGACCGCCGTAGTCGAGCATCTCGGAAACGACCCGGTCGCTACCGCTCCCGGTGCTGACTTGTACACCCCCGCAGTAGCTTATCCTAGCCCATCCGCATTTTCACGCAGTCTTCTAAGGGCGCGTTGTGAATGAGAAACTGAACCACTGCCGACACGTGATGCCTAGCTAATGTTTTACAAGAAACGTGCTCGAGGTCCGCAGAGTTATCTATTCGGCGCTTTCGGACATCCGTGATATATAGTTCGCTCGCTCCTCAAAACACTTTTTACTTCAATTCCCGTGTTCCATCGCGCAAATATGAAACGCAAAATCGATCGCCGCAAGTTTCTGAAGCAAAGTGCGCTAGCCGGCGCCGTCTTACCTATTAGACTTCGCGGAGACTATCTGGACGGATTATTGCGCGTCGCTTCGAAAGATGGCCCGACAGCTCCAAGACCGCTGGTGTTGTGGTACGACAAACCCGCCAGCCAGTGGGTTGAAGCGCTTCCCGTCGGGAACGGGCGATTGGGGGCTATGGTCTTTGGTGGCACTGCCAACGAGCGCCTGCAACTGAACGACGACACGTTGTATGCGGGTGGACCATACGATCCGAATAATCCGGAAGCCCGGCAGGCACTACCCGAAGCACGACAGCTGATCTTTTCGGGTAAATACAAGGAAGCCAGCGATCTGATTGGCAAACGGATGATGGCCCATCCGATCAAGCAAATGCCTTATGAACCCGTGGGCGATTTACTACTGGCATTCTCCGGCCACGACCGCGTGTCGGACTTTCGCCGCGAGTTAGACCTCGATACAGCAATTGCCACGGTCACCTATAACGTCTTGGGTATAAAATTCACCCGCGAGATTTTCTCCAGTCCCTTGGACCAAGTGATTGTGGTCAGTTTAGTTGCCGGTCGTCCCGGTCAAATTACCTTCGATGCAACCATGGCGACACCGCAGCAAGCAACCGTTGAGTCGACGGCCGACGCGACTTTAGTCATGCGCGGTCGCAACGGAGATGCTTTTGGCATCAAGGGAGCATTGAAGTTTGAGGCGCGCGTCCGCGTGCTGGCACAAGGCGGAAAAATAGTCGCCGGGAAAGAACGCATATCTGTTAGCAACGCGGACAGCGTGACGATTCTGATCGCGGCTGCCACAAGTTACAGGAATTACAAAGATATAAGTGGTGACCCCGAACAGCTGACGAAAGATTATTTGGCAAGGGCGGCGGGCAAGCGATTTGAGCAGTTGCGCGCTGCTCACGTGCGAGAACATCAACGCCTGTTTCGCCGTGTTGAGCTCGATCTCGGGATGAGCGAGGCAGCGAGTTTGCCTACCGATCAACGGCCTCTGAAGTTTCTCGACGGTAGCGACCCGCAACTGGCGGAGTTGTACTTTCAATATGGCCGGTATCTCTTGATCTCGTGTTCGCGGCCCGGCAGCCAGCCAGCTAACTTGCAAGGACTATGGAACGACCTGATGACGCCGCCATGGGAATGCAAGTACACAATCAATATCAACACGGAGATGAACTACTGGCCAGCGGAAACCGCGAACCTGTCGGAGTGTCATGAGCCTTTGACTCGGATGGTGACTGAACTGGTAGAAAACGGAAGTCACACCGCGCAGGAGCAATATGGAGCGAGCGGCTGGGTGTGTCATCACAACACCGATCTCTGGCGTGCCACCGCTCCCATTGATGGTCCATTGTGGGGATTCTGGCCAACCGGCGGGGCCTGGTTGTGTACGCATCTCTGGAATCATTATGAGTTTACTGGGGATAAGAGATTTCTGCAGCGCGCATATCCGGTAATGAAAGGTGCCGCGCAGTTTTTTCTCGACACGCTGGTCGAAGAGCCGAAGCATAAATGGCTCGTTACATGTCCTTCAATCTCGCCTGAGAATAAGCATCCGGGCGGCGTTGCGATCTGCGCTGGGCCAACAATGGACATGCAGATCCTGCGAGATCTCTTCGCGCAGTGCGTCAAGTCGGCTCAGCTGTTAGAAATCGATCGAGATTTCAGTGCGCAGCTTGCCTCAGCACGCGCGCGTCTGGCGCCCATGCAGATTGGCGAGGCTGGTCAATTACAAGAGTGGCTTGAGGATTGGGACCTTGAAGCGCCCGAGCGCCAGCACCGTCACGCGTCGCATCTTTATGGTTTGTTTCCCAGCAACCAAATAACTTTACGCGAAACGCCTGATCTCTTTGCTGCGGCCCGGAAAACATTAGAACTGCGAGGAGACGTGGGCACGGGCTGGAGCCTGGCGTGGAAGATCAATTTCTGGGCGAGGCTATTGGACGGCGATCATGCCTATCTGCTGCTGCGGGGAGCGTTGACGCCGATCTATGTGAAAGACATCCGGTATAACGGCGGTGGCGGTGTGTATCCCAATCTGTTTGACGCGCATCCACCCTTCCAGATCGACGGTAATTTTGGAGCTACCTCCGGGATTGCGGAGATGCTTCTGCAGTCGCATAACGGCGAGATTCATTTGCTGCCGGCGCTGCCGAAGGCATGGCCGAACGGAAGCGTCAAGGGATTGAGAGTGAGAGGTGGCTTTGAAGTCGACATTGCCTGGCAACAAGGTAAACTTAAAGCCGGAACAATCAAGAGTGTTTGGGGCACTGAGTTCAAAGTGCGCTATGGACCAAGTGTTGTAACTCTTCGTCTGAGACCAGGCAGATCGTTGAGACTCGATAAGGACCTTCAACCCACGTCTCAAGTCTGAATGCCACTCCAGCTAAACCGAATCACTCAACGCCCGTAACCTCACAGGTTGGGAAGGTGGGCCTTGTCCCCGCCTCAAGTTTGAATGCCACTCACAATTAACTAAATCACTCAGCCAAGACTACTCAACCTCATGGTCAAGTTTCTTGGCTTCAAAGGTTCTGAGTCTTGATTTATTCATTTGATGATGAGTGGCATTCAACCTCGGGCGGGGACAGGGTCCAACTTCCTAACCTGAGAGGTTACTAAGTTGAGAGGACCTGTCTGATAATGGATGGCATTCAAAGTTTAGTGATATAGCACCACGCGACTGATTTGAGCATCGGTGCGGAAAACAATCTTAAAAAACAATGAGTCGACCGGGATAGCGGTGAGTTCGTACTTAACCGGCAGTTTGTACCCGTAAGGATTCACCTCGGTGGGGAACCGGCTGACCTTGGGTTCAACTTTCACGAAATCCTTGCCGTCGCGTGAAGTGTAAAATTCGAAGTCGACCTGCGCAGCTTCCATAAAAGTTAAAACGCTTGCGGAATGTATAGGTTGAAGCGTTCGATACGTGATCGCCGCCGAGAAAATATGAATCGAGGTTCTTCGAAGCGCGGCGAGTGACGTAGATTCCCACTCCGATCATTGCGACGAAATAGAAAATCAGGACCGCAAGATCCAGAGTACTCAATCGCATGTAGGTTTCCTCTTGTCTGAAGCTTCAGACGCGTTGAAGCAACGCACATAAGCGATCAGCGTGAGGATTTCGGTTTTGGTTAGCTTCTTGCCAAATGCTGGCATTTCTTTTTTTCCATTGGTAATGGATTGTGTCAGGCGCTCATTGTTCCGTCCCTTCCACCACTTCGCATCGGTAAAATCCGGCGGAAACAACATGTCTCCCAGAACTGTGTCGCCTTTACCGTCCGCGCCATGGCAGCGTGAGCACTGCTCCTTGAAGGTTGTTTTTGCCTGAGCACGCTGTTCGGAGGAGACCGCAAGCGAATTTTGCGGTTCACTTTTTTCCTGAGCGGAAGCGGTGGTCCACTCCTTACCGAGGCTATATGAAAACGCAGAAAGATGCCACGGCCTTGAGCCGTGGAGGTTCGCGCTACCTGCTCCAGCAATCGCTAACTCATGGACCAAAAGCAGCAAACGTGAAACTCCACGGGGCAAGCCCGTGGCATCTCGCAAGATCCTTTGGCTTTCAGCGAGCAATGGGCGTGAGTCTCCACGGCTCAAGGCCGTGGCATCTGTCTGCGTTTTCACACAGCCTCTACCACTGGGCGTACCAACGACCTCCAGCGCCCCATGCAGCAGAAACGCGAGACCCATGCACAGGGCAGGCAGCAACACATGGGGTTTGATCGAGGTATTCATTTGAAATCATCTTTCAAATGCGTCAACCATCGATCGAATCTTGATCTTACTTCGAAGTTGGTCGGGTAACATTTTGTTGGGCGTACGATATTCCACTTCCATTTTTCGGCCGGGCAAGAGGTCAAAATAATTGTCGGAGAAAACGCCACCACCGTCTGGAACGTTCAGGTAAACAGCGCGTGCGAATTTGTCGGTAGTCAAACTTACTTTGAAACCCCCTTTTGTCAGCACTACGTCTGTCGTGATTCTCGGGGTGGGCATTAAGAGATTCTTGTATGGCGCAAAGAAGTACTCGTTGTTGGAGACCGGCTTTCCATCGACCAGCAGTTCACAAAGCAGGAATATTCTTTTCGTATCTTTACCTGACAATAACGAACTGACAGGAATACTGAGATAGGACTGGCTCTGCAATGCGGAAACCGTGACAGCCTTGTTCGTATTCATAAGTACTTGCCCGTCAAAATCGAGCAGGCTGACGTTCAGTTGCGCCTGAGCAGGCTTGATCAGATCCGAGACGACGTAGAAATTCAGATTCTGACCGTCGACGTGGGGAGTGATGAGCAAGTTGGAGTAAAACCGCCGTGCGTAAAACTGAAGGGCTTTCCAGCGGCCATAGTAATCAATGCTCGACCAGGAAGCGACGGGCCAGCAATCGTCGATCTGCCAGTAAAGCGATCCCATGTTATGCGGCATGATTCGTCGCAGGTGTTCAGCACCAATCTTGATACCTTCGGCTTGCAAAACCTGGCTGACGTAAAGAAATGATTCGAAGTCCTTCGGTTCCTGATACTCGCGCAACATGTATTCGCGAATCAGTTGATTGCCTCGCGGATGTTTCTGATGTGCGAGCATAACGGCCGATTGAATATTATGATCAGCAGGAGTCGTATAGCTGTTAACTGTCTCGATTTGAGGAAAGGACTGAAAACCAAATTCACTCATGAAGCGCGGTGTTTGCTTCTCGTAGTTTGCAAACGGTTCGGCGGCATGCCAGACGCCCCAGAAGTGTGTATCACCGCTCCTTAATGAATTGGGATCGTCAGCCAGTCCTCCATGAGGCGAACTGGGCCAATAGGGCCGAGATGGATCAAGCGCGGCACAAACCTCCGGTAGCACCCCATGAAAGATCTTCTGATAGTCTTCCCAGAGCGAAGCCGGAAGATTCTTTTTCCAGCCCCAGTTCATCCAGCCGGCCTCGATTTCGTTATTTCCGGCCCAGATGACGATGCTGGGATGGTTTCTCAGCCGTTTGACGTTATCAATTGCCTCGTAGCGCACGTTGTCCAGGAATTCCTGAGTACCGGGATACATGCTGCCGGCGAACATGAAATCGTGCCAGATGAGAATTCCCATCTCATCGCAGAGCTCGTAAAAATCGTTGCTCTCGTAAATGCCTCCACCCCATACGCGCAACATGTTCATGTTCGTATCACGAACCGACTCGAGCAATTGACTGTATTTCGCGCGGCTGACGCGGGTAGGGAAGCTATCAGCCGGAATCCAGTTACCCCCTTTCGCGAAAACAGGAACGCCGTTGATGATGAATGCAAAACTCTTCCCCTGTTCGTCCGCTATTTGTCTCAATTCGAGAGATCGTAGACCGGTGCGCGTTGAGAGTTGATCTACCAAAGCGTCATTGATCAGCAGGCGGGCCCTAAAGTTATACAGCGGATGAGATCCAAGTCCGTTGGGCCACCAGAGCAAAGGATGAGGAATCGTGAAGGCAACCGACAGACTGTTAGACCCGGGGACAAGTTTGACCTGCTTGCGAGTTATGACTGTTTTGGTTGCCGCGTTGTCAATAATCAATGTCGCCTCAGAGTCTGTCGCGGCTACAACGTCAACTTCGGCATTGAGTCTGGCAATATCGACGCTGACTTGTTCCTGCACAATATGCACATCAGCGACGCGCAATTGGTCCCAAGCGTCGATTCTGGCTGGCTTCCAGATGCCACACGTAACAAAACGCGGGCCCCAATCCCAGCCGAACTGGTACGCCGCTTTGCGCGTATAGGGGTAGGTTTTCTCGCCCTGGTCATTGGGTGAGGGCAATTGGTAATTCATCTTCGCCATAACGGGAAGAATCTCGTTGATCGGCGAGCGAAAGCGTATGCGTAACGTATTGACGCCAGGTTTCAGCGCCCGCTTGCAATCGACCCGCCATGTGCGAAACATGTTGTCCGTGTCAAGCAAGTGCTGGTCGTTGAGAAAGACTTTCGCGTAAGTATCGAGACCTTCAAACACAAGCTCGAGATGCTCACGACCCAGTAATTCCGGCTTAGCGGTGAACGTGGTTTGATACTCCCAATCAGTTTTGCCAATCCACTGCAGCTTTTGTTCGTTGTCACGATAGAAGGGATCGTCGATCAGCTTGTTCTGCAGCAGGTCGGTATGAACCGAGCCGGGAACGGTAGCCGGATGCCAATCTTCCTTGCCGACTTCGCGGAACTGCCAGCCGGAAAGCAGACTGACGCTGGTCTTTGCCATGGAATTGGGTTTCGCTTGGGAGTAGATAGGAACCGCGGCCATGAGAAGAAGGGAAACGCTCATGAGCGATGTGGCAATTGTTCTCATCGTCGGAACACTTTTCACTGACTGTAAGAAGATATTGTCGTTGGTCGACCGTCGCGCGTCTGGACCCGGTCGCCACCTAGACTGTATGAAAACGCGAATGGGCTAGGATAGGGTACTGGGCGGCTACACAAAGTCAGAACCGGGAGCCGTAGCAACCAGGTTGGAACGCATACACAATCGTTCCGGTTTTCCCAAAAGGATCTCATTTTGCAATGACCGACATAGCCGAGATCTCGGTAGCGACCGGGTCAAACGTGCTCAAGGCTCAAGATACGGTGGCAGCAACTCGTTCCATTGTCCACCCTGATCATATTCAACGACTAGATCTCATAAGCTGTTCGCGAAAACAATTCTTGAGTGGCACTCCAGATTGACCCGGTCGCTACCGCTCCCGGTTCTGACTTTGTGTAGCCTCCCGGGCGCCATATTGCACGCGGTTCTGTAATCGCCCGCCGCCCGCGTGGAAGCGTAACAAAAGCTGGCTTGTTGAGCCAGAATCATTGATGCTAGACTTGCGCGGCCACGTTAGAGATTTGTTGCTCCCCATAATTCTTCGCGGCTCTTGCTGATTCAGAGATTCCCGCGAAATCGATCTCAAGTACTCTATGCTCGGAAGTCTGCTCTTGATCTTGGTTGTGTTTGGCGTGCCTATCCAGGATGGCGCGGCGGTACGCCAGTCGGAAGCTGACTTTGCCCGCGGCGTGGCGTTGCAACGGCAGGGTGATTTGCAGCACGCGCGAGAAGCCTACGAGGCGGCGCTGCGTTCCGTCCCCAATCGTGCGGACGCTCTTTCGAATCTGGGCGTCATCTTCGCCCGGTTAGGTCAATACGGCGAAGCGATTAAATACTACAAAGAGGCGCTGGCGGTTGATGAGAAGCAATACGAGACCCGCCTGAATCTGGGCATCGCCTTTTACAAAACGGAAGAATTTGAATTGGCCCAGCGCGAACTTTCCCAGATCGCCGTCGCGCAACCGGATAATTATCAGGCTCGTCTGCTGCTCGGCGTGTGCGATTACCAGCTCAACAAGTTGAAGGAAGCGGTTGTCGAACTGGAGGCTGTCCATGATGCCCAACCCGACAACGTTGCCGCGGCCTATGCGTTGGGGAATGCGTATCTCGGACTCAATCAAGCTGAGAAAGCGGAGCCACTGGTCAGGAATGTGTTTCGTCAACTCAACTCGGCGGAAGCACACCTGATCGTTGGCTCGTTTTACCTGGCCGTAAAAGACTTTCCGAAAGCGATTGAAGAAATTAATCAGGCAAAGGAACTCAACCCGCGCTTGCCAACACTACATTCGCAGCTCGGCGAAGCCAATATGTTTTCCGGCAACCGGGAGCAGGCCGCAAAAGAGTTTGCCGCCGAGTTGGAAATCAATCCGCGCGACTTTAATGCAAACGTTCGTCTGGGCTGGATCTATCGCGAGGATGGACGTCTCGCTGAAGCGGCGACACTGCTGAAGAGAGCGCTTGATCTGAGACCCAATGACATTGCTTCGCTTTATCAGATGGCCCAGTTGGCCATGACCAAAGGTGAAAACGCCGAAGCCGTGGGTTTGCTCGAACGCGTCACGGCGCGTAGTCCGGAGTTCACTCCAGCTCATGTCCTGTTGGCGAGGCTTTACTACAAGTTGAATCGCGCCACAGACGGACAGCGCGAGCGCGACATCATTCAAAAACTTCAGGAAGAGCAGCAGAAGAAGCAAGTGAACGAAACGCAGCAAGCGCCGGTGGCGACAGTACCTGCCAGTGAAACTGATCTGCAGCAGAAAGGCGATGAATTACAACGGCAGAATGATTTACAAGGAGCACTTGAAGCCTACCGTTCGCAGTTGCTCAAGACACCGCGAAGCGTGGAAACTCTGTCGAGTCTCGGCATTGTGCTCGCGCGCCTGGGCCAATACAATGATGCGATTGCCAGGTATCGGGAAGCGCTCGCCATCGATGCGAAGCAGGACAACATCAGGACAAACCTCGGCATCGCATACTACAAGTCAGGAGCGTTCGAACCGGCACAACGTGAACTAGCGCAGGTTGCGGCAAGCCAACCGACAAACTATTGGGCGCGGCTGATGCTGGGTCTCTGTTTTTTTCAAATGAACAGACTCGCTGATGCCGCCATCGCACTTGAACCAGTTGTTGAGGCACAACCTGACAACGCCAGTGCCGCCTACACACTCAGCATGGCCTACATTGGTCTGCGACAGTTGGACAAGGCCGAGCACCTAATTAACAAAGTCTTCCGGCAGCAGAAAACCGTCGAAGCACATTTGGTTCTGGGTTCCTTCTACCTGGCCAGCGGAGAGACGGACAAGGCGATCGAGGAACTCAAGGCCGCGACTCAGATAAACCCGCGTTTGCCTACGGTCCATTCCGAGTTGGGTAACGCGTACCTTGCCACCGGCGCACGTGAACAGGCGGCCAAGGAGTTCGGCATCGAATTGGAAATCAACCCGCTTGATTTCGATGCGAACCTCGGCCTCGGCTTGATCCATCGTGAGAGCGGCAGACCGGAGGAAGCCGCTGGCTTACTAAAAAAAGCGCTGGCCGCACGACCTGACGAAGTCTCAGCGCTATACCAGATGGCCCTCTGGCAGTCGAGCAATGGAGTCACCGCCGAAGCGGTCCGGTTGCTCGAGCAAATAGTCAAGAAAGCGCCCGATTTCAGCAATGCACACGTTCAACTTGCTCGCCTATACTACAAGTTGAACCGTATTGCGGAAGCCGAGCACGAGAGCGCGGAAATCAAGCGGCTGGACGAAGAAGCGCAGAAAGCGGCCCGTCAGCTTTCTGAAACACAACTGAAGGAGCGCGCGGAAAAGCAGAAGCCAACCACGGTGACCCGGCCGGACCAGAGACCAGGCGGCTCGACGCCAAAGCCATAGCGCACGAAAGGTAATCATGTGTGACAGTCCTTAAAATCCTATCCCCACTGATCCCTGTCTTACTGCTCCTGGCCCAGGCTTCGAGTCTCTATTCCCAGCAAGCCGTTGCCACCTCACCCGTGGTCTTTACAGATGTAACAAAACAGGCGGGTATCAACTGGGTACACGACAACGCCTTGTCCCCGGAACGATATCTGCCGGAGACAGTTGGCGCCGGCTGCGTGTTCTTCGATTACGATAATGATGGCTGGATGGATATCTATCTCGTTAACAGTGGTCCCTCGGATTTTTTCACACCCGCCAAGCCGCTCAAGAATGCCCTCTATCACAACAATCACGACGGAACATTTACTGATGTTACCGACAAAGCCGGAGTCGCGGGCGGCACGTTTGGCATGGGCGCCGCCGCGGGTGATTACGACGGCGACGGCTGGGTCGATCTTTATGTCACGAGCTATGGCCGTAACATTCTCTATCACAACAACGGCAACGGAACGTTCACAGACGTAACTGAGAAAGCCGGAGTTGCGGCCCGCGGATGGTCCACATGCGCCGTCTGGTTCGACTATGATAAAGACGGCAAGCTCGATCTGTTCGTTTCCAGTTTCGTCGAATACAACAAGCAAACGACTTGCGGCAACAATCGCCTGGGCCAGAAATTCTATTGCATCCCACGCGTATTCAAACCGCGGCCAAGCCATCTCTACCACAACAACGGCAATGGCACGTTTACCGATGTTAGTGAAAAATCGGGCATTGCGAAATCGCCCGGCAAGTCGTTTGGGGTGGTCGCGACCGACGTTAACAACGACGGCTGGACCGATCTCTTTGTAGCAAACGACACAATGCCTAATTTTCTTTTTATCAACAAAGGCGACGGGACCTTTGAAGAGGTGGGACTGCGGGCGGGCGTGGCCTTCAGTGACAACGGTTCGCCGCGTTCTGGTATGGGTGTGGACGCCACGGATTTTGATGGCGACGGCTGGCAGGATCTTTTTGTTGCTAACATCGATCAGGAGTTGTTCAGCCTCTACCATAACCAGAAGGACCTCACCTTTACTGACGAGCCGGGCGAGATTGGTGCGGCGACTCGTTTGCTGAGCGGCTGGGGGTTGAAATTTTTCGACTATAACAACGATGGCTTACCAGATCTTTTTCTTGCCAACGGTCATCCGGACGACATGGTGGAGAAGATGACCACTCGCGTGAAGTACAAAGAACCAATTCTGATGTTCGAAAATCTTGGCACGAAATTCAGGGACGTCAGTGCGCAGTCGGGCTCGGTCTTTTCGAATAGCTACCCGGCGCGAGGCTTGGCTGTCGGCGACTTTGACAACGACGGCGATCTGGACGTGTTGATTTCAAACAATGGCGAGGCGCCGATATTGCTGAGGAATGATGGCGGCAATCGAAACAACTGGGTTGGCTTGCAGCTGGTCGCAACGAAGAGCAATCCCGGCGCAGTGGGCGCGTTGATCTCCTGGCAAGTCGGTGCAAGGAAATTCAGCCGACTGAAAACAGCCGGCGGAAGTTATCTGGCTTCACATGACCCTCGCGAGATCCTGGGCGCCGGAGCCAACGGCAAGATTGAATCAATCGAGATTCGTTGGCCAAGTGGCAAGTTTGATAAACTCACGAACGTGCCAATGAACGTTTATGTCACAGTGGTCGAGGGCGAAGGCCTAAAGATCGCCGCAAAATGATTGTCGGGGCGTCCCTCCGTGGGCGCCTTGCTGACCTACTCGGGGCGCCCACGGAGGGTCGCTCCTACATGACTTACCCATGGGAAAGAAGTTTTTGTTATTCAAGCAGTCAGCCAGGGGCGTTTCGTATCGCCGCTTGCCGTTTCGTCCGGCGACTGGTTTCTTTCTCCTCGGGCTCCTCGGGTGTTTGTTAGTCGCCCATACGAACATCAAGGGCCAGCGTCGAGTGCAGCAACCAGGGTCCGCGCCTGCGGAGCAAGTGGCGGCGACGCCCAGGGAATCGGCGGGCCCGCAAAATTTCGACACGATCGCCGCGGAAGCAAGCGCCGCGCGTGAAAGCGACAAAATCGACGAGGCAATCGGACTGTATCGCCAGGCAGTGGCCCT
>Ga0070708_100001353_pt1 | contig 18712 bp, 12 predicted proteins | sample KBSK5503metaG_FD_65469 | JGI IMG/M metagenome (GOLD analysis project Ga0070708, IMG submission 65469) | Corn, switchgrass and miscanthus rhizosphere microbial communities from Kellogg Biological Station, Michigan, USA - KBS K5-50-3 metaG | ecosystem: Host-associated > Plants > Roots >... | reverse complement strand
GTAAGCATGGCGCGATCTCCAGGCGCACGGACCCACCCGGTACCCGCGAGCTGACCTCATCGCCTCTAAGTAACTCGCCAGGCGATCGGCCTTTCTTTCTCAGCAACACGCTAGCAGAGCTACTGCAAATTGGGGTAGGTTGAGTGGTTGACCGTTATGGCATTAGTATCATCCTTAGCCAAAGATGGAAATAAACCAGACTATGAGAGTCGAAGCCTCGAGTGATGCGGCAACGCGAGTGAGGATTGCTCGAGAATGGACGGAGAAGTATCCCGCCGCTGCGGAGATATTAGTTATCGCTCATTCGGCGGAAGCAGCTGCCGATCTTCACTTAAGCGTGGCTAGTTCCAGGGGCGCATCGTTTGGAATTAAACGGTTCACTCTAAACGTTCTTGCCTCGCGCCTCGCGCAACATGTTCTCGCCGCGTCTGAGACTGTACCGGCCAGTAATCTATCTTTCACCGCCGTCGTCGCACGCGCCATTCATTCGCTCCAGTCGGAAGACAAATTGAGTTACTTTAAGCCGGTTGCTACGCGTCCAGGCTTTCCGATTGCAGTCGCAAAGACTCTCGAAGAGTTACGGATGAATGAAGTTGATCCGGAATCGCTTGCGCGTCTGGTGCGTGGTGGTAAGGATCTAGCCGCGATAGCAAGTCTGGTAGACCAGGAACTGATAAAGTCGAAGCTCTCAGACCGAGCTGCCTTGTTCCGCGCAGCAATTGAGTCAAGCACATCGCCGGAAAACGCCGCCTACCTCGGGCGCCCGTTGTTGCTGCTGGATGTTGCGGTGCGCAGTCAACTGGAGAACGTATTTATCCGGGAGCTGGCAGTGCTGTCTCCTGATGTCCTGGCAACGGCGCCGCTGGGGGACGAACAGACGATTGCGTTGCTTGAGGAATCGCTGAGATGCAAGCGAGAGGTGCATCGAGTACCCACCCGCTACCGCGATGTGGTACTGACCGTACGCCACAACGATAGTGAGGGCCAAAATAACAACGCAAACTCTCTCTCCTGCGCGAAGCAACATCTTTTTGAGGACTCTGCTCCGCCTGTTAATCCGCTCGATCAAAGTCTCCGGGTTAACAGCTGGCCTGGCGAACCACGTGAATGCGTTGAGATCGTGAGGAGCATTCAAGCGGAAGCAGCGCAAGGGGTGCCCTTCGATCAGATGGCGGTCTTGCTCAATTCTCCCGGGGAATACAGATCTCATCTGGAGGAAGCCTTCAGTCGGGCTGCGATTCCGGCTTATTTCGCACAGGGCTCAACTGCACCAGACCCGGCGGGTCGGGCAATGCTCGCACTGCTTTCCTGCGCTGCTGAAGGACTATCGGCCAAACGGTTTGCAGAGTATCTCTCACTTGGCCAGGTACCCGAAGCGCACGCAAATAAGAATTTGGAGTCGGCATGGGTTGGACCAAGCGATGAGTTGCTCGCCAGTGTAACCGAAGCCAGCACAACCGAAGCACAAGGTGAGCTGTTTACTACTGCTAAGACACCAGAGTCGCCTTTGGCTCGAGACCCGGAGGACACCGCCGTAATTGAAGGGAACTTAAGAGCCCCGGCGAGATGGGAAAGACTACTGGTTGATTCAGCGGTAATTGGCGGAAAGGATCGCTGGATTCGACGCCTTCAAGGACTTGCTAATGAGTTGCGGCTGCGCATAGAAGAAATTGAGCCTGAAGAAGAGGCTCGGGTTGAGTCGATCAGAAGACAACTTAGCGATCTGGACGCGCTCCGAGGGTACGCGTTACCGCTAATCGAACGCCTTGCTGACCTACCGCGTAGTGCGAATTGGGGTGAGTGGCTTGCACATCTCCGCGAGTTGGCTCTGAACGCTCTTCGCTACCCGGAAGGCGTATTAACAACGCTTGCTGACCTGGAACCAATGGAACGAGTTGGTCCAGTTGATCTTCACGAAGTTCAGCTCGTTCTGGGCCCAAGACTTCACGACTTATCTGTAAAGCCACCGCTACGTCGTTACGGTTCAGTATTCGTCGGTTCAGTAAACTCAGCGCGCGGCCTTTCTTTTCAGGTCGTGTTTATTCCTGGATTGGCTGAGAGGATTTTTCCTCGGAAGATTGTCGAAGATCCAATACTTCCCGATGAGCAGCGACAAGAGACTGCCACTGCTGGTCTTTCGACGCGACGAGATCGCGTGGAACTCGAGCGGCTCGCTTTACGGATCGCTTTGGGTTCTGCGCGAGGGCGGGTTTACCTTTCATACCCGCGTATTGATGTGCAGCAATCGCGTCCTCGTGTTCCCTCTTTCTATGCTCTGGAAGCCTTACGAGCGGCCGAAGGTGTCTTGCCCGGTTTCGAGGAGATAGCAGCGCGCGCTGAATCGACGACACGTGCGCGATTGGGATGGCCCGCTCCCGAGCGTCCAGAGGCTGCTATCGATGAAGCAGAGTATGACCTCGCTCTGCTTGCTAGTTTGGTCGGAGCAGGGAATGAAGACGCCACGGGTCGGGCGCACTATCTCCTGACGGCTAATAACCATCTGGCGCGAGCGTTGCGTGGTCGCAGCCGCCGCTGGCTACGCCGTTGGACACCAAACGATGGATTGGTAGATCCCGACGAATTGGGGCGGCAGAGCATCGCGAGTCATCAATTCTCTGCGCGATCCTTTTCGGCCACTGCGTTGCAGAACTACGCCAGTTGTCCCTACCGATTTTTTCTCAGCGCCATACTGCGTCTTGAAATGCGCCAGGAGCCGGCCGCAATTGAAGTGATAGATCCTTTGACACGCGGGTCGCTGTTCCACGAGACGCAATTCGAGGTGCTTACCAGTCTCAAAGCGGCCGGGCTTCTGCCGCTTGACTTAGATTCACTAGGGAGAGCGTTCGAACTTGTTGACAAGGCACTCGATCGACTGGCCAGAGAATATGAAGACAAACTGGCGCCGGCGATTCCGCGAGTCTGGCAGGATGGAATCAACTCAATCAGGGCAGACTTACGAGAATGGTTGCGCCGGATGGCGGACTCTGACGATGGCTGGGTGCCCGATAAGTTTGAATTGTCCTTCGGGCTGACTGCGGACCGCGGGCCACGGGATGCTGATCCAGATAGCGTAAGTGACCCGGTAGAGATCATTGGCGACTTTAAACTAAGGGGCTCGATAGATCTCATCGAGAGACACTCAAGCGGCAAGGTTCGCGTCACTGATCACAAGACCGGAAAGGCCCGTGCCGACAAGGATACAGTTGTGGGCGGTGGAAGATACCTGCAACCTCTGCTTTACGCGCTTGCCGCTCAGAAAGTACTAAACCAGCGAGTGGAGTCGGGTCGTCTTTACTATTGCACTGCCGATGGTGGCTATGAGGAACGCATTGTCCCTCTCGATGAATTCAACCTGCAAACAGTTACTTCTGTCTTGACGGCGATCAGGCAAAGCCTTGCCGACGCCTTCCTGCCTGCGGCTCCTGAGGATGGGGCGTGCAACTGGTGCGATTTCCTGGCGGTATGTGGAGGCTTCGAAGAAATTCGAACTGGTAACAAACCCGGAGATCGTCTGGTGCAGTTGAAGCGGATCAGAGAATTACCATGACCAGGCACGAACAGTGTGAAAACTCAGCTAGCAAACGAGCTTCCTCTTCACTGGGAGCGCGGGCGGCTCGCCCGCGCGGAGCGCCGTCAGGCGCGACTGATCTCGCAAAATGCTCAATCCTCGACGTGTCGCTCGTGGTGGACGTCTCGCTCGCGCTTCGCGCTCGCGGCGGGCGAGCCGCCCGCACGGAGCGCCGTCAGGCGCGACTGATCTCGCAAAAGGCTCAATCCTCGACGTGTCGCTCGTGGTGGACGTCTCGCTCGCGCTTCGCGCTCGCGGCGGGCGAGCCGCCCGCGCTCCCAGTGAAGAGGAAGCTCATTCCTCCCCAGGTCTGAGTTTTGACACAGTCGAATTACTTTTGGGCAACGCCATATCATGAAGGAACCAAGCGCAGCAAAGAACTCTTCAGCACTCGCCGATCAGCCGGCGCGTGACCGCATTCGTGATGACCTTGATACCACTTTGGTGGTTGAGGCCGCGGCAGGCACAGGCAAGACCAGCGCTCTCATTGGGCGAATTCTCTCGGGCATCGTCTCCGGCCGCGTGAGTCTCGCCAGGACGGTGGCTGTTACCTTCACAGAGTTCGCGGCGGGGGAGTTAAAGTTACGACTGAGATCCGCAATCGAGCAGGCCAGACAACAGACTGACAACTCACCGCAAACTACCGCGTTTCTGACACGAGCGGTACGCGAACTTGAAGAAGCTCGCATCGGCACTATTCATTCCTTCTGCGCTGATCTCCTAAGGGAGCATCCAGTTGAGGCGGCTATTGATCCGCTGTTTGAAGTTGCTCCTGATGAATTAGCGTATCCGCTTTTTGATTTGGCATTCGAGCGATGGTTCGAAAAACAATTAGCTGCTCCGGATGAGGGAGTCAGGCGAATTCTCAGAAGGATCCCCCGAAGAGAATTCGGTGGTAGGCGGAGTGGCACTCTGGCACGACGACCTCGTGAGAGTGGACCAAAGCCGATCTTGCGGACGGCCGCATGGGAACTCGCGAGGGAACGCGACTTTACAACGCCCTGGAAGCGGTTCGAGGGTTTTGAGCGCGAGACTGACATCGATGCGCTTGTCCTCGAAATGGTGGAACTGGGTGAGTGGTCAGAGGCTGGTGATCCTGAACAATGGTTGACAAAGTCACTTGCCTATCTGAAACGCTACGTTGCGGAAATTACTCGCCTCGAGTCGCTGGGTAACCCTCGCGATTATGACGGCATTGAAGCACGCTTGTTTGGATTTCTGCCCGCATGGAAGTCAAAGAATTACAAAGCCTATTTTGCGAGGGATAACTTTCCGAGAGAGGAAATGTTACGCCGTCGTGATGAATTGAAAGTTCGAGTTCAGAAGTTCGTTGATAATGCAGGTGCCGATCTAGCGCCTCGACTTCGTGAAGAGCTCTGGCCGGTCGTTGAAGAATTCGAACGGTTGAAAGAACGCGCGGGCTACCTTGATTTTCTTGACCTGCTGCTTCGGGCTCGCAACCTGATCCAGGACAATCGCGACATCCGCACTGCATTGCAGCAGCGCTTCACTCATATCTTCGTTGACGAGTTTCAGGATACTGACCCTCTGCAAGCCGACATCCTGATGTTACTAGCGGCGGATGATCCGGATCAGCAGTATTGGCGTCAGGCGCGACCAGTCCCGGGAAAGCTCTTCATGGTGGGTGATCCCAAACAGTCGATCTATCGTTTCCGACGCGCGGACGTGGCTCTTTACCAGGAAGTTAAGCGACAAGTAGTGGCATCGGGAGGTGCGCTGGTTGAGTTGAATGTGAGTTTTCGCTCCGCTCCGGAGATTCAACAAGCTGTGAATGCTGCTTTTGCTCCGGTTATGTCAGATGAGTCTTCGACGCAAGCTCATTACGTTCCTCTGGCGCCATTCAAAACCGCACTTGATACTCAACCTGCAATTGTCGCGCTTCCAGTCTCCCAACCTTACGGCGACTTTGGAAAAGTTGTCGACTGGAAGATTGATGAGTCGCTACCCAAGGATGTAGCTGCATTCGTAGATTGGATGGTGAACGATAGTGGTTGGACTGTCACTGAGCGTGGGCGGACGGAGCGAGTGCCACTTCAACCGCGACACATTTGTCTCTTGTTTCGGCGTTTGCGTCACTTCTCGACTGACGTAGCCAGACCTTATGTGCGAGCTTTGGAAGCTCATCAGATACCACACCTGCTCGTCGGCGGAAGCTCGTTCCATTCGAGAGAGGAAGTAGAAGCAATCCGAAACGCGCTCACTGCGGTGGAGTGGCCCAATGATGGGCTCGCGGTATTTGCCACACTGCGAGGACCACTCTTCGCCTTCACCGACTCGCAGTTGCTAGCCTATCGCAGCCAGTGCTCGACGCTGCATCCGTTCAAGCAACCATCCAATGACTTGCCCGAGTCGTTGGCGGAAATTCCTGAAGCCCTTGCGATCTTACGGGAACTCCATCGCCAGCGGAATCGCCGTCCGATCGCCGATACTATCGGAACACTCCTGGCCCTTACGCGCGCTCATGCCGGATTTGCCAACTGGCCCACCGGTGAGCAGGCACTTGCCAATATCATGCGTTTGACGGACATGGCGCGCCGGGTGGAGCGCAATGGCTTGATCTCTTTCCGAGCGTTTGTCGACTGGCTTGAAGAAGAAGCTGAGAGCGGGGACATCGGAGATGCACCTATCATGGAAGAGGGAATCGACGGCGTGCGTATCATGACGGTGCATAAAGCGAAAGGTCTTGAGTTTCCCGTTGTAGTGTTGGTCGATATTACGGCGAAAGACTCGCGCGACCCTTCCAAGTGGGTGGATCAAGCATCTGGATTGAGTGCTATGAGACTTGCAGGCTGCACTCCGATCGAAGTTCAGGAAAATGCAGAAGAAGAAGCGAGGATCGAAAAAGAAGAGGCGGCAAGAGTGCTTTATGTGGCTGCCACTCGGGCGCGAGATGTTCTGGTGGTATGTGCCGTAGGAGATCAAGCATACGAAGGGTGGTTGGCGACCCTTAACCCGGTGCTCTATCCACCGCAGGACGCCAGCTTCAGGCCGCAAACACAGCAACCTGGGGGCTGTCCTCAGCTTGGAGATGACAATGTGGTCGGGCGTTTGAAGAATGCCGTTCGTCAACGGGGCTCGGTGACTCCAGGCCTCCACTTGCCGAGAGTAGGAGAACATCGCGTGGTTTGGTGGGATCCTTCTGTGGTCCAGCACATTAGTCAGGGTGATACTCGCTCGAGACTGACGGAGTTTCTCAAAGAAGATGACAACAAGGTTCGATCGCAAGAGGGAATTCGCGATCATGAAGAATGGCAGAAGCAGCGTGGAAGTATTCGCCAGGTAGCGGGGAAACCGGAGTGGACCGTTGTAACTACGACCGCGCACGTCGCAATACCGGGGCTCCGTGAAGAGAATGTTATTGACGCCGCAGAAGCCGACGAGTCAAAACCACTGGCGCTACCTAAAGTAGCAGTCGAATCGATTGAGATTGATTTTTCCAGACCGCACGGCCAACGCTTTGGGACTCTTGTTCACGCTGTCCTCTCTGTAGTGCCACTGAATTCGGATCGTGATGGCATCGGAGAGGTCGCACGACTTCAGGGGAGAATCTTAGGCGCGACGGAAGAGGAAGTCGCGGCTGCTGTGGCAACTGTGCATTCTGCTCTTTGTCATCCCTTAATGCGGCGGGCGTCTGTGGCGGCAAGCAGTGGTCAGTGCCGCCGCGAAGTTCCCGTTGCCCTCAAACTCGACGACGGAGTGATAGTTGAAGGCGTGGTTGATCTTGCATTCCAGGAGCAACGGCCGGGTCAGGAGCAGGGGCAGACGGCAGGAGCAGGCAGTCCATGGGTAGTGATTGATTACAAGACAGACTTTGAGGTTAAGGGTCGGCTCGAGGAATACCGGAACCAGGTTTCGCTGTATGCTTTGGCAATCGCTCGTGCAACCGGGCTGGAAACGCGGGCTGTGTTGCTCAGGCTATGAAGTCTGGGGTCAGCTGATGGCTTGCTCAAAACTCAGAAATCCCACGCAGGACTCAACCTGATACCACGGCCTTGTGCCGTGGAGGCTCACGCTCGCCGCTACAAAAGAGAGCCGCGGAAAAGTTTTTGCGGATGCCACGGCCTTGCGCCGTGGAGGCTCACGCTCGCCGCTACAAAAGAGAGCCGCGGAAAAGTTTTTGCGGATGCCACGGCCTTGTGCCGTGGAGGCTCACGCTCGCGGCTACAAAAGAGAGCCGCGGAAAAGTTTTTGCGGATGCCACGGCCTTGCGCCGTGGAGGCTCACGCTCGCGGCTACAAAAGAGAGCCGCGGAAAAGTTTTTGCGGATGCCACGGCCTTGCGCCGTGGAGGCTCACGCTCGCCGCTACAAAGGAAAGCCGCGGAAAAGTTTTCCGTTAGGAACAGCATTTTGAGACTTAAATCCGTTGTCCGTAAGGACGTGCGGGTTCAACGATCATGGAATTTGCTTGTCAGAGGGAATAGCAATACGAAGCACTGGCTTCCCGTTCACGTTCTGAAGTGGAAAATAGACGCGATGAGTGCGCTGGTCAACGGCGACACTGTGGGCATTCGCGGCGAAGAATCCAGCACCAACTTTCTCCAAGTTGCGGCCGCGCTCATCGAAGATCGTGATAATGCCACTCTCAGCAGAAACGTAAAGACGCCCAAAGCCCTTATCAAAGGCGAGCACGTCTGGATCAGCGCCAACCGAATGAATCGCCGCCATCTTTTTCGCCTCAAGATCAAATACCGCGAGTTTCGCGTTCTCTTCACAGGCAACGAACGCCAGCCGATGTTCACTATCAATGTACAGCCCGTGGCTCCCGCTGCAACCGGGCAGTGGATATTGTGCGATTACCTGATCCTTGTTCGGATCGATCTCGGCGAGCTGGTTCTGGCCATGCACCGTGACAAAGATATGTTCCGAGACTGAATCATACTGCGTGTTTCCCGCGCCTCCGCTAAGAGCAATCGTCGTCACTACCTGATTGGTTTTGGCGTCAACCACCGTATCCGTTTTGCCGTGTAAGTCAGAAACGTAAATCTTGTTGACCTTGCTCGCATACGCAACTCCGTCTGGATAATCTCCAGCGGGCGCACGCGCGAGGATCTGCAAAGTGCCGTCGTCTATAACAGCCAATTCGTTCGAGCCGGTCGCGGAGGCATAGACCCGATGGAGTTCAGGGACCGCAAGCACACCGTGCACACGCTTCAGATCCTTTACGTCACCGACGATTGTCTGTTTGTTCACGTCGAAGACGGTCATCACATCAGATCCCAGGTGGGCAATGTAGAGTCGGCCATTTTCGCTGTCTAGACTCTGATAATCCAGGCGCGTCGCGCCGCCAGTAAGCGGCACATCACCGAGAGTGCGCAAGGGAATGTTCGCCGTGAGCGCGGCCGTCCTATCCACATCGGTCCTCGATTCCAAGGGGGGTGTTGATGCTACGACGGCCTTCGATTGCCTTTGAGCTTGTTGTGCTGAACAGGCGAGAACGAAGAATGACGCGGCCACAACTGCAACACAACTTTTTGACATCCAGCGAACCGATGATTTGGCGTTTCGATCCCGCACGGTTTCTCTAAGTTCATTCATTACCGTAAGTCCCTGGCTTGATGAATTTCGTAACAGTCGTTACAATTTAGGCCCTCTGTTACTTCTGAGTCAATGGCTAAGAGCTCGGCAAAAAAGCGTGAGTGGATTCTACTGATCCATCAGTTGCCGCCCAAGCCCACGAATCTCCGCGTGCGCATCTGGCGCAAGCTGCAGAAGCTCGGGGCCGTGGCGATTAAGAATTCCGTCTACGTGCTGCCGGCCAACGAGAAGACGCATGAAGACTTTCAGTGGTTGAAACAAGAGATTGAATCAGCCGGCGGCGAAGCGACTGTGTTTCAAGCCAACTCGGTCGAAGGAACGACTGACAAAGAAATCATAGCGGCTTTTAGCAAAGACCGTAATGAGGAATTTGCAGCCATCGCGGCAGAACTCGACGGGCTGGCTGGGGCGGTTAGTCAACAGACTCGCGGAAAGCATCTCTCCATCGGACGGTTGGGTACGCATGAATCGGAGTTGGCTAAGCTGCACTCGCAATTAGAAAGCATCATCGCCAACGACTTCTTCGAGGCCGACAGGCGAACAAGCGCACTAACAGCTTATGAGCGTTGTAAGAAAGCGATTCGCGCAGCCCATGGTCCAGTCTCAAAAGCAACACGCTCGACCATTAAGGCCGGAACTCTCGATCCGCGTAAGTACCAGGGCCGCCGCTGGATGACGCGGCGCAACCTGCACATCGACCGGCTGGCCTCGGCCTGGCTAATCAAACAGTTCATTGATAAAAGCCCTCGTTTTTACTTTGTTTCCGAGGGCGAGATGGTGGAGGGCGCCATTGCCTTCGACATGTACGGCGCTGAGTTCACGCATCACGGCGAAGACTGCACGTTCGAAACGATACTCAAACGATTCGGCCTGGCCGAAAGCGAAGGCCTGAGTGAAATTGCCGAAATAGTCCATGACATCGATCTGAAAGACGACAAGTTTCATCGTCTTGAAGCCGTGGGTGTCAATGCAATCATCGATGGCTTGAGCGAAACGTTGCGTGATGATCGCAAACTGCTCCAGCAAAGCAGGGCGATCTTTGAGGGACTGTATTCGTTACTTGGTCAAAGGACGCAGAAGGAGAAAGTGAAGCGACACGCGCGGCGAGGTCAAGCGGCTCGCCGGCGAGGCCGTGACACGCATCGCTAGAAGAGCCATAAACCATTTGATATTAACGTGGCGATCCAGTTTGACGCTGTCCCGTTACCTTCTACGCGAAAAAATAGAACGTCTATGACGCTGCCGAAAGACAAGTCCGAGCTAAGCGATCAGATGCCTTCTTGGAGAGAGGTGTTTCTTTACTTCCTGTTTCTAGGCTTTGTCAACGTTGGTGGACCTGTCGCGCAGATCACGATGATGTACAACCACATGGTCGAACGACGTCATTGGCTGACAAAAGATCGGTTCGTAAAGATCATGGCCTTCTGCCACATGCTGCCCGGTCCCGAAGCCCTCCAGTTGGCAATTTACGTCGGCTATCTAAAACGTAAGGTCCTTGGCGGAATCCTGGCAGGTCTGACCTTCATCATTCCCGGCGCCGCGATAATCACGATTCTGAGCTGGCTGTACGTTACTTACGGACGTCTGCCACAGGTTAATAACTTCCTCTATGTACTGAAGCCCGCCGTGCTCGGCATCATCGCAGCGGGAATCATCAAGCTTGGTCGTGCGTCAATCCGCAACTGGTCTCTTGCCGTGCTGCTGGTCGGGTCATTCGTGGGAATGCGCTTCGCCGGCATTAATTTCTTGCTGATCCTGCTGTTCGCGGGGCTGCTGAATCTAGTCTTCAATGGGTGGCCGCTGACGCGAAGAAAAGCGTCGGCTCTACCAATGATCCTACTGGGGATAGCTTCAATTGTCCCCTTCACAGATTCGCGGTGGTTTCGGATGGCTTGGCTGTTTCTCGAGACCGGAATGTTTAGCTTTGGCGGAGCGTATGCCTCATTGATCTTTGTGCAACATGGCGCGGTAGCTCAATATCACTGGCTCTCGAACGGTCAACTGTTGGACGGTGTGGCCTTAAGCGTAGCGACGCCCGGACCATTCATGCTGTTTACAACATTCGCTGGCTTTCTCGCTGGCGGAGTGCGCGGCGCAATAATCGCCACGTTCTTTGTGTTCTTTCCGTCGTTCGTTTTTGTACTCGTCGGTGCGCGCTATATCGAAGCTGTTCGTGACAACAGGTTAATTCAATCGTTTCTCGCTGGTGTGAGCGCTGCCGTCGTCGGAGTAATTATCGTGGTCTCGCTCGAACTGATTCCCTCCGCGATTGTGGGTCTGCCAAGCGTCGCGATTGTCGCCACAGCTTTTCTGGCGATAGTGCTCTTGAAAATTGATGTTGCCTTCGTGGCGCTTGGCTCAATGGCAGCAGGAATCATTTGGGTGCTTGTCCGAGAGTTTTTGTAGAGACTAAAAATGAACCACGCCTTAGCATCAAATCGCTCACTAAGCCTTCGTGAAAAGGTAGTGGATTATCTAAGCCTGGAACGCAACGTCGCCATCGCGTCGGCGGCAGTGTTTCTGCTCGGATTTGGTGAAGAGCTATGGAAGAAATTTCTGCCAAAATATCTGGAAGCCCTGGGCGCGAGCACTCCCATCATCGGTCTCTTTGGTACTGCGGAAGATTTCTTCGACGCGGTTTATCAATATCCTGGCGGCTGGATTGCTGACCATCTCGGTCGCCGCCGCGCTTTCCTGATCTTCATCACGCTGAGTTCAGCCGGATATGTCGTGTACTTATTCAGCTCGTGGTGGCCTTTTTTGTTTGTGGCGCTGGCTTTGGTGATGGCCTGGCAGAGCATGGCTTCGCCGGCTATCTTTGCAGTGATCGGTGATTCGCTGCCGCGCGAGCGGCGCGCCATGGGCTTCACTCTTCAATCGATTTTGAAACGATTGCCGATTGTCATCGCACCGATTCTTGGCGGAGCCTTGATAGCTTCGCAGGGCACACTAAAAGGCGTTCACACTGGACTCTTGATCACGCTCGCACTAGCAGCCATGACTGTTTTGCTAGTGCTGAAGCTCAATGTCACCATCGGCCCGCCAGAGACGACAAACATACACGGTGTATGGCGCTCCTTTCATAGCGCGCTGAAGCGTCTACTCATCTCAGACATCATCATTAGAACCTGCGAGGGCATGACCGGTGTGCTGACAATCTTGTACGTGACCAACGTAGCAGGTTTCAGCACAGCGCGTTATGGAATGTTGATCGCAATTCAGATGATCACCTCGATCCTGGTCTACATTCCGGCCGGTAAGATCGCTGACCGCATTGGACGCAAGCCTTTTGTCATCGCCACCTTCTTAAGTTTCGCCTTATTTCCCGTAGCGATAATAGTCGCTTCAAACTTCATTTTGCTCGTATTGGCTTTTGTGATCGGAGGACTAAGCGAGATTGGCGAACCAGCGCGCAAAGCGATGATCGTCGACTTCGCCAAAGAGAACGTACGCGCCCGCTCGGTTGGACTCTATTATTTGGTCCGGAGTTTATCGATCACGCCCGCCGCAGCAATTGGTGGTCTGCTGTGGAAGATAACGCCGCAAGCACCTTTCATCATTGCCGGAATCATCGGCGTTCTTGGCACACTGGTCTTCGCGGCGACGGTTGAAGAGCGATATGCAAGTTGAGCACAAAGGAGGTGTCGGCATGAAGTGGATCACACGCGAGGGGATTCGAGTCAATCGCACGGCAACTTGCTGGCTCATCCGGCGCTTTCTGGATCCGGAAGCTGAGTTCATCTTTGTGCCCGCGGATCAAGTCGCATCTATGCAAGCGGAAACCGGCGCGATAGGCTTCGATGCTCCCGGCGCAACTTACCCACACAAAGATGCGCAGGGGCTATGTTCGTTTACCGCGCTTGTGTACGAGCGGTTGAATGATGATCCGATCTTATGGGAAATGGCCCACATCGTGCAGGTGGCGGATCTGAAAGGTAAATGGGATGCCCATCCGGCAGCTCGCGGCTTGCAGTTGATCAGCCGCGGATTTCCTCTCGTGACGAAAGACGATCATGAGACCGCAGAGCGGGCCGCATTCGTGTATGACGCGCTTTACGCCAGCATTCAGCAAGAAACCCCCCAATTAACAACGAGGAGAGAAACATCCAAGCGAAAAGAGGAGGAGTGATCATGAAGAAAGATACAAACACAGGGTATAGGGCACTAATCCATTTATGTCTTATGCGTACCACGAGAAGAGCTGCACTAAGCATCGTTGCGTTTGCAGTAGCGACATTATTCGTATTGGTAGCCTGCTCCGCGCCGCAGAACCAAGCAGTGCAATCGCCCAGCCAACAACCTTCCACAACAGATTGGAAGGCGGTCGAGCAGGCGTTGGGCAAAGCCGGGTCTGTGCAACCGGGAGACGTTTACAAAGTAAGTTTGCCGCGTGGCGATTTACCGGTCACCGTTGATGCCGTTTCTGTTAAGGCCCCGCTAGCCCTCGGGTCTTGGGTCGCATTCAAGAAAGCTGGGGGCATGACAATGGTAATGGGCGACCTCGTGCTTACTGAGGACGAGGTTACTCCCGTGCTGACGAAGCTTCAGGAAGGCGGAGTCGAGCAGACGGCGCTCCACAACCACATTCTTCATGAAACGCCTCGCGTCATCTATATGCATATCAGCGCCATGGGAGACGCGGTGAAGATTGCCAAGGCGATTCACGATGCGCTCGCGCTGAGTAAGACTCCTTTCGCAGCGCCCGCTGCTGCTACTCCAGGTCAGGATTTGGGAATTGATACAAAACAGATCGATCAGATCCTCGGCCAGAGTGGAAAGGTTAATGGCGGAGTGTATCAATTCTCCGTTCCACGCGCTGAAAAGATTATGGATAACGACATGGAGGTTCCGCCTTCAATGGGTGTCGCGCATGCGATCAATTTTCAGCCGACCGGTGGAGGCAAAGCGGCCATCACAGGAGACTTCGTTTTGATCGCCAGCGAAGTCAACCCGGTGATTCGCGCACTGCGCGATAATGGCATCCAAGTGACTGCGGTGCACAGCCACATGCTCGTCGAGTCACCGCGCCTGTTCTTTATGCACTTCTGGGCCAACGATGATGCATTGAAGCTGACGCGGGGCGTCCGCGCAGCACTCGATAAAACTAACGTAGCAAAGGGTTGAGTTGGCATTTATCCTACTTGATTACACTCACGGCGCGAGGCCGACGCGCTTCATTAGGTCCACAAACCCCGGGTCTGACCGGACATTGTCGAACGCGGGTGAGACCTTCATGTAGATCAGTCCGCTCGAGTGCTCATCCATAGCTTTTTGCAGCCATTCAAACATCTGCTCTTTCTCGCCGAGAGATGCATAAAGCCCGGCGACGGTGGCGGCGCTTGGTGGGGCTTTCGCCATTTCGAAATCAAGTTGCTTACGATAGTAGCCCCTGAGGCCTGAGGTGGCGTAGGCTTCTTTCAGCGCCATAATCTGCGATGTACTGCCATCAAGAGCGGCCCCCTTCAAGTACCATTCAAATGCCTTTTCAAATATTCCTTTTTGTTCATAGCTCATGGCGGTTAGGTAAATTGAACGGATATAAGTGGGATCAATCTCAAGGGTTTTGTCGTCTTGCTCTATTGCTTCCTCATACCGCCGGGCATAGTAGTAAGAATATGCGAGATCCCAGTTTATCAGGGCGGAGAGCGGGTCGAGGGCCAAGGCTTTTTGGGACTCGGCGATGGCCTCGTCATGTTTGTCAAGCAAAGTTAAGAACCCTGCATAGCGCAAATGAGCCAGGGGAGAGTTCGGATTTAGCTCTATACCGCTCTTGAATTCTTTTTCGGCACCATCCCGATCCCAATCATATTCCTGCTTAATTCTGCCTAGTGCGGTATGAGGCTCGGCAAGCGCGTCGTCGAGTTCTATAGCTTTAAGCGCTGCGTATCTGGCTAGAGGGTATTTTTCTTTCGGCGGCAATGGATAGTCCCCCAGGGAATAACAGTCAGCCAGTCCCGAATAAGCCAGAGCGTAGTTCGGGTCCTTTTCGATCGCCTGATTGAAGAACTCGATCGCCTTTTTGTACGCCTCTCTCGTGCGCTTGTTCCAGTAGAAGCGCCCCTTCAGGTAAAGCTGGTAGGCCTCTGAGTTTTCTGTGTAGCGTTTCGCCATCCGCTTTTCATCTTCGCCCGCGAGTCGCAACCTCAGCCGCTGAGATATTTCACGCGCCATCTCTGTCTGCACGTTCAGAATGTCCGCGAGTTTGCGGTTGTATTGCTGCCCCCAAAGGTGGCTGTTATCACGCGCGTCCACCAACTCAACGGTGATGGAAAGACTGTCCCCACGCTGCAAGAGCTTGCCCGTTAAAACCGCGCGCACGCCGAGCGTTTTCCCCACCGCCTGCGCATCAGTCTCTTTTCCCTTGTAGCGAAAAACAGAGCTACGTGACATGACTCTCAGATTGGGAAGTTCTGAAAGACTATTGATGAGACTATCGGTGATGCCGTCTGAAAGATATTCTGTATTCGGATCGTAGCTCGCGTTGAGCAGCGGCAGGACCGCAATCGAATCAATCGGCCCAGCAGCGCGCCCGAAATAGAAGAAGTAAACTGTGCCCGCGAGAGCTAAGCTAAGCGCGGTGAGAATCAACGCCACGCCGTTCTTGTACTGTTTGATCTCGCTGACAAGATATTCGACGCTCGAAGCGGGACGAGTGTTTAGGGTACCGCCATCAGGCGGCGACGTTTTGGGTTCAGCGGTTCTTCCTCCTAAAGTCGTTACTCTAAACTCCTCTGATGCAGCGCGTTTACCGTGCGGTACGGATCGTTCCAGCTCGGCCTCAAAAACCAAACGCTCCTTCAAACGCTGCAAATCAAGCAGCAGATCCTTGATGTTTTGATAGCGTTCGTCTCTGTTCTTGCGCAGAGCCTTCGAGACAACGCGTTCCAACTCCGCCGGAGCTTCGGGCGCGTAACGAGCAAGCGGCAGCACCTCCTTGTCGTTCAGAATCGAGGCGATGATTTCGTACGTGTTCGAACCTTCGAACGGCAGATGGCCCGCGACCATCTCATGGATCAAAACACCAAGGCTGAAGATATCTGTTCGTAGGTCCACTTGAAGCCCGCGCGCTTGCTCGGGCGACATGTAGATGACCGTGCCCATAACCACACCAGGTTCGGTCTTGATGGCGGCACGTGTTGACGCTTCGGTATCAACCAATGCTGGCGACGTCTGCTCCGTCAGCTTCGCCAGGCCAAAATCCAGCACCTTCACAATCCCGTCACGACGCACCATGATGTTTTCCGGCTTGATATCCCGATGAACGATGCCGGCTGCATGCGCCGCCGCAAGCGCACTGGCTATCTGTGCGGCAACATCGAGAACTTCGCCCAGCTTCAAAGGCGCACTTCGCATCCGCGCACGGAGCGTTTCACCATCGATAAACTCACTCGCGATGAACTGGCCTGAATCAGTTTGGTCAATCTCGTAGATGGTGATTATGTTCGGATGGTTCAAAGCGGAAGCAGCTTTCGCCTCTTGCACGAAGCGGCCCATGCGGATGCGATCCGCAGCAACGTCCGCAGGCAAAATCTTCAATGCGACTTTGCGCTCGAGTTTCATGTCCTGCCCCAGGTACACCTCACCCATCCCGCCCTGGCCAAGCTTTGAGCGGATTTCGTAGCGACCCAGTTTTGTGCCGGGAGTAATAGTCACTGTGCCATTCATCACTTATCTAGGGTGATGCTTTCGGAGGGCTCTCTTAGGCTGAGATTGGGATTCGCACGGTAACCATCGTCTTCCTGCTTCATCTGAATGTGCTCGTTTGAGTTTTGCGTCCCACGCTCTCGTTACTCTCTTTAAATTGAAAACATTTTCTTCGAGATACCAGTCAAGGCCGTTGATGATTTCAATGTTGTTATCAGCGAGGTGACGGTCGAAATCTGAAACAGCTTGTGCCAACGCCCCTTCGGCCTCTTCCACTGTAATTAGGTCGGAGACCACCCACATACAGAACTCGTTGTTTTCTAAACCGGCTTTGAAATAGGGAACTAATATGTCGAGAAGATCTTCTTTGGTTTCGTAGAAACTACAGAAGTGTGAGGACCAGGGCACGTCGCCGACGACGCTGATTCCGGTTTTCCTCAAGTCGATTGCCGGTTCGCTTTTCATCGGCGCGCCTTATTAATGGTCTTATCGGTCCAATGTAACTGCAGTCTAGTGAGTCAAGGCGGGCATTGTCTACTCTTTTTCTCACCCATTTCTGTGTAACTTGGTTCGAGCTAAGTGACGTGCGTTACAGTACCGCGAGCGCAGCGACCGGATGCTGCCACTCATCGCTGCATAGTGACGTGAGATACAGTACCGCGAGCGCAGCGACCGGATGCTGCCACTCATCGCTGCTACAGTAGTGCAAGCATGGCGACCGAGGGTTACAGTACCGCGAGCGCAGCGACCGGATGCTGCCACTCATCGCCGCAAAGTGACGTGAGTTACAGTACCGCGAGCGCAGCGACCGGATGCTGCCACTCATCGCCGCAAAGTGACGTGAGTTACAGTACCCCGAGCGCAGCGACCGGATGCTGCCACTCAACGTCGAGTCGCTTGGCCTTCGTGTGCTGTTACCATTGAACAGCTATTCGACACGATCTAGAATTACCTTGCCTTAACACCTCACCTCAAAGGAATCCTCACTGATGCCTTACCCTGATGAAGACTTCAAGGATGACCATACTCCGGTTGGTTTCCTGATAACCTTTCGTTGTTTCGGCACATGGCTGCATGGTGATCGACGAGGCTCCGTCGATCGCTTTCATAATGTATACGGGACTCCGAAGTTGGGACCCGAACGTGCTCGTGTAAGATATGAAAGAAAACTAATGACGCGCCCACCAGTGCGCTTAAGCGCCAAACGAAGAGCTGCTGCCGAAAAAGGAGTGAAAGACGCTTGCAAAAAACGCGGTTGGCAATTGTGGGTGGTCAATGCTCGGACTAATCATGTTCACTCGGTCGTCACAGCCAACTGTAGTTCGAAGAGGGTGCGATCAACTCTCAAAGCATATGCCACGAAAGCGATACGCGAGGCTGGTTGCTGGCTAAGCGAAAAGAGCCCATGGTCGTATCGCGGCAGTCGAAGAAGCTTGTGGACCGAAGAAGAGTTGTACGCAGCCATAGATCACGTTCTATATGAGCAGGGACCGGCACTGGCAGATAATGACTGATTACACAACCCGATAAGTCGGCGGCGAGAGCTGCCACTTGACGTTTGGACCGGCATCCGGTGCGCGTACTCTACCACGATGAGTGTCAGCATCCGGTCGCACTACTGTACAACGATGAGGGGCAGCATCCGGTCGCTGCGCTCGCGGTACTGTAACCGTCCGTCGCCCTCCTCGCACTACTGTAGCAGCGATGAATGTCAGCATCCGGTCGCTGCGCTCGCGGTACTGTAACCCCGGTCACTATGCTTGCACTACTGTACAGCGATGAGTGGCAGCATCCGGTCGCTGCGCTCGCGGTACTGAAACCGACTTCGCCCGCTGCTACTTCACGAAGCCTCGGACGAGCTGCGCAATCTGATCCGCTGCGGTATCGAGCGCGAAATGACCCGCATCCAGAACATGGACTTCGGCCTTCGGCACGTCATGGCG
>Ga0070708_100001352_pt1 | contig 18713 bp, 16 predicted proteins | sample KBSK5503metaG_FD_65469 | JGI IMG/M metagenome (GOLD analysis project Ga0070708, IMG submission 65469) | Corn, switchgrass and miscanthus rhizosphere microbial communities from Kellogg Biological Station, Michigan, USA - KBS K5-50-3 metaG | ecosystem: Host-associated > Plants > Roots >... | reverse complement strand
GGCCTTCTCGCGATCAAGTCCGACGTCGACGCCGCCGCGGACGTCGGCGTCCCGGTGGTCTTCTGCCAGGACCTGGTGCTCTTCTTGAGCGGCGCGGTCGTCGGCATCGCCGGGGGGATCTACGCCTCCTACTTCAGCTTCATCGAGCCGACGGACATGCTCGGCTTCGATCGATCGATCTCCTTCGTCTTGATGGCGGTGATCGGCGGGGTGGGAACGGTGTTTGGCCCGGCCGCCGGGGCGGTGGTGGTTATTCTCGTCAGGCAGTTCCTGATCGCCCGCTATTCGCAACTCTACCTTGGGCTCAATGGGCTCTTGTTGGTGCTGATCATCCTCTTCGAGCCCCTGGGCATCTCCGGATTGCTCTTTCGTCTGCGCTGGCGGCTCAGGCGCCTGCGGGGCGCGACATGACCCTGCTCCGGGTGGACGCGGTCTCGAAGAACTTTGGAGGCCTGAAGGCGGTCGACCAGGTGAGCCTCGATCTACAAGAGGGGGAGATCCTCGGGATCATCGGCCCCAACGGCGCCGGCAAGACCACCCTCTTCAGCATCATCGCGGGCTCCATCTCCGCCAACTCGGGGACGGTGCACCTGGGCGAGCGTTGCATCAGCAAGCTTCGCGCCAATCGGGTGGTGGCGGCGGGCCTGGTTCGGACGCATCAGATCGTTCGGCCCTTCACCAACCTGAGCGTACTGGAGAACGTCACCGTCGCCGCGATGTTCGGGTCGGCGGGAGCGCGACTCGACTCCAGGCGACGCGCTCACGACGAGCTTGCCTTCGTGGGTCTCGCCGAGAGGGCGCGGCAGCTGCCGATCGGGCTGACGCTCGCCGCCCGGAAGCGCCTCGAGCTTGCCCGCGCGCTCGCGACCGGGCCAAGAGTATTGCTCCTGGACGAGGTGATCGCCGGCGTCAATCCCGCCGAAGCGGTGGAGATGACCAAGCTCATCCGCCAGATTCGCGATCATCGGGGAGTCTCGATCATCATCATCGAGCACATCCTCGCCGCTCTGATGAGCCTGTCGGATCGGGTGGTGGTCCTCGACTACGGAAAGAAGATCGCCCAGGGAAAGCCCGCCGATGTGGTGAGGGATCCCAAAGTGATCACCGCCTACCTGGGCGAGCAGCGTGCAGCGGCGACCCAGGCCGGCGAGGCAAAACCCTCATCGAAGGAGTCGCCGTGAGCGCGGAGCCGCTGCTTAAGCTCGACGACATCCAGGTCTCCTATGGGGATGTGCAGGTCCTCCACGGCGTCTCGCTCGAGGTCCACGCGGGAGAGATCGTCACCCTCCTGGGCTCGAACGGCGCGGGCAAAACCACCACCCTGCGCGCCATCGCGGGGCTCCGGCCCACGCGGCGGGGGGAGATCCAATACGAGGGCAAGGTGCTGTCGCTGCGACCGGCGAGCCACCGGGCGGAGATGGGGATCGGCCTCGTTCCCGAAGGCCGCGAGCTGTGGGCGCAGCTCAGCGTTCAGGAGAACCTCGAGCTGGGAGCCTACTCGAAGAAAGCGCGACCGAAGGCGGCCATGAATCTGGAGCGGGTGTTCGCGCTCTTCCCGCGTCTCAAGGAGCGCCGGCGGCAGCTCGCGGGAAGCCTCTCCGGCGGCGAGCAGCAGATGTGCGCCATCGGCCGCGCCCTGATGATCGAGCCCAAGCTCCTGATGCTGGACGAGCCGAGCCTGGGGTTGGCCCCGATCATCGTCGAACAGGTTTTCCAGGTCATCCGGCAGCTCCACTCCACCGGAATCACGATTCTGCTTGTCGAGCAGAACTTGAAAAAAGCGCTTGAAGTCGCCGATCGCGGCTATGTGGTGGAGACCGGGAAGATCAAGATCGCGGGTTCGTCGGCCGAGCTCAGCGGCAACGAGGCGATTCGCGCGGCTTATCTTGGCCTGTGAGCAGTTGACTCGCGGCTGAGACAAATGCAGGTTAACGCTGTATTTTTCGGCTCGAAACGAAGGAGAAGCCATGGCAGCGGGCATCGCGGTTGAAAAGACCGGCCAGGAATCGAAGGCCATTCTCACCCCCGAAGCGCTGAGCTTCGTGGAGAAACTGCATCGCATGTTCAACCCGCGGCGCGAAGAGCTGCTTCGCCAGCGGGCTCGGCGGCAGGCCGAGCTGCAGTCGGGCAGGCTGTTCACCTTCCTTCCGGAGACGGAAAAAGTGCGCCGCGGCGACTGGCGAGTGGCTCCGACCCCGGAAGATCTTCAGAAGCGCTGGGTCGAGATCACCGGACCGGTCGAGCGGAAGATGATGATCAACGCCCTCAACTCGGGGGCGAGCGTCTTCATGGCGGACTTCGAAGACGCGCTTTCACCGACCTGGTCGAACGTGATTCAAGGGCAAGCCAACCTGATCGAAGCGGTCCGGCGGACGCTGACCTTCACCAGCCCGGAGGGCAAGGCCTACCGGCTCAACCCCACCATCGCCACCCTGGTCGTCCGGCCCCGTGGCTGGCATTTGACGGAACGCCATGTCACCGTGGACGGCGCCCCGATCTCGGGCAGCCTGTTCGACTTCGGCCTCTACTTCTTTCACAACGTGCGCGAGCTGATCGCCCGCAAGACCGGCCCCTACTTCTACCTGCCCAAGATCGAAAGCCACCTCGAGGCCCGGCTGTGGAATGACGTCTTCGTCGCCGCCCAGGAGGCGCTGGGCGTTCCCAAGGGCACGGTCCGCGCCACGGTCCTGGTGGAAACGCTTCCCGCGGCCTTCGAAATGGACGAGATCCTCCACGAGTTGCGCGACCACGCCAGCGGGCTCAACGCCGGGCGGTGGGATTACATCTTCAGCCTGATCAAGAAGATGCGTTTTCAGCCCACTCTCTCGCTGCCCGATCGGGTGCAGATCACGATGACCGTTCCTTTCATGCGCGCGTATACCGAGTTGCTGGTGCGAACGTGTCACCGGCGCGGGGCCCACGCGCTCGGGGGAATGGCGCCTTTCATCCCCAGCCGGAAGAATCCGGAGATCAACGAAGCCGCGCTGTCGAAGTCGCGCGAGGACAAGTGGAGGGAGGCAAACGATGGTTTCGACGGTACCTGGGTCGCCCACCCCGACCTGGTTCCGGTGGCGATGGAGGTCTTCCAGCAAAAGCTCGGCTCCAAGCCCCACCAGAAAGAGCGGCTTCGCGAAGAGGTCGAAGTCAAGGCCGAGCAGCTGCTCGACATCCGGGTCCCCAACGGAAAGATCACCGAGGCCGGAATGCGCAACAACATCAGCGTCGCGCTTCAGTATCTCGACGCCTGGTTGCAGGGAACCGGCGCGGTGGGGATCTTCAACCTGATGGAAGATGCGGCGACCTGCGAGATCTCCAGGGCCCAGCTCTGGCTCTGGGTCCAGCGCGGCGCGAGCCTGGACGACGGCCGGAAGATCACCCGGGAGCTCTACGCCAAGTTTCGAGACGACGAGATGGGCAAGCTCGGCGGGCCGACCAGCGGCAAGCTGCGCCAGGCTGCCGAATTGATCGACAACCTGGTTCTCAAGCAGGAGTTCGAGGAGTTCCTCACCTTGCCGGCGTACCAATTGTTGGATTGACGGAGGCTGTCGGATGCGTGGTGCGTTCGTTCCGGTATCTCCTGGGGTCATCGCCGAGTTGGCCGGCGTGGTCGGAGCGAAGAACTGCATCAGCGATCTGGCCGGGCTGCGAACCTACGAGTGCGACGGGCTGACCAGCTTTCAGATGACGCCCGGCGCGGTGATCCTTCCCGAATCGACCGAGCAGGTGGTCGAAGCGGTCCGGATCGCCCGGCGGGCCAACCTCCCCATCGTCCCGCGCGGCGCAGGCACCGGTCTCTCCGGCGGCGCCCTTCCGGTTCCCGGGTGCGTCGTGATCGGCCTTTCGCGGATGCGCCGGATCCTCGAGGTGGATCTGGAGAATGGCTGGATGCGGGTGCAGCCCGGGGTGATCAACCTGGACATCAGCAAGCAGCTGTCGCCCGCCGGGTATTACTACGCTCCGGATCCGTCCTCGCAGAGCGTCTGCACGATTGGCGGAAACGTCGCCGAGAACTCCGGGGGCGCCCACTGCCTCAAGTACGGCTTCACCACGAACCACGTGCTGGGGGCGAGGATCGTGCTCGCGGACGGCACGGTGGTCGATCTGGGTGGACCCGTTCTCGACACCCCCGGTTACGATCTGATCGGCGTCTTCGTCGGCAGCGAAGGAACGCTGGGCATTGTGACCGAGGTGGTGGTTCGCATCCTGCGAAAACCCGAGGCCACGCGCACCTTCTTCGCCACCTACCCCTCCACCGACGAAGCGGGCAAGACCGTCTCGGAGATCATCGCCGCGGGGATCGTCCCCGCCGCCGTGGAGATGATGGATCGGCTGGCGATCGTCGCGATCAAGGCCGCGACCGGAGTGGATTGGCCGGACGTGGGCGCCGCCCTGTTGATGGACGTGGACGGCCCGCTCGCCGAGGTGGAGCACACCGCCTCTCGGGCGACGGCGATTGCCTCCGCTTGCGGCGCCCTGGACATCCGCCGGCCCAGGGACGACGCCGAGCGGCTGTTGATGTGGAAGGGGCGAAAGAGCGCTTTCGCGGCGGTAGGACGGATCAGCCCCAATTACATCGTCCAGGATGGCGTCATCCCCCGCTCCGAGATCGCAAAGGTGCTCAGGCAGATCTCGCAGCTTGCCGCCGCCGCCGGGCTCCGGGTGGCGAACGTCTTTCACGCCGGCGACGGCAACCTCCATCCCTTAATCCTCTATGACCGGAACGTTCCAGGCCAGGAGGAGAAGGCCGAGCATCTGGGCGGGGAAATCCTGAAAATCTGCATCCAGGCCGGGGGCTCGATCACCGGCGAGCACGGCGTAGGCGCCGACAAGGCGGCCTACATGGGCGAGATGTTCTCCGACGCCGACCTCCAGGCGATGGGTCAATTGCGCTGCGCTTTCGACGCCGAAAACAGATTCAATCCGAGCAAAGTCTTTCCGACGCCGCGGCTGTGCGGGGATCGCCCCGGCCAATACGCTCCGACCCGATTCGAAGCATCCGACGAGGCGGGCCGCGGCTGATGTTCGCCGGAGCAAGACCAGGGACCGAAGCGGACGCCGTGCTTGGAGCGGTGCCATCGTGGGTCTATGCACCGCGCAGCCTCGACGAGGCGCGGCAATTCGTCGAATCCACGGGGAGAGAGGGACTGGCGCTCGGTTTCGTCGGAGGCGGCACCGCTCTCGGGCTGGGCGCCCCGCTCAGTCGCTTCGATGCGCTCTTGCGGACGACCGGATTGGCGAGGGTGATCGAGTATACCCCTGCGGACATGATCGTCACCGTCGAGGCGGGGACCACGCTCGGCGCGCTGTCCGAGACGCTGCGGCGGCAAGGCCAATGGCTGGCATTGGACCCTCCAGCTCCGGAGCGGGCCACGGCGGGGGGCGTCATCGCCGCCAATTCATTCGGCCCCCGGCGGGCGCGATTCGGATCGGTGCGCGATCTCCTGATTGGCATCTCCGTCATTCGCGCCGACGGCGCCCTGGCCCGAGGCGGCGGAAAGGTGGTCAAGAACGTCGCCGGATTCGACATCCCCAAGCTGATGTGCGGCTCGCTGGGTACGCTGGCGCTGATCGCCACGGCGACCTTCCGGCTCCACCCATTGCCCGAGATGCAGCGGAGCGTCATCGTCCCTTCCTGCAATGCGGGGCAGCTTCGTCAGCTTCTCGCCCGGGTGAGGCTGGGACAATTGGAGCCGACCTCGGTGGTGGCCTTCTCCACCGGGTCCGCCCGCTGCGAGGTCGCGCTGCGCTTCGAGGGTTTCGCCGCGGGGGTGAACCAACAAGTCGCGCGATTCTCCGAGCTCCAGCAGGCGGCCGGGGAAAAATGCGAGCAGCCGGACGACGGTGAGGCGCAGGCCTGGTGGGCGCGCCAGGACGACGCGCGGCTACGGGGCGAGCTCCGGATCAAGGTCGCCGCGCTGCCCAGTCAAATCGAGGCGATCCAGCCCAGGCTCGACGCCGTCCGCGAGCAGCTCGGCGAGGCTCGCTTCGTCTGGTACGTCTCCCTCGGCCTTGGGTTCCTCAGCGGCAATCCCATGGATCCGAACGCCGTCTCCCGCGCTCTCGCTGAAGCGCGATCCGCTCTGGAGAAGACAGGTGGCACCCTCGTACTGGAGGCCGCGTCTCCCACCATCCGCAGATCGATCGGCGAATGGGGAGCAAATCCCGACGCCTTCCCGATCATGCAGCGGATGAAGGAGCGGTTCGATCCCCAGCGGAGATTGAACCCCGGCCGATTCGTCGGAGGTATTTGATGCCGGAGAAGGCGCTGATCGATACCTGCGTGCACTGCGGATTCTGCCTGCCGGCATGCCCCACCTATCGCTCCTGGGGCGAGGAGATGGACTCTCCGCGCGGGCGCATCTATCTGATGAAGCAGCTCGCCGAGGGCGCTCTGCGACTGGACGACGCGGTGGTTCCGCACTTCGACGCCTGCCTCGGCTGCATGGGCTGCGTGACGGCGTGCCCATCGGGGGTGAAATACGACGCCTTGATCGAGCAGATGCGGGCCGAGATCGAGAACCGGTATCCACGGCGCTGGACGGACCGGGTGTTCCGCGGCTTCATCTTCGCGCTCTTCCCCTACCCACTGCGGCTGAAGGCGGCGCTCCTGTTGCAGCTCGTCTATGTGAAGTCCGGCCTGCGCTGGCTCATCCATGCCCTCGGCCTGAATCGCCTGCTGCCCAAGCGCAGCGCCCAGCTCGAGTCGCTGATGCCGAACGTGAGCGCGCGCCTGCTCACCTCGTCGCTGCCCGCCTTCAGCGCGGCGCGCGGCGAACGGCGGGCGCGGGTAGCGCTGATTGCGGGCTGCGTCCAGCGCGTCTACTTTCCCGAGGTGAACGAAGCGACCGTGCGCGTTCTCACCGCGGAGGGTTGCGACGTCGTGGTGCCTCCAGGGCAGGGCTGCTGCGGCGCGCTGTCGGTGCACGCCGGGCGGGAGAACGAGGCCCAGTCGTTCGCCCGTGAGATCATCGCCCGCTTCGAAAGAGAAAACGTGGACGCGGTCGTGGTCAACGCCGCCGGATGCGGGTCCACCCTCAAGGAATACGGCCGCCTGTTCTCCCACGATCCCCAGTGGGCGGAACGGGCCGCTCGGTTTGCCGGAAAGGTGAAGGACGTTTCGGAGTTCCTCGTCTCGCTCGGCGCCCGCGCGGAGCGTCATCCGATCCCGCTTCGGATCGCGTTCCACGACGCCTGCCATCTGGCGCACGCCCAGCAGATCCGCAGCCAGCCGCGCGACCTGCTCCGCGGCATTCCCGGCGTCGAGCTCTGCGAAGTGCCGGACGCGGACGAGTGCTGCGGCAGCGCGGGGATCTACAACCTGCTCGAGCCCGACTCGGCCCGGGAAATCGGCGCGAGAAAAGTGGACAACGTCCTCTCGACCCAGCCCCAGCTTCTCGCCAGCGCCAATCCCGGCTGCACGCTGCAAATCCAGATGATGCTCAGAGCTCGCGGCGCGCGGATGCCGGCGGCGCACCCCATTCAGCTCCTGGACGCTTCCATCCGCAACGATCCGGCGGCGCTCAAAACCGGAAATTGAACACCGATCGGCCGGGCGGCTCGAGGCTTCAGTTCCGCGCGATCTTGCAGTTGAGGGGAGCCGCGCTGACCGGACCATCCATCGGTACCTGAAAATATACCTGAACGTTTCCGTCGTCCTCCCGCCCGCGGGTGAACAGGTGATAGCTCAAGGGCGGGTTGGACGTCCGGTCATCGAAGCTGAAGTACTCTCCGACCCGCGACACCTCGACCGCGGTGAACAACGACGTGCCGCCGTAGGGACGCGTCTGCGCCACCACCGCGACGAATCGCCCGGAGGCGAGATCCGTCTGGGCGAGCTCGGTGTAGGCGTCCGACCTCGAAGAATTCGATTCACAGCAGACGTGACAGATCGAGCGCGGATCGTCGGTTGGATAGGCATTCGTCCCGGCGCAGCCGACTCCGTTGGGATCCTGGCATCGGAGGCCGGAGTTGCAGCCGGCGCAGATCGAGGTGGCGAGAACAACGCCAACGAGGCCGGCTCCTGGCAGACGCGCAGGGATGCACCTGGGCATGGCCCCAAGATTTGCGACTTCGATGGCCGAGATCAACCGGGAATGACGCCCGACAATATCGAGCAGAGCTTTGCGGGATCGATGTTCCCGCCCGACACCACGCAGGCGACCTTCCCGCGGCCGGCGCGGCCGGTGAGAGCCGCCGCCACCCCCGCCGCCCCCGCGCCTTCGGCCACGACGTGGTTGCGCTCGACCATCAATCGGAGCGCCGCGGCCACTTGCTCGAGGGAGACGACGATCGAGCTGGAGATCATTCGACTGACCAGCGGCCACATCTCCTCGAGGACCGTCTTTCCGCCGATCCCATCCACGAAGCTCGGCCGGTAGGCCGCTTCGCAACGCGAGCCTGCCTCCAGCGAACGCGCGAGCGGAGCCGCGGTCTCGACCTCGGCGGCGTGAACCCGGGCCGACGGTCGGAGCGCCTGTAGCGCGGCCGCGATCCCGGTGGAGAGCCCACCGCCGCCGTAGGGGACGACCACCGCGTCGAGATCCGGCAGGTCCTCCAGCAACTCGAGACCGATCGTTCCGTTCCCGGCGATGACGTCGGGGTTGCTCACCGGATGGACAAATGTCCCCTCCATCCCCACCCGGCGATGCTCGACGATGATCTGCCACCACTCGTCAAATGGAACCTTCACCGTCTTGGCCCCCAGACGGGCGATGGCGGCAAGCTTCGCTTCCGGGGCGTGGTCCGGGACGACTGCCGTGCACGGGATGCCCAGCCGGCGAGCGCTCCAGGCCAGCCCCTGGGCCATGTTTCCCGCGCTGGCCGTCCAGACGCCGCGCGACAAGACCGCGGGCTCGATCAAGGCAAGGGCGTTGCTCGCCCCGCGCAACTTGAATGAGCCAATCGGCTGTAGGTTCTCCAGCTTGAGGTAGATCTCCGCCGGGCCTTCCGAATGGAGGCGAACCAGTGGGGTTCGGACAATCCAGGCGCGGATCCTTCGCCTCGCGCTCTCGATCTCCTCGAGGCCGGGGGGCGCCCGCAGGGCGCGGCTGGTCGGCCGGGCGTCCAAGACCTAGAGCTCAACCCAGTGCCCGACCTGCTGCGCCTGAGCGACGCGGTAGAGATGTGCCGCGGCGGCGGTGTCCTCGGCGGCGATGCCGAGCGATTTGAAGCAGGTAATCTCGTCGTTCGAGCGGCGGCCGGGCCTGGCTCCAATCAACACTTCGCCCAGCTCCGCCCGGATGTGATCCGGGCCCAGGTCCCCCTCGCGAGCGGCGATCAAGTAGTCGCCCGCTTCCCTCACGGCCGATTCCCGTCTGTCGACGAACAATGAGGCCGCTTTGATCGTCGCCGTATCCAACTCGCGTTTGTGCGGTTGGCTCGCTCCGACGGCATTGACGTGCGCTCCCCGGGCGAGCCACCCTCTTTGGAGCACGGGCTCCGACGCCGTCGTCGCCGTGACGATCAGGTCGGCGCCGCGCACCGCGTCCTCCGCTTTTTCGACCGCTTCGATTGGAAAAGCCACCCGGGGTGCCATCTCGCGGCAGAAGCGGCGCGCATTCTCAAAATTGCGGCTGGCGACCCGGGCCTGGCGAAGGGGGCGCACCGCCGCCATTGCCGCGAGGTGGGTCCGCGCTTGAACGCCCGATCCGATGATCGCCAGGGTCGAGGCATCCTCGCGCGCCAGGGCCCGGGTGGCCACGCCGGAGACCGCCGCGGTGCGAATGGCGGTGATCGCCGATCCATTCATCAGCGCCAGCAGCCGGCCGTCTTCGCTGCTGAAGAGCAGCACTCCTCCCTGGTGCGCATCCATGCCCTTCGCGGGGTTCCCGGGAAAGACGCAGATTACTTTTAGACCGTAGCAGGGCGTTCCCTCGGCGATGTACGCGGGCATCAAGGCCATCAAACCCGAGGCCGTCGGCGGTTGAATGATCATCCGTAAGACTTGATGAATCCCTCCTCGGGCAAGGGTCATCAGCGCGTCGGTCATCACCCGGATGCAGTCATCCATTGGAAGGAGCCGCTCGATCTCGTCGTGGGTGAGGATGAGCACGCTCATGGCCGCCTCCGGATCATCGACAGGGATTTCTTACCACGGCCGGGGGCTACCTGGACTTGAAGGTGAAGGTCTCGTTCAAGGCGACCGCCACCGCCCGGCCGTCGCGCATTGCCGGGGTATAGGGGCAGCTCTGCAGCCAGACCCTCACCGTCTTGAACAGCGCGCGCGGGGCATCGCTCGATTTGAGGGAGACGTCGCCGACCCGGCCATTGCTGTGAACCACGTATTCAACGGTCATCGTCCCGCCCCCGCTGACCGCTGCGGGTGGTCGTGCGGGCATGCAGTTGGCACCCCTTTGCGGGCGCGAGATTCCCTCCGCCAGCGCGACGGGGGCCTCGTCGGGTGGGGCAGCGGCAGGGGGCGGAAAGCTGAGCAGCTCGCTCATCCTCATCGGTCGTGTCCTGCCCTGATTTGTCGCACGGCATTGCTCCAACCAACGCCTGGCGGCATCGAAGAGCAGCGGCGAGGCGTTCGGATCATCCAACTCGATCTCGTCCACGCGCCCGTCGATCTCAATCGTGTAGCCAACCAGCACGACGCCGTAGCGGCCTTCGGCGGCGACCTCCTCCGGCACTGGCGGGACCGGGGTCGGGCAGGCCGGCAGCTCGACGGAAGTCACGGCTTCGGCCGCCCGTCGCTCACGGACCGGCGCGGCGCAGGCCGCCAGGATGACCGGCAGCACGAAAGCGATTGGGATGCTCGATACAGGATGACCGGCCAGTATGGTTTGTGGCGCAGGGTCCATGGCAGCGAGACCAACGAAGATAGCCCGAAAATAGCAGAACACATCCCGGTAAGCTCGTTTTTGCTCGGATTCCCCACTCCTCCGATGACCATCTCCCGACGCGAACCGGAGGTCTGGTTTGGCTTTTGCCTTTTCGATGTTGACACAGGTCATTTCGGCTCCCATAAGTCCAGCCATGCCGAGGAGAAATCCAGAGGGGCAACTTCGGTTGATCCTCGCCATCCTCACCCTTGCCTCGGCGCTCGCATCCGCCCCGGCGGAGGCCGGTCGGCGCGCGTTCCTCTTCGCCTACGATTCGGAGATCGTTCCGGAGGGAGACGTGGAGCTGGAGCAGTGGTGGTGGTCCGAAAGCCGCATTCAGGCCGGCGGGGATCGAGCGACGGCCAGAGCGGCTCTGTATTGGATATGGTGGGCGCCGGTGATCGGACTGACGAACCATCTTGAGCTCGCCTTGCCGATCCAGATAATCGCCGGCGCGAACAACACCACCCTGCAAACCTTTTCGGCGGATCTCTACTATCGGTTCTTTTCTAGAGAGAAGGAGGGGGGGTTCCAGCCTCTCATCCGAGCCTCCATTCATCAGGCGATTTCCGCCCGCTCCGCGCCTTCAAGCGGCGAGGTGAACCTGGTTCTCGCCTACGGCAAACCCAGCGAGCTGCACATCGCGGTGAATGCCGGCGTCACTTTCAGCCTGCCCTGGCCCGAAAATCTGCCCCGACCGGCGACCGGATCATTCGGCGGCGGAGTGTCCTATCCCCTCTCCCCGGGGGGCGAGTTTCGCCTGTCCGCGGAGGTGTTGGCGGAGGTCCAGGACCCTTCGATGCCCCTCGCCTTCCCACGCTACTTTGCCGGGGGGGCGGTGTCCTGGACGCGGGGGCGAATCTGGATAACCGCCGGAACGATGGTGGGTCTCACCGGCCTTTCATCGGCGAGCCCTCCCTTCATCCCGAGGCTTCTTTGGGCAGTAGCGCTCTAGTCTTGTCCCTGGCACTGCTCGGCTTTGCCCTGACTTCGCAGGCCACGGACGGGACGGTCGAAGGAACCGTCCGCCTTCTCACACGAACCGAGGATGGCAAGCTCGCGCCGAAGGGGGATGCCTCCGGCGTGGTGCTCTACCTGACCGGCTTCAGCCAGCCCGCCCCAAAAGAAATGCCGCGCATTTCTCAACGGAACAAGACCTTCATCCCCGATGTGCTTCCGATCGTGGTCGGGCAGACGGTCGAGTTCACCAACGAGGACAATCTGATCCACAACGTCTTCTCCACTTCGAAGGCGCGCAGATTCGACCTGGGCAAACCCCGCGTGGGCGAGTCGCGCGAAGTTGAGTTTGATAAAACCGGGGTCGTCGACATCTACTGCGACATTCACGAGGAGATGGTTGGGACCATCCTCGTCCTCCCCAATCAGGCGTTCGCCGTCACCGGAGCAGACGGCAAGTTCACGCTTCGAGGGGTGCCCTCGGGCCGGCACGCCTTGTTCGCCTGGAGCCGTCGGAGCGAGCCCCAGCGGGTCGAGATCGACGTCAAGAACGGCGAAACCACGGCGGTCGCGCTGGAGCTCGTGGAAACGAAGTTCGACACCAAACACGTCGGCAAGTTCGGCCAACCATACCGAAAGCTCCCCGGGTATCCGTAGCGGCCGGACCCGGGGGGTACCCCGGAGCTTCCAGCAAGGAAAGACGGCGCCGGCTGGTGGCCCATCGCCCAGGCCGCTAAATTGTCACCCGAGATGATCGCGCCGCAGACATCGGGATGCCCGGATGAGAACGAGCTGGTGATGTCCCTGCACGGGCTGCTTCCCCCGAGCAGCCGCGCCGAGCTCGAACGCCACATCGATCAGTGCGATCGGTGCCGCTCGCTCGTGGCCACGGTGGTGAAAGTCTCGGTGGATCCCGGAGAAGACCCGAGCGCGGAGGAGGAGACCGGAGCGGTCAGCCTGCCCCGGGGAACCAACCTCGGCCGCTACGTTCTGCTCGACTGCATCGGTCGGGGCGGCATGGCGGTCGTCTATGCCGCCTATGATCCGGAGCTGGATCGCAAGGTCGCGGTCAAGATTCTGCGCACCGACCTTCCCGGAGCCCCCACCGAGCTGCGTGCCTCTCTGCTCCACGAGGCCCAGGCGATGGCCCGGCTCACCCATCCGAACGTGATCGCCGTCTACGACGTCGGCACTTTCAATGACCAGGTCTTCCTCGCGATGGAGTTCATCCGGGGCCGAGACCTCCGCGCCTGGCTGGGCGAGGCGCCGCGCGCCTGGGCGGAGATTCTGGCGGTGTTTCTCAAGGCGGGCGACGGGCTTCGGGCCGCGCACCAGTCGGGCCTGGTGCACCGGGATTTCAAACCGGACAACGTCCTCATCGGCAACGAGGGCGAGGTCCGCGTGATGGACTTCGGTCTGGCGCACCGCCTGCGCCTCCCCGGAGAAGAGGAGAGAACGGCCGGAGAGGGTAAGAGAGCCGCGCCTCTGAGCGGGGCCCTGGCCGGAACCCCGCTGTACATCTCGCCCGAGCAGTGGCGGGGAAAGGCCGCCGACGCCCAATCGGATCAGTTCAGCTTCTGCGTGTCGCTCTACGAGGCGCTGCACGGGGCAAGGCCATACGAGGGAAAGACATCCGCCAGCTACACCGGCGTCGTGCCTCCCCCGCCGAAGGGCCGCACCGTTCCCGGCTGGTTGCGCCGGGTCCTGCTCAAGGGGCTGAGCCTGAGGCCGGAAGACCGTCATTCGTCGATGCGGGAGCTGCTCGCCGCCCTGTCCCGCGGGCTGATGGCCCGCCGGTATCGCACCTGGGCTGCGGCGGCGGTCCTGACGCTGATCGTCCTTTCCTTGGCGGTGGAACAGGCCGTTCAGAGCTCGGCCTTACGGGCCGTCGAAGCCGATCTCGGCCGCTCGGCGGATTTGTTCCGGGTCAAGGCGATCGAGGGTCAGCGGGCGTTCGACTTGCGAGCCGAAGCGAGCGTGAAGAAGGATTTTCTGATCGAGGCACTGGGCAAGGCGGATGACCTCGACGCCAGATTGGGTCTGGCCTCGGAGTCCGAGGAGGAGGGGTACGCCTCCGCTCACGACCTGATCCGCTCCGCGGACCTGCCCATGCTCAAGGACGAGGACGTGATGCTGTTCGTCGATGCCGGGGGTCACCTGATCTACAACCGGGCCGACGAGAGCAGATTCGGAGAGAAGGTCTCCGGCCTGGCCATCGTCGACGGCGCGCTGGAAGGACGCCCGTCCGAAGCGCTCTGGTCGCCCGCGCAGGTATCCGGCGCACCATTGGTCCTCGCCCCGGTCGAGTCCGACCACGACTTGCTGCTGCTCTTCGCCCGGCCGATTACGCGGGGTCGAAAGACGCTCGGAGTGCTGGTGTTCGGTCAGTGGGTGAGCGAATTCTTCATCCAGAACCTTGAGGAAAGCGTCGGCGATCGGGTGGTGCTCCGCGCGCCCGACCGCACCCAGGCCGCGGCGATCGACATCGACCTCAAGCCGATCGAGCGGCTCGAAGCGAGCCCAAACCCCGTCGTCCTCAACCTGGGACAACAGCGCATGATGGTCCAGTCGGTGGAGCTGGTCGGCATCAGCGGAAGGCCGCTCGGAAGCGCGTTCCTGCTCCGCAACTTCGACGACCAGGTACAGCCGATCCTGTGGCGCTTCCGGCGGGATGCGATCAAGTACGGGCTGCTCGGGATTGTCCTTCCCATCGCCCTCTATCTCGCCTGGCGGGCGCGCTTGCGGCGCCAGGTGGCGGCTTCCGCCTAGCACGCCAGGGCTCGCAACGACCCAGGTGGCCTGCACCGGAGTTTTTCAGCCTGCTAGGCGCGGGTCCGGCGAAGCAGCGTGCTGATGCTCACGTCGAGCTGGCTTTGGACCAGGAACATCAGGCTGTCGAGCTCCCGCGAGTCGAGGCTGAACTTCTTGGAGAGGCCTTCGCGGGTATGCTCGAGGAGGGACTTTCTCGCCCTGCTGATCCAGCGGGAGATCGTCGACTTGTCGGCCTGGTAGACCGCGCCGATCTGGGTCAGGGTCAAGCCCTCGACGAAGTGGAGCCGCAACACGTTCCGCTCTTCGCTCGACAGGAGGGAAAGGCTCTCTCCGAACGCCTGGGTGAAGTCCTTGCGATATCGCGTTTTCAGATAGTCGAGCTCGAGATCCCCCGCGCTCTGCGGAAAGTTCAAAAGAGACTCGTCGGCAACTGGAATGTCCTGTCGGCCCTGGCTGCGGCGTAAATTGAGCGCGGTCCGCACGGCCACCGCGCGAAGCCAATGCACCAAGGGACCAAAGCCCGCGTACTCGGCAATCCGGGGGGGCGCCTCTTCCGCGACGAGCAGTTTGCGCCTTACCTGTTGTTGTACCTCGGCGACGAAGCTCCCTTCGGAATTGATGCTGGCGATCGCCTGAACCACTTGCGGAAGGAGCTTGGTCTCGAAGATGCTCAGCGCCTCCGGGTTGCCGGCCGCGCACTCACAGCAAAGATAGAGATCCGCCGACTGGACGGTTCGAAGCGACTGAAGAGGATTTGCACTCGGAGGCATGCGCTCCGCCAGGTATTCGATGAATTGGCGATCCGGCAGGACGAACGTCGGCCACGCCGCGCGGGCCTGTTGGAGGGCGGCGCGCAACAGCTCATCGAGCTGCGGCCAGTCCGATGGGCCCACGGTTCCCCGAAGCTTCGCGGCGAAGATCTTGGCGAGTGGAAGTTGGGGCAAGCGGGCATCAGGCATCGTGCATCGCCGGGGCGCTGTCAAGTTGGTGGTTTGAATCGCGGATGAGCTGACTTAAAAGGCCACGATGGAACCCTCCCCAGAGGCAAACGACGAGCTCGCGTCGGCCCTTCAGTTGAAGGGCCGGACGACCCCCTGGGGTCCGCTTTACCTCGGGCTGGTGGCGGCATGCTTCGCCCTGGGTCTGTGGTTTCGGCTCAAAGGATTGGCCGCCGAGGGGTTTTCCGATGACGAGCTCCACAAGTGGCTCGCCGCCAACCGATACCTCACGGGCTATTTCGGCGGGGACGATCTCGAGCACCCGATGTTGATGAAGTCGCTGATCGCCGTCGCCGTGATCGTCGGACGAAAGCTCCAGTGGTCCCCCGAGACGATCACCCGGCTGCCCAATGCGTTGGGGGGTAGCCTCGCGGTGCTCGTCCTGGCGCTGCTCGGGCGAAGGCTCTTCGGACGCGCCGCGGGGCTGTTCGCCGCGGCGTTGGGGGCCGTCTCGGTGACCTGGATCGGCTACCAGCGGATCGCCAAGGAAGATGTGCTCGTCGGGCTGTTCATCATGCTGCTGTGGCTCTGCCTGGCCGAGGCGAAGGCCTCCGCCGACGGAGGGGAAGAGCGCCGGTCGCGGCGATTCGAATGGGGAGCGGCGGCCGCGCTCTCGGCGATCATGGCGACGAAATACTATCCCTACTTCCTGTTCCCGGTGGTGGGAGTTCTCTCGTTCGGCCGAACCCAGACCGCCTATCGGGTTTCGCTGAAGCGCGCGATCCAGCTGGTGTTCGGCTCGCTGCTGATCTGGATCTGCCTCAATTGGATGATCGTCCTTCCATCGACCTGGCAATACATCATCGACTATCTGAGCGGAGCGAAGAACGGCGGCCGAGCGACCCACTTGACGATGCTGTTCATGGGTCGCCTCTACCAGAACACTTTCTTGGCCGGTTGGGATCGGATGCCGACCTCGTTCTTCGCCGTCTTTGCCCTGGTCAAGCAGACGCCCGGCGTCCTGGCGCTCTCGGTCATCGGTCTGATCTGGGCGGTCTGGAAGCGCTACCCTTCCCAGCGTCTGATGCTGGTCTGGGTTTTTCTCTGGTACGTTGCTCACGCGATCTCCGGCGCGAAGTACGCGCGCTTCTTCGTGCCCATCTTTCCGGCCTGCTTCCTTCTCGCCGCGTCCGCTGCGGTCTTCCTCGTCGGGCTCACTCGCCGCTTTGGCTTCGCCCTCTACCGCGCGGTCGCCGCGCTGCTCGCCCTGCTGTCGATTGGACCCGAGCTCTGGGCGTCGATAACGCACGCTCCCCACTTTCGGACCTATATCAGCCCGATCGCCGGAGGAGACTCGTGCGTGACCTGGTATTTTCCCCACTGTGACTATTTCGACGCGGGATTTCGAGAAGCGATCGAATACGTGGCCAAGCACGCCGAGCCGGGAGCCGAGGTGTCTTCGGAGATCGACTGGACCGCCCGCTACTACGCGGAGCTCTTCGGTCGGCAAGATCTGGCCTTCTCGATCATTCGCCGCGAGGATGCCTGCCGGCTGGAGAGAACGTGTTACGTCGTGGTCCAAACCGGGCGGTTCTACGAGGCAAATCGAAAGGCGTTGGAGTGGCTCTCCGGCAAACAACCGTGGTACGTCGTGCGGATCGGCGATGTCGACGTCGTCAAGGTGTACCGGCTCCCGCCCGGGGAGTCCCCCTTCCCGAACACCTTGGGGTCGATTCGATCGCCGGACACTTTCCTTCAGGCGCCCTGAATTCCTGCCCCATCGCCTCGTCAGCACGCCGGGTCTCTGTTCAATATCCAGTTTTCGATAGAATCCTCATACTTGCGGGCAAGAAAAGAGCTAGGATAATTGCCCATCGCACCTAACGCCGCTCCACCCGAGGATGATTGGCATGCTGCTTCGTAACCGCGCCGACTGGCGCAGTTTGGTGTGGGTTGCGGGTATGGCCAGTATCGCTTCGTTTCAGCTTGCGACCCACGCGATACCGCTGCTTCTTCCGCTGACCTGCTACCTCGCCCTTTCAGCCGGCGTGATGGCGCACAACCACAACCATTGTCCCACGTTCAGAAGTCGGACCCTGAACAACTACTTCGGTTATTCCCTCTCTGTCTTCTACGGCTACCCGACCTTCGCCTGGATCCCCACCCACAATCTCAACCATCACAAGTTTCTCAATCGGCCGGGCGACGCGACGATTACTTGGAGGTACAGCAACAAGAACAGCACCTGGATCGCGGCGACCTACTTTTTCGTCTCCAGCTACTTCCAGAGCGACGTGATCAAGGCCTACATCCGCGGCGCGCGAAAAGACAATCCGCGGCAGTTCCGGTTGATCGTCAGCCAATACGTCGTCTGGGCGGGCGCCCATGTGCTGCTGCTCGGGATCGCCTGCGCCCGCTTTGGAGTCTGGCGCGGAATCGGCGCCTGGGCGCTGATTTTTGGTGTCCCTGCGTTTTTCGCGCTCTGGACGATCATGCTCTTCAACTTCGTTCAGCACGTGCACACCGATCCCTGGTCCGAGCACAACCACTCGCGCACTTTCGTCGGGAAGACTCTGAATTTCTTCCTCTTCAACAACGGATTCCACACCGCCCATCACGAGACGCCGGGCGCGCACTGGACCACCTTGCCCGCGCTTCACAGCCAGATCGAGGCCGAAATCGACCCCGCGCTTCGTACCAAGAGCTTCGCCTGGTGGTGCTTCCGGAACTATCTCCTCGGATGCTTCAGCGATCTGTGGCGGACCCATCAAATCGGCCGCGCCCCCTTCGACCCGCCTTCCCGGTTGGAGCGGCTCCGAGACCCTGCGGAGATGCTCGTCGTTGGCAGGGCCAAAGCTGCCCAGGGCTGAGCCTCCCGGCGCAATCTGCGCCCTCCTGCTCGAAAAGGAGCGATGGGCGTAGCCGGCAGCTTCCTGTTCGATCTATGAAGGCGTCCGCCGAGCCGCACGAGCGCTCCCCGGCCGCATTCTCCAAAGGAAGGTCAACTCATGAAAAGTCACAGCCAGCTTCGCGGATCGCTTCTCCTGGCAGTGTTCGCCCTGGCCCCCTGCTCTGCCCTGGCGCAATTGCAACTGCCCCGCCCGAGCCCCGCGGGAAAGGTCTCCCAGACGGTGGGCCTGACCGAGATCTCGGTCGAATACAGCAGCCCGGCGGTCAAGGGACGCAAGGTCTGGGGGGCCCTGGTCCCCTACGGCGAGGTCTG
>Ga0070708_100001351_pt1 | contig 18740 bp, 20 predicted proteins | sample KBSK5503metaG_FD_65469 | JGI IMG/M metagenome (GOLD analysis project Ga0070708, IMG submission 65469) | Corn, switchgrass and miscanthus rhizosphere microbial communities from Kellogg Biological Station, Michigan, USA - KBS K5-50-3 metaG | ecosystem: Host-associated > Plants > Roots >... | reverse complement strand
CCGGTGTTGTCGGTCTGGACGAAGGCGAGGTTGTAGGAGATGGGCATGCCGATCATCGAGTTGATCGTCTCCAGCTCGCCGGCGGGCACGATCTCCTGGATGCGCTGCTCCAGCCGGGCGACCAGCCGCTCCGTCTCCTCCAGCCGGGTGCCGATCGGCGCCCGGAAGTGGAGCCGCATCTGGCCGGCGTCCACCGCGGGGAAGAAGTCGAGCCCCACGGCGAATGGCAGGAACGCGGTGCAGACCAGCACCAGGCCGGCGCAGATGAGGACGATGGCGCGGTGGTGCAGCACCGTCTCCAGCGCGCGCCCGTACGCCTCCTGGAAGGCGCCGAAAGCGCGATCCCGCCAGCGGTTGAACCGGGCTCCGAGGCTCTCGCCCTCCGGATGCAGCGCCTCCTTCTCCATCAGGATGCGCGCCAGGGTCGGCACCAGGGTCCGGGAGAGCAGGTAGGAGGCGAGCATGGAGATGACGACGCCGAGCGCGAGGGGCGTGAAGAGGAAGCGCGCCGGGCCCTCGAGCAGCACCACGGGAAAGAAGACCACGCAGATGGTCAGCGTGGCCGCCAGGGCCGGCACGGCGATCTGCTGCGCGCCGTCGAGGATGGCGACGGTCAACGGCTTCCCCATGTGCCGGTTGCGGTGGATGTTCTCCACCTCGACGGTCGCGTCGTCCACCAGCATCCCGATGGCGAGGGCGAGACCGCCCATCGTCATCAGATTGAGCGTCTGGCCGAAGAAGAAGAGCCCGAGCAGGCCGACGAGGATGGCGAGGGGAATGCTGGTCATGACCAGGACGGCGCCGCGCCAGCTGCCCAGGAAGAAGAGGATCATCAAGGAGACGAGGATCGACGCCAGCGCCGCTTCGTGGAGCACGTTCTGGATGGCGGCGCGCACGAACACCGATTGGTCGAAGTCGATCTTCAGCTCCATCGCCTGCGGCGCCGCCGCCTTGATGATGGGAAGCTGATCGCGCGCGCCTTCCACCACCGCCAGCGTCGAGGCGTCCGCCTTCTTGAGGATGGCCAGGTACGTGGCCCGGCGGCCGTTCAGCCGGACGATGTTCTCCTGCACGGCGTAGCCGTCGTGGACGCGGGCGACGTCGCCGAGGAGGACGGTGGCGCCGTCCACCGCCTTGACCGGCATCTCGTTGAAGGCCTGAACCGTATCGGGGCTGGAGTTGAGCAGGACGTCGTACCGGGTCCCGCCGATCTGCGCCGGCCCCGCGGGGACCAGCACGTTGCTCTGCAGCACCGCCTGCACCACGTCGTTGGGCGAAAGCCCCTTGGCGGCCACTCGCGCCGGATCGATGTCGACCATGATCTGCCGGCTCTTGCCGCCGAACGGAGCCGGCGTGGCGAGCCCGGGGATGGTGAAGAGCCGCAGCCGGATGAAATTGAGCCCGTAGTCGAAGAGCTCCTGCTCGGAGAGCGTCTTCGAGCTGATGGTCATCTGCGCCACCGGGACGTTCGAGGCGTTGTAGCGGATGATGCTCGGCGGCGTGATCCCGGGCGGCATGATCCGGCTCGCGGTCAAGGAGACCGAGACGATCTGCGCGATGGCCCCACCGATGTCGCTGCCCGGCTCGAAGTAGACCTTGAGGATCCCCAGGCTGTTCATCGACTGCGAGTCGATGCGCGTGATGCCGTTCACGGTGGTCGACATGGCGCGCTCGCTGATGAAGACCACGCGGCGTTCCATGTCCTCGGCGGAGAGACCGGGGTAGTTCCAGACGACGATCACCACCGGGATGTCGATCGCCGGCAGGATGTCGGTCTTCATCCGGGATGCCGTCAGCACGCCGAAGATGGCGATCAGCGAGCAGAGGACGGCGATCGTGTAAGGGCGCCGGAGCGCGAGACGGACAATCCACATGGTTGATCGACTCTGTTGGATGCCCGCCCCGACGGACGGGTGTGGAGCGGATAACCGACGAAGCGCCGCGGGAAAAGGGGAAATACCCTGAGCGGCCCCTCGACGTCAGATTCCGACGAAAGTCCCGATCCCGCGCTCTCGTGCCCGGCGCAGCACCAGGGCCGCGCCAGCCGCGTCTTCCGCCGCGATGCCCACCGATTTGTACACGGTGATCTGGTCGTCGGCCGTCCGCCCCGGGCGGGCGCCAGAGAGCAGCTCGCCCAGCTCGACCGCGTCCGCCGCCGCGAGGTCGCGCAGCTCGTTCGCACCGGCCGGCGGGGAAGCGAACGCGGAAGCGCGCGACTCGACGGCCACCCGGACGCCCGAGAGGCTGCCGAGCTCACGGCCTTGCGAGTTGAAGCCCACCGAATTGACGTGGCTGCCGGGGCGAAGCCAGGAGAGGTGGATGATCGGCTCCCGGGCCTGCGTGGTGCCGCAGATCACGTCGGCAACGCGAACGGCTTCCTCGATCGCGGCGGGACGGGCGCCGACCTCGGCGGCCAGCGCCGCCGTCCTGGCCGGGTTCCGGCCGGCGACCACGATCTCGCGAAACCTCCGCACTCGCGGGAGGTAACGAGCGTGCGAGCGGGCCTGGACGCCGGTTCCGACGATCGCGAGCACCCGCGCGTCCTCGCGCGCCAGCAGCCGGGTGGCGACCGCGGACGCGGCCGCGGTCCGCTGGGCGGTGATCTCTTCTCCGTCCATCAGGGCGATCGGAGCACCGGTGGCGGGATCGAAGACCGCGATCAGGGCCTGGTGCGTGGGCGCTCCGACGTTGCCGGGAAAGACGGAGACGAGCTTCGCCGCCAGCGAGTCGAGCGAGGGGACGTACCCGACCATCGCTCCGAGCAGACCGGCGGGCGTGAACGAGGCGATCCGGGGCGGGACCGAGGCCGTCCCGGCGGACACATCCAGCAGCGCCGAAGCGACGGCGTCGATCAGGGCGTCCGGGTCGAGAAGGCCGGCCACCTCCTCCCGGCGAAGCACGATCATGGCAGGAGCAGCAGCTTGCCGGTGGTCTTGCGCGAGGCGAGCAGCTCGTGCGCCTTCGCCGCATTCGCCAGCGGCAACGCGTCCTCGATGGCGGGCTTGAGATCGCCGCGCTGCACCGCTCCGAGCACTGCGCCGGCGCGATCGAGCAGCTCGTCGCGGGTGAGCACGTAGCTGTGAAGGGTCGGGCGGGTGAAGAACAGGGAGCCTCCGGAAGCAAGCAGCTGTGGGTCGAACGGAGGCACGGTCCCGCTCGATTGCCCGAACAGCACCAGCATCCCGCGCGGCCGCAGCGAGCGCAGCGACTTCTCCCAGGTGTCCCTTCCCACCGAGTCGTAGACGACGTGCACTCCGGCGCCGTTGGTGAGCCTCTTCACTTCCGCCTCGAAGTCCTGGGTGCGGTAGTCGATCGCTTCGTGCGCGCCCGCCTGCTTCGCCAGGCGCACCTTCTCCGGGCCGCCGGCGGTGCCGATCACGTGCGCGCCGGCCCGCGAGGCGAGCTGACAGAAGAGCTGTCCGACGCCGCCCGCGGCGGCATGGATCAGGCAGGTGTGGCCGGGACGGAGCGGAAACGTGTCGGTCACCAGGTAGTGCGCGGTCATTCCCTGCAACATGGCGGCGGCCGCGCTCTTGGTCTCCAGTCCGCGGGGCACCGGGACGAGGCGCGCGGCGGGGATCAGCTGGTGGCTCGCGTACGACCCTAATGGTCCAGCCCAGGCGACGCGGTCGCCGGGGCGGACCTCCACCACTCCTTCGCCGACGGCCTCCACCACTCCCGCCCCTTCCTGCCCGGGAGTGAAGGGCAGTGTCAGTTTGTACGCGCCGCTGCGCTGGTAGATGTCGATGAAGTTCACTCCTGCCGCTTCGACGCGCACCAAGACCTGGCCGGCGGCGGGACTCGGCGTGGGAAGCTCGACGAGCTTCATCACCTCGGGGCCGCCTGGAGACTCGATCCGGATCGCTCTCATGCGGCCTTCACGCCACGTCGCGGCCGCAGCGTCAAGGGCCGGAGGGCCGCGACGTCCGTTCGCGCGGTCAGCCCCAGTATCGAAGCTCGCGGCAGCGCCGCGCGTACCAGCGCTCGAACCGGGCGCGCTCCCACGGGTCGCCGTCCCAGTGGCGGTAGAAGGCGCGCCGGGCGCGGTCCAGCGCTCGCCACCGATGGTCGCGCCAGTCGAAGCGGTCGAAACGGGAATCGCTGGTGCGCCAGCCGTACTCGGGCGGCCGATCCGTGCAGGCGGGGTGTGCATTCGCGGGTGCGGCGAGGGCGAGAGCAGCCGCGCCCGCGGCGAGCAGGCTGCAAACGATACGCTTCATGTTGTTTCCTCCTACCGGGTGCGACCGATCGAGCGTTCCGGATATTCGCGGGCACCTCGCCTGCGCAGCCGCCGCGAGGCGCAAGCGCCGAGGCGCGCCATCCCCTCGGCGATCAGGTCCGGCGGACGGTTGGAGAAATTCAGGCGCATCGTCTCGGGGCAGGCGTTGGCGGGGTAGAACGGCGCCCCGGGTACGAACGCGACGCGCTCGCGCATGGCGTCCGGAAGCAATCTCCCGGCGTCGATCCCGTCCGGCAGCCGGACCCAGACGAACAGTCCGCCATCGGGCCGGGTCCAGGTGGTGCCCTCGGGGAAGCTGCGCTCGAGCGAGGCCAGCATGGCGTCGAGGCGCTCGCCGTACAGCGACTGCAGCCGGCGCAAGTGCGCGTCGTAGTCGAAGGTCTGGAGCATCCGCGCGACGGCGCGCTGGGACAAAGACCCGGTGTGCAGGTCGGTGGCCTGCTTGGCGATGGTGAGAGGGCGGATGGTGCGCTCGTCGGCGATGACGAATCCCAGCCGCAGGCCGGGCGCGAGCGTCTTGGAGAAGCTCCCGAGGTGGATCACGGGCGCCGCCGGGTCGATGCCGGCGATGGGGGGGAGCGCCGCGCCCCGGTAGCGCAGCTCACCGTACGGGTCGTCCTCCAGGACGGCAACGCCCGACTCCAAAGCGAGTCGCGCGATCCGCGCCCGCCGCTCCAGCGGCAACGTGGTGCCACGCGGATTCTGGAAATTCGGGACCAGGTAGATGAGCTTCGGCTTGCGGGTCCGCACCGCGCGCTCGAGCGCGTCGATGCGCATCCCCTCCTCGTCCGTCTCCACCGGCTCCAGCACGGCTTCGTAGGTGGAGAAGCACTGCAGCGCGGCGAGATACGAGGGCGCTTCCACCAGGACGGTGTCGCCGGGATCGATCAGGGCCTTGGCGACGAGATCGATGCCCTGCTGCGATCCCGCCGTGATCAGGACCTGCTCGGGGGAAGCGGGCAGGCCGCGACGGGTCATCCGCTCCGCCACCCAGGCCCGCAGCGGCCCGTGACCTTCCGTCGGTCCGTACTGCAGCGCGGAGGAGGCGTCGGTGGCCAGGACGTCGGCATGCGCGCGCGCCAGCGCCTCCGCCGGAAACGCCTCGGGCGCCGGCAGGCCGCCCGCGAACGAGAGCACGTCCGGGCGTTCGGTGACCTTGAGGATCTCGCGGATCGCCGAAGCCTGGACCCCGGACATCCGCCGGGCGAGCTTCATCATGGAGCGGCCTCCTTTCGCCGGCGCGGCGCCGGCACTTCGGTCTGGAGCGGGACCACCGTGGTCTCCTTCACCGTGGCGAGGACGATGGTGGTCGTGGTGCGCGTCACGCCGGGGATGCGGCGCAGCGTGGCGGAGATCAGCTCGTCGAGCGTCTCCGTGTTCCGGGAGACGACCTTCAACAGATAGGAGTCCAGCCCGGCCACCCGGTGACACTCGAGGACATCGGCGATCTGCTGGATGCGGCGGGTGAACACGTCGTGGTGGCGCGGATGCGAGATCCGCACGCCCACGAAGGCGCGGATGTCGTTGCCCATCCGGCGCGCGTCCAGCCGGGCCGCGTAACCGAGGACCACCCCGCTCTGATCCAGCTTGCGGATCCGGTCGGCCACCGAGGGCTGGGAGAGGCCCACCGCCTCGGCGATCTGCGCCTGCGTGGTCCGGGCGTCGCGCTGGAGCAGATCCAGGATCTGATAATCTATAGGATCCATCGCAAATATTTTATGATTATATTTGAGTTTCTCTAGATCCATCATTCGATGATAGGTCGTGCGCGGAGCCGCGTCAATGGCGGTAGGGTCGCCGGCCCGCGGAGGCGCCTTAGCACTGGGAGTTCCTGTTCACCCTTCCGATATCGTTCGCCGTGACGCCGGCGGGAAGCATGGCCTTGCGCCTCCTCTGAGACTCAACCGCCTGACCGTGTTCCGGATCGGTTGCCGGGTAACGGACCGCCCGGCGGTTTGTCACGCTCCGGCGCACTGCCATGCTTCCCGCCGGCTGAGCGCGCGCGGTTTCCGGAGTTGACTGTACCCGATTCGCGCGAGCTTGATGGGAAGCTGAGACGACAGCGGCGCGTCTCCCGTGTCTTGCGAAGAGGGGAATAGACGAGGCGAGATCTCCTGCGGCCGATCGCACCGTGGTTCCTACGCGCTCGCGCGGCTATGTCGGGTGCACAGGAGACTCTCGCGCGGGCAGCCGGGGGGAAGCATGGGCTGCTGCGACGGCGCGTTAGAACACCGCCGGATGTGTACCTGGTAGCTCGACCCGGAACAGGGACGGCGGTGAACCGGCGCGGCGGCGCACGGCCCATGCTTCCCCCGGCGTCACCGCGAACGGTACCTGGTCAACGTGGCTGAGTGCGACCGGATGGTATGGTGGCTGCGGCAATGCGCGTGTACACAGGTCTGGACGTGTGGTCGGACTTTGGCGGACGCTTCCCGTGGAAGAGCCGGCTCATCGACGTGGACCATGGGGTGCGGCAAGCGGTGGTGGACGAAGGCCCGAAGGACGCGCCGCTGACGTTCCTCTTGCTGCACGGCAATCCGACCTGGGGCTACCTGTACCGCGAGTTCATCCGGCGGCTCGTTCCCCGCTATCGGGTGATCGTCCCCGATCACGTCGGGTTCGGGCGCAGCGACAAGCCGCGCGACCCGCGCTGGTACACGCTGGAGCGCCACATCGACAATCTCGGACGCGTGCTGCGCGAGCTGAAGCCCTCGCGCGTCATTCCGGTGATGCAGGACTGGGGCGGCCCCATCGGGATGGGCTGGGCCACCCGCCATCCCGACCGCGTGGCGGGCGCGGTGGTGTTGAATACCTGGGCGTTCGTGCGCCAGCCCCGCATGAAGCTGCCCTGGCTGTTCAAATTCCTGGTGCTCGGGCGCGGCGGCTGGAAACGGTCGGCGCACAAGAACATCTTCGTCGAGCTGTTCCTGGCCAAGGGCGGCCCCCGGCGGCTCAGCGACGAGGACCTCGCGCCGTATCGGGCGCCCTTCCCCACGCCGGGCGACCGCGTCGGGATCGCGAGGTTTCCCCAGCTCATCCCGGAGACCAAGAACCCCTTCCACGAGTCGTACGCGCCCATGGCATTCATCGAGGACCATCTCTCCCGCCTGCGCGAGAAGCCGGCGCTGATCTGCTGGGCGCTCAAGGATCCCGCCTTTCGCAAGCCGCAGCTGGAGCGGTGGCAGCACGTCTTCGCGAAGGTCGACGGACCTCATCTCCTCGAGGGCGCCGGACACTACCTGCAGGAGGACGCGCCCGGCGCGATCCTGGAGCAGATGGAGCGCTGGGCCGCAGGCCTGTGAACCTCCAGGCGCAGGCGGAGATGCTGGCAAACCGGGTGCGGAAGAGCTTCCGCAAGCTGCATCCGCGATTCGAGCGCGAGAGCATCGGCGCCTTCCGCCTCTATGATCGCGACATCCCCGGGATCCGCGCGGTGGTCGACTGGTATGGGGGTCATCTGGTCGTCGCCGAGTACGAACGGAAGCAGACCGAAGGACTGCCCTGGTTGACCACCATGGCCGAGGCAGCGGCGAGTGCGCTGGACGTTCCCGCAGGCCGCGTGCACCTCAAGCGGCGGCGGACGGGCGAGCGATACTCGCGGCTGGGCCGCAAGAACGAGCGCATCGTGGTGCCCGAGCGCGACCTGCGTTTCCTCGTCAACCTCGACGACTACATTGACACCGGGCTGTTCGCCGACCACCGCGAGACGCGAGCGCGGGTGCGCGCCGAGGCTCGCGGCGCGCGGTTCCTCAACCTCTTCGCGTACACCGGCAGCTTCACCTGCGCGGCCGCGGCAGGCGGAGCGGCGGAGACGACCAGCGTCGACGCCTCGCAAGGCTATCTCGATTGGGCCGCCGACAACCTCGCCCTGAACGGCGCGTCCGGGGAGCTGGTGCGCTCGGGGGTGGACGAGTTCCTCCGCCGGGCCTCTGGCCGGCGCTGGACGCTGTGCGTGCTCGATCCCCCTTCCTGGTCCGACTCCGGAGGCCGGGTGTTCGACGTGCAGCGCGACCATCGCGACCTGATCGAGCGGACGCTGGCCGTGCTCGCCCCGGACGGAGTCCTGTGGTTCGCCACCAACCACCAGCGCTTCACGCCGGACCTCTCCGGATTGCGCTACACCGAGGAGGACACGGTGCCCGAGGATTATCGCAACCGCGCGGCGCACCGCGCCTTCCGCATCAGGAAGTGAGATAGCCGGCGAACGTCCGCGCGTCGATGTTCGCTCCGCAGACGATCAGGGCCACCCGCTTGCCCTGCAGCTTCTCGCGGAGCGGCCCGCACAGCGCGGCGGTGGAGACGGCCCCCGCCGGTTCCACCGCGAGCTTCGCGCCGCGGAACAAGAGCTGCAGGGCGGCCCGGATCTGCGCGTCGTCCACCATCACCAGCTCGTCGACGAATCGGCGGCAGAGCGCGAAGCTGTAAGGAGCGGCGTAGGGCGCGCCCAGGCTGTCGGCGATGGTCCGCACCTTGTCGATCGTCTCCGGCTTCCCGCTGCGAAAGCTCCGGTGCATGGTGTCGGCGCCTTCCGGCTCGACCCCGAAGATCAGCGTGCGGGGCGAGATCTGCTTCACCGCCGCCGCCACTCCGGCGCAGAGGCCGCCGCCCCCGATGGGAACGACGACGGCGTCCAGGTTGGGCGCCTGCGCGCAGAGCTCGAGGCCCAGGGTCGCCGTCCCCAGAGCGGTGAGCGGTCCCTCGAAAGGGTGCACCGCCGTCCGCCCTTCCTCGGCCTCGATCTCGTGGACCCGGCCGATGGCGGCGTGCACGTCTTCCACCAGCACGATCTCCGCTCCGTAGGCCCGGCACGCCTCGACCCGGGCGGGGTTCGCGCTCTTCGGCATCACCACCTTGGCCGTGGTCCCCAGGGCCCGGGCGGCGTACCCGACCGCCATCGCGTGGTTCCCGGCGCTCATCGCGGTCACCCCGCGCGCCAGCTGCTCGCGGGTCAGCGCCAGCATGTTGCAGAGGGCTCCCCGCGGCTTGAAGCTGCCGGCATGCTGGAACAGCTCGAGCTTGAGGATCGGCCGGGTCCCCGCGGCGCGCTCGATCTCGTCCCCCCGCCACTCCCAGATCGGAGTCTCGACGACGAAGTCGGAGAGCTTGCGCCGCGCAGTCCGGATCTCGTCGAGCGCGGGCGCCTCTGCTTCCATCGCGCTGGAGGATAGCCTACCTTCCCGCCGCCATGCCTATCGCCCGCAAGCGTCCCGTCACGAAGTCGGGGAAACCGCGCGCCCGCAAGGGAGTGAAGCTCAAGCCCACCGAGCTCCTGCCGCCGCAGCTCCGGCTGGAATCGGTTCCCGAGGAGCTGCGGGAGCTGGCGGGCCAGGTCGAGGCGGACGGCGGCTCGGTCCTGGCGGCCTACCGGGAGCCGCTCGGCGGAAACGCGCTGCTCTTCGCCGCCCTGCCGGTCGACAAGGTGGAGCCGACCAGCTTCCAGCGCGACGTCTCCGATGCCCACGTCCTCAAGCTGACCCGCGCGATGGACAAGACAAGGCGCTACCTGGATCCGATCATCGCGGTGCGCGAGAGCGACGGCTTCAAGACTCCCAACGGAGGGCACCGCCTGACGGCGCTCAAGGAGCTGGGCGCGAAGGCGATCCTGGCACTGGTGGTCCCCGAGCGCGAGGTCGCCTACCAGATCCTGGCGCTGAACATCGAGAAGGCGCACAACCTGCGCGAGAAGGCGCTCGAAGTGGTCCGCATGTACCGGGACCTCGCCGGGCTCGATGGCGGCCGCAAGGAGAGCGACTTCGCCCTGGAGTTCGAGGATCCCTCCCTGGTGACGCTCGGATTCGCCTACGAGCAGAAGGGCAGGCTGTCGGGAGGCGCCTACGCGCCTGCCCTGAAGAAGGTCGACCAGTACTTCGATCGGCCCCTGCGCGAGTCGGTCGCCGTGCGCGAGGAGCGTGCCCGCAAGCTGCTGGAGCTGGACGAGGCGGTCAGCGGCGCGGTCGAGAAGCTGAAGGAGCGCGGGCTGACCTCGCCTTACCTCAGGGCCTTCGTGGTCGCCCGCATCAATCCTCTCCGGTTCATCAAGGGCCAGCCCCCTTCGTACGACGAGCTGTTGGAAACGATGACCAAGCGGGCCCGGGGGATGGATCCGGCCCGGATCAAGAGCGAGGACCTGGCCCGTAGCGGCGGCGCCCCGGAAGAATGAACCTACTGCCTCCGGGCAGCATCGAAGGGGGGCGAGGAGACGGCATGGGCGTGGTGACGATCGCGAAGGAGAACTTCCAGCAAACCGTTGAAAACGGGGGCATCGTCTTGATCGATTGGTGGGCCCCCTGGTGCGGGCCCTGCCGGGCCTTCGCTCCAGCTTACGAGAAGGTCGCGGAGGCCAATCCGGACGTCACCTTCGGCAAGATCAACACCGACGAGGAGCAGGAGCTGGCGGGGGCGTTCAACATCCGCAGCATCCCCACCCTCATGATCTTCCGGGACAAGGTGCTGCTCTTCTCGCAGCCGGGCGCGCTGCCGCAGAACGTGCTCGAGGATCTGGTCAAGAAGGCGCGCGAGCTCGACATGAACGCCGTCCGCGCCGAGGTGGCGAAGCAGCAGCAGGCGCCGCAGGCAGGGGAAACGGGCGCCTAGGCCCGGCGCCGCCGGAAACACAGGGCCTACGCTCGGGCGTGATCATTCCGCCCACGGTCATGAGACGTGTTCTAGCCGCGCCCGCCGACTTTCGCGCGGACCGCGGCGACGATCTCGTCCTCGGTGGGAAACCCGAGAAGCTTCTTCTCGGCGACCGGGACTCCGTCGACCAGGACGACGAACGATCCGGGCGCGCCGACTTCCAGCTCGGCGTTCAGGCCGAGCTCCTGCTGCAGGGCAGCCGCCGCACGGACGGCTCGGGGTTTGTACCCTCAAGAGCTGCAGTATTGGATCTTGACCATCGAGAGAGGATAACGCTGGTCCCGCGCGGTGGCCCAGCGCTTTCCACATCTACGGGGACACCATCGTTGGTGTCCCCCAGCCGAATCGCCCGGGGTAATCTGGCATCCCACGCCCGCCGACAGGGCCCGGCCGCCGGGCGACGGCGGAGGAGCACGATGATCACGTTGCGCAAGGCCGCGGAGAGGTTCCATACGCGGGCAGGCTGGCTCGATTCCTGGCACACCTTCTCGTTCGCCGATCACTACGATCCGGACCAGATGGGCTTCGGGTCGCTGCGGGTGATCAACGACGACACGGTGCAGCCGGGCCAGGGATTCGGCACGCACCCGCACCGCGACATGGAGATCCTCACTTACGTGCTGCAGGGCGCCCTGGCGCACCGCGACTCCTCCGGAGGCGGGGGAGTGATCCGCCCCGGCGACGTGCAGCGCATGAGCGCGGGCACCGGAGTCGCGCACAGCGAGTACAACGCCTCGGAGACCGAGCCCGTGCACTTCCTGCAGATCTGGATCGTTCCCGAGCGGACCGGCGTCGAGCCGGGCTACGAGCAGAAGAACTTCCCGGCGCAGGAGCGGAGCGGAAAGCTGCGGCTCCTCGCCTCTCCGGACGCGCGCGACGGTTCGCTGAAGATCAACCAGGACACCAAGGTGTACGGGGCCCTGCTCGGCAAGGGCGAGCGCGCGTCTCTCGATCTGCAGCCGGGCCGCCGGGCCTGGGTCCAGGTGGCCCGGGGCGCGATCGAGCTGAACGGCGAGAAGCTGGGAGCGGGAGACGGCGCCTCCCTGAGCGGCGAGCGCAAGATCGCCCTCGAGGGGACCGCTCCGGCCGAGGTGCTGGTTTTCGATCTGCCGTAGGGTGCGCAGCTTTCCGGAATGCTCGGTCCGTTGCTCGCGGCGCTGGTGGCGGTCGCACCACACGTCCATGAAGGGGATGCGCAGGCCATCACCTCGCTCATCGACGCGGCCTCGGGGGCCGCCATCGCCGACGGCCGGTACCTGCAAGAGGTCGTCGGCGGCGTCTTGAAGATCGAGTCGCGGTTCGACTTCCCTGACGGGCGCACGATCGTCGAGCGCGCGTCCCTGCGGCTGTCGCCGCAGATCGAGCAGGAGAGCTGGGATTGGACCGAGCGGCGCGACGGCGCTTTGGTCCGCGAATACGAGGTGGACTTCCGTACCCGCAAGGCGGTGGCCACCCGGGTCGATCAGCACAAGCGGTGGAAGGAAGAGGTGGACATCGAGCCCGGCAAGACGTTCGCCGGCATCGGCTTCGTCGCCGTGATCAAGTCGCTGCGCGCGGAGCTCGAGCCGGGGCAGAAGCTCGAGCTCAAGGTAGTGGCTTTCACGCCCAGGCCGCGGGTGGCCACCGTGGACGTGATCCGGGTGGGACTGGAGAACCTGCGGATGGCGGGGCGGACCCTCTCGGCCGACCACTACACCGTCCACCCCGACGTTCCCGCCATCGCCAGGCTGTTCGTCAAGGCTCCCGATCAGCAAGTCTGGCTCTTCGGCACCGGCCCCGCCGCCTTCCTCCGCTACCAGGGACCGCTGGCGGAGCCATCGGACCCGATGATCCGGGTCGACCTGATCCCCGAGCGCAGCGCGAATCTGGGACGCAAGAGATCCGCGGAGAGCTCCCACCGGTAGCCCTGACTGCCGGATCAGAGGTCGAGCACGCGCCAGAGGTACCAGCTCGCCACCGTCCGATAGGGCCGCCATCGCTCACCGAACGCCAGCAGCTCCTTGGGCGAGGGCAGCTCGCGCAGCCCGCGCACCCGGGCGTACCCCTTGCGCACGCCGTAGTCGGTCACCGGCAGGACGTCCGGCCGGGCCAGCCGGAAGATGAGCAGCATCTCCACCGTCCAGCTCCCGATCCCCCGCACGGCCGTGAGCCGCTCGACGATCCCGGCATCCGGGAGTTTCTCCAGCGCGCGCGCGGAAGCGGGCACGGTTCCGTCCAGCGCCTTCGCCGCCAGGTCCTTGAGCGCGGCGGTCTTCGAGCGCGACAACCCGGCCCCGCGAAGCTTCTCTTCGGAGACGTCGATCACGTCCTGTGGCCGGGGAAAGCGGCGGGGGTGGAAGAGGGCGACGACCCGGGCGAGGATCGTCGCCGCTGCCCTTCCGGTGAGCTGCTGATAGACGATCGATTCCAGCAGCGCTTCGAAGGGGCTCTGCAGCTCGGCGGGCCGCAGCCGGAAGGGACCGACGCGATCGATGAATTTCGCCAGGCGCCGATCCCGGCCTCGCAGGTGCTCGACGGCCGCCACCGGATCGAACGGCAGGCCATGGTCGACCGCCAGCGTCACGCCTTCCAGCGCCAGCAGCCGCTGCTTCGTCACCACGCCGCCGGGCGCGGAGAAGCCTCCCGGAGCGCCGCCGGCCGCCAGGACCCGATGGCAAGGGATCGCGACCAGGAACGGATTCTTGCCCAGGGCCTGTCCGACTGCGCGGGACGCTCCCGGCTTCCCCAACGCCGCGGCGATCTCGCCGTAGGTCGCGGTCCGGCCGGGCGGCAGGGCGCGGACCTGTTCGAAGACCGCGCGCTGGAAGGGCCCGAGCAGGGAAAGGTCGAGGGGCAACGCCGACAGATCCTGCGCCTCGCCTGCCAGGTGCCGCCGCAGAAGCCGCGCGGCATCCGCGACGAACCCCGGCGCCTCCACCCCGTTCTGCTTGGCGAGCTGCGCCCGCACCTCGCGCATGGGCATCTCCGGCATCTCGATGGCCGTCAGCCCGCGGTCATTCCAGCGGAGCCGCATGGGTCCCGCGCGCGTCTCGAACAGCATCGGTGCAGTGTATCCGGCCGAGCAGCAGATCGCTCAGGTCGAGCGCAGGCCAACCGTCCACGGTGCTCGCGGTGGGAAGCCGGTAGAAGGTGGCGTTCAGCTCCACGGTGGCGAGGATGCGGGCGGAGTCGAGCCAGCGCCTGGCCGGCAGTCCCTTGGGATGGAAGACGTGCCGCCAGTGGTCGTAGCCGTATCCGCTGGTGCCGAGTGGATCACGCATCCAAGGTGCGTACCTTGACGGAATGGCGCATCAGGAGCTGCAGACCGCCGAACCGCTGATCCCTCCGAAGTCGACGCTCGAGTCGCTCCGGCTGGCCGCCGCCGGATGCAGCGCCTGCCCGCTGCACCTGACGGGGACACAGACCGTCTTCGGCGAAGGCCTGGCGACGTCGCGCGCGATCTTCGTGGGCGAGCAGCCGGGGGACGCCGAGGACAAGGTGGGCCGCCCTTTCGTCGGTCCCGCCGGAAAGCTCCTCGACCGCGCGCTGGAGGAAGCCGGCATCGATCGCAAGCTGGTGTACGTGACCAACGTGGTGAAGCATTTCAAATGGACCGCCCGGGGAAAGCGGCGGCTGCACGAGAAGCCGAACGCGCGCGAGATCGCCGCCTGCAAGCCGTGGCTGCTCGCCGAGCTGCAAGTCATCCACCCCGACGTCCTGGTCTGCCTGGGCGCCACGGCGGCGCAGGCGCTCCTGGGAAGGAGCTTCAAGGTCACCCAGATGCGGGGACAGATCCTCCCGCACGAGCTCGTGCCCGCGGTGATGGCGACGGTGCATCCTTCGTCGATCCTGCGGGCGCCGGACGACGAGACCCGCCACCGGGAGCTGGAGCTCTTCGTCCGCGACCTGCGGCGGATCGCGCCGCTGCTGCAGCACTAGCTCTTGGTGGCCTTCTCGGCGGCGACCCGCGCCGCCTTCTCGTGCGAGCGCCCGCTGGCGCGCAGCGCCTTGAACTCCCGCTCGAAGTCGCGCAGCTCTTCCTCGGTCGCGTCCTCCAGATCGGCGAACACGTTGCGGGCCGACTTCTGCGCCCGGATCAGCTCGTCGAGCTTGAGCTGCAAGGCCTTGCCGTCGCGGTTCTGCGTCGACTGGATGAGGAACACCATCAGGAAGGTGACGATGGTCGTTCCGGTATTGATCACCAGCTGCCAGCTGTCCGAGTAATGGAACATCGGCCCCGTGATCGCCCAGACGAGGACCACGCCGAGCGCGACCAGGAAGGCCCAGTGCGTCCCGACCCCCGCCCCCACCGCGCAGGCGAACCTCCGAAACCAGCTCTCCTGGCGATGGGAATCCATGCGCGTTCAACTTTGGCGCGTCCCAAGCCAGACGGAAGTGCTCGAACGCTCCCGGCGTTCCACTGACATGAGTCCGGCCGGCCGAGCGGTCGGACGCCCGCCGCGTCGGAGAGGCGCGCCATCGCCACCGCGGCCTTGCTCGCGGCGTCGAGGCTGAAGAACCAGATCCCCGGGCCGTGGCGCGGATGGGTGGCGTAAGGTGCGGAAGTTGAGCGTAGGGGAGATGCCCACACCGATCCAGGCCTGAATCCGGGATCTACCGGAGCGGACTGTTCACAACCCGACGCCCCGCTGGATTCACTCCCGGTCCGGGTTCCCGCCGGGCTTGCCCCAAGCCCCGCTCCTCGGTCTACAAGGGAAAGTGCCCATGGGATCAGAACTTCAGCCGGGACGGAATCACAGCAGCGGTCTCGTGGACGTCCTCGACCGGGTCCTCGACAAGGGGCTGGTGATCGCGGGCGACATCAAGGTTTCGCTCGCCGAGGTCGAGCTCCTCACCATCCGCATCCGCCTCATCGTCTGCTCGATCGACAAGGCGCAGCAGATCGGGCTCGACTGGTGGAAGTACGACCACCATCTCGCCCCGGGAATGCAGCAGGCCGAGTTGGAGAACCAGGAGCTGCGCAAGCAGGTCCGGTTGCTCGAGCGCAAGGTGGAAGCGCTCACCCGCAGGACCCCCATGGCGAAGCGCAGGGCTACCCTCCGCGACGACGGAACGTAGCGACTAAGGAGTCTGCCAATGCCGGTTGAGAGAGCTTCGGGCGGTACCAGCCTCATCGACGTGCTCGACCGCGTGCTCGACAAGGGCATCGTCATCGACGCCTGGGTCCGCGTCTCCCTGGTCGGGATCGACCTCATCACCGTCGAAGCGCGCGTGGTCGTCGCCTCGATCGACACGTACCTCAAGTACTCCGAGGCGGTCGGTCAAGCCCCTGCGGCGGCGCCGAAGGGCATCGACATGAAGACGCACGAAGCGCTGCTCGCCGAGAACGCGGCGCTCAAGGCCCAGATCGCGGCGGGCTCGCCCGCCGAACGGCGGCGCAGGCGCGCCGAATAGGCAAAGTGCGCGCGATGGCCCAGACCCAGAGCCGCGGGGGGACGGAAGTCCCTCGCGAATCCGCCGCCTCGGCACGGCTCGCCCTCGCCGAGAGCTTGCTCTCCACCGAGGACCCGGTGGAGTGCGCGCGGGCGGCGGTGGACTGGCTGGCCGATCGCGCCGGAGCGCGGAAGGCGATCTGCGCGCTGATCGACGCCGACACGGGCACGCTGCAGCACGTCTTCGCCAGCGGGGTGTCCCAGGTCCAGCTCGAATCGCTGCACCTGGCCCTGGAGGAGCCGGATCACCCGCTGGTGTTCGCGCTGGCAGGACGCGAGCCGGTGAACCTGGGGGGAAAGGGAAAGCGCAACGGCGCAACCGCCGACGCCTGGCGCACTGATTTCCTCGCCATCCCCCTGCCGATGACCGACAAGCGGGAGGCCCGCGAGGGCCTGCTCCTGGTGAGCCCGGCCCGCTGCGAGGCCGATGCCCGCTGGGCGGCGGACCTCCTCGGGCAGAAGATCGCGCGGCTGCGGGCGACCGCCGCCCTCGGCACCAGCGAGCATCGCCTGCAGCGCGAGCGCGAGCTCTTGCTCAACATCATCAACGCCTCGCCCGACCCCATCCTCCTCACCGATCCGGAGGGGAGGATGATCATCTCCAACGCGCGCGCCGACGCCCTCTTCTCCAGCAAGGAAGGGCAGAGCGAGGGACGGCAGCGGGCGGTGACCCTCAACAACATGCTCTTCTCCGCGGCGCTGTCGCAGCAGGCCATCGACGAGTCCGGGCCGTCCGCCGCGAGCTCTTGCTGGTCTCGCCCTCGGAAGGATCGGACCTGCTCTTCGAGCTGCTCTCCTCCGTGGTGCAGCACCCGCGCGAGGGGACCTGCGTGGTCTCCATCCTCCGCAACGTCACCGACCTGCGTTCGGCCACCGAGCAGATCGAGGAGAACTTCCGCCGCCTCAAGGTCGCCGAGGCGGACGTCCGGGCCGAGCGCGACCGGCTGGACCTGATCATCGACTCGGTGGCCGACCCCATCCTGGTCACGGACCCGGGAGGCAAGATCCTCCTGATGAACTCGCCCGCCGAGCGCCTCTTCACCGCGCCGCCGTCGGACGAGACCGCCCAGGCGGAGCGCGCGGTGCGCAGCAACGACGCGCACTTCTCCTCCTTCGTCTCCAACCTCTTCTTGACCGGGACCGGCCTGCGCTTCCGCGGCGAGATCTCGCTCACCGACCCCGTCACGCAGCAGCCCCTCCCGGTCGAGGCCGTCGCCGGCAGCGTCGTCAGCGAGCACGGCGAGGTCACGGCGGTGGTGACCATCCTCCACGACCGGACCGAGGCCATCGACAAGGCGCGCCTGTACGAGCAGGTCAAGGCCGCCAGCCACCAGCTCGAGGAGAAGGTCCGGGTCGCCACCGCCGAGCTGGTCCGCCGCAACGAGCTGCTCCAGCGCCAGCACCTGGAGCTCGAGCAGGCCTCGCAGCTCAAGAGCCAGTTCCTGGCGAACATGTCGCACGAGTTCCGCACGCCCCTGAACGCGATCCTCGGCTACACCAGCATGCTCTTGCAGGGCGTCTCGGGCGAGATGTCGTCGCCGCAGAAGAACAAGCTCCTGCGGGTGGACTCGAACGCACGCCACCTGCTCTCCATCATCAACGACATCCTGGACATCAGCCGCGTCGAGGCGGGCAAGATGCCTCTGCACCTGGAGGACTTCGATCTCGGGGCGCTGATCTCCGAGCTGTTCGCGGAGGTCGAGCCGTTGATCCAGCGGGCGAGACTCCAAGTCTTCACCGACCTGCAGCAGCCGGTCCCGCAGCTCTATTCGGATCGCCAGAAGGTGAAGCAGGTGGTGCTGAACCTCCTCACCAACGCCATCAAGTTCACGCCGGAGGGTCACGTCAAGGTGGTGGTGCGCGACGACCCGGGCGGCGAGGTGCGGATCGCGGTGCAGGACAGCGGCATCGGCATCGCGCCCGCGGACCAGGAGAAGGTCTTCGAGGACTTCCGGCAGGCCGACAACTCGGTCACCCGGGAGTACGGCGGCGCCGGACTGGGCCTGGCCATCTGCCGGCGACTCGCCAAGATGCTGGACGGCCGGATCGAGCTGAAGTCACAGCCGGGCGAAGGTTCGGTGTTTACACTCGTCATTCCGCGCAGGGGGAAGCGCAGATGACCGCCGTGAGCGACAGCCCGCGCAAACCGTTGGTGCTAGTGGTCGACGACTTCGCGGACAACCGGGAGATGTACTCGGAGTACCTGAGCTTCTCCGGGTACGACGTGATCGAGGCGAGGAACGGCAAGGAGGCGGTCGACGCGGCCCAGGCGCGCTTGCCGGACATCATCATCATGGATCTGTCGCTGCCGGTCATGGACGGCTGGGAAGCGACCCGCAGGCTGAAGGCGGATGACCGCACCCGCCTCATCCCGGTCGTCGCGCTCACGGGGCACGCGCTGGCCGGGCATTCCAAAGGGGCGAAGGACGCGG
>Ga0070708_100001350_pt1 | contig 18750 bp, 18 predicted proteins | sample KBSK5503metaG_FD_65469 | JGI IMG/M metagenome (GOLD analysis project Ga0070708, IMG submission 65469) | Corn, switchgrass and miscanthus rhizosphere microbial communities from Kellogg Biological Station, Michigan, USA - KBS K5-50-3 metaG | ecosystem: Host-associated > Plants > Roots >... | reverse complement strand
GCGCGCCTGTTCACCGTGCACAACCTCTCGTGGGTGCTGCGGCTGGTGGAACGGGCCCGTCAGGCCATTCGCGAGGGGCGGCTCGACGCCCTCCGCAGCGACCTGCTCGCCATCTGGGGCGCGTAAGCCCGCTTCAGTGCCTCGCCTGCCGAGGCACTAATCTCAAGGGTCCGCCGTCTCTCTCACGGTTCGGGGTTGCGTGGCTCTCGTTCCCATCATCCTGCTTTTTGCCGTCATGTATCTGCTCGTCATCCGGCCGCAGCAGCGGCGGGTGCGCGAGCACTCGTCGTTCGTCTCGACGCTGCAATACGGCGACGAGGTCGTCACCGCCGGTGGCATCTTCGGGACCATCACCGCCCTGGGTGAGGAGACGGTGTCGCTGGAGGTCGCTCCCGGCCTCTCCCTGACGGTGCTGCGCAGCTCGGTCACCCGGCGGGTGAGCGACGAGCCGCCCGACATCGAAACGATCGACGACGTCGAGGAACTGCCACCGGTCACCGACGCTGGCGAGGTGCACGAGACCAACGGCAGTCCCACGACGCTGCCGCCGGCCGACGACGCCGGGCCGGACGCCCACTGATGCGCCGATCCCACTGGATCTCCCTCCTCATCGTCGTGGGGGTCGCCGTGCTCTCGCTGGCCTACGTCGTCGGCACCAACAAGACGCCGAAGCTGGGTCTCGACCTCCAGGGGGGCGCGTCGGTCGTGCTGCAGCCGAAGCACAAGGTCAAGTCGGGCGTACTCAACCAGTCGATCGAGATCATCCGCAGCCGGGTCGACAGCCTCGGGGTCGCCGAGCCCGACATCAGCCGGCAGGGCAACGCCATCGTCGTGCAGCTTCCGGGCGTCAAGAACAAGGAGCGCGCGCTGGGCATCGTCGGCCAGACCGCGCAGCTGCTCGTGCGGCCGGTGATCCGCGAAGTCAAGGAGAACGAGGAGACCGTCCCGACCACGCCCCGCGAGCAGGACGACCCCAAGTCCACCGTCGTGCTGCCCGTCAAGGACCGCGGCGGGCGCGCCATCACCCGCTACGAGCTGCAGCCCGCCGAGTTCGACGGTCGGGTGATGTCGGGCGCCCGGGCCACGATCGACCCCAACACCGGTGAGTGGCAGGTCGACTTCACACTCACCGGGCGGGGCTCGAAGCAGTGGGACGACATGGCCGAGAAGTACTACCAGAAGCAGGTCGCCATCGAGCTCGACGGCGTGGTGAAGTCGGCGCCCACCATCCAGGCCCGGCAGTTCAACGGGCGCGGCCAGATCACCGGCCAGTTCACCCAGCGCGAGGCCAAGGACCTCGCCTTGGTCATCCGCTACGGCTCGCTGCCCGTGCAGCTCGAGCAGCAGACCGTCCAGACGGTCTCGGCGACCCTGGGGCGTGACGCCCTCTCCGCGGGCCTCGTGGCGGGAGCGGTCGGGCTCGGCCTCGTGGCGCTGTACATGGTCCTCTACTACCGGGCGCTGGGCCTGGTGGTGTGGCTCGGCCTGTTCGTGTCCGGCGCGCTGATGTACTCGCTGGTTGCGCTGCTGGGCGAGACGTCGGGCCTGGCGCTGAGCCTCGCCGGCGCCACCGGCATCATCGTGTCGGTCGGCGTCACCGTCGACTCTTATGTCGTGTACTTCGAACGCCTCAAAGACGAGATCCGCGCCGGCAAGACCGTGCGATCGTCGGTCGACCGCGGGTTCACGCGCGCCTACCGCACGATCCTCGCCGCCGACCTGGTCTCGCTCATCGGCGCCACCCTGCTCTATCTGCTGAGCGTCGGATCGGTGCGCGGCTTCGCGTTCTTCCTCGGACTGTCGACGATCCTCGACCTCATCGTCGCCTACATGTTCACCCGGCCGATGGTCGTTCTCCTGGGTCGCAACCGCCTGTTCACCGAAGCCCGCTGGCTGGGCGTGGCCCGGGGGTTGGCCGCGAGCCCGGCGTCGGGGGCGTGATGGAGACGCGGGCCCGCGGCGGCCTCTTCCACCGCCTGTACCACGGCGAGACATCCTTCGAGTTCATCGGGCGGAAGCGCCGCTGGTTCCTGTTGTCGGGCCTGGTGATGCTGGCGGGGGTCGTGTCGCTCATCACCCAGGGCCTGAACTACGGGATCGAGTTCAAGGGGGGCACGTCGTGGGAAGTGCGGGCTCCCCATGTCTCCGTCGCGAAGACCCGCGACACCCTGCGGCCTCTCGGCCTGGCTGACGCAAAGATCCAGACCGTCGGCGGCGGCGTCGTTCGCGTCCAGGGCCCGCACCTGTCGCTGGCTCGCCAGCAGAAGGTGAGCGAGGCGCTGGCCAAGCTCGGCAGGACCTCGGCCAACGCCGTCAGCATCAACGACGTCGGTCCGTCATGGGGCAAGGCCGTCACCAACAAGGCCCGTACCGCGCTCATTGCCTTCTTCATCGCCATCACCATCTACATCTCGGCAAGGTTCGAGTGGAAGATGGCGGTGGCCGCCCTGGCCGCCGTCGTCCACGACATCCTCATCACCGTGGGCGTGTACTCGATCTCCCGCTTCGAGGTCACGCCCGCGACCGTCGTCGCCTTCCTGACGATCCTCGGTTACTCGCTCTACGACACCATCGTGGTGTTCGACCGCGTCGAGGAGAACACGCGCGGGCTTGCGGCCTCGGGGCGCATGACCTACAGCGACACCGTCAACCTCTCCATGAACCAGGTGCTGATGCGGTCGCTCAACACCAGCCTCGTGGCGATCCTGCCGATCCTGTCGGTCCTCGTCATCGGCGCGTACGTCCTGGGCGCCACCACGCTCAAGGACTTCGGCCTCGCCCTCCTCGTCGGCCTGCTGACCGGCGCCTACTCGTCGATCTTCATCGCTTCGCCGGTGCTGGCCCTGTTGAAGGAGCGCGAGTCTCGCTACGCCGGCATCCGCCAGCGGCTGCTGTCGAAGGGCGGCGGTGTCACAACCGGGCCTCTGACGCCGGCGGCGGCCGCGGCCATGGCGGCGCCGAGCGGCCCGGCGATGGCCGACGACGGCGACCGGGCCGATGCGCGCCCCGCGGCGGTCGCCGTCCAACGACCGCCCCGCCCGGCCCGGCCCGGCGGCCAGCGCAAGCGGGGTGGAAGCCGTCCCGGCGGCGGCAAATCACGCAAGAAAGGCCGCCGCCGCTGATTTTCGCCGTCGGAAGCAGAGCTTCCTCGGCGAGTTATAAGGAGCTCCGAGCGACGGGCGCAGCCCGCCGCCGCGAAGCAGGGTTCCGCCGCGAACCGGCAGTAGCGTGGAGAGCATGCCGGCTGATGGCGCGTGGCTGAAAGATCACATTCGCGACATCCCCGATTTCCCCACGCCCGGCGTCGTTTTCAAGGACCTCACGCCGCTGTTCGCCGACGTCGACGCCTTCCGCTTCACCGTCGACGCCATCGCCGACCATGTCGCCGGCCGCGACATCGACAAGGTCGTCGCGATCGAGGCTCGGGGGTTCATCATCGCCGCCCCCGTCGCCTACCGCCTCGGGGCCGGCCTCGTCCCTGTGCGCAAGGTGGGCAAGCTTCCCTGGCACACCGAGTCGCTCGAGTACCAGCTCGAGTACGGGACCGCCGAGCTCGAGATCCATCGTGACGCCGTCGCCCCTGGTGACGAGGTACTCATCGTCGACGACGTGCTCGCCACCGGCGGGACCGCCAAGGCCGCGGTCTCGCTGGTCGAGAGGTTGGGCGCGTCGGTCGTCAGCATCGGGGTGATCATCGAGCTCGAGTTCCTGCACGGCCGCGAGGCCCTCGACGGCTACGACGTGCTGTCCCTGGTGAGCTTCGCTTGAGCAGCGTGGCGAGGGACTGATGGCGACCGCCGACCGGGTGTTTCCTTGGCGGCGGGCGCCCACCCGCGGCTCGGGCCTGGTGCGCCAGGCGGCCAGCGCCGAGCTGGCGCCGTTGCTGGGAGCATTCCACGCCCGTCACCCCCGGGCCGACAGCCAAGCGATCGAGCTCGCCTATTCGGTGGCCAACGAGGCCCATCGAGGCCAGCTGCGCAAGTCCGGCGATCCGTACATCCGCCACCCGCTGGCGGTGGCCACGATCCTGGCCGAGCTCGGGCTCGACGACACCACCATCGTCGCCGCCCTCCTACACGACGCGGTTGAGGACACCGCCGTCTCAGTCGACGACATCACCCGCGACTTCGGCTCCGACGTCGCCGTCATAGTCGACGGTGTCACCAAGCTCGACCGCATCCGCTTCGACTCCAGGGAGGCCCAGCAGGCAGCGAGCATGCGCAAGATGCTCGTGGCCATGGCCAAGGACATCCGGGTCCTGCTGATCAAGCTCGCCGACCGGCTGCACAACATGCGCACGCTGGCGGCGATGCCGGCGGCCAGCCAGCATCGCATCGCCCAAGAGACCATAGACATCTACGCGCCTCTGGCTCACCGCCTCGGGATCGGCGAGATGAAGTGGCAGCTCGAGGACCTGGCGTTCGCCACGCTCCACCCCAAGCGCTACGCGGAGATCGAGCACATGGTGTCGACGCGCTCGCCCGAGCGTGACATCTACCTCGCTCAGGTGCTGGAGGAGGTGCGGGGGCGGCTGGCCGAATTGCGCATCGACGCCGACGTCACCGGTCGGCCCAAGAACTACTGGAGCATCTACGAGAAGATGGTCGTGAAGGGACGCGAGTTCGACGACATCTACGACCTCGTCGGCATCCGCGTCACCGTCGAGAGCGTGAAGGACTGCTACGCCGCCCTGGGGTCGATCCACGCCACCTGGAAGCCGGTGCTGGGCCGGTTCAAGGACTACATCGCCATGCCCAAGTTCAACCTCTACCAGTCGTTGCACACGACGTTGGTAGGTCCGCAGGGCAAGCCGCTCGAGGTCCAGATCCGCACCCGGGAGATGCACCAGCGGGCCGAGTTCGGGATCGCCGCCCACTGGGGTTACAAGGAGGGCAGCGCCAAGGCCGACGTGGCGTGGCTCCAGCGCATCGTCGACTGGCAGCAGGACACCGCCGACCCCGCGGAGTTCATGGAGACGCTCAAGGTCGACCTGGAGCAGGATGAGGTCTTCGTCTTCACGCCGAAGGGCGACGTCGTCACCATGCCGATCGGCGCCACGCCCATCGACTTCGCCTACTCCATCCACACCGAGGTCGGTCACCGCTGTATCGGCGCCCGGGTGAACGGCCGTCTGGTTCCTCTCGACTCGCACCTCACCTCGGGCGACACCGTCGAGATCTTCACGTCCAAGGTCGAGGGCGCGGGGCCGTCGCGCGACTGGCTGAAGGTGGTGGCCACGCCCCGGGCCCGCAACAAGATCCGCCAGTGGTTCTCGCGCGAGCGTCGGGTCGATGCCATCGAGAACGGGCGCGACGAGCTGACCAAGGCCATGCGCCGCGAGGGCCTGCCCGTCCAAAAGGTGGCGTCGACCTTGCTCACCGAGGTCGCGCAGGCCATGAACTACACCGACCTCGACACGCTCCTCGCCGCCATCGGCGACAGCCACGTCTCGGCCCGCTCTATCGCCCAGCGCGTGGCCCGCGAGCTGCGGGGCGGCGACCACGAGGAGCAGCTGCCCTCGACCGTCCGCGCCCCCCGCCGGGCACGTCAGGGCCGGTCGGTCGGCGTGCACGTCGAAGGCCTGGACGACGTCATGGTCCGGCTGGCGCGGTGCTGTGCTCCTGTTCCCGGCGACGAGATCATCGGCTTCGTCACCATCGGCCGAGGCGTGTCCGTGCACCGCGCCGACTGCGCCAATGCGGTGGCGCTCTCCACCACGCAGGGCGACCGCCTCATCGAGGTCGAGTGGGACCCGACCCATGAGGGCGCCTTCTTCGCCACCATCGCCGTCGAGGCCCTCGACCGCTCGCGTCTCCTGCGCGACATCATCACCGTGCTGTCCGACGCCCACGTCAACATCCTCGCCAGCACCAGCCACACCGGCACCGACCGCATCGCCATGTTGCGCTTCGACTTCGAGCTCGCCGACCCGTCCCACCTCGAGACGCTGATCGCCAACGTCAAGCGCATCGACAGCGTCTACGACGCCTATCGCGTGTTGCCCGGCGCCCGCGGCCGCTGATGGGCCAGGACGCCACGTGCACGCTCGAGCACGAGGGGAAATCGTCTGAGGGACGGGCGTTTCTCGAGACCGACGAGCTGATCTTCCGGGGCACGTTTCGCGTCGCCATCAAATTCGCCGAGATCGAGGACGCGTTCGCCGACGACGGCGTCCTCACCGTGAGTTGGGCGGGCAGGACCGCCCGCTTCGAATTGGGGCGGGTGGCGGCGAGGTGGGCGGACAGGATCGCCAACCCCCCGACGGTCATCGAAAAGCTCGGGCTCAAACCCGGCCAGAAGGTGGCGTTGCTCGGCGTCGACGACGACGACTTCGCCAAGCAGGTCGAGGCCGTCACCGGCATGCCGCCGCCGCGGCGCGCGACCGCGAAATGCGACGTCGTCTTCCTGGCGGCCAACGACCGAAAGGCGCTCACGCGACTCCCCGCTCTGCGAAAGGCCATCGCCGCTGATGGGGCGGTGTGGGTGATCAGGCCCAAGGGCAGCGACCACATCAGCGAGAACGATGTGATGTCCGCGGGGCGGGACGCCGGCCTCTACGACGTGAAGGTGGTGCGCTTTTCCGACACCCACACCGCCGAGAAGTTCGTCATACCTAAGAAAGACCGCAGGTAGCCTCCCGAGGGTGGTTGACCAGTTCCGGGCCCCCGTGGGCACCCGCGATGTCATGCCGCCGGAGTCCGCCCGGTGGCAGGCGCTTGTCGCACTCGCGGCCGAGCGATTTACGCGCGCGGCCTACGGGCTGGTGCTGACGCCAGTGTTCGAGGACGTCGAGGTCTTCCAGCGCGTCGGCGAGGGCACCGATGTCGTGCGTAAGGAGATGTACGAGTTCCAGGACCGCAGCGGCCGCCACCTGGCACTCAAGCCCGAGAGCACCGCGTCGGTGGTCCGCGCGTATGCCCAGCACCGGCCGACGACGCCGTTCAAGGCGTGGTACGTCGCGCCCCAGTTCCGCTACGAGCGCCCCCAGGCAGGCCGGTACCGGCAGCACCACCAGATCGGCGCCGAGGCCCTCGGCACCGACGACCCCGATCTCGATGTCGAGGTTGTTGCCCTGGCGCACGAGATCGTCACCGCCCTCGGCCTGTGCCAGGTCCGGCTCCTGCTGAACTCGCTGGGCGACGCCGAGTGCCGTCCCGGGTACATGGCGGCCTTGCGCGCCTATCTCGACGAGCGGGCCGACGCGCTGTGCGACGAGCACAAGACGCGGGTAGCCGACAACCCCCTTCGCGTCCTCGACTGCAAGCGGGCCGAGTGCCAGGTGGTGACCGACGGCGCCCCGCGCATGCTCGACTTCCTCTGCGACGCCTGCCGGGCGCACTTCGACCGGGTCACCGAGGGGTTGGCGGCGGTGGGCGTGCCCTTCGAGATCGAGCCCCGGCTCGTGCGGGGCCTCGACTACTACACCCGCACGACCTTCGAGCTTCAGGCGGCGGCGTTGGAGTCGGCGCAGAACGGCATCGGCGGGGGCGGACGCTACGACGGCCTGGCCGAGGCGCTCGGAGCACCGTTCACACCCGGGATCGGCTTCGGGCTCGGCGTCGAGCGCCTGCTGTTGGCGTGCGACGCCGAGGGCGTCTTTCCCGAGCCCGAGACGTCGGTCGCCGTCTGGGTCATCGACATCGCCGGCGGAACCCACGCCCGCGACCTCACGCAACGGCTGCGGGCCGCGGGCATCGCCGCCGACCGATCGTTCGACCAGCGCTCGATGAAGTCGCAGTTCCGGGCCGCCGACCGGTCCCGAGCCCGGTTCGCGCTGGTCGTCGGTGAGCAGGAGGTGGCCGACGACACCGTGGTCGTCCGTGACCTGCGCGACGGCGGCGAGGAGGTCGTGGGCCGTGGCGACGTCGTCGATCACGTGACCAAGCGCCTGTGACTTGAGGCGCCCGTGACCCTTCGGACCGATTACTGCGGCGCGCTCCGGCGCGAGGACGTCGGCCGCGAGGTCGCGCTGTGCGGCTGGCTCCACAGCCGGCGGGAGCACGGCGAGCATCTTGCGTTCGTCGACCTGCGCGACCACACGGGCATCGTGCAGTGCGTCGTCGACGGCGCCCACGACCTGCGCTCCGAGTTCGTCCTCCGCATCACGGGCACGGTCCGCGAGCGGCCGCCGGGCACCGTGAACCCCGAGCTGCCCACAGGCGAGATCGAGTTGGGGGATTGCGCAGTCGAGCTCCTGTCGGAGTCGGAGCCGCCGCCATTTCCCATCACCGATCGTGTCGACGCCGACGAGACCATCCGCCTCCGCTACCGCTACCTCGACCTGCGCCGTCCCGGGATGCAGCGCAACCTGCGGGTGCGGGCGGTGGTCAACAGCGCCATCCGCCAGTCGATGGAGGAGCAAGGCTTCCTCGAGGTCGAGACGCCGATGCTCATCGCGTCGACACCCGAAGGCGCCCGCGACTTCGTCGTCCCCTCCCGCCTCCAGTTGGGAACCTTCTACGCCCTTCCCCAGAGTCCGCAGCTCTTCAAGCAGCTGCTGATGGTGGGCGGCGCGGACCGCTACTACCAGATCGCCCGCTGCCTGCGGGACGAGGACCCGCGGGCCGACCGCCAATTCGAGTTCATGCAGCTCGACGCCGAGGCCTCCTTCGTCGACCAGGACGACGTGATCGCCTTCATCACCCGGGCCGTGCGGCACGCGACCGAAGCGGCGACGAGTGTGGTCGTGCGGGACGTCGCGCACATGACCTGGCACGAGGCCATGGAGCGCTACGGCAGCGACAAGCCCGACGTGCGGTTCGGCATGGAGCTGGTCGACGTCACCGACGAGTTCGCCTCCACGGAGTTCAAGGCGTTCCGGGGCGCGACCGTCAAGGGAATCTGCGTTTCCGGCGAGGGCGGCCTGTCCCGGTCGCGCCTCGACGACCTCACCGAGCGGGCGAAGTCGGCGGGCGCCGCCGGGCTGGTGTGGATGCGCGTCGAGGACGGCGGCTCGCTCAACTCGCCGGTGGCCAAGTTCCTCTCCGACGACGAGCGGGCCGCGCTGGTGCGGGTGATGGACGCCGAACCCGGAGACCTCCTGCTCCTGGTGGCCGGCGAGCGCAGGATCGCCAACCACGCGCTCGGCATCCTGAGGCTCGAGCTCGGCCGCCCGCCGGTCTCCGAGGGCGGGTTCCACTTCCTTTGGGTCACGGAGTTCCCGCTGTTCGAGGGCGTGGACGACGAGGGCCACCTCATCCCCGCGCACCACCCGTTCACCATGCCCCACCCCGACGACCTCGACCGGCTCGAGAGCGACCCGCTGTCGGTGCGGTCGCTGGCCTACGACATGGTGGTGAACGGCTGGGAGCTGGGGTCGGGGAGTGTGCGGATCCACCGCGGTGACATCCAGCAGCGCATCTTCAACCTGCTGGGCATCAGCGCCGAGCAGGCGCAGGAGCGCTTCGGGTTCCTCCTGGACGCCTTCCGCTACGGCGCCCCGCCCCACGCCGGGTTCGCCTTCGGTATCGACCGGCTCGCCGCGGTCCTGGCCGGCGAGGCCAACATCCGCGAGGTGATCGCCTTCCCGAAGACCCAGTCGGGTCTCGACCCCCTGACCGGCGCGCCCACACCCATCGAGCCCGCCCAACTCGCCGAGCTCGGCCTCTCCATCCGCAAACCTCCGACGAAGTCATGAGTGCGAAGGGCGACGACCTGTTCGGCGCCGCTCTACAAGAACGGCTGGCCGCGCAGGCGCCGCTCGCCGCCCGGCTGCGTCCCCACACGCTCGACGACATGGTCGGACAGGAGCACCTGCTGGCGCCGGGCCAGCCGCTGCGCACGCTCATCGAGGCCGACACGCTCTCGTCGGTTGTGCTGTGGGGCCCGCCCGGCACCGGCAAGACGACCTTGGCGCGGGTCATCGCCAACGTCACCAGCAAGGCCTTCGAGACCAAGTCGGCGGTGAGCGCGGGCGTCAAGGACGTTCGCGAGGTGACCGAGGCCGCCCGCCGCCGGCTGGGCGAGCACGGCCAGGGGACGATCCTGTTTCTCGACGAGGTCCATCGCTTCAACAAGGCCCAGCAGGACGTACTGCTCCCGTGGGTCGAGGAGGGTGTGCTCGTCCTCATCGGCGCCACCACCGAGAACCCCTACTTCGAGGTCAACGCCCCACTGCTGTCACGCTCGACGGTGTTCCGGCTGGAGCCCCTCCACGCCGACGCCGTGCGCGAGCTGTTGCGGCGAGGCCTCGAGGCCGAGAAGGCCACGGCCACCGACGAGGCCCTCGACCATCTCGTCGACCGGGCCGACGGCGACGCCCGCGCCGCCCTCAACGCCCTGGAGGTCGCGGTCGCCCTCGCCGGTGACGACCGCCACGTCGAGCTGGCCCACGCCGAGGCCGCGCTCTCGGCCCGCGCCATCCGCTACGAGCGCGACGAGCACTACGACATCATTTCCGCGTTCATCAAGAGCCTGCGCGGTTCCGACCCCGACGCCGCCTTGTACTGGCTGGCGCGCATGCTCGAGGCCGGGGAGGACGCCCGCTACATCGCCCGCCGCATGGTGATCCTGGCGTCGGAGGACGTCGGCATGGCCGACTCCATGGCCTTGGTCGTGGCCGACGCCGCCGCTCGGGCGGTCGAGTTCGTCGGGCTTCCCGAGGCCCAGCTCAACCTGGCCCACGCGGTCGTGTACCTCGCCACCGCGCCCAAGTCGAACCGGGCGGCCGCCGCCTTGTGGAGGGCGCAGGGTGACGTCAAGGAGCGCCCCGCGGGTGCGGTGCCGAAGCACCTGCGCGACGCGTCCTACTACTCGGCCAGGAAGCTGGGCCACGGGAAGGGCTACGAGTATCCGCACGACGACCCCCGCGGCTGGGTCCCGCAGGAATACCGCCCGCCCGAGGTCGCGGGCCGCGTCTACTACGAGCCATGCGAGCATGGCGCCGAGCGCGAGATCGCCGAACGCCTCCGCGAGCGCGACAAGGGCGACAACTAGAGTCGCCCAGTTGTGAGCGAGCAACGGAGCGAAGCGAGGAGCGCAGCTCCAAAGACATCGCGCCAATGCTCATTGGCGCAGCCGCCGAAGGCGGCGGCCCAATGAGTGCAGGGGACTGGGCGGCGGTTGTCGCGTCGATCGTGGCGGCGATCGCCGTCGTCGGCCTGCTGTTCGCCCTGGCCGCGCTGGTGCGCACGCTGGCGGTGCTGCGGGCAACGGTGGACGAGCTGCACCACAAAACGATCCCGCTGGTCGAGGACATGCACAGCACCGTGCGCCAGGCGAACAGCGACCTCGTGCGGGTCGACGCCCTGCTCGAGAGCGCGGAGTCCATCTCCGGCACGGTCGACTCCGCGTCGCGGCTCGCCTACCTGGCCTTCTCCAACCCGGTGATCAAGGCGCTGGCCTTCGCCGGAGGAACCGGCCGGGCCGTCCGCCGCTTCCGGCGCAACCGGGAGCGCTGAGCGCCCGTGTTCCGGCGGCTGTTCTGGCTGGCGCTCGGCATCGGCTTCGGGTTCGGACTCTCCTTCTGGGTCACCCGCTTCGTGCGCCGCACGGCCGAGCGCTACTCACCGGAGAACCTCTCCGACAACCTCGCCGGCGCCATCCGCGCCTTCGGCACCGACCTCCGGGCAGCGGTCTCCGAGGGTCGCGAGGCGATGCGCGAGCGGGAGAGGGAATTGCGAGCCGATCTGGAGGGCCGAGCCGCGGGCCGTCGCCGGTAACCTCGGGCGGAGATGCCCGAGATGGACGCCAACCGGCTGCGGAAGGTCTTCACCGACTTCTTCGTCGAGCGCGGCCACAAGCGCTACGACTCGCTGCCGCTGATCCCCAACCATCCCAAGGCGCCCATGTTCAGCAACGCGGGGATGAACCTGTTCCTCCCCGTGATTCTCGGCGAAGAGCCGCCCCCCGACCCGCCTCGCGCCGTCTCCATGCAGAAGTGCGTGCGGTTGTCGGGCAAGCACAACGACATCGAGGAGCTGGGCCACACCCGCCGCCATCTCACCTTCTTCGAGATGATGGGGAACTTCAGCTTCGGGGACTATTTCAAGGAGCGGGCTATCCCGCTGGCGTGGGAGCTGGTCACCGACGTGGTCGGCTTCGACGGCGACCGCCTCTGGATCACGGTCCACGAGACCGACGACGAAGCCGAGGCCATCTGGCACGAGACGGTGGGCGTGCCCATGGAGCGCATGCAGCGCTTGGGGAAGGACAACTTCTGGCAGATGGGCGAGACCGGCCCCTGTGGGCCGTGCTCGGAGATCCATCTCGACTGCGGCCCCGAGTGGGGCGAGGACGGCGGTCCCGCCCACGGCTCCGGCGACCGCTTCGTCGAGTTCTGGAACCTGGTCTTCATGCAGTACGACCGAGCCCCCGACGGCACGCTCACCGATCTGCCACTGAAGATCATCGACACCGGCGGCGGGCTCGAACGCTGGCTCATGCTCCTCCAAGACGTGCCGACGGTCTTCGACACCGACGTCGTCCGCCCACTGGTAGCCACCGCCGAGCGCGTCACCGGCCGCCACTACGGCGACGAGGAGCAGGTCGACGTCGCTCTGCGGGTGATCGGCGATCACGCCCGGTCGATGGTGTTCCTCGTCAACGACGGCGTCATGCCGTCGAACGAGGACCGCGGGTACATCCTGCGCAGCGTGATCCGCCGGGCGGTGCGCCGCGGCTACCAGCTGGGGGTCGAGCGACCGATCCTCGCCGACCTCGTGGCCACCACCGTGGACGTGATGGGCGACGCCTATCCCGACCTGCGGAAGAACCAGGACTGGATCACCACGGTCGTGACCCGCGAGGAGGAGCGCTTCCACCAGACGCTGGCCGCGGGCTCGGCGCTGCTCGACAGCGCCCTCTCCGCCGGCGGGGAGCGGGTGCCCGGCGACGTCGCCTTCAAGCTCCACGACACCTATGGCTTCCCCGTCGAGCTGACCAAGGAGATCGCCGCCGAGCGCGGCATCGACGTCGACGAGGAGGGGTTCTCGGCGGCCATGGACGAGCAGCGCCGCCGGGCCCGTGACGCCCGGAAGGCCGCCGCCGGCGAGGACCGTCCGATCGAGGCCTACCGCGAGGTCCTCGACCAGTTCGGCACCACCGAGTTCACCGGGTACCAGGAGAGCGAGACCAAGGCCCGGGTCCTCGCGGTCGTCCCTGCCGGCGACGGCGCGGTCGACGTCTTCCTCGACCGCACGCCGTTCTACGCCGAGGCCGGTGGGCAGGTGGGCGACACGGGGGTGATCACCTCCGACACCGCCACCGTGGACGTGCTCGACACGACCTATGCGCTGCCCGGGCTTCATCGTCATCGCGCCCGTCTCAGAGAGGGGGAGCTCTCTCCGGGCGACGAGGTGCTGGCGCGCATCGACGTCGAGCGGCGCGACGACATCCGCCGCAACCACACCGGCACCCACCTCTTGCACTGGGCGCTGCGCGAGGTGCTGGGCCAGCACGTCAAGCAGCACGGCTCGCTCGTCGCCCCCGACCGGCTGCGCTTCGACTTCAGCCACTACGGCCCGGTCACGCCCGACGAGATCGCTCGCATCGAGAAGCTGGCCAACGACCAAGTGCTGGCCAACCCGCCGGTGCGGGCCTACGAGACGACCAAGGACGAGGCCGAGCGCATGGGCGCCATCGCCTTCTTCGACGAGAAGTACGGCGACGTGGTGCGCGTGGTCGAGGCCGGCGACCGCTCGCTGGAACTGTGCGGCGGCACCCACGTGCACGGCCTCGGCACCATCGGGCCCATCAAGATCATCTCCGAGGGGTCGATCGGCGCCAACCTCCGGCGCATCGAGGCGCTCACCGGGTCGGCGGCGCTCAAGTACTTCGACGAGGAAGAAGCCATGCTCGAACGGGCCGCCGAGCTGTTGCGGGCCCGACCCGACGAGGTGCCCGATCGCGTCGCCCGCACCCTGGAGGAGCTCGACGAGCTTCGGGGCGAGCTCAAGACGCTCAAGCGCCAGTCGGCGTCGCAGGACGCGCCGGCGCTGGCGGCCGAGGCCCGCGACGGCGTCGTGGTCGCCCGGCGCGACGGCACCACCCGCGACGAGCTGCGCGACCTTGCGGTGGCGGTGCGGGACCAGCCCGGCGTACGGGCCGTCGTCCTCGGGGGCGAGCCCGAAGGTGGCGGCGTGGCCCTGGTGGCGGCCGCCCGAAAGGGCAGCGGGATCTCCGCCCCCGAGCTGCTGGCCGAGCCCGCCCGGCTCGTCGGCGGCGGCGGCGGGGGGAAGAACCCCGAGTTCGCCATGGCCGGGGGCAAGGACGCCAGCCGCCTCGACGAGGCCCTGGCCCGAGCCGCCGAGATCGCCTCCAGCATCGCGTGAGGGTCGTGGGACTCGACTTGGGCACCGCCCGAGTCGGCGTGGCCGCCAGCGACGCCTCGGGCACCATCGCCACCCCCCGCGAAGTCCTGCAGCGCACGGGGGATCCTGCGGCCGACATGGCCGCCATCGTGCGCGCCGTCGAAGAGCTCGAAGCGGAGCTGGTCGTCGTCGGCCTGCCGCTGTCGCTCGACGGCACCATGGGCCCGGCCGCCCGAGCGGCCGCTGCCGAGGTCGAGGCGCTCCGGAGCGCGCTCGGCGTTCGGGTCGAGACCTACGATGAGCGCCTGACGACGGTCACCGCCGACCGGTCCCTGAAGGAGCTCCGCATGAAAGCCCCCGCCCGCCGTCGCGTCGTCGACAAGGTCGCCGCCGCCGTGATGTTGCAGGCGTGGCTCGACCGCAACAAGGGTCGATGACCGAGACGCTGGTCGAGGAGCTCGAGCCGCTTCCGCCGTCGCCTCCGCGGCCCCGCCGTCGTCGGGGCCCGGTGATCCTGCTGAGCGTCCTGCTGGCGGTGCTCCTCATCGCGGGTTCCGGAGGTGTCTGGGCGATGCGCCAGCTTCGACCGCCGGGGGGCCGCGGCGCGGCGGTGACGGTCACCATTCCCACGGGCACGTCGACCTCGGCCATCGCCAGGCTGCTCGAACGGAAGGGTGTCGTGACCAACGCCACCGTCTTTCGCTACTACCTCAAGGTCGTCGGCGGCGGGCCCTTCCAGGCGGGCGAGTACGTGTTCCACCGCCACGACCACATGAGCCGCTCCGCCGAGATTCTGCGGGCGGGACCGGTGATCGTGTCCCGCCGGCTGACCATTCCCGAGGGCCTCACGCTCGCCCAGATCGCCGCTCGAGTCGGCGGGCTCCCCAACCGGTCGGCGTCCCGCTTCCTCGAAGTGGCCCGCAGCGGGACGGTGCGCTCGCAGCTCGTCGCCCCGGGCTTCACCAACCTCGAAGGCCTGCTCTTCCCCGACACCTACCAGATCGACCCATCAGAGGACGAGACCCGCATCCTCACGCGCATGGTGACGCTGTTCGACGAGCAGACCCAGTCGCTCGGATACCAGGACGCGCCCCGACGGGTCGGCGTCTCGCCCTACCAGGCGGCGATCGTGGCGTCGCTGGTGGAGAGCGAGGCGAAGGTGCCCGAGGATCGCGGCCCCATCGCCCGCGTGATCTACAACCGCCTCGCCCAGGGCATGCCGCTCCAGATCGACGCCACCGTGCAGTACGCGTTGGGTGGGCACCGGGAGCGGGTGCTGAACCGTGACCTCGAGGTGAACTCGCCGTTCAACACCTACAAGTTCAAGGGCCTGCCGCCCGGGCCGATCTCCTCGCCGGGGCGCAGCTCGCTGGCCGCCGCCCTCGACCCGCCGCCGGGGCCGTGGCTCTACTACGTGCTGGCCGACGCCAGCGGGAAGCACGCCTTCACGCCGTCGTTCGCAGAGTTCGAGAAGCTGAAGGCTGCGGCTCACGCCAAGGGTTTGCTCTGACCAAGTCTGAGGGGTGGCATCCGCGGGCCACGACGCACGTCGCCGCCGTCATCGGTGACCCGGTCGGGCACTCGCTGTCGCCCGCCATCCACAACGCCGCCTTCCGAGCGCTCGGGTTGGACTGGATCTACGTGGCCTTCCCCGTCGCCGCGGGCGAGGGGCGAGCGGCCGTCGACGCCATGCGGGCGTTCCGCGTGGAGGGCCTATCGGTAACGATGCCGCACAAAGCCGACGTTGCCGCCGCCGTCGATCGCTTGTCGCCCACGGCCGAGCGCCTGGGCGCGGTGAACACCGTGCTGTGGCGCTCGGGAGCGCTCGTGGGCGAGAACACCGACGGCGACGGCTTCCTCGACGCCCTGCGGGTCGACGAGGGCTTCGAGCCCGAAGGCCGCCGCTGTCTCGTGCTCGGGGCGGGCGGTGCCGCCCGGGCGGTGGTGGTGGCGCTCGGCGCCGTCGGCGCCGCCGACGTAGTGGTCGTGAACCGCTCTCCCGAACGGGCCGAAGTGGCCGCCGCGCTCTCGCCCGCCGCCCGTGTGGGTGTTCCCGGCGACGCCGGTGAAGCCGATCTCGTCGTCAACGCCACGCCCGTCGGCATGGACGGCGTCGACCGGCTACCCATTGACGCCGTCCATCTCGGCTCGGGCCAGCTCGTCGTCGACCTGATCTACCGGCCGGCGATCACGCCCCTCATCGAGGCCGCCCGAGCGACGGGCGCCGCCGCCACCAACGGCCTCGGCATGCTGATCCACCAGGCGGCCCACGCCTTCCGGCTCTGGACGGGCGAGGACCCGCCCTTGGAAGCGATGAGCGCAGCGGCGCTGGCTGCACTCACCAGCTCGGCTGGTCGGTCTCCAACTCCGTGATCAGGCTGTCGACCACGTCGACCAGCGTGCCGCCCTTGGCGACGACCGCTCGCTGGCGCAGGTAGCTCGGGCCTCGCTCGGCGACTTCGAGGGCCCAGCGCAGCTCGGCCTCGCAGCCGAGCTCGCGGGCGACGGGCGTGAGGGTGTCGACCAGCTCGGCGATGGCTTCGCTCACGGGGCGGAGGGCGCCGTGGTCGTCGGCGATGATCTCAGCGTCCATCCCATAGCGAGCCGCCCGCCACTTGTTCTGCTCGACGACCCAGGGCGCCGGCTCTGGAAGCCGACCGCCGTTCTCGCACGCGCGGTCCATCCAGTGGACGAGACACTGGCTGACCGCCGCCAGGGTGCAGACCTCGCGAAGCGTGGGGACGCCGTCGCAGATCCGCAGCTCCACGGTGCCGAAGTCGGGGTGAGGCCGGATGTCCCACCAGACCTCCCGGATCGACGTGAGGGCCTTGGCGGCGATCAGCGTCGACATGAACTGCTCGAACTGGGCCCAGTCCTCGATGGGAAGCGGGATCCCAGTGGTCGGCAGGCCCTCGAAGACCTTCGACCGGCACGACGCCATGCCGGTGTCGAGCCCCGACCAGTACGGGCTCGACGCCGACAGCGCCAGCAGGTGGGGGATGTAGGCGCAGAGGGCGTTCATCAGGGCCACGGCCCGCTCGCCGGAGCGGACCCCCACGTGGACGTGAATCCCGAAGATCTGTAGGCGCCGGCCCGGCCACTGCACGTCTTTCAGCAGGCGCAGGTAGCGAGGGTCGGGCGTGATCTGCTGGTCGGACCAGTGGCTGAACGGATGCGTGCCAGAACACATGAGGGCGACGCCAGCGGCGGCGGCTACCGCCTGGACCTCGTCGAGGGTCGCCTGAAGGTCGGCCCGGGCCTGCGGCACGTCGTCACAGACGCCGGTGATGATCTCGATCGTCGATTGGAGCAGCTCGTGCTTGGCCCGGGGATGCACGCTGCCGGGATGGCCGCGACCCAACGTGGCCAGCAGCTGCGAGGCAGCGCTGACGAGGTGGCGGCTCTCCCGGTCGACGAGCTCCAACTCCACCTCGACGCCCAGCGAGGCGCGCGGCGAAGCGTTGAACCCGATGTGCACGAAGGGGGCGTCCCCCCTTGCTAGGTAGGACCCGTCAGGCGGACTTGCCCAGCATGCGGTTCATCTTCGTGCCGCATACCGGGCACGAGCCTTGGGCGGCCCGCCGGCCGTTGGCCAGCGTCACCTCGTTGCCCTCGAACTCGCGCTTTTCACGGCATTTCACGCAATATCCTTCGTACTTGGCCATCCTGCCTCCAGAACTCGAACTTGGCGCCTCCGGGCGACAGTCTTACCTCGGATCTTCGCCTACGCGGCGGATGGTCAGGCGTGGACCCCGCCTGCGGGGCCGGGCGTCCTCTACCCTCCGGTGCCCGTGAGCGCGCTCGTTGCCATCGTGTGCGGGGTAGTCGGGGCGCTGGTCGGCCCCTACCTAGCGGCGGTGATCGACCGCCTGCCTCGTAAGGAGCCCGTGCTAGGTAGCGCCGGCCGTGCGGTACCGCTGCGCCTCACGATGGGGACCAGGGCGGCCGCCGCCGGGCTGTTCGCGGCGATCGGGGCGCGTTTTGCCGGCGAGTGGGAGCTGCCCGCCTACCTGGTGCTGGCGGCGTCGCTGCTCGTGGTGAGCGTGATCGACCTCGAGCACTACGTGATCCCGAACCGCGTCGTGTACCCGACGATCGCGGTTGCCCTTCCGCTGCTGGCGGGCGCCGCCGCGATCGGCCACGACTGGGACCGCTTCGTCCACGCGCTCATCGGCGCCGCCGCCGCGTGGACGTTCCTGCTGCTTGTCCATCTGGTCTCGCCCCGTGGGATGGGCTTCGGCGACGTGCGCCTCTCGTTCATCCTCGGCCTGTACCTGGGGTGGCTCGGCGCGGGTCACGTGGCGCTGGGCCTGTTCCTCGGCTTCCTGCTCGGCGCGGTGGCGGGCATCGTCCTCGTGATCGCACGTAGGCGCACCCGCAAGCAGGCCATCCCCTTCGGGCCCTTCCTCGCCGCTGGTGCCATGCTCGCCGTCCTCGTAGGCGAACCCCTCTTACGCTGGTACAACGGCTGAGCCGCGTAGCCTTGCTCCATGCTTCGGTT
>Ga0070708_100001348_pt1 | contig 18754 bp, 20 predicted proteins | sample KBSK5503metaG_FD_65469 | JGI IMG/M metagenome (GOLD analysis project Ga0070708, IMG submission 65469) | Corn, switchgrass and miscanthus rhizosphere microbial communities from Kellogg Biological Station, Michigan, USA - KBS K5-50-3 metaG | ecosystem: Host-associated > Plants > Roots >... | reverse complement strand
CGGATCATCATTCGGCATCTTCTGCCCAACACGCTCGCGCCGGTGCTCGTCTCCGCGAGCTTCGGCGTGGCCACGGCCATTCTCATTGAATCCGCGCTGTCGTTTCTCGGGATGGGAGTGCCGATTCCAACCGCATCGTGGGGGAGCATCCTGTTCTCGGCCGAACAGAACATCGAATACGCATGGTGGCTGGCCGTTTTTCCAGGGTTGGCCATCTTCCTGACGGTCGCCGCGTTCAACATCATCGGCGATCGCTTCCGCGACGCGCTCGATCCGCGAAGCGACTAGCCGTTCACCGTCACCGGAAGCCGCCTCTTCAGCGATTCCAGGACCGGCCCGGGGACCATGCGGCCCACGTCGCCGCCCAGGCGGAATACTTCCTTGACCAGACGCGAGGAGACGTACGTGTACTCCACGGCTGGCAGCATGAAGATGGTTTCCACTTGCGCGCTCAGGTCGCGATTCATCAACGCCATCTGCAGCTCATATTCGTAATCCGAGACGGCGCGGATCCCGCGGACCACTACCGTGGCGTTGACGCGACGCATGAAGTCGACCAGAAGGCCGGAGAAGGAGTGCACTTCGACGGACGGGATGTCCGCGGTGCACTTCCCAATCAGCGTCTTGCGCTCGGCGACGGAGAAGAGCGGCGATTTTCCTTCGTTCTCCAGGATGGCCACCAGAATCCGGTCGAACAGACGGGTGGCGCGGCGGATGATGTCGAGATGGCCGTTGGTCAGCGGGTCGAATGAGCCGGGATAAACGGCGACGCGCATGCGCAAATCGTAGCAGGGTTTCCCGACCCGCGGCCCGCGATCCGCGATCCGCGACCTGGTCAACGTCTTGACGATCGCGGGCGATCGTGACTAAGATAGGCGCAATTCGATTTGAGGGCGAAAGGGGAGGGTGTGACGAATGCGGAACCGGGTCTCGGGAAACCGCTCGAATCCAGGCACGAAGAATCGCCTCCTCTTCACGCTGTTCCGGCACCTGCCGGGCGCCTGGATCGATCCCAAGGAAAATGAGCTGATCTCGCTCTACCGTCTGCGCTACAAGATGGCGCTGGAGGAGCAGAAGGTCGATACCGCCCTCATTTTTCTCAACAAGATCCTGGAGCTCGATCCCACCGACATCGAGGCGAAATTCTGCAAGGGAGACATCTACCACCGCTGCCTTCACGATTATCCGAAGGCCATCGATCTCTACAACAAGGTTCTGCGTCTGACCACGGATCAGGCGGGCGGCGCTCTCCATCGTCGCGCCCGCGCGGCGATGGCGGAGATCATGGAGATGTTGAGCTGATGCGTCTACCGATCGCGCTCGAGCACAAAATCCAGCGCCAGATCCAGCGCTTCCTTGGCCGGAGAGTCGGCAAACGGTTTCAGCGCGAAACGAGCGCGGCTGGCGTAATCACGAGCGATGGCCCGGGTCTCGTCAAGCGCGTCGTATTTGCGGACGAGGTCGATCACTTCCGGCGCCGTGATGCCATCAAACGATTTATTCGACGCTACGCGGGCGATCGTCTTCCGCTCGGCATCCGTCGCTCGCGGCATCGCCAGTAAGAGCGGCAGGGTGACTTTCCCTTCCTTCAAGTCCGACAACGCCGGCTTGCCCAGAACCTCGGTGCTCGATGTGAAATCGAGAAGATCGTCGATGAGCTGGAAGCAGACGCCGAGGTTGAAGCCGTAGTTGAAGAGGGAAGCGGCGGAGCTTTCTGGCAGATCGACGAGATAAGCCGGGATGCGGCAGCAGGCTCCGAACAGGGCTGCGGTCTTGCGGCCCACGATCTCGAAGTAGTCGTCGATGGTGAGGTCGGCGCGCCCATTCTGCTCCAGGCCCAGGATCTCGCCCTCGATCATGCGGATGGTGACGTTCGACAGCAGGCGCAGGATCTCCAGATTTCCCTCCGCCAGGGCCAGATTCATGGAATGGGTATAGAGGTAATCGCCCACCAGAACGGTGAGATTGTTTCCCCAGCGATAGTTGATCGACGTCCGGCCGCGGCGGATGGCCGCCTCGTCGATGATGTCGTCGTGGACCAGCGTCGCGGTGTGAATGAATTCGATCACCGCGCCGTAGACCACATCGCGGTACCCCTCGTACCGCAGCATCCGGGAGACGAGCAGCAGAAGGGCGGGGCGGAGCCGCTTGCCGCCACCGCCAAGAATGTGCTCGCCGACGTCGTGGATGGTCTGGATGTTGGACTGGAAGTTGCGCCGCAGTTCCTCTTCCACCAGCTGGAGCTTCGGCGCGATCAGGTCGATAAGGCGTTCGGCGCGCGAGACTTGCTCGTTGAGCTGGGGCGAGGTCACGGCTGGAAGAATAGTCGAATGGGTCGCAGGCCTCAACCGCGGTAGTTGGTGAACTGCAGCGGAATGCCGAAGTCCTGTTCCCGCACCAGGGCGATCGCTTTCTGCAGCTCGTCTTTGTTGCGGCCGGTCACCCGCACCTGATCGCTTTGAATCGAGGCCTGCACCTTCAGCTTTGCGTCTTTGAGCGTCCTGACGATGGTCTTGGCCTTTTCGGTCTCAATTCCCTGCACGATCCTGGCTCGCTGGCGAACCGTTCCGCCGGAGGAGCGCTCGACGGTGGCATAGTCGAGGGCCTTGAGCGACACCTTCCGTTTGACCAGCTTTCCTTCCACGATTTCCTTCACGCTGCGCAGCTTCCCCTCGTCATCCGAGATCAGCACGATCTCCTCCGGCGTCAGCTCGATCGAGCTTTTGCTGCCTTTGAAATCGAATCGCTGGGCCAGCTCCTTCTGCGCCTGCTGAATGGCGTTGGCCACTTCCTGCATGTCGGTCTTGGAGACGATGTCGAATGAAAAGTCCTGGGCCACTCTGACTCCTTACTGCGCTTGCACCACTTCCACGCCGGCCGGCGGTGTGAAGCGGAAAAGATCTGCGGTCACACTGCGGCGTTGATAGCCGGCGAAATCGAACGTGGTGCGATTTCCTTCCCGATCCGTATAGTCGACCCGCTGGATCAAGTGCGTGTCCCGGGCGATGGTCACGTTGATCGTGCGAATCATGGCCGCCGCGCTGCGCGGTTGGAGCGTCACGGTGACCGCGCTGTCCCGTGTCGCTTCCCGCATCGCAAAATACCGGTCTCGCGCCGCCGGATCGCCGATGAGGAGGAACGGAAGCTCGCTCCGCTTCTGATCGTCGAGGTCGCTGATCGTCACCTGCTTTTCCGCCGGGACGTAGAACCACGAGTGCTGGCCGTCGAACACGAAAACCTTCACCTCAGGCCGCGCGTAGCTCCAGCGCATCATCGGCAGAGTGCCGAAGATCACCGATCCGCTCTCGACCTGGCTGTTCTTGAAGCCCTTGGGGGTGAATCGCTGCGTGAACTGTGCTTCGGTGCCCGCCATCGCCGCCGCAGCGCGGTCGATATCGGCGGCTGCCGCGGAGCAGGCGACGAGCAACAGCACGGCGCTGATCGATAGAGTTCGCATGCGGGGCGTTTAGAGTTTCTCGACCTCGATTGACAAGATCGCGGAGTTGACAACAAAGATGCGGTCGTTTTTGCTCCGATCGAGAGGGAATAGAAAAAACCCGTTCCGCTCCGGGTTGTAGTGCGCGATGCCTCGAATTACCTCTCCATCAGCGAACTCGACGGCGATCGTGCTTCCATCGGCGGCCTCCAGCGGTTCATCCTCCGATTGGCGCGGATAGAAGACCGCTTTGAGATGTGCGAACGGGATGTCGCTGTTTTCGCCACCGTCATGGCGCACCGTGCACACCTCCCGCTCGGCGTCCGTCTGAACCAACTTCGCGCGCTCGGTCCGGCCGTCGCGATAGCGAAGCACAACCTCGGATTCGGCAGGCATCAGAAGAGTTCGAGTCCCCAGAGATCGTGGAGGTGGATGATCCCTTCCACGCGGCCGTCGCCGTCGGTGATGAACAGCGAGGTAATCTTGCGCTGCTCCATGATCTGCAATGCGGCCGATGCCAGTTCGCTGCCGTCGATGGTGACCGGATTGCGCTTCATGCAGTCGGCTGCGGTCTTCCTCAGAAGCTGCTCATCCTTTTGCAGCAGCCGGCGCAGATCGCCGTCCGAGACGACCCCCTCCAGCACCCCATGAGCATTGACCACGGCGGCGATGCCGAAGCCTTTCTTCGACATCTCGTAGATGACGTCGTGCATCGAGGTGTCGACGCTGACGATCGGCACCTGATCGCCGCTATGCATCAGGTCGTGCACGCGGAGGAAGCGCTTGCCCAACTTTCCGCCCGGATGGAGGAAAGCGAAGTCCTCCTCCTTGAAGCCCTTTCGCAGCAGCAGGGCCATGGCCAGAGCGTCGCCGAGTGCCAGTGTGGCCGTGGTCGACGCGGTAGGGGCGAGGCCAAGTGGACAAGCTTCCCTCGAGATCGCCGCGGAGAGATGGTAGTCGGCGGTCTTGGCCAGTGTCGATGAGGGGTTACCGGTCATGGCCACGATTTCCGCGCCGATCCGTTTGATGCTCGGCAGGAGACGGACCAGCTCCTCCGTTTCGCCCGAATTGGAGATGGCCAGCACGACGTCGCCGCTCACGATCATCCCCAGATCGCCATGAATGGCTTCTGCTGGATGGAGAAAAAATGAAGGCGTGCCGGTGGAAGCGAGCGTGGCGCTGATCTTCTTGCAGATGATGCCCGACTTGCCGAGACCCATGGTTACGACGCGGCCGCTCGAGGCGTTGATCAACTCCACAACGTCGACGAAGTTACGGTCGAGGTGCTCGATCAGGCCGAGGATTGCGGCCGATTCGACCTCCAGGACCCGTCTGGCCTCAGCGAGGGCAGGATGGTCCTTCGCGTCACGAATCGCGGCGTTTTTCCGCGGCTTGGCCATGGTCGGCATACTAGCAGGTCTCGCCGCGGGCCCGACGCTCCTGCGGCAGCAGAAGGTGGTACAGCATCTCGCACACCGGCGTGACCACGCCGATTTCACGTCCCATACGCACTACGGCGCCGAGTTGCGCGTCGAGCTCGGATGGCTTTCCCTCCATGACGTCGCGTTGCAATGACGAGGTCGATTCGGGCGGGAGGCCGTCGTAGCGCTGCAGCGTCCGTTGCACCGCATCGTCGTCGAGAGCGATACCTCTGGCCGCCGCCACGGCGAGGACCTCGCGAATCGCTCGCGTCACCAGCTCGCGCGTCTCCGGTATCGATCGCCATGCGCCGATCGGAACACGCGTGACAGCACCGACGCCGCTCATCGGCGCGATGAAGAGGAACTTCGACCACATCGAACGATGGATGTCCTGCGGAACTTCAGCGCGCACGCCGGCGCGTTCGAATGCTTCGCGCAGGCGCTCCACACGCTCGCTGCGGCGATTGTCCAGCTCGCCGAACATGACGAAAGGATCTGCGCCGATGTGACGGATGTGTCCCGGCGCCACCACGAAGCTGACGATGCCGCACAAGCCGCCGAGGGCGTGCTCGCGCCCCAGAACCGTCGCGATCTGGGAAGGCCCTTCCATTCCGTTCTCCAGCGGAATGACCGCCGTCTGTGCGTCGAGCATCGACTTGATCGAAGCCGCCGCCTCCGGGATCTGCCAGGCCTTGACCGTGAGCAGCACCGCGTCTACCGGACCGGCGCTGGCCGGGTCGTCCGTGGCATTGACGTGCGGAAGCGCGAAATCTCCGTTGATGCTCTCCACGCGCAAACCGCGGGTCCGGAGCGCCTCCAGCGCCGCGCCGCGCGCGATAAACGTGGTATCGATTCCCCCATGTGCGAGTCTGCCGCCGAAGTATCCGCCGACGCCGCCTGCGCCCACTACGGCAACGCGCATGATCAGTCGACGCGAACGACGCCCGGCGCCACCTGCGGGAAGCGGGTCATGACGGCAGGATCGTGCCCGGGCACGACGCGCTTTGGATCGCCGGCGATCTCCTTCATATGATCTTGAGCCTTCAGGTTCGACGCAGCATCGAACGTCTGGGCAATCGGGGCGCGCTTCTCCAGGTTTTCGTAGAGGTACATGTTGTCGGAGGCCAGAACGATCGTGCCGGAGCGAGTGGGCACGCTGACGTACTGCGAGGCGTAGGTATGCCGCCCGCCCGTGTACACGCGAATGCCAGGCAGAATCTCCTGATCGCCGTCGACGAGATGCAGGCGGCTCGCCATATTGAAGCCGACCAACATCTGGACATCATCGGGATCGATTCCGCCATGCTTACCGCCCGGTTGCCAGGCGTCGGCCGTGTAGTAGCGGTACTCGTCCTTCTGAATCCAGATCTGGGCCTTCGGAAAGAGATCGGCCCCGTCCGTGTGGTCCCAGTGGGCGTGGGAAAGAATCACATCGGTGATTTCTTGCGGCCTCGGCCCGGCGCGCGCCACTGCGTCATCAGGACGGACGAAGTCACGGACCTTCCAGCTCTTGAAGAATTGAGGCCGATAGAAGCCGGCGTCGACGAGGACATTTCGTCCGCCGCCGCGGATCAGCCACACCATCATGGCGATATCGATCTTGCGCTGACCGTCGGCCCCGGCGACGAGGCCGGCCACAGGGAAGTCGGGGATCACGGCGTAGCGGATGGCGTAGACCTCGTAGATAGCGGTCGGCGATTGGCTGCCGACGGTTGGCGTTGTCTGCCAGGCGCCAATCGCCACCAGCCAACAGCCCAGCGCGAACATCACCGTTTCCACGCTCCCTGACGTTTGTGCGCTCGCATCCAGATTTCGTCGAGCGCTCCCTCGTGCAGCATCTTGGCGATCCAGACGATCTGGCCGGTGTGGTCGGCCAGGTGCGTCGTAATATTGATCAGGTCCTCGACGAGGTAGGAGTAACGCTCCGGCTCGGATGATGGACCGGCGAGCCGTTCAGGAGTCAGCGTATCGAAAGTCTTCTCTGCATTGGCGGCCATTTCATCGAAGATTCCCATGAGCCTGGCGCGATCCATCGGGCCGCGCTCCGAGAATTCCGCGTCGCGATCGCGTTCATACGATGTGCCGCCGATGTTGCGGTTGAGGTAGTGATTGAGCGATCCGCTGAGATGAAGCACGAGATTGCCGATCGAATTCGATTTTTCATTCGGACGCCACCAGAGCTGTTCGTCCGTCACGCTGTCGACCGCGGCGCGCACTTGCGCCGGCAGGACCCGCGTAATGCGCACGCGCAGCGCGGCAAGGGTAGGGGAGGCGGCGTTAGTCACAGCGGCAAAGACTACTCCATGTGCGGCTGGCGCGCGCATTCGTGTAAGATCGCCTCTCTTCCTTCGGGAGGCTCGCAGTTTGCAGCCTCCCATTTCAAGATTACGGAACGATCGAGGACTACCGCATGACCGATATCCTGAGTCCTGCCAAGACCTTGCCGGTAAAACCGAAGCGCACGATCTGGAATCCTTCGCCGGACGCGTTGCGCAAATACACCGAGGAGATGCCGAACTGCAAGCGCACGGAGTTCGGAAACGTAAACGTCGGCACGCGCGTGGTCTCGCGATCCAAGCTGTCGACGTTCATCGCCACCGATACGCCGGAGAACCACTCTGATCAGACCATCAACCGCGCCGAGTACGATCGCGTCGCCAAACAGCAAGACGACTACATCCGGACGCGCGAGATGCTCGTCGTGCAGGGGTTCATCGGCAATGATCCTCGGTTTCGCGTGCCGGCGAGGCTGATCATCGAGAAGTCGAACGCCAACATCGCGGCCATGCAGCAGATCCTCTACTACCCGGCTACTGCTGGAGAGCTGGAGACATTCGAGCCGACGGTCACCGTGATCTACACGCCGAACCTGAAGGCAGAGGGCTATCCGGAGGATCGGCTGATCGCCGTGGATCTGGAAAACTACATCACCCGCGTGCTGAACTCCGACTACTTCGGCGAGTCGAAGAAGGGCGGGCTGCGCATGTGGAACAAGATCGTCTACGAGCGCGGAGGCCTGGCTCTTCATTCCGGATGCAAAGTGATTCCGGTGAAGGGAGGCAATCGGGTGGGCTTGATCGTCGGCCTTTCCGGAACCGGAAAGACGACCACTACCTTCACGAAGCAGAACAACTCGCAACCCGTTCAGGACGACTTCTGCGCGCTGATGCCGGGCGGAAAGATCCTGGCTACGGAGAATGGCTGCTTCGCCAAGACATTCGGCCTGAATGTTAAGGACGAGCCGACGATCTACCGCGCCTGCGCGTCACCGCATGCTTACTTGGAAAATGTCTCGCAGGACGCGAATGGCAAGATCGATTACTTCGATACGTCGTACACGCCCAATGGACGCGCAGTCATCCGCATGGAAGATATCCAGGGAGCATTCGACGCCCGGCAGCTTGAGAAGGCCGACTTCCTGCTGATTCTCAATCGCAACGAGAACATCATCCCGGCCGTGGCCAAGCTGGAAGGGCCGCTGGCCGCCGCGTACTTCATGCTCGGGGAGACCAAAGGGACGAGCGCGGGAGGAGCCGCCGAAGCAGGGAAGTCACTGCGCGTTCCGGGAACAAATCCGTTTTTCCCGCTCCTTCACGCACAACAGGGCAATCGCATGCTGGAGCTGATGAAGAGCAGCCCCATGGACGTCTACCTCATGAATACCGGCCGCATCGGAGGGGACGAGAAGGACGAGCGCTCGAAGAAGGTGCGCATCCAGCAGTCTTCGGCCGTCGTCAAAGCGATCGCTGAAGGGACGATCCGCTGGGAGAAAGACGCGGACTTCGGGTATCTGGTGGCCAAGGAAGTGCCCGGCATCGACGATCCTGACTATCTGCAGCCGAAGAAGATGTACGAGCGGCAGGGAAGGGGCGATGAGTACCGGCAGCTGGTCAACAAGTACAACAGCGACCGGCGCGAGTATCTCCGCAAGTGGAAAGGGCTGAGCGAAGAGATAGTCAAGGCGATCTGAGCGGTTTTCGGTCGTTCGCGGATGAGGGTCCGCAGGCAAGCCCCGCATGACGCGGGGCTTTTTCGTTTTGTAACCACGAACCCCTTGCCGTTCGCTATTACAGATCGCAATATATATATGGCGATTCGTTATGACAGTTGGCGAAAAGCTTCGATACCTGCGCACCGTGGAGGGGACTCTCCGCGGATCAGCCCGGGAGATGACCCAGCAAGCGGTCGTGGAGGCCATTCGGCGCGAGCTAAAGGTGCGGATCAGCCAGTCGTATCTCTCGCAGATTGAACGCGGTCTGCGGCCCCACCTCACGCAAACCACGCGCAGCACGCTCGCCCGGTTCTTCAAGGTCCATCCCGGCTATCTCGTCGACGACCCCGAAGGGTTTCACACGGAACTGACTTCCGAGGTGCGCACCCTGGAGGACAATCTCGACCTCTTTCTCATCGGCGGGGCGGAGCGCTTTCGCAACGACCCCGAAGTCCGCGAGGGGCTCCTGAAGTTGGCGATGCATGCCGACACACGGCGCTGCATGGCACTGATCGCCGCCATCCTCGACACGCCCGGCCTCGTCGATCGCCTCGGCGAGGTCCTCATCAATGACGCGCAGCCGCGCGCGACGAAGGGGAGGGCGAAATCATGAACCTGGAAACCTTTTATCTCGTCTGTTTTCTCTTCGGCCTGGCGCTGACCGTCGTCTCGTTCGTCTTCGGTGCGCATCTCCATCTGCCCGTTCACGTGCATCTCCCGCACGGGTGGCATGTCCCGCACGTCGGTGCGCATCACGGAGACACCGTGTCGCCGTTGAATCTGACCTCGATCCTCATGTTCCTCACGTGGTTCGGCGGGACCGGATATCTGTTGACCAGGTATCACAGCACGGCAGCAAGCCTGGGGTTTCTGGCGGCGCTGGTGGTGGGATTTGCAGGCGGGACGACGATGTATCTCTACATCGCTCGCGTCTTCGTCGCACACGAGCATCCGCTACGCGAGGAGGACTTCGAAATGGTCGGCGTTCTCGGTCGTCTCAGCCTTCCCATTCGCCTCGAAGGTGGAACCGGAGAGTTGATTTACTCGCAGCAGGGGACACGCCGCAGCTGCGGAGCGAGAAGCGAGGACGGCACATCCATCGACCGCGGAAGCGAAGTGGTGGTCATGCGTTACGAAAAAGGAATCGCTTACGTCCGGCGCTGGCAGGACTTGCACCGCGACGAAAGCGCGTCGTGACAAGGAGGACCATATGTTCCAGATACCGATGATCATGATTGTCGCGGGCGGGGTGATGGCGTTCATTTTGGCCATGTCGATCGTGGCCAGTTGGTTCCGCAAAGTGGGGCCGAATCAGGCGCTGGTCGTCTTCGGCTTTCGCGGGACTCGCGTGGTGAAGGGACACGGCACGGTGGTGCTGCCGATGCTCGAGCACGCGCACGAGCTGTCGCTGGAGTTGATGTCGTTTGATGTCGCTCCTCAGCAGGACATGTACACGCGGCAGGGAGTGGCAGTGACAGTAGAAGCAGTGGCGCAAATCAAAGTGAAGTCCGACACGGAGTCGATCCAGACCGCCTCGGAGCAGTTCCTGACCAAGACTCCGCAGCAGCGCGAAGGGCTCATCCGCCTGGTGATGGAAGGTCACCTGCGCGGCATCATCGGCCAGCTCACCGTCGAGGAAATCGTCAAGCAGCCGGAGATGGTAGCCGACCGCATGCGTTCCACATGCGCGGAAGACATGACCAAGATGGGTCTGGAGGTTGTGTCGTTCACCATCAAGGACGTCAAGGACAAGAACGACTACATCAGCAATATGGGTCGCCCGGACATTGCGCGGATCAAACGCGACGCAGATGTCGCGGCCGCGGAGGCCGAGCGCGATACGGCGATCAAACGGGCCATGGCTCAACGCGAGGCGGCCATCGCCAAAGCGCGTGCCGACCAGGAGCGCGTCGACGCCGAGACCGCGTCGCTGGCCAAACAGGCCGAAGCGACGCGCGAGCTGGAGGTCAAGCGAGCGCAGTATCTCGAGTCGATGAAGAAGCAGCAGGCGCAGGCGGACAAGGCCTACGAGATCCAGACGAACATCATGCAGCAGCAGGTGATCGCTGAATCGGTGCGCGTGCAGCAGATCGAGAAGCAGGAACAGGTGAAAGTGCAGGAGGCGGAGATCGCCCGCCGGGAAAAAGAGCTGATCGCCACGGTGCTCAAGCAGGCCGAAGTGGACCGTCAGCGGATCCAGACCCTGGCCGACGCGGAGCGGCAGCGCTTGATCGCCGAGGCGGAAGGTCACGCCGCGGCGACGCGCACGCAAGGGGAGGCGGAAGCGGAGATCATCTTCAAGAAGGGTGAGGCGGAAGCGAAGGCCATGAACGTGAAGGCGGAGGCCTATCAGGAGTGGAACCAGGCGGCGGTGGTCGACAAGTTGATCACCGGACTGCCTGACGTGGTGCGAGCGATGGCCACACCGCTCTCGCAGATCGACAAGATCACGATCGTCTCCACGGGCGATGGCGACGCTGCCGGCGCCTACAAGATCACCGGCGACATGGCCAAGATGGCGGCCCAGGTGCCAGCGCTTTTCGAGGCGCTTTCGGGCATGCAGATGTCCGAGCTTCTGGGTCGCGTCAAGACGATCGGCGACAAGAGCAGGCAGCCGCTGCCCGCCGACTCGAAGATCGCAGTCAAACAACCCCAGGCTTGAGTTGGAGGACGTCATGGCACTCATGGAACGTGTTTCGGCGCTGATCCGCGCCAATCTCAACGATCTCATCGACAAGGCGGAGGACCCGGAGAAAATGCTCAAGCAGGTGATTCTCGACATGGAGAACCAGCTCATTCAGGTGAAGACGCAGGTGGCCATGGCGATCGCCGACGAGCATCTGCTGGGCAAGAAACAGAAGGAGAGCGAGGCGAAGATCGCCGAATGGTCGCGCAAGGCGGAACTGGCGGTCGACAGAAATGACGACGCGCTCGCCCGCGCGGCCCTGGAACGGGCGGACAGCGGCCGGCAGATCGCCAGCGCGCTCGACGAGCAGCTCGCCGATCAGAAGGCCCAGGTCGAATCGCTCCGCACCGCCTATCGCAAGCTCGAGCACAAGCTGAACGAGGCCCGAAGCAAATGCGATGTGCTCGTGGCCCAGCATCGGCGGACGCGCGCCGCGAACAAAGCAGCGGAAGCAGGAGCGTCCATCCGCTCTGACAAGCACACCTCGACGTTTGATCGCATGCGGCGCAAGGTGCAGCACAGCGAGGCCGTGACGACCGCAACCGTCGAACTGACGGCCGAGACGGTCGACGAGCGCTTCGAAGATATCGAGCGACAGGAACGGATCGAGCGCCTTCTGGCCGAGCTCAAAGCCCGCAAGCAATTGACCTGAGCTCCGAGTGCTGGGGGCCGGCCTGATCCGGCCCCAGCACCTTGGGGGTGCGTTTCGTTGTAAGCTGTCGGCTCAAACCACGGAGCGGCAATGCGGAACAGGTCGTTGGTTTCGGCGTGCCTCCTGGCGACGTTCGCCACAGCGGCGTCCGCCGCGTACATCCTGCCTGCGCAAATGGCTACCCACCCGCCCGCCCCGGAGCTGCATGCCCACGCTGCGCGGGCCAGTCGCTTTTTTTCATTCCGTTCGATTGCGGCACAAATCGATAACCAGGTGATTGCGAATCTCCTCACGGAAACGCCGGCGCGATCGAACGACCTGATGCTGAGCATTATGGCCGGCGAGATCAGCCGGTGCGAATCGCGGACTTGTCATGTTCCTCTGACCATCCGCGTGGCCGAGGCTCAGGGACCAGTCAGTCTGGCCTTCGCGGTTGCCAATGCGAAAGGGGAGTTATCCGACGTGCATCACGCGGAATGCGGCACGGGCACCTGCAGCATCTCCCTGATTGTGGAGCGCGGCCGCAACACCGTGTCGGTCGGAGCCGTCGACGGCGTCACCCAGACCAGCGGCTATACGACCGTGCAGGTGAACGCGACGCGCGCTGTAGCAATCAACGGCAAGACCGAGTGGTTCTGAGCGTCCTACGTCTCCACATGTAGAAAGAGGTACGCCGCCGCGATGGCGAAGAGAATGTTCGCGCTCCACGCCGAGAGAAGCGCCGGAAGATTTCCCACCTCGCCGAATTTCGTGAACACGGCGAACACCATCCAGTAGACGATCCCTACGACCAGGGCGATGCCCACGCCGTAAAGAGCGCCGCGTTTCCCGATGCGGAAGGCGAACGGCAGCGCGATCATGGCCATGACCACGCTGATGAAGGGCCACGACGTTTTCGCATACAGCTTCACGGTCAGCGCCTCAGCGGCGTAGCCGGACTTGCGGATCGTCTCGATATAGAGGCGGAGCTGGGCGAATGTCATCTGCTCCGGCGCCTTCACCTCAGTGGCGAAATCGTCTGGACGCTCACGGTAGTAGAGGCGGAGCGCGGCAGTGAACGGAGTGTAGGTCGACGTCCCGTCGTCGGCGAATGACGCGATCCAGCCGTGATCGAACACCCAGCCCTGGCCGTCCCACCGGGCCCGCGCAGCGTAGACACGTCGCGTCAATCGGAACTTCGTCGGATGGAGCTCGAACACCTGCACCTGCGAGAGCTGCTTCGCGTTTCGATCGTACGAAAGGAAATTGATGAGGTAGCGCCCTTTGCCCAGGAACCACAGCTTCTGCTGGTTCTGGACGGCGATCGCTCCTTTGCCCTTGATCTTGTTCCGGAGCTGTTCAGCGCGCTGATTGGCGTAGGGGAGAACATAGTCGCCCATCAGGTACGAGAGAACGCTCATCAACACGGCGATGCCGACGATGGGCAGCGCCACGCGATACAGCGAGACGCCTCCCGATTTGAATGCCGTCACTTCGTTGTTCTTTGAGAAAATCCCGAACGTCACCAGCGCCGCCACGAGCACCGAGATCGGTAGCGTGTAGTTGACGATCTGAAAAAGCCACAACCGGTAGTAGGCGAAGACCGTGTGGAAGGCAATGTGATTCGCGCGGATGTCGCCGCTGAGATCCGTATAGTCGACGATGATGAAGAGCGCCGCGACCGACACCAGGACCAGCAGAAGGATCTTCAGGAATTCGCGGAGGATGTAGCGGTCGAGAATGTTAGGAAAGGTGATGTCCAGGCGGGTGAGGAGTGCCTGCTCTTCTTCCACCGCCCCGGCGGCGGTGCCCGCTTGCCGGCGACGGCGTGAGACGAAGAGCTTCATAACGCGCCTGAGGATTCCGACGTCGGTGCGTCGCCCTCCGAGATCCCGATTGGCCCGGCCCAGCAGGTAGACGCCGAGGGCGAGCAGGATGAGGTTCGGTGCCCACATGCCGAGCCACGGCGGAATCTTGCCGACCTCGGCGAAGTGCTCGCCGTTGTTGATCATCACGTAATAGAAAAGGATGATGGCGATGCTCAGAGAGAATCCTGAGCTCTTGCCGCCGCGGCGATTTGTGATCCCCAGCGGAAGACCGACCACCCCGAAGACCAGACAGGCGAAGGGAAACGCGAACTTCTTGTGAATCTCCACGTGGGCCAGGTTGTAGGTCTCCTGATCGCCCTTTTTCGAGATGCGCGCCTGCTCGAGCAGTTCGCGAAGGTTCAACTCCCTCAATGAGCGCGCGTAATGCGTCGGATCGGTGGAGAACTTGTCCGGCAGACGCATCCGCTGGAACGCATTCCGATTGAGGTCGTAGCGCTCAGGCTTCTTCGGATCCCAGACATGCGTCTCGGCGTTGCGCAGATTCAGCCAGACCTGCTTCTGCGGTCCCATGATGGAGAGGTTGCCCGTTTCGGCGACGATGATCCTGCCACTCGTTCTGGGTGGATTCGCTACAGCCGCGGCAGCCTTCGCGCGAGCGGAGGCGATCACACCCTGCGGCTGGCTGGGGACCGCAATGGGCTGGGGCGACGCCTGCTCCTCGTCGCTGCGGCTGTCGGTCACGAACACACCTTTCCATTCGCCGGTGTGCGGATAGATATCGTTCACGTAAATCATGAGGTTTTCGTATTCGTCGTAGAAGACTCGCGGGCGGATCTCTTTCTCGATCGACGAAGTGAACACCTCAGCCTTGAGGCTCTGCAGCGCGGTGTTGCCGCGCGGTAGCACGACGTTCATCAGGTAAAAGTTCAAGAGGAACATCAGACAACTGAAAATGAACACCGGGCGGTAGATGGTGCGCGTTGAGAGGCCCAGCGCACGCATGGCGATGATCTCCGAATCCGACGAGAGACGGCCCACGGCGATCAGGATGCCGAACAGCAGCGACATCGGGACGGTCAGCACGACGATGTTCGGAAGGGAAAGAAGAAGAAGCTTGAATACAGTCGACGCGGGAAGCGATCGTCGGATGATCATCCCGGCGAGGTTGAAGAGCGACTGCATCAGGATGATGAAGGTGTAGAAGCCGAACCCGAGGGCGGTAGGCCCGACCATTTCCTTCAGGATGTAGCGGGTAATCAACTTCATTGAGGCGATCGATTCTAACGTGCTGGGTTGTTAGGAGATTCGGTCTGGTTCGTCAGGCTTTCCGCAGAGTCCTATAAGATAGATTATGTTAAGTTTCGGCCATAGATGCTCTCGGCTCTCGGGCCAGATCGATCACATCAGCCAGTACGGCCGCCGCCGTCGGCAAGGATCCCGCCCCCCTCCCGGCGAACAGCATCTCTCCAACCGCCCTTCCGCGCAGCACGACTGCGTTGTTCTCGTCGCGGACGGCAGCGAACGGATGAGAGTCCGGCAGCTCGCGGCGCTCCACGCGCAGATCGATCCAGCCGTGAGCGCGGCGGGCGGTGGCAATCTGACGGATCACACAGCGGCGTGAGCGCGCCTGCTCGATCTCCTCACGCGTGACGTCGCTAATGCCGTGCACCCGCGCTCGGACGATGGTCGATTCCGCCGGAAATGCGAGGTCGGCCAGGATGCGCAGCTTCTGCGCCGCATCTTCCCCACTGATGTCCAGCGTCGAATCGGCCTCGGCGAATCCGGCCTCTTGCGCGCGGCGCAGCGCAGCCGCGAAATCGAGTCCCTCCGCTTCCATGCGGGTCAGGATGTAGTTGCAGGTCCCATTGAGAATGCCGCTGACACTCTCGATGGAGTCGCCAGTGAGGCCTCGCTGAAGGGCGCGAATGATGGGGATGCCGCCACAGACGCTGGCCTCGAACGCGATCCGCACGTCGTGATGGGCAGCCAGGGCGAACAACTCTCGTCCGCTCGCCGCGAGCAGCGCCTTGTTCGCCGTCACCACGTCGCACTTCCGCGCTAGGGCGCGCCGAACGAACGCGCCCGCGGAGTGCACTCCCCCGACCAGCTCGACGACGATGTCAGAGCCATCGATCACCTCGATGGCGCTTGTCGTCAGCAGCCGCTGATCGATGCCAGCGCGAGGCTTGCGATCGTCGCGAACCAGAATGCGCGCTAGGCGGAGATCGATCCCATCACGCGAGCCGATGCGCTGCCGCTCGCGGCACAACAGCTCCACGAAACCGCGCCCGACCGTTCCGCAGCCGAGCAGACCTATCGTTATCTCGCGCATGCCACGCTCCTCGGCGCCAGCGCTCTCTCCAGATCGTCGATCAGGTCGCGAACGTCTTCCAGCCCGACCGACAGTCGAATCAGGTCATCGCCAATACCTACCGCACGGCGTACGTCAGGATCCATCGAGGCGTGGGTCATCGTGGCCGGATGGCAGAAGAGACTCTTCACGCTGCCGAGGCTCTCGGCCAGCGTCCATAGCTCGAGATTAGGCGTGATCTCCAGCGCGTCGTCCGCTTCGAACGAGACGATCGCCCCGAAGCCCGGATAGTAGACACGCCTCACTCGCTCGCTCCGCCGCAGAAACTCCACGATGGCCGATGCATTCGCGCAGTGCCGCTCGACCCGAAGCGACAGCGTCTTGATGCCTCGCAGAATGAGGAAACAATCCTGTGGTCCGGGGACCGCTCCGATTGCGTTCTGGAAGAACTTCAATTCGGTAAAGAGCGCTTCGTCGTCGGTAATCACGGCGCCGCCCAGGCAGTCGCTGTGGCCGTTGATGTATTTCGTCGTGGAGTGGACGACGATATCGGCGCCGAGAGCGATCGGCTGCTGTAGCACCGGCGTGGCGAAAGTGTTATCGACCACCACGCGCACGCCCGCGGCACGGCCGATCGCCGCGCACGCTGCGATGTCGGTGACTTTCAGCAGTGGATTCGACGGGGTCTCCAGCCAGAGTAAGCGGGTCTCTGGGCGGATGGCTTCTTCCACCGCGGCGAGATTGCCGGTGTCGACGAAGGTGAAATCAACGCCGAATTTCGAGAAAAACTTCACGAAGATGCGCCACGCGCCGCCGTAGAGATCCTGGGTCGTGACCACGTGATCGCCGGCGCGAAGGAGCGAAAGGACGTTATGGATGGCGGCCATGCCGCTGGCGAAGGCCAGGCCGAATCGGGCTCCCTCCAGCGCCGCCAGATTTCGCTCCAGGGCGTGACGGGTGGGATGTTCGGTGCGCGAGTAGCCGTAGCCGCGGTTCACACCCGGCTCGAGCTGTTGATACGTAGAGGTCTGGTAGATCGGAACGGTGACTGCGCCGGTGGCCTCGTCATTGGGCTGCCCGGCATGGATGGCGAGCGTATCGAAACGGTAGGACATGCGTCCCCTCCTTCAAGGTTCTTTGCGTGAGTTGGGGGAAATGGCGGAGGGACCCGGGTCGAAGACGAACTACGCGTCTGCGCCCGGGCGGCGCATCACCATTCGGCTCATTTGCGTGGTGGTGCGGTGCATGTTGGGGCGGGAGGATAAGGGGACACGACGAGCGATGTCAAGATCCATCTCGCTCGAGCCTGCGCAACAGCTCGCGCACTGCGGCGATGATCTCGCCCTTCTCCACTTTGGCCTTCTTGAAGCTGAGGCTCAGAGTGAATGGGAGCGACTTGTCCTTGAGCTGAAAGGTGTAATTCTTCGGGCGGCCGGCCTTCTTTGGCTCTGGAGCGGCGGTCTGCTTCCGCAACTCTTCGCGGGACAGCTCTCCCAGTGCGACGCGCCGGATGACGCGCTCCATCGCCTCCTCATCGCCGGCGCGCGCGATCTGCACCAGCACGGACTTGTTGGCGATCCCCGCTTCTCGGCACATCGCTCTGATGCGATCGGGAATGTCGTTGATCAGCAGCGTCTCCGTCACCGTAGTGCGCGATTTTCCGATGACCTGGGAGATTTTGTCGTGGGTGTAACCGAAGCGCTGCTGTAGCAGCAAGAAACCCTCCGCCTCTTCGAATGGAGTCAGATCCTTGCGCTGGATGTTTTCCACCAGGGCGATCTCCAGCGTTTCCTTGTCGTCGACATCGAACTCGATGGCTGGAATCTCATCGAGGCCGGCCATGCTCGCCGCGCGGAAGCGCCGCTCGCCTGAGATGATCTGATAGCGATTCGGCCCGATGGAGCGGACGAGAATCGGCTCCAGCACACCTTTCTCGCGGATGGATGCGGCCAGCTCGTCGAGATTCCCGGGGTTCGTGCGCGGCTGCTCGGGGTTGGCCTCGATCAGCTCCAGGGGGATCATCGACCCGATGTGCCGCCCCGATCGGCGCGTCAGCTCCTCCACGAAGTGCGCGTCGTGACGCATCGTCGCGCGCTCCGGCAAACCGCGTTTCATTGTCATGTCTATTCCTCGATTAGAGACGAGGGATGGATCTCGGCGTCAGCCCTCAGCCCTCATTCCTCATCCCTCTTCACACACGGGACAAAATCTCCTCGCTGAGCGAGTAATACTCCATGGCGCCGCTCGACTTCGGGGCGAATGTGAAGATCGACTCCTTGTAGGCCGGGCTCTCTTCCAGGCGGATCGACTTGGTGATGATGGTGTTGAAGAGGCGATCGCCGAAGACCTCCCCGATCTGCTCGTGAATGTCGCGGGCCAGCGTGGTCCGCTTGTCGTGCATCGTGATCACGACGCCGAGGAGCTGGAGGTTCGGATTGGGGCGGGCTTT
>Ga0070708_100001347_pt1 | contig 18778 bp, 12 predicted proteins | sample KBSK5503metaG_FD_65469 | JGI IMG/M metagenome (GOLD analysis project Ga0070708, IMG submission 65469) | Corn, switchgrass and miscanthus rhizosphere microbial communities from Kellogg Biological Station, Michigan, USA - KBS K5-50-3 metaG | ecosystem: Host-associated > Plants > Roots >... | reverse complement strand
CTGTTCCATGAACAGCTTGGCCATGATGGCCTGCATGTTCGGGCCGGTGAACGGCGCCGACCCGGTCATCATCTCGTAGAGCATCGCGCCAAGCGAGTAGACGTCGGCGCGCCCGTCGATCTCGATCTCGCCGGACGCTTGCTCGGGGCTCATGTACGACGGCGTGCCCACGGCCATTCCCGTTTGCGTGAGGCTGTTCGACGCCGCGGCGGAGATGGCTTTCGCGATCCCGAAATCGGTGACGACGGCCTCACCGTCGTGCATCATCACGTTCTCGGGCTTGATGTCGCGGTGGATGACCTGTTGGCGGTGCGCGTAGTCGAGCGCCGCCGCGACGGCCCGCGCGATCTGCACGGCGTCTTCGAGCGGGAGGCGATGTTGTCGCTGGAGGCGTTGCCGCAGCGACTCGCCTTCGACGAACGGCATCACGTAGTACAACAGATCGTCGGCGCGGCCCGAGTCGTACATCGGCACGATGTGCGGGTGCTGCAGCCGGCCCGCGATCTGAATCTCGCGCAGGAATCGCTCGGGCCCAAGGCTCTCGGACAGATGCGAATGCAGGACCTTGATGGCAACCGGTCGGTTGTGCCGCACGTCGTGCGCGCGGTAGACGGTCGCCATACCACCACGTCCGACCTCGCGCTCGACCTCGTAGTGGCCGCCGAGCGCAGCGTTCAGCTTCGAGATCGGGTCCATTGTCGCTGCACTCGTCATCGTCGACGGGGTTTGCGCCGGCGCGCGCGGAACTGGCCCTAACGTATCCCGCGGGACCAGCTCACGCCAGCAAGGCGTTCCCCGCCGCGCGAGCTCTTCCGCGCTCGAGCTCATTGCGGGCTCTTGCGGAACAGCGCGTGGTGTCGGCGGGATCACGCAGGTTGGATCGCACAAGAGATCGCGCTGGCGTGCACGATGCCGTCAGCGTCGTGACTGATCAAGAGGAGGGCCGAGGTCTGGCGTCGACGCGTGCACCGGCCGGGCGCAGTTTACACGTTACGCTGGCGCACAAAGAGGTCCGCCGTCGCGAGCCCTGCGGAAATGAGCGTCGTCCTGAATTCGAACGAGGATTGCACTGAGTCGTTTGCGACTAGAGTACTCAAACTTGGCCGCTGATTCGCCGCGAACGGGCACAAACCCGAGACACCACAAAAAGCAGTCCCAGCGAGCGCGTAACTCACTGGGTAATACGGGAGTACAAATGGGCCCGGGAGGAGTTGAACCTCCGACCTCACGCTTATCAGGCGTGCGCTCTAACCACCTGAGCTACGAGCCCTAACTAGCTGTCATACCAAGTCTTGGAAGTTAAACGACGCCAAACCACCGGTCAATCGAGATCACGCCAATTCCGTGCGTCGCTCAACGCGTTCGATCGAACCAGTCCACCAAATCGAACGCCTGTGACAGCTGCACAGCCACGGCATGTCCGCCTTGTCCACGGAACCCCGGAGACGTCGCGCGCACCCACCACCGGTCGCCGCGAACCGATGCTTTGAGCAACGTCGTCGCCGACAGACGGTAGCCAGCCCCAACCTCGCCGTCGACGAAGTCGGTGAGACGCGCCGCCCATGTCGCTGTCGGCGCCGACGTCGCGGTCGTGGGCCGAATGAACGGATACTTGTTTCGTTCCGCGCGGCCGGCGATGAAGAAGCGCGGCGTGAGCGTGTACTTCGCTTCACCGTAGTATGTGAATCCGGTGATCGTGCCACTCGGGATGTCGTAGCTGCCGCGCGCGCCTTCGGCGTGCAGCTCGAGATAGCCGTGCGAGAACGAACCGTCGAACGCGAGGACGCGTTGCCGGTAGTCGCTCCATTCTTTCCCTTTGAGCGCCGACGGATCGACCTCGTCGTTCAGATACGGACCGACGGCGAACGACGCGCCGAAGCGGAGGCCCACGATCGGTGTGAAGCCGCCGCCGATCGCGGGGCGCAATCGTTCCGTCGGCGTGGGCTCGTAGCCAGCATGACTCGTTGGAAGCGAGATCGCCGCGATGCGATAATCGAATTTGTACACGTCGCCGAACGCTTCGACGCCGAGTGGATAATCGAGCGAGTAGCCGTCGGGATCGCCGATCAATGGATTGCGCGTCGAAAAGTGTCGAGACGCGAACGTGCCGATGACAGGCGTCAAGCGACCCGCGTCGAGGACCAGTCGCGGCGATATCGTGTACCGAAGACCGAATTGATCACTCGACACCTCGTGCGAGCTCGGCTCGTATCGCGCCGATCCCGCCTCCACGTTGCCCTGTGCGTAGGCAACGAGTCCGCGCCAGAGCTCCACCGCGCCCCACAACTGAACTCGCGCGACGCCACCCGGCTGCCCGCCGTTTCGCGTCAGCAGATTCGATCTCGCGTTCGTCGACCAGAATTCGCCGTCCGCGATGCCTTGCAGGAGCACGGCGCCTTGCGCGTGCGCGGGTGCCGCCGGTGCCGCCGCGAACAGGCTAATCACCGCGATCGCGAGCGCGCCGCCCCATTGCCTTCGCTCCGCGCTCATCAATCCGCCGCGGAGCTGACAGTGGCCGATCCGCGCGTCGCATCCAACGCTTCGCGCACGGTGCGCGCCAGAACCATCGGCGAGAACGGCTTGCGCAGAAACACCGCCGCCGGATCGAGCTCATACTGCGCGAGCGCATCGTCCGCATAGCCCGACATGTAAATCACGAGCGGCGCCGGACGCGTGGCGAGATATTTTGCGACGAGCTGCGGCCCGCTCGTGCGCGGCATGACGATGTCCGCCAGCAAGACGTCGATGGTGCGGGCGTTGGCGATCTCTAACGCTTCGTCGGCGTTGCGCGCGACAAGCACGGTGTAGCCGCGCTCTTCGAGCGTGCGACGAGCGAGGATGCGCACGTCTTCGGCGTCCTCGACGATCAGAATTGTCTCGGTGCCGCGCGGCAACTCAGCCTCTTCGACCGTTGGCGTGTCGCTGACCGCGACCATTTCCGCCGCGGGGAGTATGATCGTGAACGACGTTCCCCGCCCGAGCGCGCTCTGAAAGCTGATCGTTCCGCCCGACTGGTTGATGATGCCGTAGACAGTCGACAATCCGAGCCCGGTGCCCTTCCCCGGCTCCTTCGTCGTGAAGAACGGCTCGAAGATTCGGTCCTTGACGTCGTCGGACATGCCGATGCCGGTGTCGGTGACGACGAGCGACACGCCGCCGAGCACGTTCACGGTGGCGATCGTCAACGTGCCGCCGGCGGTCATCGCGTCGCGCGCGTTGACGGCGAGGTTGAGCAATACCTGCTCGAGCTGTCCGCGATCGGCGCGCACGCGACCGAGCGGCGTGCCGGTCTGAATGCGCAGCTCGATGTGCTCGCCGATGATGCGGCGCAACATGGGCGCGATTCCGTCCACGACGTCGCCCAAATCCAACACGGTCGGTTGCAGCACCTGCTTGCGGCTGAAGGCGAGCAGTTGGTGCGTGAGATTCGCCGCGCGGTCCGCCGCGTCGACGACTTGTCGCAGATCCTCGGCCGACGAGCTGTTCTTGTCGGCGCGCATCAGGGCGAGCTCGGTATACCCGGAGATGACCGTGATGAGATTGTTGAAGTCGTGGGCGATGCCGCCGGCGAGCGTGCCGATCGCCTCGAGCTTCTGCGACTGGCGGAGCTGCGCTTGGCTCTCGCGCAACGCCTGCTCGACGCGCGCTCGCTCGCTGACCTCGTCGGTCAACACAACGTTTGCGGCCACCAGTTCGGCGGTTCGCTCCTCGAGCTCACGTCGCTTGACCGTGAGCGAGTCCATGAGCTGGTTGAACGAGTCGTTCAGCGTGCGCACCTCGGCTGCTTCGTCATCGGCTTCGAAGCGTCCCTGCCGTTGCTCGGCAGCGGCGCCCGATCGCATGTAACGCACGAAGCGATGGAACGGGCCGAGCACCGTGCGTGCGACAAAGGCCGCTCCGAGCGCGGTGACCAGCACCGCGATCGCGCCATAGACGAGGAAGTCGGCGCGCAGTGGTCGCGTGAGCGCGGCGATGCGACGCGACAGCGGCTGGAGCATCCAGAGCCGAACCGCATCGTGATTTTGGGTCTCGCCGAGAAGGAGCGGAGCCGCGACAAAATCTTCCCCCCGCAGCGAGACGGTCGCGGGCTGCGAGTCGTGCGCGTGCCCCGCGAGTTGCGCCGCGACGTCGGATGCCGACAACGCCGAGTCGCTCGCTCCGAGCACCGCGCTCCCTGCGGTCAAGACGACGTCGGCGTCCGACGCGGCGCGCGCCGACGCGATGAAGGCTTCGTCGAGGCGGCGCCCGAGGATGAGCGTTCCCAGCGTGAACCCGTCTTGCACGATCGGGTACACGGCGACCTCGAGGTCGCCCGTTTCCGTACGCAACGCCGCGAGGTCGCCGCTGTCTGCCGGCGCCGTTGGATCGAGTACGTGGCGCACCGCCTTGAGCGCGAGCAGGCTCGTGCCGCGAGGCACGAGCGCGCCCGACCGACTGGCCGCCGCGAACACACGACCCGAGTCGTCGGTCACCAGGAGAAGGTCGGCTTCGACAGTGCGCAACCGATTGCGGAGCTCGTCCTCCATGGTGTTGACGAGATCAGTGCGTGCCTTCCCGCCGGCGTTTTTCTCGACGCGGTAGATGTTGAGATCGTACTGGAAGCTCTGCGTCTGCGTGATGAGCGACGCCGCGAAGAGAAACTGCGCCGCGTCGCGTGCCTGGAGTTGCTGCAGCGTGCGCTGGTTTCGCGCGAGCTGTTGCTCGAACACGGCGCGCGTGTTGTTGCGAATCTCGACGCTGAGCGCCCAGAACACCACGAACACCACGGCGGCGGTCACGGTCGCGCCGAGCGCGGCGAGCTTTACGCTCAGCGAGCTGCGCCGCGCACGACTGCGGAGCGACGTGACCGCGGGGATCGTCATCGGCGCGACTTCTCGCCTTGCGGCAGGGGAATGTTGAAGTCGACCGTCGCCGTCTGGCCAGCGACGACGTGGACGCGCTGCTGAATTGGTTTGATGCGCTCGTGCCAGCCGACGATGGTGTAATCGCCTTCCGGAACGTCGTCGATGACAAAATGGTGACCGTCATCGGGCGACGCAAAATATGGATTTGCCAGCACAAGCACGGTCGCGCTCATGTCCGAATGAATGTGACAGGACACCTGAACAGTTCCCGGTCTGTCGAATGTGAACGACCGTGACGTGCCTTTGGGATAGCGTCCGAGGTCGAACCCCTTCGGTCCGACGGCGGCGGATAGCGAGAAGACGTTGTGGTAGACGTCGTCCTCGTTGGGAAAGTCAACCGTCGCGCCCTGGACGACCGGGAGCACGTGCGGGACGAAGCGCTCGTCGTGCTGTGCCATACTGCCGTGTCGGCGACTCTCGAGTCGCGCGGCCGGCGCATGAAGCTGCTCCGGGTCGCCGTCGAGATAAAGGACGACATTGTGCAGTTCGGCGGCCGGATCGCGCGGCGGCGGGGCGGGCACCCCTCCGATCCCCGGATCCGAGTAGATCCGAAACACCGTTCGACGCGTGGAGAGCGCGCTCGAGATCTCGACCGTACCCTCGATGCGGCCGCCGGCCCGACGCGGCCCCTGAACGGGGACACGATCGGCCGGGCGGGCAAACACGGCAGTATTCGCGAAAATCGTCGACGCCAAGAGCGCCGGCGCGAAGCGGACGAGGAACGGTTTCAGGAGATGCACGGTCCTACAACTTGAGGGCAGGCCGGTGCCGAATGCAACGCAGGCCCGGCCAATTCTTTGTCATCCGAAGGCGCAAAGCGACGAAGGATCTGCTGGTCTCGACAACAGCCGCAGATCCTTCGCTTTGCTTTGGACGGCAGTTCGCCTACTCGTCGTAGCGACCGGGGCGGAGCGGTTTTTCTTCTTCGTCGATCTCGTCGTATTCGTCATCGAGATCGACGAGCTCGTCCTCGAGGTCGTCGAGGTCGTCCTCGTCGTCATCGAGGTCATCATCCTCGTCGTCCGCGTCGTCCTCGTCGAGATCGTCGTCCTCGTCGTCGAGCTCGTCGTCGTCGAGATCGTCATCGAGATCATCGTCTTCGTCGTCGAAGTCCACGTCGTCGTCGTCGAGATCGTCGTCCGCGTCCTCCAGGGGCTCGTCCTCGATGTCGTCATCGCGTCGCTTCGCGAACGCAGGTCGCGAAAGATCCGACGACTCGAACATGGCCGACATTGCTCGGTTCTCCTTGCAGAGCTAACGGGTGAGGTACAGCAACGGAGGAACGTGAGACTCGCTTTGACCGCGTGAATGCCCTTAACCAGAAATACGTTCGCGCTTCGCTTCGCGCGACAGTTTCTTTCGATCCGACGAATTTAGGAACCGCTTGCGCAACCGAATGCCTTGCGGTGTCACCTCGATCAGTTCGTCGTCCTCGATATACTCTAGGGCGGCTTCCAGAGTCAACTCCCGCGGCGGCTCGAGTTGGATATTCTCGTCGCTCGCCTTGCTCCGCATGTTGGTCAGCTTCTTTTCCCGCGTCGGATTGACGTCCATGTCGCCCGGCCGCGCGCTCTCGCCGACGACCATGCCTTCATACACATCGTCACCCGGACGGACGAATAGGGTCGACCGTTCCTGCAGCGTGGCGAGGGCGAACGCGACGATCGTGCCATGTTCCATCGACACCAGGGAGCCACGCATGCGACCGGCGAGTGGCCCGGCCCACGGTCCGTAATCGAGAAAACGGTGATGCATGATCCCGGTGCCGCGCGTGTCGGTGAGAAACTCCGAACGATAGCCGAACAGGCCGCGAGCCGGGATGCGATACAACAATCGCACCAAACCCTGGCCGGGGTTTTTCATCTCGATCATCTCGCCACGCCGGGGGCCGAGCTTCTCGATCACATTCCCGAGAAATTCTTCCGGAACGTCGATCGCCAACTCCTCGTACGGCTCCAGCCGCTCGCCGCTCGGACCCTCGCGAGTGATCACACGCGGACGAGATACCTGAAACTCGTATCCCTCGCGACGCATCGTCTCCATGAGGATTGTGAGGTGCAGCTCGCCGCGACCCGAGACGGTCCACGTGTCGGTGGAGTCGGTGTCCTCGACGCGCAGCGCGACGTTTCGCTCCAGCTCGCGGTAGAGACGCTCCCGCACTTGCCGCGACGTGACGTACTTGCCGTCGCGCCCGGCGAATGGTGAGTTGTTGACGATGAAGTCGACGGAGATCGTCGGCTCCTCGACGGCGATGCCCTCGAGACGCTCGGGATTCTCGTGATTGGTGACGGTCAGTCCGATCTCCACCCCCTCGAGCCCCGCGAGGGCGACGATCTCGCCCGCCGCTGCCTCTTTCACCTCGACGCGGTCGAGTCCCTCGAAGGTGAACAGGCGCGTAACGCGGGCCTCCTGAGCCTTCTGATTCGGATCCAATGGCAGCAGCGCGACGACCGCGCCCACCCGAGCCGTTCCACGCTCGATACGGCCTATGCCCAGCCGCCCCAGGTAAGGCGAATGGTCGATCGTCGAGATCAACATCTGGAACGAGCTCGCCGCGTCACTCGGCGGCGGGGGCACCTTGGCGACGATGGTCCGGAACAGCGGCGTGAGGTCTTGTAGCGGCTCATCGAGACTCAGTGTCGATGTGCCGTCGCGCGCCGAGACGTAGACGACGGGCGCGTCGAGTTGGGCCTCGTTGGCCTCGAGCTCGATCAGGAGGTCGAGAACTTCGTCGTGTACCCGCATTGGATCGGCGCCGGGCCGGTCGATCTTGTTGATGACGACGATCGGCGTGCGATGGAGCGCGAGCGCCTTCCGCAGCACGAAACGCGTCTGCGGCATCGGCCCATCGAACGCGTCGACGACGAGTAGCACGCCGTCGACCATTCGAAGAATGCGCTCGACTTCGCCACCGAAGTCGGCGTGTCCCGGTGTGTCGACGATATTGATCTTGGTCCCATGCCAGCGAACCGCGGTGTTCTTGGCCAGGATGGTGATTCCCCGCTCGCGCTCGAGGGGGTTCGAGTCCATCACGCGTTCCTGGACGATCTGATTATCACGAAAAGCGCCCGCCTGCCGAAGCATCTTGTCGACGAGGGTCGTCTTGCCGTGGTCGACGTGCGCAATGATAGCGATGTTGCGGATTTCCATAGCCTTACAACATAAGGGATTGGACGTACTCAAGACAACGGCGGGAGTGAGACGACGGCTCGGTCCGGCACGTAACCCTTGCGTAACAAGGGGCACGCGCGCACAATGCCAGCTAGGAACCGAACGTTCCGAATGGTCCCGATACGCCAATCGTAGGAGGTGGCCAATGAATCAGGCGGATGTAGCCGCGATAGAGAATTACCCACACGGGCGCGGCTACGGACACGATTACATGCGAGGTGGTGAAGTGCTCGGCGGCTATGGTTACGCTGAGCGGGACGAATACTCCAAGGCCCGCGGAGAGCTCACGGAAATCGAGTCAGCGGGTGACGGCTCGGGTGAGAGCGGAGACGGGCAGTCCCAGACCGAAACACAGACATAGCGAGTCGGTCGGCTCACATGAGCGACGTGGCTCGCTTTTGATTTTCTTATCGCAGCGCGCGGAGGTCCGCGCGCTGTTGTTTTTGCTAGAAAAAACGTTCTGGACATTCGAGGGTCTTTAGCATCACGATGCCGACGGTGAGCCCCGCGATGCCCCGACGATCGAGGCGCGCGTCAGGGATGCAGATGGAGCTCTCGTTCGGGCATCGCCTCGCACTCGAGCTGGATCGTGACGTGCTGAATGCCCATAGCGAGTAGGCGGTCGTGCGCTTGCTCGAGGACCTCTTGATGGTTGCCCGCATTGCGGCAGATCGCATGTGCGCTCATGGCAACCATGCCCGACGTCACCGTCCAAACGTGGAGGTCGTGGATCGACTCGACGCCAGGAATGGACTCCAAGCGCTCGCGCACCGCGTCGAGCGCGATGTGGGGCGGCGCGGCTTCGAGGAGGACATCGACCGACTCTCGAACCAGCGTCCACGCGCCGGCGATGATGAGGACCGTCGTCAGTAGTGAAGCGATCGGGTCGGCGTGGAGCCAACCGGTGTAACGAATGATCACCGCCGCCACGACCGTGCCGCCCGACGCCAGCATGTCGCCGAGGACATGTAGATAGGCGCCGCGAACGTTAAGGCTTCCGTCGCGAACACCGTGCAACAACCAGACGGCGACACCGTTGATCAGGAATCCGAGCGCGGCGACCGACAGCATGATTCCGCCGGCGACAGGCTCGGGACGCTTGAATCGGATCACGGCCTCGATCACGATCCACACCGAGATGACGAGCAGCGTAGCGCCGTTGATCAGGGCGGCGAGGATCTCCCAGCGAAGATACCCGTAGGTCTTGGCCGCCGAACCCGGTTGGCGAGCGAGCCAGGCGACGAACAACGAGAGCCCGAGCGCACCGGCGTCGGTGAGGACATGGCCGGCATCGGCAAGCAAGGCGAGTGAATTGGACAGCCACCCGCCCAGGCCTTCGGCGACGAGAATGACAGCCGTCAGTCCAAGCGACCACGCCAGAGCCCGCGTCGAGGCAGCCGTGTGCTGAGCGGCGCCCAGCCCGTGAGAGGGCGAGCCGTGCGCATGATCGTGCGAATGACTGTGCGAATGCGAGTGAGCCATCACACCTCGAACATAGCATCGACGCTACTGCCCGCCCATCGTAGATTGTGCGCGTGCTCGCCCGCCTGATTGCCATCGCCGTTCTGTTGTTCGTGAACGGCTTCTTTGTTGCCGCTGAGTTCGCGCTGGTTCGATCGCGCCGGACTCGCCTCGAGTCGATGGCGCGAACCGGTGACTGGAAGGCGCGCCTGGCGCTTCGTGCCTCGGGAAATCTCGCTCGCGTCTACTCGGCAAGCCAACTGGGCGTTACTCTGGCAAGTCTCGCGCTTGGCGCCCTGGCCGAGAGCTCGCTGGGAGGGCCAATGGCGGGATGGCTGAACACCCTTCCGTGGGCGATCGAGCTCTCGGTGCGCGTCGGGCTCGGCGCCGCCATCGCGCTCACCATCGTCACGTTCTTTCACGTCGTGTTCGGCGAGCTCGCGCCGCGCGGCGCGGCGCTGTCGCACCCCGAGAGTGTCGCGCGATGGTTGACTCCGCCGCTGCTCGGCTTCGCCTGGGTGGCAACGCCCTTCACGAGTTTGCTCAATCGGTCTTCGCAAGTCGTGCTGCGCCTGCTCGGTCAGAAGGCGGCGAATCCGGAAGAGAATGTTCATTCCGCCGAAGAGTTGCGCATGCTGGTCGAGCAAAGCCAGGAGGTCGGCGTCTTGCAGTCGCAAGACGCCGACATGCTCGAAGGGGTATTCGAGTTCTCTGAGAAGAACGCGCGCGAAGTGATGACCCCGCGAACCGAAATCGACGCGCTCGATATCGACGCGACGCTCGACGAGACACTGGCGCTGGTCGAAGACAGCGGTCGCTCACGATATCCGGTGTACGAGGAGACCATCGACAACATCATCGGGCTCGTCCTGGCGAAGGACTTGATTCCGATCCTGCGCTCGCCGCCGCTGGACCTCTCGCTCCGCTCGATCATGCGGCCGGTGCACGTCGTCCCGGGGTCGCGCGAAGTCGAGGAGGTGCTGAGCGACTTCAAGCGCCTCAAGGTGCATATGGCGATCGTGCTCGACGAATTCGGCGGTACTGCCGGCCTGGTGACGATGGAGGATCTGCTCGAGGAGATCGTCGGCGAGATTCTCGACGAGTACGACGAACCGCCTGAGCACCTCGAGCGAGAGGGCGCCGATCTGGTGATCGTGCCCGGCGGCACGAACATCGGCGAGCTGAACGAGCGATTCGGCCTCAACGTCCCCGACGACGACTACACCACGATCGGCGGCTACATCTTCGGGGCGCTCGGACGGCTGGCGGTTGTCGGCGACCGAGTTACCGCCGGCGGGGCGGTGTTCACCGTTCGCGAAATGGACGGGCGGAGGATCGACTCACTCGCGGTCGATCTGCACGCCGCTGGTGATCGCCGGGACAAGGAGCGCGACTGAACGGTGGAACGGCGGAACGGACGCTCGCTGGCGCTCGCTGAACGGTGGAACGGAACTGCCTGGAGCCGGTTACTCGTTCCACCGTTCCACCGTTCCAGCGTTATCGCGTCCTTGGCCCGCGCGGCAGGAGTTGGTCCAGATCGGCGAACTGCCATGCATTCACGGCCATGATCGTCGCCGCCTGCGCGATGTCGCTCGGGACCGAGTGACTGTAGTCGTCAACCTGCGAGTGATGTGTGTGGTCGTAGCCGCGTGTGAGTTGGTCATAGTTGAACACCGGCACGCCGTACGGTGCGAACGCGAGGTGATCAGTTCCCGTCTTGATACCCGAGCGAACGATGAGTTGGCCGAGGCTGGCGACGGGTTGCAGCATCGCCTTCCACATGTCGCGCAGCTCTTCGCGGCCCTGGACCGCCATCGCGGTGATGCGGCCCGTGCCATTGTCGAGGACGAGCACCGTCTGGAAATTGTCGAGCTCCCGCTCGTGTCGCATCGCGTATTCCTGAGAGCCGAACAAGCCCTCTTCTTCTCCGCTGAAGAGCGCGAACCGGATGGTACGTTTCGGATGCACGCCAGACGCCGTGAGAATGCGCGCCGCCTCGAGCACGGCGATTGCGCCGGCTGCGTTGTCCGTGCTCCCCGTTGCCAAATCCCACGAATCGAGATGGGCGCCGAGGACGACCACCTCGTTCGGTTTCTCGCTGCCGCGGATTTCGGCGACGGTGTTCCACGCCTCGAGCGTGTCGCGTGTGAAGGTGTTGCTGATGTCGACCTCGATGCGCGTGTGCTCGCCGCGACGCCCAAGCCGCTCCAACTGCGCGTAGTTGTCGTTGCCGATGACGATTTGCGGAATCGGCGAGACATACGCCGGTGAGCCGGCCATCGTGAATAGGCCGAATTGTTTGCCCCCGTCGTGAATGGCGCCCGCCGCACCCTCGCGCGCGAGGAGCGGGACGCGCGAATTGAAGAATTCCACCTCGTCTCTGGTGTGCGGAGCGAGCGCGCGGGCGAGCGTATCGTGCCGTGCGCTGTCGGCGCTGGTCAATGGCGGCGCGGCGGCGTTCACCACTGGGTACGCCGGTCCGAGCATGACCCACGCACCGCGCAATTTGCCGGCGAATCGACGGTCGTAGTCGGACTGCGTACGTGCATCCATGAAGACCACGTCGCCCGCGACGGGACCTTTCGTGCCAGGCGACCAAGCCCACGACACGCCGAGCAACTCTCGATGCTGCGGAGCGAGCATCCGAAGCGTCATCGGGCCGCGCGTCCAACCGATCCCGAACGACCACGGTTCGAGTTCGGCCCGATCGACGCCATACTCCACGAACTTCTGCCGCGTCCAATCGTTGGCGCGGCGCATCTCCGGGCTCCCGGTGAGGCGCGGCCCAATGACGTCGACCAAATACTGCAAATCAGCGTCGACGTGCGAACGCTGCGTGCCTTCCTGAATCATGCGCGCCACGAGATCATCGTTCCGTGGGACGCCGACGGCGCGCTGCGTGACCGACGGGGCCGGGGCAGTCGCGGTCTGCGATTGCGCGGTCGCGGTAACGATCACCAAACCAAGAGCCCACAAGCCTCGACGACTCATTCAACCCCCTCGATGGCGTGCGTCGTCACGAGACGCCGCGCGATCTCCGCGCACAGGACTATCGCGGCAATCATACTCGACGGATCGGCGACTCCCTTCCCCGCGATGTCGAGCGCCGTTCCGTGATCGGGCGAGCAACGCGGGAACGGCAGACCGAGCGTGACGTTCACCGCGCTGCCGAACGACGCGACCTTGATCGCGGTCATGCCCACGTCGTGATACGGAGCGATCACGGCGTCGAATGCGCCGCGCATCGCGCGCACGAACACGGTGTCGGCCGGGAACGGTCCGGCGACTCCCGCTTCTTTCGCCGCGGGTCCGAGAATGTCGTCGTCTTCGCGACCAAAGCGTCCACCATCGCCGGCGTGCGGGTTGAGCGCGCAGAGCGCGATACGCGGCTCGGCGATCCCGAACCATTCTTGCAGGCCGCTCCGCGTCACGTTCGCGGCGTCGACGATTGCCGCGCGCGTCACCGCCGTGAGAACGTCGCGCAACGGAATGTGCGTCGTCGCCAGTACGACCCGGAGCGGATTCGTGGCGCCAACACCCGGCTTCGTTGCGGTGAGCATCATCGCCACGCGACGGCCAGTGAGCGTCGCCAACATCTCGGTGTGGCCGGGATAGGAATATCCGCCGGCGAGGAGCGCGGCCTTGTCGAGGGGCGCGGTGACAATGCCATCGACCGCTCCCTCGAGCGCGAGCGCGACCGCGCGCTCGATCGCGCGTCCGGCAAAGCGCCCCGCGTTTGCCCCGCCATCGCCGACATGCCACACGCCGGTTTGTTCGGCGACGTCGACGCCTGCGCCCGCCGGTCCGACAAAAACGAGATCGGCGGCATCACGCACCTCGCGCGACGCCGCCGCCTTCAACACGATCTCCGGTCCAATGCCGCGCACGTCGCCAAGGGTGACGGCGAGCCGCGGCCGGGGCCTCATGTTCGCATCCACGTCCGTGAAACGCGTCCTATGGCGCGGGTTTCGACGCGTCGGCGACACCGACGGCGTCGAACCGAACCGACACGTACGTCTGCTTCTTCAACACGTCGACGTATCGACGCACGCCACCGCGTCGCGCCAGCTCATCGCGCACGGCATTGCGCAATTCGGCGAGCGTCTGCGGACCACCCTCGTCGACGGTTTGCAGCTGCGCCACAACGAACTTGGGGACGTCGGGCCGCTGCGACGAACCGGGAATCTGGAACGTGACGACCTCACCCGACTTTCGACCAATGAACGCCTTTTGGTACGAGACGGGCAGACTGTCGCGCCAGAACGGAGTGAGGATACTCGTCTCTTCCTTGCCCGCGTAGTCGTGGAACTTCTTCGCGAGCGAATCGAACGACGTCCCCGACTTCCACAGCGCGGCGACGCTGTCGGCCAGTTTCTGCGTGCGTGCGAAGTCGGTGGAGTCGAGCTTGGGCATGAGCAGGATCTGGTGCGCTTTCACCTCACCCGTCTGCCGGCGATCGACGCGGATGATGTGATAGCCGTACGGTGTCTCTACGACGGGACTCAATTGTCCCGGGGCAAGCGGAGCTTGGAACGTTCCACCGAACAGCCACACATCGAATTCCGGCAAGTTCTGGTCGCGTCGCGCCCAGCCGAGGTCTCCACCGGTCTCTTTGGTGAGCGGATCCATCGACTCGCGCTTCGCCAGCTTCTCGAAATCCGTTCCGGTCTTCAATTGCGCGAGCAGCGACTCGGCCTTCACGCGCGCGGCTTCCTTCGACGCGGCGGTCGGCTTGGGCGCGATCACGATTTGCTTGAACGTGACCGATGCGGGCTTGGGCGGAAGAAAATCTTTCTCGCGCTCGAACGCCGCGTTGATCTCGGCGTCGCTCACGTTCACTGGAACGATCTTTCCCTCTTGCGTCAGCTTGCGGATCGTTTTCTCGAGCGTCGACTGGCGCCGGTACTGCTCGAGCAAAAACTTTCGGTATTCCTCCGGCGTCCCCAACGACGATTTCGCGAGCGCGGTGCGGAATTCCGTTTCGGTCGCGAACTGTGATTTGATTTCCCTGACCTGCCGGTCGACCATCGGCGTGATGTCGGCGTCGGTCGCCTCGACTTTCAGGTCCTTCGCCTTCTGCAGCAGCAGCTCCTCTTCGATCATGTCGTTGAGGACGTCACGATAGAGCGAACGCGAGGCGGAGTCGCTCGCCGGCTCCTTCACTTCCTTGCGTTGAATCTTCCCCAGCACTCGCTCCTGAAGGTCGAACCGCGTGATCGGCTGATCGCCGACAACGGCCACGATCGCGTCGAGCGCGGCGGGCCTGGTCGGCCCGGCCGGCTGCTGCGCCGCGAGCGTACTCGCGGCGACGATCAGAAATGACGAAGCGATAAAGCATCTCATGCGGAAACTCGGTTACGGCTTCTTCGGAGTGCTCGGCTTTGTCGGTTGCGGCTGCGCGGGCTGTGGTTGAGCGGGTTGCGGCTGAGCACCGGTCGGCGGGGCGCCGGTCGGCGCACCCATTCCTGGAATCGGGACCTGCGATTTCGGCTGATTCGCGGCGCGCGCGGAGTCGGCCGACGCGCGAACCTTCTGCGCGCGCTCGAGCGCGCGATCGACGCCCGCCGAATTCACCGACGACTCGTACTTGGCGTCGAGCATCTTCTTGAGCGGCAGCGGAATGGACATCGGCTGCGTCTGACCGGCGAGCATGCGATCGAGGTCGTTGTCGACGCGCGACGCGGCGAGACGTTCCTTCTCCGCGGTATTCTTGGCGCTGTCGGCGAGCATTTTGGGATCGACGCGAAGCGCCTGCCAGACGTTGCCCACGAGTTGCCCGATCTCGTTGTACATATTCGCCTTCTGCTCCGGCGGCACATCGATGTGCGCGGAGTCGGCGCGCTTGAGCAGGATTTGCTGCAATGCGATTTGCTTCACGAACGGCTTGAGCTGCGAGTCCGCCGCCGCCGGAATACGCTGCATGATCTGCTGCTGAGGCGGCGTCGCCTCGATCCAGCCGAGGAACTCGGCCACGGTGAGCTCACCGCCCTTGAACGTCGCGAGCGTCGTCTTGTCCGTGCGATGCTTGGTGAACTCTTTCGCCGCGGTCTTGATCGTAGCCGGGGCGTTGTCCTTCACCTGCAACGCGGTGTTCGCCTCGGTCTGCGCCATGTACGCGCTGTCGGCGACACGCGTCGCGGCCTGCGTGTACTGGCCAGCGAAATCCTTCTGCGCGTCGGCGTACGTCAGGCGCTGAATGATATGGAAGCCGAACTGCGATTCGACCGGCTGCGAGATCTCGCCTGGCTTGAGCATCGCGGTCGCGTTCGAGAACGCGGCCACCATCGCGCCCTTCTGGAACACCCCGAGGCTCCCGTTGTTCTGGGCGGCACTCGGATCGGTGCTGTACTTCTTGGCCATGTCAGCGAAGTTCGCCGATGTCACCTGCGCCCGGACCTGGTCGGCTTTCTTTCGGAGCGAGTCCTTCTCGACGGTTGACGGTGGAACGCTCGGGTTCTTGTAACCGATCAAAATGTGACGCGCGGCGAGCAGGCCGCCGGACGCCTGGTTGTATGCGGACTCGGTCGCCGAGTCCACCTTGAAGGTCTTGGAGATCGAATCCATGAATTTCTGGAGACGACCCATGTTGAAGATCGGCGCCAAGGCCTGGTCGATCGCCTTCTTGTCGTTGAGCGAATCACCGTGCGCGGCCGCGTACGCCATCTGCTGATAGCCCGTCCAAATGTCAGCGATGATCGCCGCGTTCTCGCGTGTGACGGGCACTTGAATCTTTGCATTGCCGAGGAGATCGCCGAGCCGCGTGACGGACAGCTCCTGCGATCCGGCGCGCGCGACGACGTCGACATGGGCCGTGAGGGCTTCCTTGAGCCCGTCACAGGCGGTCAACAGCGTACCGGCAGCGGCGAGGGCAATGAGTGAACGAGAGCGCATGGACTGATAGACCGAGGCAGAGGTGAAGTGAGTGTTCGAAGGAAGGAAAACGTCAGGTGACGAGCCCGCGCAGTGCCCGGACCAGCCCATCGAGCAATGGGGCGCCGCCGAGACGGGTCAACTTCAATGACAGCGGAACAGCCCGCCGGACCTCCGCTTGGAACTGCACGTCGTGAAAGGCCGCGGACAACCCCTTGACTCTGGGCGCGGCAGAATCTCTAAAGGTAATACGAGCCTCATTACCACGCACCAGGATTCCTTCTATCCCCAATGCGCCGCCGATGATCCGCAGTTGGGCAAGCGCCAGCATCGCCTCGGCAGGCACCGGAAGCGGCCCGAAGCGATCACGCAATTCCGTACGCAGGCCTTCGATCTCCGTCGGCGCTGTGTACCGCGCCAGCCGCTTGTAGATGTCGATCTTCGCATCCTGCGCCACGACATAGTCGTCGGGCAGGTAGTTCGGCGTATCGATCGTGACGTCGGCGGGCACGAGCTTGGGTGCGGCATCCCCCGACATGAGTCGCGTCACGGTCTCCTCGAGCATGCGCAAATACATGTCGAAGCCGACTGCGTGAACGAACCCCGATTGCTCGGCGCCAAGCAGGTTGCCGGCGCCACGCATCTCGAGATCCTTGAGGGCAATGCGATAGCCGGCACCCAACTCGGTGTGATGCTCGAGTACCTGAAGGCGACGCTCGGCCTCGGGGTCGACCGAGTCTGGTACCATGAGATAACAGTAGGCGCGACGGTGGGACCGGCCGACGCGACCGCGCAACTGATACAGCTGTGCCAGACCGAAGTTGTCGGCGCGGTTCACGAACATCGTGTTCGCGTTCGGGACGTCGAGCCCCGATTCGACGATCATCGTCGAGACGAGCACGTCGACGTCGCCGCTCACGAACAAGTGCATGACCTCCTCGAGCTCCTTCTCGCGCATCTGTCCATGGGCGACAGCCATTCGCGCGCGCGGTACGACACGTTTCACGTGGTCGGCGATCGCCTGGATGGTCTCGATGCGATTATGGACGAAGAACACCTGGCCGCCGCGATCGAGCTCGCGCGAGATGCCTTCGTCGATCAGGCCGTCGTCCCACGGCTCGACATACGTCAGCACCGGCGAGCGGTCGCGGGGCGGCGTTTGCATGAGCGTCATGTCGCGCAAACCGGCCAGCGACAAGTGCAGCGTGCGCGGGATCGGCGTCGCCGTGAGCGTGAGCACGTCGGTCTGCAACTTGAGCTGCTTGAGACGCTCTTTGTGCTTCACACCGAACCGATGCTCCTCGTCGACGACGATCAACCCGAGCTCGGAGAACTCGACGTCGGGACTGAGTAGCCGATGCGTGCCGATCACGATGTCGACCTTTTTTTCTTTCAGCTCGGCGATGATCTGAGTTTGCTCTTTCGCCGTCTGGAAACGACTCAGTGCGGCAATGCGCAGCGGAAAGTCGGCGAGACGCTCGGTGAACGTTCGCTGGTGCTGGTCGGCGAGGATCGTCGTCGGAACGAGGACGGCGACTTGCCGGCCCGACTGGACCGCCTTGAACGCGGCGCGGACCGCGATCTCTGTCTTCCCGTACCCGACGTCGCCGACGAGCAACCGATCCATCGGCCGCGTCCCTTCCATGTCGGTCTTCACCTGCGTCGTCGCGGTGCGTTGGTCCGGCGTGTCCTCGAATAAGAATGCCGACTCGAGCTGGCGCTGCCACGGTGTGTCGGGGACGTGCGGTGGGCGGACCGCGATCTTTCGCCGCGCATACAAATCGAGCAGCTCGACCGTCATTTCCTGGATGGCAATGCGCGTGCGCTCGCGCTGCTGCGCCCACCGCCGTCCGCCGAGCCGGTGCAATCGCGGCGGCGGCGCATCTTCGGAGACGTCGCCCGCGGAGCGATAGCGCTCGAGCTGGTCGATCCGGTAGAGCGGGACGTTGAGTCTGTCGCCACCTTCGTACTCGACAACCGCCACCTCGATCGTGCTCTGCCCGACGAAGATCGTCTCGATGCCGCGATAGATTCCGACGCCGTGCTCGAGATGGACGACATAGTCGCCCGGCCGAAGCGACATCGTATCGAGCGCCGTCCCGGTGATGTAGCGGCGTGCACGACGGATGCGTCGTTCGCGGCGGAAGATCTCGTGATCGGTGAGAATGCGAAGGCCGGGCAACACGAAGCCGCCGTCGAGCACGCCGATCGCGAGCGCGGCCGGCGACGGCGCGCGATCCTCGCCGCTGAGCAATTCATCGAGCCGCTCGGCTTGTCCTTCGTTGTCGCATAGAATGACGGTCGGCGTACCGTCACGGACGAGTCGTTTGAGCTGCTTGATGTCCCGATCGATCGCCTCCGGCGGCCGCAGC
>Ga0070708_100001344_pt1 | contig 18810 bp, 5 predicted proteins | sample KBSK5503metaG_FD_65469 | JGI IMG/M metagenome (GOLD analysis project Ga0070708, IMG submission 65469) | Corn, switchgrass and miscanthus rhizosphere microbial communities from Kellogg Biological Station, Michigan, USA - KBS K5-50-3 metaG | ecosystem: Host-associated > Plants > Roots >... | reverse complement strand
CGAACCTTTCATCCCCAAAACCTCGCTCACTCGAGACGGCAGCAAATGGTAGCGTCCATCACTTGCCACCGCCACATTCGCCAAAAGTTTTGGTTTCATTGCGAAGCGGCAATTTAACTGCATCCGCGCGCTCCAAAATCTTGGCATCACGTTCGATTATGTAACGGCGCAATTCGCCATTCTTATCCTGCGTCAAATTCTCGGCTAGGAGATTCATTTCCAACTGCGCGTAAAACGCCGACTCGTCAACGGCCCGTTCATAGCATTTCTTGCCGAGAAGCGCATTGATTTCTTCGTACGTCTTCAAATGATTAAATGCAAGTACTCCCTGGACGAAGCGAATATCATCTCTGCCCTCCGGTGAATTCGTGCGAAGAATTCGAGACGTGAATATGGCGCTCATGGTGATTAGAATCATCGAAAAAGCGAACAGTTTAAGGGTTCGGGCCATATCGATACTTCACCGCTCCACCATCAGAAAGATCCCGAGCAGTACCAAATACTCGGTCACTCCGGCCTAAATGGATTAGGTGCCTCGGTCGGATCTCCGACCTTCCAGGCGGGTTCCGCCATAAGAATACACGTGCAGTTCTTTGGCAATTCGTCAACGTAAGGGCTCGGTGGCATCCAGTCTCTAACTATTACAACCCGCTCCTTGCCACAATCATCCTTGAAAACACATTTCGCTTCCAAGCAGACGACATTATGGAAGGGGTTCCTATTTCCTCCAGTGAGAAAGTCCGAGATATTGTCCCAAATGGACCGCCCACCATGTTCCGGGGTGTGGGCGGGCGGCGGAGGGGGCGCTCGCGGGGGACGCCCTCGCGGGGGGCCGGCCAATCCATTCGGATCGTCAAAGGCTAATGGATTGCCGCTCGCGTACACGTACGCGTTCAATCCGCCATCCAGTCCGATTGGATCAGTCTGCTGGTATCTACCAATACTTGGGTCGTAATTGCGATAATAATTGTAATTTGTCGAAGTCTCCGAATCGAAATATTGCCCGGAAAATCGAAGATTGTTCGCCACAAGTTCACTCTCGATCAGGAATTTTCCAAAAGCCTCCGATCTGGCGCTCCAAACGACAGCACCGAATGAATCGGTGATCCGCTGTGATGTACCAAGGTCATCGTTGTGGTAGAAGGCAAATTGATTTCCCTCTCGCTTGAATTGCGGATTGCTACCCCACGCACCATTTGGCTGCCAACCGTACAACACCGTGAGCGCGCCCGCGCCGTCAAGCTCGCCAATCAACCCTTCGTCCGCGTACTGAAAATATGTGGTAGTGCCGCCCACTGTCTTGCTTAGTCGGCGCCCCATTGGATCGTAGTAATAGTTCGCGAGTGTGGCGCCCCCGGCTTCTTTTATTGATATCAATCGCTCCGAGGCATCGTAGCCATAGATTACGCTTTGCCCAGATTTCACCTGGTTAACGGTGTGGCCGTTTGCGTCGTATTGGAATCTGACTTGTTCTGCGCCCTGCCCGTACTGGAGCAACTGATTGTCCGTATTGTAAATCCACGGCCCAGGCTGATGCGCACTTGCGAGTCGATTGTGCACACCATCATATGCGTAGCGTTCAAGCGGCAATCCATTCGGGTTGATGGTCGTGGCCTGTTCGCCTGGTGGCGGAACGGCGTCGGTAAGTCGATCGAGATTATCGTATTGATAGAGATAATCTCCGTCCTGCGTCGTGCGCTGGAGGATGTTGCCAATACCGTCGTAGCGATAGCGGAGATCCATGAGCACGGCGCCCTGTGGATTTCCTTGTGAACCGGAGCCATTGGCCTGCACTCTGATTTGGGTTCGTCGCAGCAACGGGTCGTAGGCCATCGTTTTGGTTGCTCCGGGCATCGTGATCTGCGTCGGGACGGTCCATTGATAATTGTCGTAACTAATCGTCCCCTGCAGCATCGCAATGGTTTGCAACTGATTGTTGCCGTCGTAGCCGTAACGTACAAGTGTGTTGTCGGGATACGTGAATGTCTTCTTGCTCCCATTTGCCTGATAGCTATATTGAATCGTCTTGCTAAAGGCGCCGTAGTTGACTGTCTCCTCCGTTTTCTGCCGCTTGGCGTCAAAGACATATGCGCCACTGGTTATTCCGTCATCGTAACCGACAAGCAGATTGCGAGGGTCGCGGGTGTAGTTGACGATCTTGCTGGGACTGGAGTCCAGCGAGCCGTTGGTCACGCCAAATAGCAGCTCCTGCGTCCTTTGGTTCGCCAAATCATAGGAATATTGCTGCTGCTCGCCGTTAGGGCTGGTGCGCACCACCAGATTGCCGTTACCGTCGTAGGCATATTTGGTCATCTCGCCTAGTGGTCGTGTTTCTTGAACCAGCCGGTTGCTCAAATCATAGTCATAGGCCGTAATGTGCCCGTTGGCGTCAATGACACTTCGCAGATTGTCGCGAGCGTCGTAGCCGTACATCGTCAACCCACCCAGCGCGTCGGTCATCCTGATGCGCCGATTCAGCGCATCGTAGTCATTGAGGGTCGCGCGGCCCAACGCATCGACTTGACTTACCCAGTTGCCCCTGCCGTCGTAGCCGTAGCCAGTCGTGTACTGAGTAGCCTGATCGAGTACCTGAATGGTCTGGGTCAGCCGGTTCCGCTGGTCGTACTTATACCGCTCGGAATAGGAGGGGTAGATGACTCCAGCAACCAGGCCATTCAGACCGTCGCTATCATCCCCATAGACAGTCTGCGTGGCATTGGCATTACCATCGACCTTTTTGATCAGACGCCCATCGCCATCGTAGACCATCGTGCGGGTTATGCCGCTGGGATCGATCTGCTTTGTTCTGCGTCCTTCCTGATCATATTCGTACCGAGTAACGCCAATTAGCGGGTCGGTCATGCTGATCGCCCAGTTGTTCTTGTTGTAGGAAAACGTCGTGGCATTGCTCAGTGCGTCCGCAATCTTGATACGATTTCCTGCTCGGTCATATGCGAAGCCTGTGGAATGACCCATTGGATCCGTTTGCGTTAGCGTCCAACCCTTTGCGTTGTAAGTCTTGTTCCACTTGTTTCCACGTAGATCCGTTATCAAGACGGGGTTAGCCATCACGTCATACGTGTATTGGGAGCTCTTGTTTACCGGATTCGAGAGATTGGCCACGTTCCCGAAAGCATCATATGCATAGGTGGTGGTTGCATCCTCCGCTACGGTTGCACCCTTCCGTGTCGTGGTAAGACACTGGCCATATTGGTCGTAGGTACGGGTCGTGACCCGCTGCTCGGGCAGCCCCACTGCCTCGGTCATCTTGAGCAAATTGCCCTTGCTGTCGTAGTCGTAGGTCGTCAGCGCTCCCGCTTCGTCAGTTCGCGTCAGCCGGTTGCTGTAAACGCTGTCGTAGGTTGCCAAAACGTTCGTGCCATCCGGATACGTGATCTTCAGAGGATTACGAGCACTGTCGAATTCCGTGCGCGTAGTCAGTCCGCGTTCGTCCGTGGTCAATTCGGTGCGATCTCCATCCCTGACCAATGTGTAGACGACGCGGGTGCCGATAGTCTGTTGCAACAACCAGCCGTCGCGATCGTAGACACCGGTCACCTGCCGGCCACCGGGAAATTTCTGCGTGACGGTATAGCGAAGCGTCGTCCGGTCGTAGGTGTAGAGGTACGTGGTGGTGAATCCTTCGGGATCGGTAACGGTGAACACCCTGGCGATCTTGTAATCCTTGGGCGTCGCACCGGTACTGCTGACTCCGCCGACCGTCGCAGCGGCCTTGGCGCCGACGCCGGCACTGACCGACAGATTATTAGCCAGATAGCCCTTCATCCCGACCGCGCCGGCACCCGCAGTTGTCGATTGCGCGTACACGATGGTCGTAGTGTGGCCTTCCGGATCCGTTCGGCTGGTGATCTGACCGTTCCCGTCGTAGGTGTAGTTCCAAGGGTTGCCCAGGACGTCCATGACTTGCGTGAGGTTGTTGCCGGTGTAGAGGTATTGAACCTTGCGTCCGGTGCGGTCGGTCACTCCCGCCAGTTGGCCACCGGCGTATTGGAACGTGAGGACCGGGTTGTTGAAGTGGTCGAGTATTTGTGTGCGTTGCCCGTTGGCGTCCAATTGGAACGTAACCTGAACGTTGTTGCGGTCGCCGTATGCCGTGATGTGGCCTGAGGAATCGTACGTAATCCAATTGCCCAGTTGGTCATACCAGCGAAAGCCACTCGGTGTCGAAGTGATGAAGAAGCGATTCTCGAAGATGAAAATGCCGTTGCCGGAGCGTTCATACATGGACCCGGCGCGATCGACCGCCTTCACGCTGCCGTCCAGGCTGTCCAGTGTCAATTTGAGATCAGCCCAAGTCGGATTGACGTACCAGCGCCCGTTGGTCCAACTGCGCGCCACCGTGACGTAGCCGCCCAGCACCTTCACCTTCAGATCCTCGCTCGACTCCGTGTATTCACCGTTGGGCAGTCTCACTTCCGCCCAAACAAGAGGGGACGCGAAAAGAACAACCAGAGCGAAAAAGGCTCCGCGGAGGAAGGAGACGAGTCGGCGATCAAGTGTCATGGAACACTCGCTCTCGTACTCGAATTTGTCGAACCTTGTCGAAAATCAATTCCATGAAGATCGCACCTTCGCTGAGGTCCTGGTAATTCCACCGCCGAGACTAGAACCCGCCCGACATGGGACCGGGTCCACCACCACCGCCACCGCCTCCTCCACCACCCCCGCCACCGCCACCGCCGGCAGGAGAAGATCCCGGTCCACCGCACGTCGGACAATCTGGCGCACACCACGGCGCGAGTGATATCGCCGACGGGCTTCCTCCACCGCCGCCGAATCCCCCACCGCCACCGCCACCGCCGCCTCCCCCGCCACCGCCTCCTCCGCCGCAACTCCCGAACGCCTTCGAGAACCCTGAGCCCGCGCTGCCCGACCGCGTATCGCCGTTCGCGCAGGTGTAGTCATAATGGAGCGACATTCCGCTTCCGTAGCTTGTGCAACTGCCCGCCGCCTTCGGCCCCACTGGAGCCCGCTGCGCAAACGTCAGCACGCGTGCTGACTTCGCGGCCGCCGATCCCGCCACCAGGCCGGGAAGCAATTGCAGCGCCGTGACCTTGTACGGCAGCGATATGCGTGTCTTCGCCTCCAACTGCGCAGGAACGGTCCCGAAAATCTCGAGCTTGTAGTACTGATCGGAGTTGGGCGGCGTAAAGACGACGTCGTCCGCTCGCACGAAACCGTAGTTGGTGATCGAGATTTCGCCGGTCAGCTCTTCGCCCACCTGCAAGTCCGGCAGATTGATGGACAGCGGTTCGATCAGCACGACCGGTGCGGGGACCTGCGTGTAGTAGGTCGCGGTCAGTGTGATGTCGTAGTGGTCCTGGATGGTCGTTTCGGTGACCGAGAATTCGACAGTCACGAGGTTGTAGTCGAGGAACACCTTTTGCACGGTCGTCACGCCCGGACGCACAGTCAAGCGGCCGCTGGCGTCGACGTGATTGGGCGCGCTGGCGCGGAAGATGTAGGTCCCCGTCGGCAGGCTCGTCACCGTGGCCTGGCCCTGCGCGTCCGATGTTGCCGTTTGCAGGACGGTCAGGACATTCTCGTTCTGGATCTTGATCGACGCGCCGGGCAATCCCGGGATGGTCAGTCCACCGGCATCGAGCGTATTGGTGTAGATATCGGCGACGTTGAACTGCACGTTGCCGCTGCCGGCCTGCGTGACGCTGACGGCGACCAGAACATCGCCGCCGCCGGCGTTGTCGGCCGTCACGTGCAACTTGAAGTTGTAGATGCCATTGACGACGGCGGCGTCGGGCATCGCAGTGATCTGCACAGTCTGCTTGCCGCCGATGGCGAGGGAGCCGAGTTGGCCGGCGCTGCCCATGAAGATCCAACCTGGAACGTTGGTCGTGCCGTCGCTGTTCTGCAGTTGCACCTGCAGGTTCGCCGCCGCGATGACGCCCTTGTTCTCGAGCGTCAGCGTCTCGGTGACGCTCTGTCCCTGCGCAACGCCGGTCTCGATGAACGTGGGCGTGGGAAAGAGTGCCGCCATCGGCGCACTCAATCGGTAATCGATGCGCACCGTGCCGCGGTTCGCACTTCCGGAATCGTTTGCGTACGCGGTCACGAACACGGTGCCCGTGTCGCCGATGTTGCCGGTACCCGTGAAAATGACGCTGATGGTCGCGCTTCCGCCGGCCGCGAGATCCATGGTCGAGCCCGGATCGATCGTGATGCCCGGCGGCAGGCTGCCCGACGGCTGCGCCGATGCGTCGACCTGGAAGTGGAATCCGGACACGCCCGTGCCGGCGCTCGCGGTAACTCGCAGTGGAATCGCCGACGGTATGCCTTTGGCAGCGTTGAGCGTGTAGCGCGTCGGATTGAGCGTCACCCGATTGATCGTGAACTGACCCTGGTTGGGCAGCGTGGTTTCATCGGGGTGGATGACCGAGACGATATAGGTCCCCGCATCGGCAGGCTGCGGCACGAAGTTGAAAGCAAAATTGCCGCTGCCGTCGGTGGCCAAAGTGATCTTGCGCTGGAACCCGCCCACCTGCAGCACGAGCTTCAGCGTCGCGTTGCCGACCGATTGACCCGTGCTCCGGTCCTTGGCGCGTCCGGCGATCGTGATGGGCTGCACACCGTAGGATGTCGTCGGCGAGATGCTCGACACCTCTCCCGTGTATGAGGTCAGCACCGGCGGCGGCGGCGGCACGATCTTCTGCACGGTGACGTTGCGGGTCGCTTGTCCGGTCTTGCCGGCCGTGTTGGTGGCTATCGCGAGCAACGCGTGGGCGCCGTCCACTACCTGCGTCACGTCCCAATTCACCGTGTAGGGTGATGTCGCGACCGTGCCAAGCGCCGCGCCGTCGACGAAGAAGTCGACTTTCGCCACGCCGAGCGCGTCGATCACCGATGCGCTCACTGGCGTCGCGGCCGACAGCGTTGCGTTGGCCGCCGGGCTCGTGAACAGAACCGTGGGCGCCGCGATCGCATACGTGATCGAGACCGCCGCGCTTTGCGGGCTCGTGCCGCGGCTGTTGCGCGCATCTGCGGTAAGCGAATAGGGTCCTTCGGCTGGGAGCACCACACTGCCGCCGAAGTTGCCGCTGGCGTTGGCGGTGATGAGGGCGCCCGTCGCGGCGCCATTGAGATAGAGCTGCACCTGGCTGCCGGCGAGCGCCGTTCCGGACACGGGCACCGTGGCCTGCTTCACCGTGGCGCCGTTTGCGGGAGCGGTAATCACGGGCGCGTTCGGCGTCGGAATGTTGACGGTGATGTTGAGCGCCAACGTGGTGGCATTCGCAACTGTGTCCGTGGCGATCAGCGTCAGGATGTGCGGTCCATTGGCGGCGGTGGCGAGATCGAGCTGCACGGTGAACTTGCCGGCAGCAAGTGTCCCGCCAGGCAACGCCGTTCCGTCGAGCTTCGCCTGCGCGGACTGCACACCACTGGGGTCGCTCACCAGGAAGGACAGCGGCCCCGAGTTCGTGACCGTATCGCCCGAGGAAAGCGGCACGCCGGACAGTTGAACCGCAGTGATCGACGGGCCTGTCGAGTCGCCGGGCTTCTGCACCGTCACCGTGTGCGCGTCCTGCGCCGTCTGCAATAGCGTGTTCGTGGCGACGGCCTTGATCACGTGCGCGCCATTGGCGACCGCAGAAATGTCCCACAACGTCGAGTAAGGCTGCGACGTCACCGTCGCGAGCGGACTGCCGTCGACGAGGAATTGGACTTGGGTGACGCCAAGCGCGTCGCTCGCGGTCGCCGTGATCGTCGTGTTCGATGTGATCGTCGCGCCATCGGCGGGCGCCGTCAGCGTGACCATCGGCACGTTCGGCGTGTAATTGATCGGCTGACTCAAGTTCACCGTGACCGTGTTTCCGCCCGAACCCTGGAACTGCACGTAGATCTGGTGTGCGCCGGGCGACGGCGACAGCGTGAACAGCACGCTCGGCGCCATCGCCGCGAAGACGGCGCCCGTCAAGGCCGCATCCTCGGACGCACGGTATTGCGTGGCGTTGCGGCATGACAACGCGAGCGTGATGCCAGGCACGTTCGTCGAATAGCTTCCGTTGGCCGGCAGGACCGCGCAGGCGATGAGCGGCTGCGCATTCAGGAACGAACCGTAGTTGACGCCGCTGCTCACCTTGTCGCCCGTTCCGCCCGGATTGCCGACGGCGTCCGTCGGTCCGGATACCGCACCCCACCAGTTGCCGGTCGCCTGCACGATGGTCGCCGGCGTGTGGTTGATGACGCCGATCACTGCATTGCCATGGATGTCGGAGCCGGAGATCGTGGGCGTGGAAGCGCGATCGACGTCAAAGCCCGTCTGATTGTTGACGAGGCTCAAGCCCGAGAATGTCGCCGTGCCGCCGTCGGTGGCGCGCACGCCCGTCACACTATCGGTGACCAGCATCGCGGCGAAGGTGTAGGAATTGCTCTGCACCTCCAGCGCGGCGCCGCCGTTCCCGCCCGCGAAGCGCAACGTCAATGCGTCGACGCCGATGTTGGCGGGTGCGGCGAATGGATCGATCTTAAGACCGCGCCAATCTCCGGGAACGGGTATCTGGGGTGTGGGATTGGCCTGGCCTCCGACGCTGTCATCCTTGCTGCTGGTGAAGACGACGTTCTTTCCCGTGTGCAGCGTATCGCGCACCGTCATACCGGCGTCCGTTCCGAATTTCACGACGACGCCGTCGCCGATATCGAGGCTGGCGGCCGCGAGCGGACCGGCGGCGATCCCTAACCATAGCGCCGCGGTGGCAATGAGCTTCAGCGCGCTCATGGAGTCACCGTGATCGGTTCGCTCGCGCTGAAGGCAAAGTTCGTGGCGAACGCGCTGACGGTCGACGCGCCGACTGCCTGGCCAACGATCTCGGCCAGTGTCTGGACGCTGCCGGGATAGATATAGAGCGCTCCCGGTGGAATCGAAAGCACGTTCGAGTCAGCAGCGGCGAGGCTGATGATCACCACGCTCACCGGTGTCTGCCCATTCGGATAACCGCCGGGCACAGCGATGTTGAGGTAGAAGTCCAGCGGCTGGCCCACCTGCACGGCCGGCGGCGATGTGGCGAATTGGAATTCCAGGGTCGGATACACAACCTGAACGCCAAGCGGCGCATCGAACGTGAAACCCGGCGCCGAAGCGGAGACGCTGACGTTGCCGAACTGCAATCCCGTCATCGTGAACGACACGCCGCTGGCAAACGCGCTCCACAACGTGACCGTCGCTGGTAGCTCCAGTGTCGCCGGGTCGCTGTTGGTAAGCGTGACGTCGACGGGAACGGCCGGAAAGAACGGCCATCCATCGACCGATGCATAGATACCCATCTGGCCGTCATCCGGCGTCGTCAAGCCTACCCCGACCGCCGCATAGGTCGTCGCGAACGACAGCAGCGGCGCATCACTGACGACGGTCTGCACATCCGACGTCACGGTGGCAACACCCGGGACGGTTGCGGTGATGAAATAGGTTCCACTGGTTCCCGTAGGCTGCCCGACGAAGCCTTGGTTCGAGCCGACCCATCCTGCCGGTATGGTGAGCTGCGTCACCGCATTGCCATTCGGGAAGTCATCGAAGATTCCGGCGACGATGCCCGGCGGCGTAGCGTTGGTGACGGCTACGTCGATCGTGGTTACGGTGTCGGAATACTGGTACCCGCCAATCGTGTTGCCAGGAACAAACCAGTAGACCCCGAACGAGTCACCCGCGCTGTCGATCGTGCGGAAGGTGTCGAGGCCGAGGATTTGCAACTGCGGCGGCGCCACGGTGACGGTGAGTTTCGTGGCCGGCGCAATGTATCCCACGGCGATCGCGTCGATTGTTACGGGTGAGGCCGTCAGGTCAACACCTTTGATGGCAAATGTCACCGCGTACTGCCCGGCAGGAATGGTGACCGACGCGGGCACGGAAACCTTGCTCGGGTCGCTGCTCACCAGATTGACGACAAGCGGGTCGCTGCCGGCGAAGTCGTTACCGTCCGCGGTGCGCCGAAGTATGAGTCCGCCGATGCTCAATCCCTTGCCGAGGACAAAGTCCGTGTAATCGAACTGGAGGGCGTCGACGCTTGCAACCGTCTGCACCGACGAAGTCGCCGAGGCGATTCCCGGAATCGATGCGGTGATCGTGTAGGTGCCCGGCGCGGTTGGTTGTCCGACAAATGCCGCGCCCGAGGCGCCCGAGCTTGCGAGGATCGTCACTTGCGTGATCGCACTGCCGCCGGTCGCCTGATTGAAGAAGCCGCCTACGATGCCGGACGGCGCCGCGCTGGTCACCGTCAAGTCGACTGCCGCGTCACTGACCAGCGTGTTCGAAATCGCCGAGGGTCCGCCGGGCGGAGCGATCGAAAGGAAGAAGTTGTCGCGCCCGCTGGCCACGATGCGCACGTCGTCCAAACCGTTGAACGTGATCTGCGGCGCGAGCACAGTGACCGCGAGCTTCGGTGACGGTGGCATGAATCCCGTGATGCTTGCATCCACCGTGACCGCACCGGCCGTGAAATCCAGACCCTGCAGGTGAATCACAAAACTCTGATTGAACGCGGGAACGACCAGCGTCGCCGGAACGCCGACCTTGCCGGGATCGCTGCTCGACAAGTTGACGGTCAGCGGGAGCGGACTGTAGTACGGCGCGCCGTTGGAGCGCAGCTCCATCGTCACCCATCCGTCCATGCCTTTGCCGAGCGTCGCCACTGTCTGGTCGAAAACGAGATTGGGCGGGTCGATCACGTTGACGTTGACCACCGTGATGCCCAAGCCCGGCGACGAGACGTTCAACGTGGTCGCGCCCTTCAAGAGCGGCGTCACGTCCACCGTGGTCGCCGCGACGTTCTGAAACTTCGGCACGACAACGCTCGTTGGCGAGATTGCCGCCACCGACGGATCGGCCATCTGCAAATCGACCACGACATCCACCGGTGGCACCGAGCTCGTCAGGCTTTCGAGCGTGACCTGATACGTCTGGACGGGCCCCCCAGTCGGAATGTTGATGTCGCCCGATGGTTGCAGTGCGATCCGCATGTCCAGCGAGGACGCATTGACGGTGGCGGACTGATAGCCCGGCGCCGAAGCCGTGATGACCGAGCCACCGTATCCGACGCCCGAAATATCGAAAGTCGCAGAACTCGCGCCCGCCAGCGCAACCGTCGACGACACGACCGACACCACCGAGATGTTGGAGGAAACGAGCGAGATAACGAGGCCTCCGGCCGGCGCCGGCGTGCTGAGCGTCACGGTCAGCGTGCGAACCGCCCCATGCGCTACCAACGTAGCTGCAGGGAGCGACAACGCTTGCGAACCGGCCGTGATCGAGGCCGTTCCGTCGGCATAGCCAGTCGCGTGGGCGGTGAGCGTCGCCGTGCCGGCCGCAACACCAATCGCAGGGAACTGGACGCTCGTTCCGCCCGGGGGGATCGTGACGGTCGACACCGGTATGCTGACGAATCCGCTGTTCGAACTCGAGAGTTGCACCACGAGTCCGCCCAAAACCGTCAGATTGGATTGCACGGTTATCGGAAGCGCGGCGCCCAGGCCGACGAATCCGGTGGCCGGGACGAGGGTGAGCACCGGCGGCGGCGTCACGTCGAACGCAAACGTAGTGACCGGCTGGTAGCCCGCGCTCGACGCGGTGACCGTAAAGGATCCCACCGAGAGCCCGAGCATTTGAACGCCGGCGGACGAGCTGGCGCCCGCCGGAATCGTCACGCTGCCCGGAACGGACGCGACGCTGGGCGTACTGTTCGTCAACGAAACGACGACATCCGTCGGCGAGAACGAGATCACCTCACCCCCGCCACCGAGCGAGACGCTCAGGTTGATCGTTCCGCCGATCGGTATGGAGCCGGCGCTCGCGCTGAAGCTGAACGTCGGCGTAACAACGGTCACCGGACTCGACGCCGATACATAACCCGCGCTGGATGCGGTCAGCGTGCTCAACCCGGGAGCCACACCGGTCATCGCAATGGACATTGACGCAGCGGATGCGGGAAGGACGATCGAGTTCGGGACCGAGCAGAACGTCGACGGCGTGCACGTCAGCGATACGGTCACCGCGGAGGAGAGATCGCCCGTGCGAGTCACCTTCACGGCGTTGCCGAGCGAAGTGAGTCCCGCGCTGATGCGGTAGCTCGGCGCCAGTTGCAGTATCGGACTCGTCACACTCTGCACGGACGACGTGCTCGACGCGACTCCGGGAACGCTGGCCGTGACCGTGTACGAGCCGGCGATCGTCGGGCGCTCGATATAAGCACCGCCCCCTCCTTGGGACCCCGCCGGCATGATGGTCTGCGAGATCAGGTTGCCGCCGGAGGCGCTGTCATAGAAGCCCGAGACGATGCCCGCGGGGTTCTGGTTCGTGATCGTGAGATCCACCGGAATGCCCACCCAGGGGCCCTGCGCGGGATTGACGGGGTCCGGCACGATCCAGTACAGCTGGAAGTCATCGCGCGGTCCGGTCGTCACGCGATTGCCGTCGAGTCCCAGGAACGTGAATTGCGGGGCGACGACGGTTGCGGCCAGCGGCGTGGGCGTCGTCTGATATCCCGGCGAGCTCGCGGTGATGTTGACCGGCGCCGAGGTGATATCGAGGCCGCGAATATTGATCGCCGCGGAATTGCCGAACGACGGAATGACGACGCTCGCGGGAACGTCGACCTTCGCGGGATCGCCGCTCGCGAGCGATACGGTCACTGGGACGGGATTGCTGAAGTCCACGCCGCCCGCCTTCAGCGTCACGGTGTATTTCGAGATGATCGTTGGAATTTCCAGGCTCTTTCCGACAATCACCGTGGCGTGGTTGAAGACGAGGTTGCCCTGGCCGAGCACGTTGACATTGATCGACTTGGTCACGAGACCCGGCGAGCTCAGCGTCAGCGCAGTCGACCCCGTCGCGACGCCTTGCACGGAGAACGGGGCCGTTGTCTGGTTGGGGGCGAACGTGACAGTGCCGGGAGACACCGTTGCAAACGTAGGATTGTTGGTAGCGAGGCTCACCGTCACCGCGACAGGCGACGACTGCGACATCGTCGCGAGGTAGGACTGCGCCACGCCTTGCGGCACGTTGATGGTGCCGCTCGGAAGGATGTCGAGCGCGATGGCGCGCACGGCGACCGCCGTGACGCCTTGCGCATAGCCCGCCGCCGATGCGGTGATCGACGTGTTGCCAACCGCCACGCCCGTCACGGTTGCGTTGGCGGTGGTTGCCCCGGCCGCGACATTGACCGGTGATGTCACTGTCGCCAATGCCGTGCTGCCGCTCGCGAGCGTCACCGCGACGCCACCCGCCGGTGCGGCCGCGGAGAGCGTGACCTGCAACGGGGCGGTGCTACCGGGCGCGACGAGGAGATTCGCGGGCACGCTGATCGACATCGGCACCTGCGCCGCGCCAACACCGACCACGCCTTGCGAGACGACATACGGAATGCCGGTCAGGCCCCAGACAACGTCGCCCAAGATGTCGCCGGGCGGAACCAGAATGCCGTTGATCGTATTGCCGGTGGCCGCGAGACCGCTGCCCACGGGCGAGGACGCAAGGTCGACAGCGATCGCGGGTCCGAGGTTGTTCTGCAGCGAGACGTGGTTCAGTGTCGGCGACGCGCCGGCGATCGCGACGCCGGAGCCGAATCTGATCTCAACGTAGTCGAGCAGTGTCGCACCCGAGATCGTGCCGCCGGCGAATTGCAGCTGGCCCCAATCGCCGGGCGCGGGTGCCGGATTCGGATTGACGATGTCCCGTGATGACGTGATGACGATCGGTGCGGGGGACGTCCCTTGCGCGGAAAGCGCGCCACTCGCGACGACCAGATTGGTTCCCGGGGTCATGAAAACCGTCACGCCAGCGTCGATCGTCAGTGTTGCGCCGGCACCGATCGTCACGTCGGACGTCACCGTATACGGACCGCCGGCCGCGGCCCATGTCGTGTTGACGTTGATGGGACCGCCGACGTTGGTGCCCGCGATCGCGAAGGACGCGATCGCGCTCGCCATGAAGGCACAAAGGCGCCGCAGCAAAGATGTCTCGAGCTTCATCGTGCGCACGAAGTCAGCCGGACCCGCACGGGCGCATCAGCGGCTTGCCGGCGCTCGCGGCGATGCTCTGCTGTTCGCGCAGGAAGCGTTGGTAACCGGTAAGGCCACCTTCGAGGAACAGCACGTCCGGCAGATGCTCACGCCGAAGGGCCTCGTACCACTTCGCACCGCTGGACCCATCGCTCGCGACGATCACGACGGCATTCGGTCGGATCGCTACGGGCATGTTCGTAATCTCCGCACGCGCCTGCACGACGGCCGCGACGACGCGTGCGGCGCTTGCATTCGCCTCTACCGGGCGCAGGGTCGCCAGCGTCGACGGCAAGTCGTCGTCCGCGCGCACGTCGATTCCGATGACGAGCCAGGGTGCGGACGAAGCGTGGCGATGAAACTCCCCGGGGCTGAGGACATCGAGCGCTTGCGCCATGCCCGTGACTGCCAGCGGTTCTCCGGCCGCGCTCCATGCGCGCACGCCGCCACGCAACAGCCGTGTCTGCACGAAGCCGGATCGCTTGAGTTCTGCGCAGGCGCGAGCGAGATCGGCATCGTCGAAGCCTGACCCGATCAGCACGACCGGCGCGCCCTTGAGGAACGACTTGCCGGCGAGATCGGAAAGCGGAATCTGCAGGGCCCCGGCGATGCGCACGCCACGCATCTCGGAAGCGGCCCGCACGTCCACCCAAATCGGCCTCCCGCCACCCCAGGCGCGCCCCGCGTCGAGGTCGAGCCAGCATCCGTTGTCTCGAACGGCGACGTCGCCACTGATTTCGCGGCGTGGCGTCACCGGGGCTTCGGCACGAGGGGCTACCTGCTCCGCGAGGGCGAGTTGCGTACATTCGAGCGCACTCGGCTCAGGCGCGGTCTGGCTGAACACGCTCCACGCGGGAACGAGCGATGCCAGCGCGAGCGCGCGCCACTTCCATGGCCGCGTCGACCGCAAGCGCGTGCGTCGCGGGAAACTCATGGCGACACCGCCTGACACGACGAATTACCGGAAACGACGGTGAAGTCGAGCTGCCAATCGCGCAACTGGATCGGCGACGTATATGTCACGCGCAAAGTGCCGGCGAGCTGGAAGCCGCTCGCCATGGCCGGGTAATAGAAATACGCGGTGGACGCGAAAGGCTGGCTGTTTCCCGGCGTCGCAAAATTGGCGTTGACCGGATTGCCGTTGATCGATTGCACGCTGGCTTCCATCTTCGCCGGTCCGGCATCCACCGTCGCGGCCATATGGAATTCGAGCATGTTGCCGGCGGCGAGCGGCTGCGCTGCCACCGAATACGTGCGAGCAAAGAGTTGCGTCGCGCCATCGGACACGGTGTACGTTCCCTGGCCCGCCCCGTTGTAAGTCAGCGTCCAGCCGTAGGTCTTGCCCGAGATCCAATCGAGATTTTGTTGCGCGGCGAACTTCGGGTTGTCCGGCACGGCGCCAAGGCTCCATGCCCAATCGAGCTTGTTCTGGCGCCTGCCGCCACGCACTTCCAATCCGCCGCCGGAGACCAATGCAGCGAAGTCCGCGCCGGATGCCGAAATAGGCGCTGCATCGGCCGAGCCGCAGACCGGCAGCCCCAGGTACCAGCGTTGCTCGGCTTCCTGCAGCCATTTGTCGGTCGTGATCTCGTACGGTGTCGGATCGATGCTGGTCACGCCATCGAGCGCATTGCCGGCAGAGAGCAAATCGAGTATCGCGGCCAGATCGCGCCCTGCGGCCAGATCGCCCTGCGCGCTTGTCAGCAGTTGCACCGCGGAGTCACGCGCATTGCGCTCCTGGCCCTTGCTGAGATTGAGGCCCTGCAGGCTGGCGATGAGCGGCGGACCGAACACATCCGACGCGCTGATCGCCAGCGGGAACGAATAACTGCCGTAGAGCACCGAAGTCGAATTCTGCAGCTTGCGCACATCGGTTTGCAGAGTGAGCGCGCCCGATGCCGGCGGCAACCGCAGCCCGAGGTCGACCATTGCCGTGCTGTTTGCCGGCAGCGCAAAGCGCCACGTGGCCTGCGTCGCGCTCGTTGCCGCGGGCGCCGGGTTCGCGTCAACGAGCGAAGTGCCGGCGGGCAACGTTGCGATGACTTCGATCGTCGTGTCGGTGGACTTGTTGACGATCGTTGTCGTGACGGGAACGTACGAACTGCCGACAAATGCGGCCGGGACTTGCGGCGCGCGCGTTCCAAGCGTGTCGGTCACCAGCGCGCGCAGCGCCAATTCGGAAGCCGGTATCCGCAGCGTGGCAACGAGATCGAACGAGGTCACGACGCCGCGGCCGAGCCCGTAGTCATTGGTCACGATCGCCGGATTGACGCTGCCGGCAAACGTCGCGTAAGTCTGGCCGCGTTGCAGCGCTAACGTCCGAGCGGTTCCGGCGGTCGCGACGGTACCGGTCACGCCAGGGATAGTCAACGCGAGATTCGTGCCCAGCGTGTTGCGCCCGATACTGATGCCCGTCGCCTCGTCCAACGGGTCGGTCGTCGAGCCATCCGGTCCGTCGAAGACGAACGTGTCGCCCCGGAAGACCGCTTCGCGCACTTCCTGCATGAACGTATCGGCGATGCCGGCATACGGGGAAAGCCAGAACGCGTTGTAGCGGCCGCTGCGCATGCCGGTAACGAATGCCGCTGGATCCACGACGACCGTGGCGTCGTAGCCGAGTCCGGCGAGATAGCCGGCAAGGAAATTGGCGCGATCGCTGATACAGGCGGCGCCCGTCCCCGGACCGCTGCCGCAACCGACGAACGCCAGCACGCGCGATTCGCGCACGATCGCCTGCGTGACATCGAGCGATCCCGCGTCGGGGTTGAGCGTGACGCTCGCCGAGTTATTCGCAACATTTGGATCGGCGACGGCGGAAGCGATGGTCGCGGTATTGACGATCGGCGCGCTGATCGACGTCACCTTGCCCGTCAGCGCCAGCGTGGCGCTGGCGCCATTGTTCAGGACACCGACGGCCCAGATCCCGGTTGCCGCATCGTAGTTGCCCGTCGTCGCGGCCGCAGTCAACAACGAAATCCCGGCCGGCAGGAGATCGGTGACGGTGGTGAACGTCGCCGGCCCCGGCCCGGCATTCGCCGCCGTGATCGTGAGTGTCACGCTGGAATTCAATGCGACGTTCGTTGCGCTCGGCGTCATCGTGACCGACACGTCCGCCGAGAGCGGCGCTGCGTTGGCTTTCGCGAACAGGTAGCCCGTTGCATTGACACCGGCACCGAGGACGACGCCGCTGATCGTGTCGCCGGCAACCGTTCCGCCCGCGGTTCCGCTCGCCGACTTGCCATCGACATAGCCGGAGACCGCCGCCACCTTCACGCTGTAGGTACCCGGGCGCAGCTGCACGAAACTCCACGTGCCGCCCTGAATCGTGAATCCCGTGGTGTTGACGCTGGCACCCTGGTCGTCGACGCCGCTCAACGTGACCGCGATCGCGCCGAGCCCGGTTTCGCCGGAGTCCTGCGCGCCGTTATTGTTCGCGTCGGCAAATACGGTTCCCGACAGCGATGCGAAGCCGCTGCCGGCCAATCCCACTGTGTAGATGCCGGTCGTATTGACGTCGAAGAAATTGATGAAGTAAGACCAGCTTAGATTGGCGTTGCGCGTCTTGGACAGCCACGCGTTCTCGACGGGAAGCGTCTTGCCGTCGGAGCGCACGACTGCACCCGGCTGCGCCTGCCCGGCGAAGGGGTCGGGAAGCTTCACGTAGGCGAAGCCCGTCGTGGCCTGGAAGGTCAAGCCGTACTTCCCCGTCCCGCCCGGCTGCAATCGCGCGTTGGCGGACTGGTCGGTCACGAGCGTGTCCACACCTTCCGACTCGTAAACGCGAAGCACGTCGACATCGAGCGCGAGGAAGTCGCGGACGTTGTCGCGTCCCGCGAGGTCGACTTTGACGTCGTGCACCAGCAGGTGCGTCGAGATGCCCTGGATCAGCGACGTCAAAGCGCCGCCCAGACTATCGGCGTGCGTGTATCCGGCGGTGAGGTCGATGAAACGTCCGGAAAGTGTTGTGACCATGTTCCAGCGACCGACGCTCGCCGCGCCCGGCCCGATGTCTCCGAAATTGATGAGCAGCGTCGGGGCAGCGGGCTGGTCGTTGACAAAGCTGTCGAGGATCTGGAATCCGATCAGCAGTCCCTGCTTGTTTTCCACGATCTTTGGTTGCGCCGATTCGATCGACGTCTTGGCCGCGGTGCCGCCGCCGACGTTCTTGATGCGCACGCCGAGCGTGAACGGCACGGGCGGCTCGATCTCCGGCGTGAATGCATCGTCCGCGTAGACGTCGCCGGCGAGGAAGTAGTCGAGCGCCAGCAGCGGCTGCGGCTTGACGGTGACGAAGTCGGGCGTGACGGCGACCGTCGACGTGGTGCCGAGCAGCGAATAGGTCAGGCTCGCGCCGATGAAATAGAGCTTGCCTTGCGGCTGGACGCCGCCGGTGCCGGCCGCGGGAATGATCAGCCAGTGGATTTCGCCGGTCGTCTTGGGCGCGACGGCGCCGGTGCCGTCGATTGCGTTGATGCCGGTCAGCGCATCGATGCGAACGAAGAATGCCGCGCTGGTGTTGTTCGGATCCGATGTCGCGATGACGGCGTTGCCGGCCTCATCAGCGAACGTGAGATTGATGCCGACATTCTGGATCGACGAGGTGTCGAGGCCGTTGTTGATGCGCATGACCGCATCGAATGCCTGCCGCTCGAGCGACAGCTTCTGCTTGATCTCGATCTTGACCTGGGCGCAGACGGCGTCCTGCGCCAACGCAGGCGACGATGCCGCCAACCCAAGCAGCAGCGCGGCGATTCCCAGCCGGATGACAACGGCGACGCGCCCCCACGC